>CERU01007202.1_pt1 | contig 31071 bp, 45 predicted proteins | sample 530741 | NCBI WGS metagenome assembly CERU01 (sample SAMEA2620925, study PRJEB7988) | marine metagenome | biome: marine biome (ENVO:00000447); feature: deep chlorophyll maximum layer (ENVO:xxxxxxxx); material: "saline water (ENVO:00002010), including plankton (ENVO:xxxxxxxx)" | depth 30 m | reverse complement strand
TCAGCATTGTGATAGAATGCTTCCATGCTTTGATGCACGTCGTCACCTATCACTAGGTAGTCGTGCTGCAATTGGGGAACTTCGTGGGTCTTGGACAGCCATAGTTGTTGAGGGCACCACTTACTTGCAGTGAGAGTGGACTTGCTTACTCTGATTACGATGTCTTCTTTACCCATCTCAGGTGTCCAAGCATAGGAGGATTGGTCATCGTAGACCAGAGTCAAACCCATTACTTCTCACCACTCTCTAATGCTACTATGAGAAGCGCGAGGTAACCGATGAGGTCATGATAGATGTCGAGGTCTGTCTCGATACCCTCACTACCACGTGCCAGTCGGGACAACTTGTCATCTATCCGTATCCTAATCATATCAGCAGCGTCGTTTCCACCCTTGTAGAATAATCTCATCGGGTCGAGTGCGCTATCACCATACTTCTCGTTCTTCTCACGAAGTAGGCGAGCCACCCGCCAAAGAACAGTGTCAGTTGGTATTTGTCGTTCTTCTGACACCGAACTCCTCCAAGGTGGTTTGTCGCGTTCTGTTGGGAATCCATTCCCATAACTTCGTCTGTCTGTGTTGTCTTTCTTCTTCCATTTTATCACCACCACCCATAGGCTTTGGGACTAGGAGCACCTAGTGCTCTTTCGAGGTCCCAAGATAGGGTAGAATAGATACTGTCTAACTTGGTCTTTAGCATTTTCTTCAAAATTGTATCTGAATCCAAGGTAAATCCTGCCAAGTCTTCTGGTTCGCGGTAGGCTATGATGCCCGGCTCTTCCTTGATGTAAGTCCAAGGCACTGAGTCACCTTTACCAAACTTCTCGCGGTTGGTTTTGTTATAGGCCGCTGCTGCCTTCGAGGCTCCACTCAAGACTTTGTAGTCTTTCAAATGCATACCCAACCGCGTCTTCATAGATACTTCTTCGAGCGGTATGTCGCCATTCCTGACTTGCATGGCTATGGGTAAGACGAATTCCTCTACTGCACTTTCATTGGCTCCGTCACATATCAACTCGAAGACCCCTTTCTGTATCTTCTTGGACAGAGGGGCTGTGTTGGATGCTTTCATGCCAAAGCCAGCCACCTTGAGTTTGCCTTGGTCCTCCTCAGGCCAAGCCACCTTGCCGACGTATCTGTTCTTCTTAGTCAGCAACCAATAAGGCATCCACGCTTCGAGTTCTGCGAAGAGCATGTTGTTGCCTGTCTCTCTCTGCACAGCCGTTGTTATCTTCTCGGCTAGTTTGTGCGCTTCATCTACGTTCGGTACTTTGACGAACGCTGAGTCTGTGTGACCGTAGAGACACTCGTAGCCATACTTCGTGGCTACGCTATCAAGGAGACGTATGCAACGCCTTCCTTCCTGTGTGATTGTGTGTGCGATGTCACCGTTAGCCCAGCCGTATCCTATGTGAGCACACATCCCATAAAGTGAGGCCATGACACGCTTGACTGCCATTTGCGTGGTGTTCCACGCGGCTCTCTCCTCTGGAGTTGTGGCATCTCTCATGCGTTGCTTGCATGTGTCACGGTAATCGAATAGGTATTCTACAACTGAAGGGAGCAGACCTTGTTTAGACTGGTCCCAATAAGTACCGTTCTCCAACTGGAGAATGTTTTCACCCGGCCCATCTCGCTGTGTCTCGTAGGAGAGATTGCCCCCTAGAATTATCGAGGGGTACAGCCCTTTGTAATCTATGACCCCCACTCCTTCATGGAGACCAGTGACACAATTGAGACCTACTTCAGCCCCCTTGAGTTTCTCTATGTCACCCGCCTTGTATCTACTAGGTGCTTTCTTCTCGGTCCTCCGAGACAGCAATCCTCGGGCGAAGTTAGTGACGTTGCACGCGGATGGAAGTGAGACACCACAGAGTCTGACCATCTGCACATAGAAATCAGTCACGTTCCGCGCCTCGTCTATGCCTCGTAGTAAATGAGTGTCAAGCAGACAGTAGTCTACGAAGTCATCCCAATGCTCGTACCAGCCATTGAAGACGTCCATGCCTTCAATTTCCTCAGTGAGTTTGGAACCCAGTCCTACAGTCTCAGCAATGTCATTCAGTTTGAGGGATGGTAGTTGCCCACCACCACTGTCCTTCCACACACGCTCGAAGCCTGTGCCACTAGCAGCCTGCGCTGCTGTATCGAATTGCCACCTGCCTACGATAGGCTGGTCGGTGGGGTCATACCTGTCCTGTCCCCTCTTCATCCTACGTATCTGCCCCACTGGGCTGAGCCTCTGTGGGTTAGGTATCCTTTGTAGCAAGTGAGGGATGTCGAAGAAGGAACCTGCGTGTGCTATCAGCATGTCAGGGTCACGCTCCTGTAGGAACTCAACGAATCCCTCATGAAGGTCCGACTCTGAGGCGTACAACCTTAGTTGGTAGCCTATGTCACGCACTTGACGAGTGTACAAAGCAAATCCTGCCTTGAAGCGGCCCTTCATCCGTTTCTCAATCCTGTCATCGTAAGAGCAGTTGGTTCGCTCGTCCGCCCACGCGAATACCACTGGTTGGTGTAGGTCGCTGTCTATCACAGCGATGATGGTAGTGAAGCCCTCTTCAGGGTCTGCTTCTATGTCGAACCACCATTTGCGTGGCTTCCACTCTGGCATGACAGGTACGTTGTCTATCAGCCACCTGTCTGTGAATCTTAGGTCAGCCTCGTAAGTCCTGTCGAACTCCTGTCTCATGCTGATGATATCGAACGGTGATTCGGCCTCCACCTTGATGAGGGGGACATCGTCCAATCCTACGGCAGTCTCCTCAGTGATGCGTGCTGTGGGATACCTAGTCATGAGTCGCCTCTTGCGGTACTCACCTACGTTAGCAGGTATCCAGAAGTATGGCTGGTACCCTTTGACATTCTCTTCGATGAGATTACCCTCTGCATCACGGTAGCGTGTGTAGAGAATGGGTTTCTCATCACCTGCATAGTATTCATCTACAATCATTCACTCACCCCTCTTGTCCATCACCAGTAGAAGGTGGTCCTTCTCGGTGTGTCGGAATATAGCGACGTAATCATCGGCAGTGTAAAGTTCTACGGTACCGAGAGGGATGGTGTTCAGGGCCTCTGATAGCCATGTACCGAAGTGAGTCACGCATCTCTCAGGCGGACCATCGCAATCCTCCATGTCGATGCCAATGCTCATGCTCGCTGAGCCTTTGAGCCCTACGTTCAGAGTCCAGAGTTTCTCATCGCTCTGGAACACCGCTTCTACTGGTTGGTCCTTACCGAGCACCTTGTCTATTGTTTTGACTTGATGCAATTGCTTCACGTCAATCTTGCCGTAGCATGTAAGAGCCCTGCCTGCCCATGACTTCCAATGGGAGGCTTTGGCCTCACTCATGAGGATGGAGGCCTTCTCGACGCTCTTGTAAGAGCGAACGTAATCCGTAGTAGGTAGTTTTAGTTGCGTGTTGCCAGATATGAGACGTAGTTGTCCCTTCTTGGGTTGCCATAGCGTGACCATGGCATCTTGAGGGAGGGATTTGATGAAAGCCAAGACCTTTGCGAGGTCGGCTATCACTATCTCTCCGCTGTCCTCCACCGTAGCGCTGATGGTGGTGTGCAGTAGGTGGGTAGGCAGAGCCACTGTCCCCCTCAGTGACATCTGCCCTGCTGTCAAGCGTAGGTCACCTACACCCGGCCCGAATCCAGTGAGGAAGGAGGTCAGCGAGGCCTTGCCTATGTTCACTCGGGTGATTCCACTCCCTCCTTAGAGCAGTACCCCGATTTTGGCGGCGCCTCGCATACGTCGTGTATAAGAACTTTTCGGTCCTCCTCATATTGGGCTTCCAACTCACAATCGCACTGTTCTGCGTGGAAGTCTTTACCGTGCAGGGTGTCTACAACCCTCATCAGGACGCCTAGGCTATTGCAGCGCTTGCAAGCCATCTCACTCCCTCGTCAACTCAGGGAGACCGTGCCATTTGTGGTCTGCATCGTCAAATGTGGTCATGACGAGTCTGGTCTTATTCAGCATATTGGGCTGACTGCGTGATTTGGTGAAAGTGGCCTCATAGCGTGTTTCGCCTGTCAAGCGCCCCTCATCGTCTCTGACTGCTTTTGAGCCCATCTCGATGATGGTGTGTAGGTAATTAGCCGTCTGCTTCTCCCATCGAGGCTTCTTATTGCCTGTCATGGTGCCTTCCTTGGTCTGCTCGTAGTTCCAGTGCGTCTCGTAGTAGACATTGACACCGTGCCGGGTCAATTCTCTGCATAGGGACGTCAATTGGTGGAATCGCGTGCTGCGTATCTGCCAGTTGAACCTCATGCCCACTTTCTCGTGAGGGCTGATTTTAGCCCCTATGCCGTCTGGGGCTGTCCCTAGGTCCTCGATGAACATACAAGCGCTAGCCACTGAGTCCCAGAGGTCTACTGCGGTCACTAGAACCGTGTGTAGGCTCTCACCAGTATAGCCAGATTTGTTCTGAGCCTGTGCCCACTCCAGAGCCCTTCTGCCTATTGCCATCACCTTATCGTGTGTAGCAGGGTAGTTGTAGGCCGTTCTAGCCTCATCTTGCATTACCCAAGGATTCTGGCACTTGAACTCAGAGCGCCTATCTGCGTAGAATGCATCTCGGAGTTTAGCACCACCACCGTCGAAATCAATCACTAGGCAAGAATGCCCTTTAGGAATGCTATCGAAGACCACTGCAGTCTTACAGGTGCCGTCATCACCGACTATACCAGCGAAATCACCCGTGATGGGTGCGACTTCCTCAGCGAACCACTCAGTTTCCTTAGGTTCTGGCATCATAGGAGTGGGTTGCTTTGGGGCGGGACCTAGGTCGTTTTCCAGAGACTTCTTCCAGTCCTTGGAAGCCTTCTCGACGCTGGATTCCTCCTGCTGGGCCTTTTCTTTGAGAGCCTTGAAACCACTCATTGAGCACCACCGCCAAACTGGTCTAGGCTTGTGTCCCCACCTTCACCGGCTGGTATTGCCAATCTAGGTACAGCGAATATTCCTGTAGCCTTGATTGCAGGCGCTTCACCATCTTCTGTCTTCCTCATCCCCAATCTTCCAAAGATGTAGACAGTCGACTTGACCGCGTATGGCTTCCAACCCTCACGTCCCTCGTAATCGAATCCGTGATTCCTGTCGCTCAAGAATCCGTGGACTCTGACGTTGATTTCCTTACGCCACATATCATTAGCGAATTCCCTCTGTAGTTGGAAGGAAGACACCCTCATGGTGTAGTCTTTACCCCAAGGGTCGTATTCTGAGTCAAAGCCAGTTCTGTTGATATCAGTGACTTTTCCCTTGATGCAGACCAAGGGGCCTACTAGGTTGTCTATGCCTGCTATCTTCTCAGAGCCGTTTTGGTACACTTCCATGAGGTCAGACAGGTCTGCTACGTAACATGGCATACCTGACATCATGACATCACCTCTCAAGGCCCCTCTGTCTTCTTCGTCTACGAAATCATCTGTGTAGGTGACATTCTTGAAGAAATTGTTGATGCCTCTATAGACGTCTTCCCAACCTTCGTTCACGGTGTCAGGCTGTGGTCTCACCTTGATACGGCAAGGGGCACCTGTCTTTACTGGCTGCGAGACAGAGTCTTCATCATTCCCACTGACATCTATTCTCAATAGAGCAATGTCCTCGGTGAATCGCTCTTCGGTGTTCCCGAAGAACCTGTAAGTCCTACTGAATAGAGAGGGTGCAATAGGCTCACCATGCCTAGCCCAGTCTGGATTAGTCTGGAGCAGACATAGGGTCATCCCACTGTCCCTTACTAGGAACCATGGGTCTTCACCCTCTACGAACCTCTCTTGCGTGGAGGCTACTATACCATTAGCCTTCTCAAGCATCCATACCCCATTCTCAACGAACGCACGTGCTACCACTCCATCTTCAATGGCGGCACTTAGGTCCCTTCGAGCCGCTGAGAGGGCCTTCTCCCTCACATTGGCTCTCTTGTCTCGCATTTTCGGCTCTACTGCAACGAAACAACCCACTAGGTCGATACTAGCCCCACCGGGGCTTTGCATGACCCTTCGCTCGACGACGAAGGTCTCAGCAGCATCCACTAGGAAGTCTTCATCTTCTTCGTTCGGATTGACTATACCTAAATGCTCTTCTATGTACTCAAGATAATGCTTTGTCGCTTCTTTTTCCTCAATGCTATGCTGTTCTGCATACCATCGCAGTCTTTCTTTTACTTCTTCCGGCAAACTTTCTTCACTCATTTTTTCACTCTTCTTTTCCGTCCCACAGGGAAGCGAGGCTACCCACGAACCAGTCAATGAATCCCTCTTGTGAGAGGGGCCATTGATGGGCGGCTAACACTGCATCTCCCCAGATGCGGGAATAGTGATGGAACCTAGTAGGCTCCATATCAAGTTGTCGCACTTTTTGGTGCAACCTGTTCAATAATGCGGTATTCGAGGAGGGGTGATGGGCCTCTAAAGCCTGCAACTCCTTCCTGAGTCCCTCCCAATCTCCGCCGATTAGCGACAAGGCGGGGTCAGAATAGGCCTTGGCCGCTGCTCCGGCCATCGCTTTCAAACCATCAAAGTCCTCATTCACAGACTCCACGGCTAGAGATATTCTTCTCAAATCTCCATTGTAGGCGTTACATGTCTCTACTGCTAGAGGTTTAGCCCAATCAGGCAGGAACATCTCGACCTCTTTCGCGTTGTATGGCCTAAATGCGTATGAGACGCAACGTGACTTTAATGCAGGTATGATATTCGCAGGCTCATTCGCTGTCAGTATGAAGAGCCCATGCCCTGTCTCTATGATGCGCCTGAGAGCGTCTTGTGCTTGCTTGGTGAGCCCGTCAGCCTCATCGAGGAGAATGATGGTGTGCTCGCCGTAACCCCTCTGTGTGGCTACTTGCTTCACTCGCGTGCGTATGAAGTCTATACCACGCTCATCAGAGGCATTGAATTCATAGATGTCAGCACCTATCTCGTAAGAGATGGCGTGTGCAGTAGTCGTCTTTCCTGTGCCGGGAGGGCCGTAGAGTAGTAAGTCAGGGCACTTTCCCCACGCAAGCATGTCTTTGATTGCTCTGAGGGGGTGTTCTTCATCGTGAACCATCTCTTCTAATCGCATGGAACCTGCCCTCGGGCGAAACAAGACTATAAACATTCGCAATATTCTTGCTTTCTTGTTATCTTTCTTTTATAGATAATCAAGTCTTGAGATTATTTGCTCCATCTCCGTATGGCCCATTTTACGCGCTGTTGAAGCCTCCATAGTGGTCAAGAGCCTCTCGAGGTTATCTCGGTCCTTTACCGCGCTCCAGACGGGCTCTAGGAGGTCAATTACCCTATGTATCTGCTTGATGTCTCTCAACACCCTGCCATGCACTCCTTGTGAGGCCATCCAGAGGTTCAATTCCGGCTCGTCGTTCATGCTGGTGTAGACCTTCCTGTGGATGGTATATCCTAGTTTGGTCTTAGGTGCGAAGTGAACGCTGGCTTGGAAACGCGCGTCACGCGCTAACCATCCTAGGAAGAAGTCATCGTGCCTGTCCATCACCATCAATACTCCATAAGTCCCCATATTGCATAACGTCGTTCATTCCTTTGCTCGTTTCCAAGGCAACTAGGTTGGCACCCTCTAATTTACCCTTTCTCACTCTCAAAGCATGGAAAGAGCCAACAAGAGGGGGTTCTAGTTTGCTCCAGACAAATTTACCAGTCGCTTCTTTCAATATGGGGTTGTCTGGGATGTAATTTCTCTTTATGTTGGCATATCCGACAGGGATGGGGTCGAAACCGTCCATCGCTTCTATCTTCAGGGATACCCAGACACCATCACTCTTCACTTTCCCCTCCGTGATGAGAAGAGGTAATTCATAGACTCTCCTTGGTAATATGAAACCACCTTTGTGCTGGTTGTGGATATGAGGTCTATCTGCATCTATCAGTCTCAGCACTTCTCCCTCCTGTAAGGACTCACAGAGTTGGCGAAGGTGCTGCCCGTCCTTGACCCTCTTGGGTGCGACAGCCCTATCTGCGTGCTCATTCTTCCATAGTTCAGGCTCTTCATCGGTATAGAGCCACTCGAGAACGTCACCCTGCTCACTCACGAGGGCTACGCAATCACCATCATACGTGATTTGAGGCGGGTCTCTTTCCACCATCTCCCCTTGGCTGTTGTAAAGGAAAACTTCCCCTTGGACCTTGTGCGCGTAGTATCTAGGCCCACTTACCTTCTCATAGTGTGTGTTTTTGAAGGGGGGAGACCAATAGCGCCAAGCACTGAACGAAGGGGCTTTGAACGGGTGACCGGGTTCGATTGCGAAGTTCTGGGAGAGTTCTCCCTTGAATGCTTTGAGCAAAACTTCCTCTAACGGCTCCACCGCAAGAGCACTAGTCAATCTCTCAGGGTTGTATTTTCCTCCACCGTGTGCTACTGCTCTTAGCAGTCTCTTTCTAGGTATTGCAGGAGTTTCCCCCAGTGCTCGTCTCCATAGGACATTAGCAGAGATTTTATCCATGCTGGATATGACAGTCTGAATGTCTACTCCACTCCCTATCGACTTCATGAGGTTGAGTGCTTCCGGGATGGTTAGTTGCACGTCACACTCATCTGGTGATTCTGAGACTAGGCTAGGTACCAATGGAGCACCTTCTATCAACTCGAATTCCTCTGGGAATATGGCGTAGGAGCGATGAAGAGCACTCATTACCTGTTCCGGCGTCACTAGAGCCGGACCATAGAGCAAAGAGCAGAATTCGACCAAGTCTCCTTCACGTGCACTCAGCAAATCGTACAGGGTGCGCTCTTGCGCACGCGGGTTGCCTTTGTCAGTATTGACAGCGGCAATGGCATTTGCTGCTTCATCCAACCTCATAGCCTGACCAGAATGGACTAGTCTATGAACTTCGTGGTAGGACGACATACGTCACACACCCTCTGTTCTTCTTGTACCTGTTCTGTATCTCTAACCACTCAGGTGCCTGCGCACATACGAGTCGGAAGATTTCAGTGCTGAGATTTACTCCACCCACGCCTTTTCGGATGTCCTTTGCTACATACTCCCCCGGTTCTTGTTCACTCAACCACTTGTGGATATTTGCGACCAGAGTCTCTGCACTAATGTCCTTGTTGTCTTCCTTGTACTTGTCAGTAAGAGACCACGTGTTGATGGTGTATGTACCTGTCATGTTCCCCCTTTTTCTTACGGTGCCGGTGCATATGATGTCCTTGTCCTTAGAGAGGATATTACCCAACTGCTGCATGGTCACACCCCATGAGAGAGTCTCATTGATGTGGTCAAATATGATGTTCGTTGGTATGTCCACTCCGTCCATCATAAACTTCTTTACGCGCTGTCTTATTCTGAAAGTTCGACTCATTCTTCTTCCTCGGGCGGGGATTTCTCTACAATTAAGCAGAAGGTCCCTCGTAGATGAGGCGGTACGGTGTTCCCCTCATAAGTGGTTCCCAAGTGCCGAGCGTTAATTTTACTAAGAGTTTCATTATCCGCGCACTCCGTTATCTGCTCTGGAGTCATCACTCGCAACGTCTCATTGTCGACGTTCCACGTGTAGAAATTTATCTCTCCTGCGACTAGGAGGTAGTCATCAGGACTGACGTAGACCTTCTCCTCACAGGGGCAGATAATCTCCACGACCCATCGAGGTGTCTGGACGGAATTGCCATCCTCGTCCACATACACGCTCTGCCCCATCAAATGCCATGTAGCAGCCTCTAAATCCATGTTGACCACCTTGTGTTCCTCACACTTCGGGCAACACCATGATTCAGCCTCTGCTTGCATCATCTGTGCAGCCAGCATGGGGTCATCTGGGATTATCTTCGCCTCTGACTCATCCAGAGTCCAACCGAGACCCTCAACTACGATTTTCACACGCTCTATTGCGAACGAAGCCCGCTCCGTCCTCGTCAGCAACTTCAACTCCTTGTCCCCGGTCTTCCTAAAGGCCATTTCGCCTTCCATCCAATCTTGTCCATCCTCTAGAGTGTCCAAGACGCCTTGGGTCCAAGCCACGTCACCCTCTGTAGGTTCCCATGCTTCCATTATTCTTCCTCCTCGTTAGCAAAACAGTAATGCTCACATTCTGGACATGCTAGACACCACATGGGTGGCTCACTTGCATCTCTTGACCCGTCAACGAAAGGTCGCTCTACATAGAACAACCAACTGTCCGGGTCAATATGTGCGTAGCAGTTCGGGCAGTCGTAGAGATAACGCTCGTTGGGGTCTATGTCTATCTGCCGTGTGCTAAGTATGACAGGGTATATCCCACCTTGGTCATCATGCAACACACTAGGTCTTTCCTTACCTAAGTCCGCTATGTTAGGGTTCATTCCTCTTCCCCCACAAGTTTGTCCAATCGCTGCTCAGTGCGAGAAAAGATTGGTATTGGTCGAGACTCCACTAGATGGCCCCTTTCTCGGTGGTACTCCTGCGCAGGAAAGTTAGCGGTAGAACCGCATCTCGTACAATACACATCTATCTGATGAATCTCAGTTAGTGTGCTCGTTATATTGCCTATCTCCCACGTATGGTCAAATTGACTACATTCCATGAGTGTAGTCATCAGGACTTTCTGGTTTTCCAGAATCTGGGCTTTCTCTAGTAATTCTCTTGTTTGCAATTCAATTGCGTTCATTTTATCTGTTATTTCTTTCATCTCACTGACCTCATCTTATCGAGTTCCCACCATTCTTCTTCCGACACCGCGTCTTGATGGTTGTCGGGGAGGTGCTTTACTCTTTTGGAGAGCATGGTACGCATGACAGTGCCTATGTTCTTACACGCTGTATCGAAGCGCTTTGCTGCATGTCTGTCACGGTACCCGAAGTGTGAAGTCTTGCCCGCATCTCTATGGTCCTTATCTAATTCAGGTACTAACTTGCAATACAGCCTGTCTAGATGGATGTGGTCTATTGGCCTCCAGCCATCATAGAGCAGTATCTTGAGTATCTCGTACTCAGCGTGCTTCACGCTCTTCGCTTTCGTTATTCTTTCTACATATTCTTCTCTTATTCTTCCGCTCATATTTTCCTCCTCCCTTCTAGGAGGGCTTCTGCAACGGCTCTAGCGATTGCCGTCTTGTCCTCTTCTGTGCCATCTAACGCAGCCTCTACAATGGCTGCTTTCTCACTCACTACCTTGTCGAAGTGGGTGTCTACGGTGTCCTTGGCACTTAGGACCACCTTATGACAGACGGCACTCTCCTGTGTCAGTCTCCTGACTCGAGCCGCCGCCTGCTTTTCGTGTGCTGGTACCCACTGCCTTTCTACGAACAGCGCGGTATCAGCCGCATCTAGGTTCACACCTTCCTTCATTGCCAATGTGCTGCAAATCAGGAACTGGACCTTACCTTCTTGGAACCCTGAGATGATTCTCTGCCTATCCTTGTCTACTGTGGACCCTGTAATAAGACCACACTGGGCATATTTGTTCAACTTCTTCTCGATAGAGTCCACTACGTCTTTATGATGAGCGAAGATGACCAACGGCTTGCCTGTCTGTTTGTAGTAATCGACTGCCCAGTTCACTGCGGTATCTATCTTGGCTAGTCCAGCAGCGTGTCTCAACTCCGTCAGGATGTTCAGTAACAGACCGGGCGGTATCGAGCCGGACCCTGTGGTTCTGTAATGCTCCAAATGGTCCATGCAAGTATTGTAGGCTTCCTCATATCGCTCTCTATATACCTCTACTTCCAATATAGTCTCCAGTAAATCAGGCATCTGCTCGCTGAGGCGTGGGTCATCCATCGACCTTCGTAGCATGACATCCTTCAACAGGTGATTCAATGGTATTGTCTTGCCGTCTTCGCTGACTTCTATGTTGCTAGCACCCCCAAAGTCCCAACCATACCCATTATGGATAGCAGCACAATACTTCTTCCCGAAGATGAAGTAATCACCGAATGACTCGGGTTTCAGCATATTCAGCGTAGTGAATATCTCCTCTGGTCTGTTCAGGATAGGTGTGCCTGACATGGAGATGATACCATCTACTGTAGGCCATCTCGCTAGCATCTTCGCTGCCTTCGTCCTATTCGATTTGGGGTTCTTCAGGTTGTGACACTCATCGAAGATAATGCACTGGAAGTCCATATCCAGTAACTCATCCACTCTGTGTTGTAGCAAGTCATAGTTCACAATCGTGAAATCAGTCTCGTCTATCTCCGATGTAGGCTTCTGTCCGTATATTATGGTAGACTGCAAATCCGTCCACTTCTCTACCTCGTTAGCCCAATTAACCTTGACGACTGAGGGGCATACTATCAGAGTCCTCTCGAACTGCCCTGAGAGAACACACAGTAACGCTTGGAGAGACTTCCCCAACCCCATCTCATCTGCTAGCAGTAGTCGCTTCTGTCCACCAGTGGCAAACATGTTCGGTGCTACCCATTGATATGGTCGGACGTCCTCCATGTTCTTCAAACCAGCCAGCCAGAGTTGCTCTGCATCTACAGCGCTGCTGAGTAGAACTCTCTCAGCCATGTTACTGTGCGCTTCACCTACCTCTGGCACTGCCATGATAGCATCATGGAGTGCCTTGTAATGAGGCTCTACTGCTTTGGCTACTTCCAACCCAGCAATGATGGGTATGACCCATTCCTTGCTACCTTTGTTGAACTTGGCTTGTCCGCAGGATTTCACCCCATCGTTGATGTCAGCGTAATTAGGCTTGTAGCCCCATCTCATGCGGAGTTTATTGCCTGTACAGAGCACTTCGACCTCAGTATCCTCATCGACGTACTCCTGTGCCTCCAAACCATGAAAATGGTAGCCGTAATCCGCAAGTATCTCTAGCGCGGTGTTCAGGTCAGCGGGCTTGTCACGTATCGACCAAGCCTTTTTCTGACTGTCCCATTTGACTCCCGGAAAGCCTATACTGCTTTTGAGAGCATTCTTGGCTTTCTCATCGTAGGGAAATTTGAGAGCGACTCTAGCCCCGTAACTGTCCTTGTATCTCTCCCAAGTCATTTGGGTCCCTTCTTGCGTGCTTCCATGTTCCGTTCATATGTGTCCCACGACATACCTTCATGCTGAGTCAACCAATTCCAAAATTTTCTCAACCATCTCATTTTACCAATTCCCAGTGTTTTTCGTAAGTGGTATTAAATCTGAAAGAACCACCTATTTCGTCTTGATATTCTGCGACATAAACTGGACGAAACCAGTCATGTTCTACATTGACTATCATTGCTTTTTTCAAAGTATGCCTATTTACGATTACATCGTTTGTTTTGAATTTAGTCATGCAAATTCTTCCCTGAAAGCGTCATCATAATTTTTCCGTTCCATTCTTTCGAGAGCCCTCTCAGAACTTTTTATTCCTTGGTTCCCTTTCTGCAAATCTTTGTCAGTGCCTCGGAAATCTTTCATGAAACCCTTCAAAGTTTCAATGTTGTTTATTCCGGGCGGTGGGGGTGGGAGAAATATCGCATCCTCAGCATCCCATTCCTTGAGTTCATCGGGAAACATTTCACAGACTTCGACATTATGCCGACTGCTGTGAAAACCACCAGCAAGGTCTTGCATTTTGCCCATCACCCAGCCAAACCCTCTGTTGCAGATTGTACCTCCACAGGGGCAAGGTCCTTGAGGCTCTTCGACCGCCATCTTCATGACGATTCCTCGGCTCTTTGAATCAAGCCGAAGTCATCAAGAATTAGTATGGCTTCTTGTTTGATTTGAGTCAAGGCACTCAACCCCAATTCCCCAGTAAGTAAGCCGTCTACTAATTGTACGATATTGACCGCTCTCTGACCTGTGGTGAGTTTTGCCTCGTCCCAGACAGACTTGTTAGATTCCTCTTCTGTTTCCTCAGTGACTGCGTCCTTAGCGGCAGTAACCCACGATGGCTCTACTTCTTCGTCTTGGGCGGGATGTGTTTCCACGCCCCTATCCTCCAGTCCAAAGTTCTGGGGTTTCCGGTAGTAACCTCTCCTAGTCTGCTGTAGTAGTCCCTTCTCTAGATAGGCTGGTAGGTTGTTCACCACAACTGCGGGCAAGTCTTGCCTTTTGATGTTCGTATCAAAATTTAACTTTTGATAGCCTTTCTTCGCCATCAGTTGTGCTCTGTTCATTTTTCTTTTGCTTTTTTCACTCATTTTTTTCACTTCCTTTTTTTGTATCGACCCTAGGTGGGACGAGAGAAGACGGAGATGAAACACGCGAACAAACGCTGTCTCGCACCCTATTTACTTCTCCCGCCCCGAGGGTGCGAGAATCAGAGAACTGCAATTTCATGCGTCTCGGTGTACTTGGGGGCTTCATAAATGTCACCCATCATGTTAGGATAAATTTCAAGAATATTCTTGACTTCATCTTCATGTTCCAATGTTAATTTTTCAACTTCTAAGACATTTTTGGCCTCATTCAAAGCATGGGCTGCTATGCCAGTGAAGACTTGGTTCACTTTCCTGAGTCTTGTGTCGAGGCTGTCAAAGCCTAGCACAGAACCCTTGAGTTCCCTCTTGTCATCCACTACTGTTGGTTTGTGAGTTATGGCTCCTGTGAAGCACTGCAAAGCGTGATAGAGCGTGTTCTTCTGCTCACCTTTCACGCCTACGTAGGACAGAGTTGGGTTTTTCCATCCATCTGTCACAGCCAAGTCCATATGGCTCCTGTTGACCTGAGTGACTTCACCGCTATCCTTGTCTTTTATCACTCTGGGTATGGTCATCACGCCATTCTGCTCCATTACGAACAGCAACTGGTCCATCAATTGCAAGTCCATGGGTATCCAAGACATCAGTTCGGTGTTCACTAGCCACTCGTTGAGTTCTGCTGTCGCATTGACTAGGTTGAGACCAAACTCGTCCCAGTCTACGTCTTGCATTACTCCCTTGGTGTGCCTCATGTTAATGGCACACTTGATTCCACCAGCAACTGCTAGGTTCTGGCAGTACGTCCTCAATGCTGCTCCATAGGAATTGAAAGAGCCTCTCCCATCCAACGAGTTGTTCACAGCGAAACCGAACTTGTAGAGACCATCAAGCCTCTGTGCTGCTTCGCTCATGCTGTCTAAGTCCAAGAACTGGCTTCCACCCTTTTCCTTGATTCTGTCAGCAGCCTTGCCTCGTAGTTGAGTGGCATCTGTGACATCTAGGTCCACACGACACTTCGCTCCTTCATTCCAAGCGGTAACTGCTGCCTTGATTCCAGACATCTCTGCATACTTGAGCAGTGGCTTGACCCACACGGGGTGCCCTAGAGTGTAGTATCTGTCACTAACGCTCCCTAGTAGGGCGCCTGCTTCTCTCTTGCTGTCTGCTAGCAAGGGGTTGAAGACTGACCAAGAATTCGCACTCCCGTCCTTCTTGTTCACTCTGACAGCCTTGCCGTCCATCACTACGTGGTTGGGTAGGAACGTGGGGGAGAAGTCCCAAGGTGCGGTCTTCTTCTCTCTACCACCTGCTAGGAGAGAACCACCCCAAGCAGGGTCTTCATTCCACTCTGCTACAGGTTCTGAGTCATCTAACACTATCATGTTCGCAGGCTCTAGGGTTATCTCCAGATTATCCTCCACTGTCGCCTCCGCTGCAATAGCAGCAAGGTCCACCGTCTGAGAGTCTGCGATGAACGCCTTGATGTTCTCCATTGCTGCTCCACTCTCTACCATATCTACGAGGTCTATCTCCAGAGCATCGCTTGGCTGCTGTGGCTCATTGACACCCTGAAATACGAAACTAGGCCGGAAAACTCCGCCTCCTACTTCGTACTCCGAGACGATACAGAGTTGCCTCTCATTAGGTAACAGGGCTAACTCCACTGATTTCAGCGGGACTTTCACAGTCTTCTCGTATCCACCTGCTGACTCGTATGTAATTTCAGCCACATGAGAGCCCAACGGTGTAAATCCAGTCGATATGACTGGCATTCTTTTGTTTGCTTCATTTTTTCTACTTTTTTCCATTTTTTTCTTCCTCCATTTCTGGTTTGCTGTAATTTAGAGGGCACAGCAACACCCTATAAACATTGTTGCAGCAAAGGAGATTTACTCCTCTTCTGTTTCCGTTTTTCCGTCTAGAAGGCTCATATAGCCCCATTCTATCAAATCCTCCTCAGTCCAAGGCAGTCTCATTCTAACTACATCAGCGACCAAATGACCAACACACGTGCTACAAACCAAACCTGACGGGGTGGATTGCAGACTTATCGTGTGGGGGTTTGATGACCCCGTTGTTTTGCAAATTATGCAGAGCATGTCTCAATTGCCCCTTGCCACCACCATGGTGCATCTCTCCCTTTCTCCCACTTGGCAAACGTCTTGCTGTGGTAGTAGGCTCGGTATGCCTGAACTGCATCGATGTCCTCTGCATGGTATGCCATTTCTCCGTCCGTAGTAATTGGCCTAAATTCATCTGGCATAGCCAGAGCGAACGGTGTCCTTTTACCTGCACCTATCCAGTTTCTACCCAGACCATACAGAGTGACGATAGCATCATAGCACGCGTGCTTCTTACCGAAGCGCGATGTGTATTCTACACATAATGCCAAAGCATGGTCAGTCAGCCATGCGAAGTTGCCGAAGGTATCTCCCGCCCAGAGGGTACATGGGTGATTTTTGTAACCTCCCCTGTACGGCTTTCCGGCCTTGGTCAGTGGCATGACCTCATCAGTAGCACCATACCTACGCACGGCTGATGCCATCATTTGCGCTGACTCGACAATCATCTTAGGTACGTGCTTGTCGCACATTTGCCGTGCTGCTTTGTCTGGTTCTGTGTGCAATACGAATATGTTCATTCCTCTTCACCTGTGAATCCATTGGGGCAGAAGTCTGGATGGTTCTCGTACAGCCAGAACTCCGCCTCTCTTACTAGGCCTGTCTCGTCCATAATATCCAAGTCGCATCCATCACGCTGGCAATCCTCCACCTGATGTGAAGGGATTCTGCATTCGCAAGTGTTGCACCACGCATCACCTATCTCATACTCAGCGGGTGTCACGTAGTCACATTTAGGACAACACAATGTAGTAGTCATTCCTCTCCCTCCTTGTCTAGTACTCCTTCCTCGTTTCCATACTCACTCATGTTGTAGCAGTAGTCTGAGCAGTATGTCTCTTCGCTTTTCTCATCACAGTATATACATCTCATTCCTCTTCCTCCTTCCATGAATCGACTGTGTTAATCAAACCCTCATACAATACGTTGTAGGCAGTAATCAGTGTGATTGCGTGTTCGACAGTCAGCAGGTGCCTTCTCCAGACCTCCTCGTCTTCTCCGATATCAATGAAGTCACGACAGAGAGCCGCTAGGTTGCGCAGGTTGTCAAGCACTGCCTCTTGCGTCTTCATTCCTCTTCCTCCTTCATTGGCTCGTACTGTCTGAGCGAGTCGAAGTGGTCGCAGATGGCCTCATGCTCGTATGACCAGTCATGACCGCTGTCTATTCTATCGACGTAGTAGTCCCACATTTTCTTAGTCAACCACTCAGGCCATGACTCTCCGTCACCATACTCCCACCAAGCGATGACTATCTGCTCATCATCGTCCTTAGGGAGATACTTCTTCACATCTCCGACTCTCATTCTCTTACCTCCACTAGGAAGTCCGCTTCACGCTGGGACTCGTATCCGCATTGACATGAGATAGCATCGAAACACAGGTCAGTCCACCTCTCATCGTCAGCGTTTATATTAGTCCCATCGAAGTAGACTGTAAAACCGGCGGAACCCCTCTTCCATACTGTGAAGTCGCCCTCATCCTCTGTTTCGCACTTGGGGCATTTCATCTTCTTGGTCATTCTATCACCTCATCCACCTCAACATCCTCAACCTCGTAGTTGAAGGCGCTGCAATAGTCACCATTGCCGAGTCTCTCCTTCTGCTCATCGTAGTTCAGACCCATCACATAGGCTTCCTCTTCGTCCTCCGCCTCCACCTTGATGGTGAAGGTGACTGTCTTCATCACTAGATATTCCTTCATGATTCGTGTGCCTCCACTTCTTGGGTGTCCCAATCGCCGTAGTCCTTCGATGCGTGAATCCTACCATCCCAATATGCTTGGATGGCATCTTCCTCACTCTCTGCCTCTATGGAGTATGTTATGTCGACTGTTGCTACTACTTCGTACTGTGGCATGATTATTCCTCCTTCTAGCCTTTGGGCAGGGAGCCCCCACACTCCCCGCCGTAGGCTGTCTCAGGCGTAAGCCCCCAGTGGGTCAACCTCAATGCCGTCAGCAATCCTCATGAGGTCTACTTTCCTCTGCCACTCAGCGAATACAGGCAGGTCTTCTAACCCAATGTCGCAACTGTCGAACGGAAGCCTCCTATCGGAGGCAATTTGCTCCCATAGTCTAGGCCAATGCGACATGCACATATCCCCCGAACTCCCGTCATGGCCGTCTTCCTTCGCTTTCCTTATCTGTTGCAAGCAACCACAGGTTCCGCCAACAGTTCCCTCGTACCTACCCTCGTTGGAACTGCTCGTCCAATCTGGGCCAACGAAGCCAAATAGTTCGCCACCTCTACCCTCAAACTCTCCGGGGTCGCCCCAAGCATCATATATCTCGTCGGGGTTCTCCTGTAGGTACTGCATGGCAAAGTCATACTTGTCCTTGCGCCAACCTAAGCCGTCTCTTTCTATGTCCATCATTCTTCTTCTGTCACTCATTCTTTTCACTTCCTTTTTCGCTTGTTTTGCGAATGTCTTGCCACTCATATAGCATCTCAATGTACTCTATCTCATCACAGTTATACACTGTGAATATCGTACCACTCTCCATATGCAAGTCCACACTCGCATTAGGTATGTTCTGGGGGTGGCGTACTATTGCCACCACCCTGTCAAGGTCTATGTTCGCTTCCCCAGACTGTGTTTCGTAGACGTGAATTCTCATCACTCATCACCTCTTAATCTCTGGGCCAAATCATCCAAGTCGATGTTCTGAGACATGAACAGAGCCAATTCATCCAAGTCAATCTCCGTAGCGAGACTCTCAACGCTAATCTTCCCTGCTATTTCATCAAGGTCTAGTTCCGAAGCGATGTCATCAGCGTCTAGGTGTCCAGCCACGTCCTCATTGTCTATGTATTCAGCGATGTCATCCGCACCGAACCACTGCGCCAAGTCACTCGAGTCCCAGTGGTCCGTTGGGTCGAAGGATACGTAGTCCGCCAATGACGAGTAGCAGATGTTGTACGCTAGGTCATCGTAGGATAGGTGGTCTACAAGTTCACTGTACTCAATCTCCATGTCTTCGTAGTCTATATTCAGTGACTCCTTGATTGACTCAATCACTTTCTGTCGGAACCTCTTAGTCTCGCTCTCGCTCTCCATTCGAGTCTTTATCGACTCTATGATTTGCTTCGAGTCAATCACTCCAGATTCTAGCATGTTGTCGACCAATGCACTGTAATTGATGGCAAACATCGACATCAAGTCTATTGCCAGTTTCTTGGTTGTATCCGCTGCAGACGCCTTAGCACTTACGTGAGCGGCCTTTAGCATCGCTGCTTCCTCCTTAGCCATCTTGTACAAGGATACAGTTTCCTTCAAAGCCCCGGTCAACTCCTTGATGCTCTGCTCTGTGGCATCTAGGCGTAGTTGCATATCCTCCAAACTACCTGCTTCGGGCTTGAGAGACTCCAAGTCCACAGTGGGGAGATGAGCCTTCATTATCTGCTCGAACTCCTCGTCAATTGAGACGTCATTGCTCATACTGTCACCTCCAAGTCACCCTTGTGGGTCTTGTACCTAATCAGATACACCGCAAGTTGCTCATGGGACATTGCCATGAACCTCTTGTATTCGTTATTCGTTCTTTCATTTCCAAAATCTCTGTTCATTCTTCTTCCTCCTTGTTGTTGCCCCCGTACTTGGGGTCGACATTGTCATAGTCGAAGTAATCTTCGACGCTCTGGTTGTCAATAGCCATCAGGGTATCGACATCGATGCTGTCATTCTTCTTCGATAGGTATTCGGCTTGTGCCTTCTTCAACTCTGCGCTGTTGAGGCCAAGTTCGAGGAGCCCCCGGTCTATCTCGTCATCTGGGAGTTCCTCCAACCCATACTCGTCGAGCAAGTCTGCTGCCCATTCCTGCTTCTCGGCAGGGCTGAGGTCAGCGTAGTCCTCCAGAGTCCTCGTCCCGCCCGTTTGAGTGACTGTGCCTTCCTTGTCATCGAAGTTGAGTATGAGGTCATCGAACTCATCGTCGTCCTCTACGTCCCAATGGCTCTTGTTATCGTCTCGCAGGGTCTTGGCGACTAGAATCTGCTGGGGACTGACACCGTTCACCATGGTGTACTCCTTGCCCTTGTACTCCACGACACCCGCCTTTCCTGTCTTCAGGGCAGGTCGCAGTTCTAGTTGGCTGTGCACCATGCACTCAGGGCAGCAGGTCTTAGCCAATTCCTTACCGTTTTCTACTAGGTAGGCGACAGACAACCTGTCTGGTGATATGGTAGTGGCGCAGAAGCCACATTCCTTCCAAGTCCTGATGCTCCTCCTCTTGCCTGTGTACGACTCAGTGATGTGGTCTTCGACTTTCGGGGAGGTGATGCTGTCGTAGTAGCACACTAGCACATTATCTGCTGTGGGCTTCTTCAACTCCTGATGCAATGCTCTCAGTAATCTGCCACGAACTGTCATCTTGCCATTTAGTGACATCAACCTGTCCAGTATCTTGGCCCACTCCTTGCCGTGCATCTTCTCCATTATCTCCTCATTGAGAACACCGAACTCGTAGCCACTCACGTCAGAGCATACATCGAGTGTAGCAAGGCAGATTTGGTACATGTCGACATCTTGCAGTAGGCTTCTCTTGACAGTCAATTCCGTGACATCCATGAAGTGGCCGTTGCACTTGTGGTCGTAGCACAGTTCCTCCTCCGCTGCATCATACACCTTGTCGTCCTCCCAAAGGTGCAGGTCGCATGTGTCACATTCTAGCAGTGACCTGTTGTGAGGAGTCAGTGAGGCCTTCGTTGGCTTAGAAACCGTACCAGTACTGGTGGTCGTCTTCGTGGTACTTTGATACTTGTGAAACCCCAATTCCTTACCTGCGGGTATGCCGCACATCTTGGCTACGTAGTCCTGCTGCTTGTCAGCCTCGACGGCCTTCTGGCAGTAGTTGTCCCGGATGTGGGTGATTAGAGTGTGAGCGTCAGGCCAAGCCTTCCTCTCTTCCTCGGTTGCTAGATGCCATCGCAGACAGGCTAGTTGAATGCCAGTCCTGCCGTGACCACCCATGCACATGGCATGGACGGTCTTGATGCCCCTCTCTCTGAGGTCTGCCGCTAGGGCTACCCAGAACTCCACAGTGCAGTCTCTCGGTACCCCGTAGTCAGGGAAGTCCATCTCCAACACTGCTGGAGGGGTCTTTTCCTCTATCACCTTCATGCAGGACCATCCTTCCATGTTCTTGCCCTTGGTGTCTACTCTGAGTTGGCTGTAGCCCTTCCTAACTTCACTGTCTGGGCCCATGGCGAACTGCGGTAGCGGATTCATCTTCCACCAACCACCACTGCGACTGCTACCACCGGCATATACCTCAATGCCATCGTGAGTAGTGAAAACCAGAGGGTTACCGCTGTGGCATTCGCTGTGGTAGGACTTGCTCTGGTACGAGTGACCACTCCAAGAATATTGTCCGTAACCCATCATACCAACTCCTTCATGATACTCTCATCCAAACCGTCTATCTGACAACGCACAACAGTCTCGTCGATGTGCAAAGCCATCTCCAATGCACCAATCACCCGTAGTAGCAGGTTTTTGTGAGCAGGCTTGACGCTTGCGAGACTGCTCTTGCCTCTCACAAGAGCCTCCAGCAACATACTAGCCGGGAACTGATTGGCTGTATCATCGATATTCCCATTGTCCTTGTAATCGGACATCATGAGATTGAGAGCGATAGTGACTATATCCAAATCCATTCACTCCTCCTCCTGTGTATCGTTGACGAAGTATCGGGAGCACAGCCAAGCGAGGAACCACTCCCCCCTCAACTCGGGGTAGTTCATCGATTCCTTGCTGACTATCGAGGGCACGTGACTGAACGCTATCAGCATCCTGTTCGACTCAGCCCCGACTCTGAAATCCAGCATCTTGACTGCCACTCCCTTGTTGTCCACGCCATCCACCACACCACGGAACTGTGCCACAGCGTAGTCCTTGGCATCGCTAGCACAGGATTGCACGAAGCAGTCCTCCTCACTCTCGATGGCTTTCGCCAAGCCTTGTAGGTTGTTCGCATCTATCGACCCGTACTGCACTGATAGATTGAACGATGCGCCGTAGTTCCTCAGCGCAGTGTCTGCGAGGAAAATGAACGGTGTCCCTAGTTCCTCCTGCATGTCGCTGTGGAGCCCCTCCACATCAGCACAGGTGAATTGGAAGTGCAACTTCCCACCGTGCATATGTGATACTTTTACGCTCAACTGAGCGTAAGGGCCCGACTTCAGTGACCCCTCAGGCCAAGTCCAAACCTCCGAGGTTGGGTCTTTCGCCTGCACTATTTCGTGTTTCATCATGTTCTCTTGTACTATATTTTTCATTGTTGTAGCACCTCCTTCACGAACTCGTTGCCGAATCCAATCTGGAATGTTTTCAGTATGTCAGTAGTGGGCAGCATCCACAGGTGGAGAGTCTGCCCTGTTGCGTTGCTTATCCGCATCATGAGAGCCCAAAGCAATGCGTCTCTAGTTGTCCACTTGCGCCAATCTGTGTACACGTCAGTCCGTGACATGTCACCTGCTACTATCACCGGGTGAGTCTTAGCGAACTTGAACAGGCCTTGGGATATGACGTTGATAGTGCGGAGGAAACTGCTGGCAGTCCTAGCCACATCGGAGAAGTCGTGCTTCCCGCAGTAGTCCATTACCTCCTGCTCCTTTCCTCCGTCTAGGACTTCCATCCTCAAGATAGCGAAGAAGTGAGTGATAAGAGTCCGTGCATCGAACCTCGACAATGCGTCATTTAGTATCTCGATAAAGAGATTGACTTGCTTTTGAGGATACATGGCACTGCACTTCTTACCAATGAAGACAGGCACCTCTCCCCAATCGAGTAGAGAGTGCTTGCCCCTCAACGACCAGTGTGGTACGAATCTCATCTTCTCGGCGTCAATTGTCCAAGTTTGGCCACTAGTCTCAGCATGTCTCTCAGTATCGGTGAAGATAGTTGCGTTAGAGTCGTACACAAGTCCTGCCTCTTTGTCTATCTCGATATTGAATACAGACTCCATGCAGGAACTCGAAACCGGCGTGAATATGGGAGTCATGAAGCCGAAGGGCTTGGGAGCCTTCCCAAGCAATTGAGTCAGAGCAGCGAGTTCAGTGCCAGTTAGACCCCACTCGGAGGCACTTTTCAACTCCTGACACTTGACTAAGTCACAGCCGTGGAGAGTGCAAGTACCGAGATGGTGGATGACATTGCCTTGCATTCTGAATCTATCCACAGCCTCGACCATGGTGTCGCAAGCCACCGCCTCCAAGTTGTCATCTATGTCACACAGAGACAAGTAATCCAAGACATCGGGTAGTTCGAGTTGGTATTTTGAAGACAGCCCCTCATTGTACTGTGCCGTCGTCCAATGGTGATGATATTCGACCAACTGACTCGAGAGGTGATGCGGCTCGTCTATCTCGGTGTAGAAGTGATACTGCAAAGCAGAGACTACGTGATACTGATGCTCCAACTTCGATGTGTTGCTGTGATGGCTAGTGCCAATGTCGAACCACTTCTTGTTTGCAACGAACTTGTTGAAGAAGAATGCGCAGTTGTGCACCGCATTCTCCAAGGTGTTAATCTCACCTAGCAACCTCTTGAACAACTCTTCCTCTGTGTTGGGATGGTAGTAGGTGTTCATGAGCGTGTCTAGAGTACTAGCCACCTTAGTGGCCTTGTTGACGGACTCGTAGTAGTTATTGCCACCGTATGAGGATGGCCAATTCGGCTCGTTGAACAGCCTCTCGTAGCAAGAAAGCATCAACATTAGGTTGTGCATTCCCACTGGCTTGTTCTTGAGTAGATTGTAGTAGGTGCCTCTACCACCTAGTGAAAGGTCGCTCTCACCTGCTAGGGCAGATATCACATAAGAGTGGATGGCACCATGCACTGGGTGCATCTTTGCCTTGTTACCACCGTAAGCGTGTCTCACTTCGCCCATCGCTACTGCGAGAGTAGCCTTGAGAATCCATGCTGAGTAGAAGCCACCCAAGTAAGCCTCGAATCTCGGGTCGTTGCGAGGCCCGGTGAGGTATGTGTGGAAGAATTGAGAGAGGACGTGGTAGCCGTAGTCCCAATGCTTGTCACCATCATTGCAACCCATGAAGAAGAACTCCTTGAGTGCAGATGGCTTGTACGTAGTGGGCTCGGCTCCCTCGATGTCTGTCACCCAACCTGATATCTCAGTCCAGACAGTACCGTTCTCCCTTGGTAGGATGCCATAGATGACTGGAATATCCCACTGGATGCCAACACCGGCAACGTGAGCATTGGAAGAACCACTAGGTGCATACACCACGAGCCCATCAGGTAGTTCTCCCTTCTCCGCCAGTTGCTCGAGGTTGATGCACTCGGACAAATCACCACTACCGACGTTGATGTGAGTCTGTTGCTCCACCACACCGTCAGGAATGTTACCTCGCACAGTCAATGTCTCCCCATCTACGACAGGTGGTGGAGTAAGGCTGACCTTCGCCTCATGCAAGCCCCTGACTTGCGTGATTATAGGCAGAGTCTCCTTGTCGTACCCCGAGTTCTGGACTGCTCGTTTGAATTTGATGGGGATTGTACCGCCGGGATATCTGTCGTTGTTCCATACGAGTTCAATCTCGTGGTTGTCCATGCCATCACCTAGTCCCATATTCTCTACCTCATGCCTCATCTTGATGGCCAACTCTTGTGCGATTGGGATGATGACGTTGCTACCCCCACCTGCTGTGACACCATCGAAACTCGGCCCCATCACTATCTCATTGTGACCAACGACAGCAACAGCAGAGCAGGATGGTGGGATGAATGGCATGACGCACAGACAGCCCTCAGGGTCGTAATCCGCACAGTCCTCATCCAGCATCCCCCTACCGAGGTATCTGATGCCCTTGAGCAACTCAGCAGGGGTGTGTGCCTTCACGTTCTCCAGAGCGCCCGGTCTAGGAGAGGCTGGGCAAGTCCTGATGAAGATACCAGTCTTGAAAACGTCCTTGATAGCACCGAATGCGACTCTCATGCTAGCCATCAACTCGGAAGCAGTCGCCTGTGTAGAATCCTCCAATGAGAGGAACATGGACGGCTTGACCTGCCATAGCCAATGAGTCCTCGGGTAGTCGTCACCGCTCATGGCCTGTATGCCTCTGGCCTTCTGCGACTTCCTCGGTAGTGAGGGTTCGGTAGACCAGCGGAACAAGCCGGACATGATGCTGAGGGCTGCACTCGTACCGTTGGCATCCCCCTCCTTCCTCATGTCGTAGAAGTATTTGCCCATAGCACGATAGTCCACGTTCCCTTCCGAGTCGGTGTTCTGCCTAATCCAAGCGATGGTCGTCTCAGGGAGGGAGATGCTCCTCTGTACGGCATTGAGTTGGTTCTTCTCCTCTGCCATCAAGTCCGATAGCAGGTGGGCTAGATAGCCACTGAGAGCCTGTATGACTATGACTCTCTTTGCAGCGGAAGATTCCTCGATGTCCTTCACCATGCGGAAGATGATGGTCTGCTGATTGGGGAGGTATCTGCGTATCACATAGTCCTCCTTCAACACTGACTCTAGTATTCCCAATCTCTGGAGGACTGTGAGAAGCGAAGCGAGACTATCGACATCGGCTCTCAATATAGGCAGAGACTGTCTCCTCTCATCCCCTAGTATGGACCTCTTCGCACCTAGATGGGTGGTGACATAGAGACTCTCACCCAAGGCGGCGTATCTCTGGTCTTCCAGAACGACAGCGGGGCTGTACAGGTTGTTCACCATCTCCTGCACCTTCTCCATCTGCCCTTTGGAGCCGTAGTCTCCGCTGGTGATAGCCTTCATTATGTCGTCAATTGTCTCCTGTGTCTCGTCTGTCATTCTTCCTCCCCCATTAATACCGATACATTCTCGAAATACTCCTTGAGCACGCTATCTCTCTGTGCCTCCGTCTCGAACCACTCGCAATCGGCAATTTCCTCTCCATCCATGTACTCTATGCCGTAGATGTAGCCGTCGTTGTTGTCTCCTATTCCCTTGACTACGTCGAACCAGTACACAGGCCGAGCGATGGAGTCATCACCCCAACCTCTCTTGAGTATCTCGTACTCCCTCTTGCTGATTCTGGTGACCGGAGGGTCACGGACTGTGCCGTCTGCCCTCGCTATTCCGAATACCTCGTTCTTGGCAACTAGTTTGCCAATGTCGGTACTCACTTTGGTCACAAAGCGTCCCTTCTTGTTGTCATAATACTCTCTCTTGTAGTACGTTTTCTTCATTGTTTCATGCCTCCTCTCCATATGATGGCGAGTGTTGTTCGTAATTGGCTCGCAGTTCTGCAAGCAGTGCTGTGCCTCTCTGCACATGGTCAGGCTTCCTCCAATTGGAGACCTGAGTCTCGATGAGTTCGAGCAAACCCTCGTAGGGGTAGCCGTAGGTGTTCCTCCTGTCTGAGTGTATCGTCTTCTCGTTGGTCATGTTGAAGTTCCAGCATGACAGAGGGCCATGCACTCCCTTGACAGGGCGAGCGTTCGGTGCACAAGGGACATAGATGGTGAGCCATCCTCTCCGATATGCATACGCCTTCTTGGTTCTGTCATGGAACTGCCTAGTTGCTAGGTCTTGTGAGTAGACTATGAAGTCGTCTCGTTCCTCCGCTGAGAAACGACCACCCTCGAATGCACCCTCATCGTAGTGCTGTCCACCTTGCAACTCGAATATGATACCATACTTCGGTAGCATGATGTCAAAGGACATCGGGCCGGGCCTCTCAGTGTGCTCGTTGGGAGGATAGTGGAGTCGTGAGCCATTAGGCTTCCACAGTCTGCAATCAATCGTCTTGGTGAGCACCACAGTGTCATCGTCCGTGAAGTGAATGAGATGCTCCTTGAGGAAGTCCTCGCTACCGATGTTCCTCTCCAACTTGATGTAGTCCCAATCGAAGTTAGGCCACAGCAGAGTGACGAAGTGCAGTATCGAGGGGTTGAGCGAAGTCATGTTCGGTGTGTTGTAACTCACTCCTGCCGCCGCTTGCTGATAGAAGGGGATGTGTCTGAGCATGGCTATCCTCATGTTCTCCACCTTGTTGAGAAGGCGGCGTGATGCTGAGTATGGGAAGTTCTCCCAACTCTCATGCATGAGTTCACCATGATGCCCACCCAAACCACGTATGAACCAATCTCGTAGCACATCTACTCTCCGCCACAGGAAGTTCTCCCTTGCTGCAAACTTGTGATTGTGAGCGATGAGGTAGTCGTAGGTGTTCCACTCACTAGCCTCGAATCTCCCTTGTTCGCCTCTCCTCACGAAGAACCTCTCCATGTCACGATAGAATCGATAGTACTTCTCGTTGGCAATGCCGATAGCATCCTCCACAGGAGTGTAGTAAGCACCAATGTGACGCTTCAACTGGTCGAAGAGAGGATACCAAGCCTCCTTTGGGAACCACTCCATGTCCAATAGCCCCAACTGACCCTCGTACTCACCATCCTGCACTGAGATGCGAGGAGACTCGTACAAGTCCTCACAAGTCAGCGGTCTCCCCAAGTGCTGAGTCCACCTCTCATGGATGAGTTTCAGGATGGGGTAGACCAAGTGGTAGTTGGGCCTCCCATTCGATAGTTGGAAGTCTGATGTGATACCGACAGGCATGAGTTTCTCCCTTGTAGGACGCTTGAATCTCCACAGATTGTCTGCCAAGTATGGCAGAGCCTCCTCTGGGTAGAATCTAGTGAATGCTTGAACGAAGGACGTAGTGTGCCTCAGACCCTTCATCGTAATCTCTCCTCTAACCAACTCGGGACGGAAGAGAGTGACGAGTATCCTCATCTCGAAGATGTTCTTGCTGTTCGACACCGGCTTGGAGATATTGAACATCTCCTTCTGCGATGGGTGCATGATAATCTGGTCGAACGTGGTTGGTAGCATCTCCAATGGGTAGCCAGACTCGCTGTCTATCCTCTCCACACCGCTAGCCTCCAATACGGCTTGGAACCAATCGTGAATCTCCTCTGTTGCAATGTCAGGACGGTCGATGTACTCCTGTGGCATTATCTGAATCCCGAACATCTGGAAGTGCTTCTTGATGGTGTTCCGAGTACGACCAAGATGCTCAGACATCTCTCTCACGGACATACCTCGACGCTCATACAAATCCCTCAGAGTCTCCTCATCGAGGCCGGGTAGTGGTCTCCATACGTACGGTGTCATCACAAAAACCTCCCATTCTCTCTTCTGATGTAGCCGTTGGAGTCGATGAACATCGTTGGCCATGGAGTATCGACAGGGCACTCCACATCGAGGCGAGTGGCTACGAATATCCTCTCCTCTCTGCTCATACCCTTCCACAATCTCAGTTGCAACTGCTCAGCCTCCTTGTTGAAAGCATCCTCAATGGCAGACTCAGCGTCAATCCAATGGTAAGGGCCATACATCTCTATATCCATCTCATTCGACCTCATGCAGTTCCCATTCCCACTCGGCTGTTGCAATCCTAATTAGTAGCGTGGAGGGCATTCTACTTCCTCCTCTTTGGGATACAATGAATCTCTCCCCATGCTGATACAACCCCACCAATGAAGTGGATTACCTCGTAGTCATTGACAGCGTAGTTTGCTCGGTGTCTGTTATTGTGGCCATAGACGTACATCATGCCAGCCGTCGCCTCCACAACCTCGTAGTTGGTGACCATCCACTCTTCCTCTCTGCTTCCTCGGTTGCCTCCCCTGTGCTTGAGGGAAAAGTAGTGCAACTTGTGGTCGTAGACCAAGACGTGATTCTCTCCTCTCTTCCTCAGACCACGCAGGAAATTGTGGATACGAGTGTCGTTACCCACATTCGTTATGTTCCTGATGACCTTGTCGAGGAGTCTCTTGCCGTACTTGTTCGTCCTGCCTCTGCAAATCCCATCCGCATCGTAGGCATAGCCATCTGTGTAGACCTTGTGGGCTGATGAGTAACAGTCCAGAAGGTTCATCAGAATCGAGTAGGAGAGACCCTTGTCGGTGATGAGACCCATGTCTCTGATTCTAGTCTGTGACCTGCCTCTGCTCACTTTCTCGCCCTCCTGTTCAGTTTCCTCAACTCCATCAGTATCGCTCTCTGATTCTCGGCTATCTCCTCCAGAGTCTTGATGTAGGTCTTCCAGAGGAAAGTCCTGCTCAGTACGCTGGTGATGTTGAATATCCTATCGCTGATGTTCATGTTCATGCATCCTCCTCTTTGGCGTACTCCAATGCCCCTTCCACTAGCGCCTCCCACTCCTCTTGAGTGGGTATCTCATGCAGAATCTCATACTCATCCGGCCAAGCCATCCCATCAGAGACAATCTGCACGGCGAACCAAGGGTTCATGTCGATGCGCCAATCATCACTAGTGTATGCACTCTCTAAGTCCTTGTCCGTGAATACCCCACAGGCATTGAGGAAGTGGGTCGCATCACCATGCCCCTTGTAGTGGTAGTTGATTCCATCCACCTCCTTGTGAACTGTTGTCATCGTCTCCCTGCTCGGTTCGTATGAGGCTCGGAAAGTACCGCTTCGGATGAGGCATATCGTGTATTTGCCCTCCGTGTGAGATGCTATGTCCTCACCACTACTGTACCATTCAGGCGTCCTCTTCTCCACCGTGTCCAGATTCATTCCTCTTCCTCCTCGTCAGGTTCGTAGTAGGAGTCTCTGTATTCTTCCCAGACTTCGGGTGAAATCCAACACGCTTGTGTGAGGTCTGAATCCAAATCAGCATCAGGGTGTCCCATGATGCGCTGGCTCTCTGGCCACATAATCAGTATCTTGTTGTCTGCTCTGAAACCTTTGCTCATACCCACACCTCCGCTGTGTAGTAACCACCGTAAATGTCAGCGTGGTACCTTATTCGTGAGAAGACAACACCGGGGCAAGGATTGTACTGTCCGTCTGCACTCTCACCACCATTGTACCTGAGGTTCAGGTTTCCGGGGAAGTTCTCGTCCAGATAGGCCTCGCATCCTATGCTGTACTTGTGTCGATGTACGATTCTCCAACTCATGCTCATGCATCCTCCGAATTGCCCTTCTGTGGGGCATGAATCGCTGCGTAGTCTGGGTCAGTCTTGATGAAGTGCTGGTGGCGGTACTCTGCACCGGCTAGACCCTGCCTGAACATCTTGCTGAGATGCTCGTAGTCTGGGAAGTTCTCTCGAAGGTATCTCTCTACCCTCTTCTGTCGAGAGGAACCCTTGATTGCTCTGATGGCATCGAAGTCGAAGAAAGTCTCTAGCCTCTCGTAGAGGTAGTAGTCTGGTCCCTCGATGCCGAGGTCATCCTCGTACTCTAGGCTCTCCCTAGTGGGTAGTCTCCTCGTCTGCCAGTAGACAGCAAGTGCCTCCGTGTGGTTCTTCGGGTCACCGTGCTCTAGCATGGTCATTGCCTTGCTGAGCATTCTGATTACCTTCGTCCCCAATGGGCGTCCATTGTTGTTCATCATTCTGTTCTCGTTTGTTTCATCTGTTGTCATTGTACACTCTCCTTTGTAGCAAGTGTGAATGGGAAGGGGATTACTGATATTCTCATTGTATTCTTGAGAGATAATATATATTCTCTTATGAGAGAGAAGAAAGAATCTTGAGAAGGGAGGCGAGCCATTTGGCTCCTTTCACGGCTTGCAAGGGGATAGCATACCCTCTGGAGAGTGCCGACCTCCCTCCTTTGTGTGTAGTGGCCCGGCAGGGATGGGTCGGTCACTACAAGGAGTGGTTTGTTGCAGACCATACAGTTAAAACTGCAACTTGTGATGCTGTGCGTCTTCGATAGCATAGGAATTTCACCAACCATATGGTTGAGGTAGTGGCAGGATTAGGGGGAAAAATCAACCCCAGACCGCCAAATGGGTTGGGCGAGGGGCCCGAAGGCCCCCCGCACCGTTTGGCTCAGTAACGCCTCCTGCGAGGCCCGGAGGCCTTGCGGGTTCGGGGCTTGGCGACCTTTGCAGGCACCC
>CERU01026797.1_pt1 | contig 31306 bp, 15 predicted proteins | sample 530741 | NCBI WGS metagenome assembly CERU01 (sample SAMEA2620925, study PRJEB7988) | marine metagenome | biome: marine biome (ENVO:00000447); feature: deep chlorophyll maximum layer (ENVO:xxxxxxxx); material: "saline water (ENVO:00002010), including plankton (ENVO:xxxxxxxx)" | depth 30 m | reverse complement strand
TATTTAAAAGAAAAACCAGAGTCTGCACACAACCCTGGTACAAAAACTAGAAATAGATATGGTGTGCATATGAATAAACAAGTGAAAGCCTTGTTAGAAGATTTAATAGACGACTATATAAGAGAAAATATAGAAGATATATGGTTTTTAGATTTAATAGATGAGCTAGCTAATTACGGATTGCAAAATACAGACCGTGCTATAGCTTTTGGATTATGTTTAATACACAATATTGACAATTATAGGATGCAAGCATCAATAAAAGAAAAAGTAAAAGACATAGGATTTAAATATTATAAAATGGGGTATAATGGTATACCTATAGAAATTAAATAATTATGAAGAAAAAGTATTCATCAATGCCTTCAATGGTAGTTGCAGAAAAAGAAAAAACACAAGAGTGGTGCGAACAAGTATTGCACGCTATTGTGAGTTATATGGGTATAGAAGACGGAGCATATTCATCTTCTAGAACTAAAGACATTAGAAATTATCAAATATACAATGGTGTATTAAATCAATCAGATTACAAATACATTACAGAGCAGTATGGACTAACATATCCTGCTAGATTGGTAAACTACCCAATAATTACTCCTAAAGTTGATTTACTTATAGGAGAAGAAATTAGAAGGCCTGTAGACATGAAGGTTACAACGGTAAATAAAGATGCTGTTATTAGAAAACATGATCATAAGGTAGGCTTAATGATGAGAGAGCTTTTAAACGATTTTCATAACGAAATACGTGAACAAATGAACATAGACGTATTAGATGAAGGTCAAGGAATGCCTGTGCCAGAAGATATAGAAACTTATATGAAATATAACTATCGTGAAATGATAGAAGAAACTGCACAAGATGGTTTAGAATATATTTCTAATAGATATAATCTTAAAGATGTTTTTAAAGAAGGCTTTAGAGATTTACTTGTAACTTCTAAAGAATTTTTTAAGATTAGTATACAAAATGGTGATCCATACGTAAGAAGAATAGATCCTAGAAACATAATATTTGATGAGAGTTCACATTCTGACTATTTAGATGATGCGTGTTGGGTGGGTGAAGAAAGATGGTTATCTATAAACGAAATAAATGACGAATATAAAGATAGTCTAACCACTGATGATTTGTTAGAGTTAGATAAAATGCGTAGCGCATATGCTGGAGGAGATATAGATAATTATAATTCAGGATTTGATTGGATTGACGTAGGTTACGGTAGAGAAACTAGAATTAGAGTTGTATCAGCAGAATGGAAATCATTAAGAGCTATTAAGTTTAAATTGTCTGAAAATAAATATGATCCAGACAGGCCATTTAGGAAAATGGTTAAAGATACATATAAGAAAAGAAAAGGAGAGAATATACAAACTAAATGGGTGGATGATATATGGGAAGCTACAATGATTGGTGGTAAAATACTAGTAAATGCTAGACGTAGAGACAATCAGGTTAGAAGTGTAGACGACCCAGGAAAAACTCCTTTATCATACGTAGGCTGTATAAAAGGTAATACTGCAGGCGCGCCCGCGTCTATGGTAGATTTGCTTGATAATATACAAATGCTTTACAATATTGTGGTTTATCAAATAGAATTAGCAATGGCTCGTTCTGGAGGTAAGGCGGTAGTATATGATGTGTCACAACTACCTACAAATGTTGGTATGGACATACAACAAGTTTTATATCATTTAAAAACAGATGGTATTATACCAATAAACTCAAAAGACGAAGGTAATCAAATGAGTAGCTTTAATCAGTTTCAACAAATTGATTTTACTTTATCACAATCAGTGCAACAGTTGATAAATTTAAAAGTAATGCTAGAAGATATGGCTGGACAAATATCTGGTGTTACAAGACAAAGAGAGGGAGCTGTAGGACAGTATGAATATGTAGGAAATGTACAAAGAAGTGTTGTTCAATCTTCTACAATAACAGAAAGTTGGTTTTATTCTCACGGAGAAGTAAAGCAAAGAGTATTAGAAAGATTATGCAACTTAATGAAAGTGTGTTGGGCTGGTGGTAAAAAGGCAGGTATGATATTAGGAGATGGCGCATACAAATTTTTAAATGTAATGCCTGATATTGCTTTGCAAGATTATGGTGTTTATGTTGGAGATAGCGGTAAAGACGATTCTATGAAACAAGTAGTGCAGCAATTAGCACAAGCAGCATTACAAGCAGGTAGTGTTGATCTTTTAGGTGTTATAAAAGTGTTAAGAGCAGATACTATGACTGAAGCTGAAAAAGTTTTAGAACAAGCTATGTCGGAAATGCAAAAACAACAGCAACAAACAATGCAAGAGCAAATGCAAGCACAACAAGCACAAGCTCAAGCTGAACAAGCTAAGTTTGAAGCAGAAGCGCAACTTAAAAAACTTGATAATGATGCTAAACTACAAGTTGCTCAGATAGGCGCAGAGTCTAGATTAGAGGTTGCTAAACTGCAAGCAGATGTTGAAAGAGATTTGCATGATACTAAAGAGCGTAATGCTAGAGATAATAAAGCTGCTGATTATTACATTGATAGAAAAAACAAAGAAGAGGAAAAAGCAGAAGAAGGTAATAATAGAGCAAAAGAGCAAGGAATCACTACAACAAGTGATGATTTGAAAAGAGCAGCTGAAAAGGTATAATAAAATATTTGTATATTTGCAAATAAACTAGGGAATAATTAACAAAAAAATTTAAAATGGCAAAAGAAGAAAGTAAATTAGTAGATGAAGTAGTTGAATCTACAGAAACAAATGAAATTAAAGAAGGGTTTAATCCTTTAGCATTTACAGAAGATAATTATGGTGAAATAGCTAAAGAAGAAGAAACTGAAGGCTCTACAGAGACACAAGAAGAAACACAAGAAGAAAAACAAGGCGAAGAAAAAACTGAGACAGAAGAACAAAAAGAAGAAGAAGATGGTTGGTCTTGGGAGGCTGCAAATGAAAAAGAAGAAGAAGTAAAAGAAGAAGACGATTACAACTGGGAAGGTAAGGAAGAAAAAAAAGAAGAAGCTCCTACAAAAGAAGAAGCTTTAACTTGGGCTAAAGTTGGTAAAGAGTTAGGAATAGAAATTAATACAAGAGATGAATTTGTAAATGTTTTAAATTCTTATTCACAAGAATTACAAAAACTACAAACACAACAATCTACACCAAATAGTCAAGTAGCAGAGTTAAGAAATTATCTAAGCTTTTCTGACAGAGATTTAGTTGCAGAAGAACTAAAGGCTGATGGAATTGAAGAGTCTGAAATAGAAGAATCTTTAGACAAGTTAGAAGATAACGGAATGATGAAGATGAAAGCTAAAAGCATTAGAAGAGTTTTAAATAATGCAATAGATCAACAGGTAAGTCAGTCTAAAAAACAAGAAGAGCAAAAGCAGGCACAGCAACAACAACAAAAAGAGCAAGCAAGAACAGATTTAAAAAATGAAATAAAAAACATGAATGAGTTTATGGGCGGAAAAGTAACGAAAAAACAGAAAGAAGAAGTTTATCGTTATGCTACAAACAATATGATGAAGGACATTTATGCAAGTCACGCCAATGTTGCTGAAGTTGCAATGTTTATGTTATATCGTAAGCAAATAGAAAAAATTCTTCGTTCACAAGGCTTAGAAGACGGCAAAGCCGCTATCATGGATAGCATAGTCTCACCAAGTCTTAACACAGGAAAAAGCAAGTCTAACTTCAAAGTGAAGACAGGCAAGTTTGATCCAAAAGCGTTCATAAGCGAGTAAGCTTATATAGTAAGACAAAGTCTGCTCATGGTTGAAAGTTAATTGAACAAATAGTATAATGTTTAATTAATAAAGAATAAAAAAATGTCGGTAATAACTAAAACGGGTACGTATGGAAGAGGAACAACGGCTGCGAATGCATTAAACGCAAACTTGTTACAATATCCAGAAATAGCTAGAACTCTTATATCGCTTTACCCACGATATTCAATGACTTATCTTTTAGAAAGAACTAGAAGATTTGCAGCTGAAAAAGTTCTAGGAGACAGTTCATACGAATGGAAAGTAATGAATCGTCTAAACAGAAAAACAATGATTCAAACACACGGTACTGATGCAACAAACGGTGCTGGTGGTGCTGCTGCTGCAGGATCAAAAGTTACAGGTATTAAATTTGAATCTTCGTCTGGTGGTGGTGCAGAAGATACTTTAAATAAATTTGATGTAATTAGATTTCCATCAGGAGGTACTGCATTAGTAATATCTGATCCATCTACAAACGCATATGAACTAGAGGCTATCACTGCTATTACAGCAGCTGATAACACTGCTGGTAATGTTGTAGGTAGAATTGGATCTGCTTTTCCTTATGGTTCTACAGGTGCTGAAGTAGGTGAAAACTTTGCTTATCCAGACACTTATAAGAACTTTATGACAATTATGAGAAAGAAATGTACAATCACTGGTAAGGATGCCACTGATGTAACATGGATTGAAAATAATGGTCAAAGACTTTGGTACTTCACAAAAGAGCAACAAATGATGGATCAGTTTATGTATGAGCAAGAATTGCAAAGATGGTACGGACAAACTTCTGTAGCAACAGCTGCAACAAACTACTCTGAAACAAACACTGATATATTAGGTGAATCTGTAACAGGTACTTATGATGATGGTTCTACAAGATCAGCTTACACAACAACTAATGGTGGAATGACTATTGGTGATGGTGTATTAGAGCAAATAAGCTCTTCTAACCAAGCTTCATATTCAGCAGGTACATTAACTGAGGATATTATTACTGAATTTATTGGTAAAATATCTTTAAATGCACAAGGTGCTGAAGGTAATGAGTGGGTTGTATTTACAGGAACTGAAGGTAGAATTGCTTTCCACAAAGCTATGAAAGACATGATTGTAGCTCCAGCAGGATCTATGACAGGTGGTTCTATGGCAGATATTCAGGCTGGTTCTGATATATCATTAGGTGGTAACTTTACATCTTACTATGCATTAGGTAACAAAATTACTATTGCATATTGTCCAGTATTTGATGATCCGCATGTACATGGCGCTACTGCTGGTACAAACTCATTTGGAGATAACAGATTAAAAGAATCTATGAAGATGGTATTTATGGATTTCGGAACTACATCTGGTGTTTCTAACGTAGAGTTAATTACTAAAGGTGCAGGAGGAATTAATCGTTCATTAGTTAAGAAATACATTGGAGGTATGGTAAATCCTTACGATACTAAATCAATGATGGCTGCTAATGGTGATGACAGATTCCAATGTCACGTATTATCTGAATCAGGTATTATTGTAAGAAATCCACTTTCTTGCGGTATATTATCTGCTTCGTAAACTAAGTTAATAATTTGATAGCGGGAGGCTTCGGCCTCCCAATATCGCCTAAAAAAATAAAAATGGCAAATTATTTAGATATTTCAACAAAATCTGTTAATGCTGGACAGGGTAGACTTCCTAAGTTTAGAGGTCATATTTATCCAACAATAACAGTAACAACAAGTGCAAGAGAATTATATGACTATGAAAGTGGTTCTATAGTATTCTTAACAATTTCTGGTAGTGCTGATGTAGCTATTACATTACCTGCGGTAAGTCAAGCTGGACTTTGGTTCAGATTTATAGCAACAGCTAGTCCTGCTGGGGCTGGTGATGCTGTAATTACTTCTGCAGCTGGTGATGATATAAATTACTTTGAAGGACCTGATTCAGGTGCAGATGGTAATTATACTACTGCTTCTGATACTGTAACATTAGAAGCTGCTGCTTTAGGTGGTGAGATTATAGATTTTGTTTCTGATGGAACAAATTGGTATGCTTACGGTCGTGTAGGCTCTCATGACGCAACATCTACTGCTGGATAATAATTAATGGAAGACGGAGGGTGCAAGCCCTCCAAATTCCTTATATTTGTAAAATGAAGACAAGATTAGTAATTAGAGAAGGTAAAGTCGTAGAGTTAAAAGAAGAAGATCTACGTGAAGAAAAAGTACATACATTTGGTATAGGTAAAGCTAGTGGTTTAAAATGGGGACACAGAGGTTATCCAGAAACTAGAATATCTACAAATGAAAAAGGACAAAGAAGAATATTTAAAGAGACTCCAAAAAAGTCTAAATATTATATTAAGTAACAGGGAATATTAATTAAAAACAAAAAAAATGGCACATTTAATTTATGTAAAAGCAAAAGACACAAAAAGGTTTTCTTATGTAAAGTTTGGATCTTACACAAGACCAAACGGTAAAAGATCAGTATTGTTAAATCCAGATGATTTACCTATTGATGGATGGGAAATGTATGACGCATTTACCACACTAGATATAGACGATGAGTTTGATAGAAGGGTATATGAATTTTTATTAGAACATCCGTTTATATTACAAAACAAACACTATGAGTTAGTTGATACTAAAGCTAACATAGAAAAAAAGGCAGAAGGAATGTTAAAAGCTGCTGAGGCTATACAAGTTGCAACTGCAATAAAAGATAACGAACTAAAAGATTTAGTAAAATTATTTGGTATAGGCGAAGGTTTTGACAATGGAATTATAAAAGCAAAATTAATACAAATGGCAGGATCAACTCCTGATAAATTTTTAGAAATATATAATGATGCAGATAAATCTTATCGTGTATTTTTAAAGAAAGCATTAGAGGGTAAAGTTATACAAAAAGTAAATGACGTATGGAAACATAATAATTATACGTTAGGAATATCTGATGAGCATGCTATAGCTTGGCTTAAAGATAATCCAGAAGTATATGCTGTTATGAAAAATCAATTACGTAATGGGGTTGCTCCAAAAAAAGAGCAAAATAAAAAAATTGATACTTCAGACATGGTTGTTAGCGAAGGTGTGAGCGCAATAGAAAAAGAAATAGAAGCTAAAAACCGAGGAGGTTGGTTTACTAAAAAACCGTCTAAAAGTTAAATAATATATGAATCTACAAGAAGCTTTTGAATATATGGATATGTTGCTTGACAGAGCAGACAAGCCATATTTTACTAATGAAGAAAAACATAAGTTTTTATCTTTAGCTATATCTGAATTTATAAATACAAATTATGCAAAAATGAGTATTAATGAAGATGCTAGAAAAGCTTTAAGTGGTTTAACTGTGTATAGAAGATTTGAGTTAACAAATGCAGATATAGCTAGTGGTGGTTATTTTCAAGGTTATAATAGATTATCTAATAAATACAAGTCTGATGGTATTTACGATTCTGCAGGTGTTGTTATACCTAATTCACAACTTACTGATCCTGACGGCCCTAATGTTGATAACATGCCGCATTTTGCTTATGGAAATGAATTAGTTTTACCCAAAAAGTTTTTGTATCTTCTATCAATACAAATTGTAAAATATAATTTTAGAGAGTTAATAGATCCAACAACAGGTTTAGTAAGGGGCGGATTAACTATAGATGATATAAAAACAGATAAAGTAAACGCAAAAGCGCTAGACATAAAAGAAGGATATGACTTAATAAACAGCAATGATCCATTTGTAAAAAAAGATACACAGCAAGATGCTGGTTATTATTATATAGGAAATAGAATAATGTTTGATGAGTATACAAATATAAATATAAAATCTGTACTTGTACAATATTTATCATTACCTGATGTTGAAGATGTATTTTCAGATGAACCATTTTTTACTTCTGGAAATGCACAAACTTTAACGAGGGCTGCATTTAATAATCATTATAGAAAAAAATTGGTACAATTAGCCGTAAGAAAAATGTCTGCAAATGTTGAAGATCCAAAATATCAGACAAAACAAATTGAGTCACAGATGTAAAGAATATAAAGGTCTTTTGCTCCCTGGCTGCAAGAATAGGTTGCGACTAGAAATAGTCAATGCCTATTTTTGTTTAATAAATAAAAATTAATTAATTTTGTAATAATCTAAAATTTTACCTTATGGTTACTTTAAATGAACTAGTTTACAATATTAAAAATTTAGCTTATGGAGGTAAGACAGGTGTAGAAAGCACAATGTCAGACAGTCAAATAAAATTTTGGATACATTATCACAGAGCAAAAATAATAAACGAGCTTGTACAAAAAAATCAAAATATAGATGATTTTTATCAAAGATCATATTTAACAACATATAGTAGTTCTTATGGTGACGTGCAGTCGTATATAAGTAATTACAATAATGCAGTAGACAATAACACAGCCAAACCTGCTATAACAGATGGGATTTTGACTTACACTCCAAAAAAAACATCTACTGGAGAACTAACAGGTAGGTTTATACCGTATTCTAGTTTAATTGTAGGTTTAGATACTGATGTTTTTAAGCAAAGCTATGCAGACGCGTTTTCTCGTAGTACGTACGGTATACAAAAACAAGGGATAGATACAAGACAATTAAGAAATAAAGGAAGATATACATTTAGAGTTCCAGTTTTATTAAATTTAAAAAACGATATACAAGTAAAAAATATTACTGTAAAAAGGATTGCATATCATGTTGATGATCCAGTCACACAAGATGATGAGGCATCTACAGGGTACACTAATTTTCCTATAAAATTACACAAAACAACAAGAAGTTTGTTACAGCAAAGTCAACATAATAAATTTTTTAATCATAGTAGTCCAACTTATTTACATGAAAAAAATATTGATCCAGCTAATTATGATCATCTACAATTTAATAATTTAGATGTATCTCCAAACTATTTAGGAGGGGATATGGAATTTACTAATGATAAAGTGTATTGGCAGTATGAATCACAAGGAAATTTTTTATTAAAAGATCCTACAAGAATTGTTGAAATGCGAGGTTTTCAATGGTCGTTAGGTCCAAAAGAATGGAGTGATGATGGTCACGATTATCCTATTGGAACAGATTATATTGGAGATTTAATTCAAAGAATTTTACAGATAGAAATTAATACAACATTAAAAACAGTCCCTGAAGTTATAAATGACGGAATGGACGATACACATAAAATGCAATTAAGCCGTGGGTCACAAGTACAAAGATAAATACATATCTGTAAGAGATATATATAATAATATTAACGATATAATGTATAAAAAAATATCATATTCATTGTTTTACAATATAATTAAAAGATTTTTTGAAATATTAATTAGAGATGTAGTCTTTAGAAATCGTAAAGTATATTTGCCAAACCAAATGGGTCATATATATTTAGACGAAAGACCACATAAAAGAGCTTTTCATTACAGGGTGGATAATGAAGCGACAAAAAGAGAAGGTAAAACAGTGACAATAAAAGTACCTATATTAGATGACTTTTATAAAAAGTTAATATGGGTAAGGCCTGTAACATTTAGAAACTGTAAGGTTTTACCGTTAGGTTATTCAAAAAAAATAATAAATAAAGATTAAAAATGGCAACAACAGTAAACGCTTCAACATTAACAGTAACTATAACAGAATCTTTGTCTGTGGGTACAGATGCTTCAGGATCAACTGACAATATAGATTTTGCACAAGTAAATACACATGTAATTTCTAGTAGTATACTAAATGCATCTAAAAGGATTGTAGAGTTAGAATCTACAGCCTTAACAACAGTGGTAACATTTGACAATAGCTTGAATGCTGGAGGACAATTTAAAAGAGCTGATGTAAAATATATTAGAATTACAAATTTAGATGACTCTGCAGTATTAAAAGTAGGCTTGATAGGTGATAGTAGTGGAAGTTTTGTTTCTGTTGCAGCAAATACATCTATAATGTTTACAGGAACAGAAATAGAAGTAGGGGCAACATTTAGTTCGTTTGCTAATGCAGACTCTATAAAAGTAATAGGAGCAGCACAACAACAATTAGAAGTGTTTGTAGCAACTACATAAAAAAAATAATATGCACGTATACATTGAAAGAGTATTTAGTACAGTAGCAAGAAATCTAGGTATAACAGATTATACAGATATGGTTTCTAGTTGGATTGAATGGACATATGAGGCTGAAAAATTAATTGGAAGTAAAGATACTTTTGTTCAAAAAGAATCTACATATACATCAAGCGGTGCAGCTGCATCAGGTACAATAGAATTTACAGATAACCCAACAAGCGGAGATACCATAACTTTAAATGGTGTAGAACTTATTTTTAGAGTTGGAGGAAGCACAACCTCAACTTCAATTGGAGCTTCACAATCCCCAAATGAAATTACTATAGGTTCTACCTTAGATGCAACCTTAGCTTCAGGTTCAGCGGGTAGTGGTAATGAAAGAGGTTTGTTTGAAAATTTATCTGGAAATTCACAAACAGGTACTGGAGTATATACGGCTTCAGCAATAAATACATATCCAGAATTATTAGGAAATGTAGATTATACAGTAACTCCTTCTGGTGCTTCTACTCCTGGAATATTAACTATAACGGCTAAAGATATAGGAATAGAAGGAAATGACTATACATTAGAATCTAATAATACAAATGCTAAAATTAGCGGAGGATCTTTAACAGGAGGTAAGGGTATATATAGAAATCAACAATTAGTTTTACCAAAAAATATAGTAAAATTATTAGGGGTAAGGGTAGGAGCGGAAGCTAGCGGAAGCAAACATACAGAGTTAAGAAAATCAGCTGCAACACATAGGCAAAGAGTGGGAAAATCTTTTGCTGATACACAGCAAAGAGCGTTTAGATATTATGTAGATGGTAACAGATTAAATGTACAACATGATAATTTAGATGAAATAACTATTGTATATTTGGCGTATCCAACAGACATGAGGGGTTATCCTATGGTTAAAGAAGGACATGAATCAGCTGTAGCTCAATATATAATGTGGCAAATGAAATTAATAGAGTTTTATAATGGTAAGTTACCGCAATACATAACTAAAGAATTAGAAAAAAGGTGGTATTTTTTATGTGGTAAAGCAAGAGGTGATGATGGAATGCCAACTTCTGAAGAATTAAAACAAATAGGAAATATGTGGAATACTTTAATACCAGTTAAAAGCAGTTCAGGTTTAATTAATTTCTAGAATGGCAAAAAAAGGACAAAAGAAAGCAAATAAACAAGAAAGGCCTGGAGTATCGCAACCGCAAGGTTTTACTCACGGAATGATAAGTGACTTAGATCCACACTTTCAATTAAAAGGAAGTTATTCGGATGCACAAAATATACGTCTCACAAATTCAGAAGGAGACACATTTACAGTTGAAAATATAGAAGGTAATAGTTTATTTGTTGATTTATCAGAATATCCGATAACTATAGAGGCAGAATCAAACAATACCAACTATCCAACATTTTATGATAGAGGTCCAAATGGACCATATGCTGCATCTCCAGTAAATGAGTCATATAGTGTATCTAATTTAAAAATAGATAACAGAGCGTCTATAGTTGGCCATTATTCTTATGCAAATCAATTATTTTTGATAATAGTTGCTAGATTTGAGTATAAACAAGATACTGGACAAAACGCGGCTGTTTTAGAGCCTGCAGAACGTACTATCTTTTTAATGGTAGATTTCAATGAAAAATTAGAAGTACAAAGAGTATTAGACTATAGGTATTGTTATAATGTAGAGGGCTGGAACTACCCTGACTTAGGAATGAAAATAGATCAACCAGTAACAGTTGAGGCTATAGTAGAAAATAATTGTTTGTCAAGAGTTTATTGGACAGACAATATAAATCCACTAAGAACATTAAATTTAAATCAAGATGATAAAATAAATATTGTTAAAACATCATTAGATATAACTCCTTTGATGAATGCAACACAAGCTACAGTTTCTAAAACATTAAGCGGATCTTTGCCTGTAGGAGTTTATCAATACACCTATAAATACATATCTGAAAATGGTGGAGAAACTACATTTGGACCATTAAGTAATATTTATCATGTTTCAGATCAAAGTTTTAGCTCTAGCACTACATACGGAGGAGGGCCAAGAGGCAATATAGGGTCGCAAGGTTTTAATGTAGTTATAAAAGATATAGATCAAAACTTTGAATATGTAGAATTATATTCTTTATTTTATGAGGAGTCGGGTCAACCACCAAAAGTAGCAGTTGTAGGTCAAAATCGTATATCAAGTAGTGAAAGTACTTTTCAGCATGTGTCATGGAGTAATCAAGTAGAAAATGGTTTAGAAGAAGTTTTAATTGAATCTAATACGTGGGATATATGCAAAGACATTGCTATTAAGGATAACATTCTTTTTGCAGCAAATTTAAAACAAAAGAAAAATTGGATTTCAGAAAAAGAATGGAATGTAAAAATAATGAGATGGAGAATAGCTCCTAGTAATTCTGGTAATGTATTAGACGCATGTTTAACTACACATGATGAAGAAGTAAAACATTATAATAAAGATAATACTACTAATGATGAAGCTGTAGAAATTTTAAATCGTCCAAGTAATGTAGCAGAGAAAGACTATCATGATCATCGTGTAGGTCATGGAGAATTGTTAGGTTTTCCACATAGTGTTTTTACTGTATCAAATCGCCCATATATAGAATATGATGGTAACTATGGTAATCCAACATGGAGAACGTGTATAAGCCGAAGAGTAGGAGTTCATGGACAAGATTCACATGCAATTTGGGCGCAACTAGAATATAGATTTTTACCAGATAGAATGACTTTAGGTGGAGAGAGCTATAACTACAGGGTAAATGAATTAGGAGGATGCCGTGTAACTTTTGGTGTTAAACAAAGAGAAGTAGATCAATCGCAAAATACTGCTTCAAGTCCGTACATAAGCGCAACAGCAACGCAAGAAGAGTTTAGTACAGAATTTGAAACAATACATGATGCAAGTGCAGTTCAGCCTGTTAGTGAATCAGGTAACACAAAAGTTAGCACCAGTATGTCTTTAGGTGGAACAAAAGATCCACATGCGGCAGGAGACAAAAGAGGTTATCAAAGAGGTGAAGTGTATAGGTTTGGTGTTCAAGTGTATGATTTAAACGGTGCGCCTGGAAATGTTTTATGGATAGGAGATATACAAATGCCATGGCAATTTGATATTCTTAGAATGATAGATTTAGAAGGGGAGACTACAAATAATGATTACTCGCCATTTAGACCAACAATAGATGTTGATGCTAGTTTTAGTTCGTACTTTTCCGAAGATAGTTTATTAGACAGAAAGGCATTTACCACACATCCATTTTGTAGAGATCATAAATTATCAGCTATATATGGACACGCAGTACCACCACCAGACGTAGAATGGTTTACAGCGCAAAACGCATCAACATATCGTAATCTTGACGCATATATAAAACCAAATGGCGATTTAGTTGGTGCTGAAGCAAGACCTATTGATGCTACAAGTGGAGAATTTGCCCACTCTGACGGAAGGGTTAAGGGCTTACCTTTATTTCAAAACGTTTTTAATACTAATGCGCATGGTTGGGATAGCGGATCACACACTGATACGCACTATTGTTTTGACCTGTATGTAAATTTTGAATTTTTAATTCCTGAAGAAGTATGTAAAAAAATATCAGGTTATAGAGTTGTAAGAGCAAAAAGAAATGAAGAAGATAGGTCTATTGTACAACAAGGATTATTAAATCAAACCGCAAAATATGGAGACGCAAGTTTAGGTAGGAATTATGGTTATGATGGTACAAAATTTAGCACCAAAGACAACAAAGGGTTTGATGATGATCCAGTTTTTGTAAATCAATGGAATGATCAATCTGGTGCATCTGGTACAAATGCCGACCCAACATATGTAGAGCAGCCAGAATACGACACTTATTTAAACGGCTATATAGGACTTGCAGAAAATTCAAATTTAGCGAGATATGATGCTAATGTTAGTGATGGAAAATTAACAACTGGAGGAAATTCAGAGGGTAAAGTATTTGCATGGCCAGAAACTGAAGATACTAAAAAATTCCCTGCATCTGGAGCAGAAAGAGTTAGGGGCTGGAATGGAACTCATTATGGAGGCCCTGGTACACATGGAGAAAACTATAAACATTGTGCTTATTTTGGTACATACGATAAGATGGGGTATCGTAACAATTTTCACGATGCTGCAGATCCTGCTGCTAGGTTGCAAGCTTTTGGGGCTATGAGTAAAGCTAACAGTTATTATGCAATGCTACCTATAGTGCATAATGTTTTTACTCTTGATAGTCCTGATAGTGCTTTTGGAATTAGGCCTTATTCATATAGAGAAGGAGATAGATTAGTAATTAATACAGTTTTAAAGTTAAGCGATCAAATGAGATATAAAAATGGTAGCGGTTCAGGCTGGTCTAGCAGCTTTCCGATTGCTCATTATACTCACTGCAGAACAGCTATTGGTGAAGATGGAAATGTACATTTAGGTAGTAGATGGGCAACAATATTAACAGAGGCTAATGATTTATCTACTAATTCAAGTTCTTCTTGGGACGACTGGTTGCCAGTAAATACATATTCTACTATTAGCGCAGCATTATCATTTTGCAAAAGAAGAGAAATAAATGAACACTATTCGGTTTTAATAGGAAAATATTATTGTTATGAAACACAATGGGCGTGCGATCTAGAAATATCGGGGGGAGAAAGAACTATAGGTGATGGTTTTAATAGATTAAATTCTAGTTTAAGATTTAGAGAGTCTCATGGTGAATGGCTACCTATAGGTAATGCAAAAGAATTATCAGACGGAGAAATAGTTCCAAGTGGGTTTTTTAAATATTGTCAAGATATTAAAAATGGTGTGTCTAATGGATTTTCTAATAATACATTAGGGTTTATGAGAAATTCTTCATCTTTTCCTATGGATGGAGGGTCAGGTCAATCATATAGTGATGCTGATTTTAGATGGGAAGATTTTAATAGGTTTTTTACTTTTGGAGCTGTAAACAGAAGTATTGCTTATATAAAATCTCATGATAATCAACATTCATCTGTAAAAGCAGAGGACTATACTTATGACACTGTTTCTACTTTACAAATGGGATTGAGAAGTATATTAATAGAGGTTAATGACAAGTTAACTGAAGCAAGAAAGTTTGGTCCAGATCCTCTAAATACATATTGGAGAACAGCTGAAAGTCAAGATAGTGGTTTTTCTAATCGTGAATATGTAAATTATGCAAGCTGGTTTCATTGTCATAATGTTTCAGCTATATATGAACATGGAAAAGGTTTTTACGGGGTTATGGATCAAAATACTATAGGTACTTCAAATAATGGTGTTAATGGATATGTTAATTTTCCTGTTAGCCCTACTTATATTTCGCATCATGGTAATGGCAGTGTCTCGGATGAATATAATCATTATCCAGACACAAGAGATGCAAATACAGTAACAGATATAAAAATAAAGACTAATACAAAAGCAAAGTCTTTACATCCACATAAATATTTATGTTCTATACATAGAACTGTTACGCCTTATTCAGGACACACAAAAGGAGCCATAGAAAAAACAAGATATATACCAGCAGGAAACTTTCATCCTGTACAATCAGAAAGCGATACATCAGGACAAACAGGTGGGGGTAAACAAGGGCACGTATCACAAGTATTTGGAGGAGATACATTTGTTAATTTTTATTCACATCAAAAAACATCAACGCCATATATGAAAAATTCTGCTGCAAGATGGCAAGTATTTCCTGTAGAGTCTTATGTTAATACAGATATGAGAAGTGGTTTAACATTAAACTCTGGCGATGTTATTATTGGTAAAGAAATGAATGAAGCTCCATTTAGTAATGATTGGTTATATAATAGTGTGTACTCACAAGAAAATACTATAAAGTCTGGATTAATGATAGATGAAGATGAGTCTTGTGAAAATTTAGAACTACCTTATGAAATAGCTTATTCTAATACAAAAATATTAGGACAAAAAACAGATTCATTTAGGCAATTTCCTATAAATCAATTTCATGATATGGAAGGGTTGTATGGAGAAATTAATGCTATTGTTAATTTTAAAAATGAAATATATGTATTGCAAGATACTGCTTTTGCAAAACTACTTGTAAATCCTTTATCTATGTTAAGTGATGATTCTGGAACATCATTGTTTACAGGAACAGGAGAAACTGTAGAAAATCATATTTATATATCAACTAAATATGGATCAAGACATAAATTTAGTGTGGCGCAAAGTGAAAAATCTTTGTATTTTGTAGATGTAAATTTTGCTAGATTATTTAAGTATGATACAGAAAAATTAATTTCATTAGGAGATGCACTGGGTCAAAGAAATTATTTAAAATATATTATGCATGATGTACAATGGAAGAGCGTAGAATTTTGTAGTGCAACTTCAGGAGGCGGGGCTCCATTTGGAACAATAACAACAACACATCAAGGTGCAGGACTGTATCATGGTGTTTACAAGGGTCATTTAAATGTTGTAGAAAAGTATGGTAGAAATTATCATGCAGACAATCCTTTAAAATTTTTAGGAATTACAAGCATATATGATTTTGACAATAAAGAGTTAATGGTAACTTTTCATAATAGTAATTACGATATATATGATTCTTATGGAAATTACAGAGTAAGACATACGTTTGCAAATCCAACTACTTTACACCAGATGGGATCAACAACTAATGGTCAGCCAATTAAAAAATCAGAAACTTTAGTGTATAACGAAGGTATAAATGCGTTTACATCTAAATACACTGTAGCTCCACCACAATGGTTATCTGGAGGGCAGGGGTCTTTTATTTTATGTCCAGAAAATGAAATATGTGTAGAATCTATATTAAATAGATCAACAGATATTAGCACTAGTTATTTAAAAATGCCATATAATATTTATGGGTCTTATGATAGTAATTTATACAAACAGTATAGAGTAAATCCATTAAAGCTATGGAGATGGGGAAAACATAAAAAAAGAATAAAAGGTAATTTTTTTGGAAAAAGAAATAATACTGATATTATAGTAACAGCCGCTTCTCAATATGCCGCTACAACCCCTATAAATTCAAACTACACTGGAGGTGTAGATAATACAAAATTTAAAACTAATGCAAAAAAAATAATAGGAGATGAGGGATATGTAATAGAAGAAAGTTATATTGAAAAAGTAATAAATTCAGAAGCATCAGATAGTAAAATATTTGATAATGCAGAGATTGTAATGAGGCCTAATTATATAAACTTTAGTTCTATAGAATATAATACGGACACGACAATAGACACAATAAAATATTACGATGTTATACATGATGAAAAAAATATTTTAGATAATACTGAAGAGTTAATTATAAATAAAAGATGGAGTTTTGGAGAAACTAGTCATTCTTGGCAATGGACTGATGGGGTAGAGGGAACAAAAGCTATGCAATTAAATACTGGTCAAACTGTTGAAATAACAAGTATTGATCATCCAGTAACAGGAACTGATGGCCAATATGGTTATGCTGATATATCTTTGTTTAATAATTTAATAGGTTACGACATACAAGGCGAAACAATAGTTTATATGTATGTAGAAAGAAGTGGCTCTGTAGTGTATGAAGGTTTTATAAAAGCTTGGGATGATACGAATGCAAACTCTACACCTTCAAGCGGAACAGGAAATATGCATTTTAGAAAAAACTCGGGTAACGCAGCAGGTGATTTTCAAGTTGGAGACATATTATACACCTCAACAGATAAAAGTTCTGCTAGATTAGATTTCAAAGGAGACGGTAAATTACGGTCATCATTTAAGCACGAAAATGCATTAACCGATTATAGTCCAGATACAACAAAAGATTTTATAGGTAAATACAATAATATAATAAGAGCAAGAATAAGAAGAATAGACAATACAAACTCTACATGGCAGGGTTCTTGTTATTTTAGAGGTATGCCTATAAAAGAATTTAATGAAGGTAATCGTCAGTATTTAGACGAAGATCCAGGCAGAAGAGTTGATATACCTGAGCCAGAAGGAATAGATAATGGTTGGGTTATTTGCGAGTTTAATATGTCAGATGTAGATCAATATAATGATTCTTATATATTGCAAATAAGGTTAGATTTTGATAATGGTAGTGGTCCTGCTTATGAAGTTGATTATGTAGAGATAGCAGGATTAAATGCGCACAGATATAGTGATGGGGTTTTAAAAGCACCATTGAGAACGCATGAAAGTAAACAAAGATCTAGGGGTACTTGGTCAAAAATAAAGTATAAGGCAAAAACTCCAGATAAATTTAATATCTTTGCAATACTTGCAAAGTATAGAAAAACAATTTAATTATGAGTTATTCAAATGTTATAAATGCTATTAATACATTAAAAGATGCAAATGTCGTATCAGACTATGCTAATAAAGGTAATAATCTAGATGTAATATTACAGCAACAAGGAGTAAATCCATATTCTTCAGAAGCATATTTTCCTAAAAATATCAGAGATATGTATGCTCAATATTCAGAAGTTCAAGATCCTAGAAGTGTATATAAAGATCAATTAAGCGGTATAAGTAAATTTGATAAAAACTTAATGAAGTTTGGATCAGGTATGACTGGATATAACTTAGGAAGTAAGGTAAGTCCATTTATAAGATCTGGAGCTCAATCAATCTATAGTGGTTTAGGAATGGAGGCACCAGGAGCTTTAGGAAGTGTAAATTTTGGTCCTGCTGCTGCTGTGTATGGTGCATTCGGTACTGACAATAATCCATATACTTTAACTAGACAAGAAAAATTAGGTACAATAGGGTCAACTATGATGGCTGCACATCAATTATCTAAACTAATACCTGCTACAAGTAAACTAGCTCCTTTGGCTGGAGGTACAGCATTAAAAATAGGAGCAGGAGGAATAAATCCTTTAGTAATGATAGGCGCTTTATTATTAGGAAATATCTTTAATAAAAAACGACAAAAGAATGTAGACGCTGCTAATCAAAAAGTGGTACAAGATATAGAAAGACAACAAGACGAAGGGTACAGAGAAAGATCACAAGAAATGCAAGATATAAGAGATGATATAAATGCTAGGGCAATGGCTGACATGTATACAGAAAGATCTTCAAGGTATGATAATCAGTATGGTGGAAACCTAACAGATAGATTTCAGGGTTATGGTAAAGAAGGTATGAAGTTTACACCAAAAGAATTAAATAAAATAGCTAAAGCAGGAAGAAATGGAGATACTATGCTCGCGCACGTGAACCCGCCTGAAGCAGCTTTATTAAAAGCTTTAGGGGGTAGTGGTACTAAAAATCCTTATACTGGGTTGCCTGAGTATGGATATGGAAGTGTTCTTAGCTCTATTTTTGATCCAGTATCAAATATATTAAGTGGAGTAGGAAATGTATTACAACCTATTGCAGACCCATTTTTTGATGCAGCAGGAAGTGTTGTAGATCCAATACAAGATACAGTAAGTCCAATTATAAAGGGGGCTGGTGATTTGGTAAGTGAAGGAGTAAATACTGGAGTTAAGGTTGCAACTAACCTTGTAAAAACTGTTCCAGATGCTACTGGTAAAACACTGCAAACAGTTGGACAAAATCTTGTAGAGCCTATAATTAAACCAGTTATGGATACAGTATCAGACGCTTTAGATAAGCCAGCAGATTTAGCAACAGGAGCATTAGACTCTGTATTAAGGCCAACAATGAATTTTGCACAAAATACTCTTGATATGGGATTTGATGCAATAGACGATGTAGGTCATGGAGCTATGGAACTAGCAAGACCAGGTTTTGAATTTGTTGGAGACTATATACAAGGGTTAATGGATTTATTAAGTCCAGGTCAAATGGATATGTACTCATTAGATCAAGGTAGAACAGACATATTGAAAAGGCCTGAACAAGTTAGAGATATGGGACAACCTGTACAATCAGGTATACAGCTTACACCAATGGCTAAATTATCGCAATTACAACAAGAGCGTAAAAATATGCAACCAGAAGGAGATTGGATTAGCTCAAAAGAAAATCCTTTTGTTACTCCTAATGTAGAAGAAGAATTAGATTATGCTAAAAAAGGAATGAAGTTTGAATACGGTGGAAAAACCAAAGAAATAGTAGCAGAATTTACAGGAAACGAACTTATTGTAAATGATCAAAATAAAGTAGAAGAAGGTTTAAGATCTGGTAATTATGCAATGGCAGCAGCTCCTATAAGAAAAGCAATGAAAGGTGGTTATATTACACCTGGAAAAGAAACTCATAAAAGTAATCCTATGCCTGTAGACAACGAAGGTAATATATATACAAAAGGAGGTAAATTAAACTTTAAAGTTAATAAAGGTGCTGGTGTTTATGACCACGCTACAGATCAGTTTAAGACTACAATGACTGATAAAGAAATAGCAAAAGTTGCTAGTAAAAATATTAAAAAATGGAAATCTAACGGTATGGCGTAATGAAAGTAACAGAAAAAGAATTATATAACTACTTAATAAAAAAAGGCCTATCTCGTAATCATGCTATAGGTATGATTAACAATATAAAATCAGAAAGTAGTTTTAATGTTGGAGTGTTAGGAGATTATATGATAGCAGACCCAACGAAAAAACTATCAAATGCAGAAAAATTAGTTTTTCAAGGAAAAGACAAGTCTTGGTATTATACTAAGTATCACCCTACAAAAGCAAGAAAAAAAGTTCCATCTGATCTATGGGACGGGATAAAAGCTAAGTCGGGAGGGTTATTTCAGCATTATGGCTCTAGATTTGAGGCTATGAAAAAATCTGCTGGTAGTGATTGGAAAACTGATTGGAAAGGGCAAATAGATTATGCTTTAAAAGAAAACGACACTAAAAAATATTTAGCACAAAATTTTCCTAATGAACAAGAAGCTTCTACATGGTTTACTGTTAACTGGGAAAGACCACAAAATGCAATTGATACTGCAAGAACAAGATTAGAAAATATACCAACGGTTATAAAAAATATTGATAGTCCTGAAGAAGTTAAAGATGAAGAAGCTACAGATGATGATGTTATAGTAGATGGAGGTGAATTACCTGAAGTTACAGTAGAGGAACAGGGTACTACTGTAGACGCTGGAGAATTGCCAGAAGTTACAGTAGAAGAAGAAGGAAAAACCTATGATGCTGGTAAATTACCAGAAATAAAAATAGAAGATAAAAAAGATGCTGATGTAATAAAAAGTTTGCCTCCAGAAAATTTATCAGTTGATAAAGAAGGGCAACTATATATTGTTGAACAAGAGGGAAATAATACTGTAGCAAAAGCAGCAATTAAAGGGTCTGTTCCAGGAGAAACACAATACGTACAAGTAATGGGTCCAAATGATCAAATAATTACAATACCTATTGGAGAAAATGTAACACAAGAAGATATAAAAAGATCTTTTAAACTACAAGAAACAGGAGAAATAGAATATACAAATTTTGATGAGGTATATAAAAATATTGATAATATAGACAAGTCAAGGCCTATAAAGATACAAGAAAACAGATACAAGTGGGACAAAGATAAAAATGAATTTCGTGTAATTAACGATGATGGTACTTTTAAATTAGGAAAAGAAGGTCAAATAAATCCAAATTTTGTACCAAATACATTTCAAAAAGAAGCAAAAAAAAGACAAGAAAAAATAAAAGAAGAAAGGGCAAAAGAAATGATGATTGACCAAGATGGTGATGGTATTCCTGATACAATAGATATTGATGGGGGTACAGGTACAGATGAATCTTTAGTAACACCAGAAAGTGTAGATACAACAGAACAAACAGATAAAAACGTTACTAATGTTCCTAGCACTCCATTAGAAGGTTTAGCTGGCTTGGGATCTAGTTTAATAAAGGGAGCAGGTAAAGTTTTAGATTATGTTGGTGGCCCAGGAGGTATTATATCATACGTGCTAGGTAAAAAAGGCCTAGCAGAAGCTATGAAAGAAGTAAAGCCACAAGCTAGTGCTAAGTTATCTCCTATGTTTATGCAACATTTAAGACAAAGTAGAGAGTTGGCTAAAAAAGGTTTTCATCCTGACGAGGCAAATAAATTTAGAAATGAAATAGACTATGCATATCAATTAGGTTTAGAAAATGCTGTTAGAGGTACAAATGGTAATAGAGCTAGATTCTTAGCACAAAGCGGAGTTTTAGATGCTCAAAGATCTTCTGCGTTATTAGATTTTGCTGCAAAAGACGATGAGCTGCAAAGAAAAAATGCAGATAAGTATGAAAAGTTAATGATGTTTAAAGAAAATTTTGACATACAACAAACAGAGAAAGAAAGAACAGAAGATATGAAAAGACAACAAGCAAATAAAGATGCTGCTGTTAAATTTACAGGAGCTGCTTTTGCAAATGTTTTATCTGGTTTGGGAGGAAGCTCTTTGTCAAACACAACTCCTGCAAGCGGTAGTCCATTTTATAATTATATAGATAATGTAGGAAATCAATCTGTAAGCTTAAAAGATTTACAAGAATTAATTAATAAAGAAAAAGGAGAATGACAATAGACTCAGGGTTTTTTAGTGCATTAACAGGTCCAATGCTAGGGGCAGGCGATTTACAAAACGCACGTTTACAAAAGCAAAATGCTTTAAAACAGCAGCAAATGCAATTACAAATGCAAGAGCTTGCTCAATTAAATAGAAAAAATGAACAAAACAATCAATTAGTACAAGCTCAACAAACTGCGTTTAATGATTTATATACTAATAATAAATTTGCAAGACAAAAAGATGTAGATGATTTTAAGGCTTGGCATCAACAATTATCAGGATGGAATGATATACAGGGTGTGCTTAGAGAACATGGTTCTATAGATAATGCTAGATTGTACGGAAATTTAGATTATTTAATAGCAGAATATCAAGCTAGATTAAAAAATAATCCAATATCACAAAGAACTAAAAAAAATCAAGCTGCTTTAGAGTTATATCACTCGCATGCTTTAAATAATAAGTACTCGCATTTAATAACAACAAATGCAAAAAAAAGATACACAGATTTTGTTAATGGAGAAAGTGATAATTTTATATTTAATGCTCCTAGAAGAGATTATATAGAGCAAGCTAAAGAAGCTTTGAGTTTAACAAAAGCACAAAATTTAGATATAGACGATCTAATTGGATCAAATCATCAATCTATAATTATAGACATGATAAATGATGCTAACCCAGAAAATGTACAAGAATATCAATCTGCTATAACGTATGATGATATGAAATTATTTGTTAAAAAAGAATTGGGTTATCAAGAAGTTGATGGTGTTACATATTTTAATGGTCAAGCTATATTTGGAGATAAAGAAATAGATACAACGTTTTCTAGAGAGTTAGTAAGAAATTTAGATTCTGTTGGTTTAACGCAAATAGCAACAGGTAAAGACTTTTTTAAATTTAAAGATCAAGGTATTAATTTCCAAGATATGTTTAATTCAACAGATGCTTTTACTAATTGGGATAGAATAGGTGGTGTTGATAAAAATCATGGTCCAGAAAATTATAAAGGTATAAGCGCTCCATTTTCTAAAGGAACGCAACTTGTAGCAAGTCCTAGAATTTTTGCTTTTAATCCTAAGTTAGAAACTGCAATAACAAGATCATGGGCAGGAAAATATAGCAATTCAGAAGAATCAAGATACAATACAAGAAATAGACAAGTAGATAATGTAAGAATGGCTGGTTTGTATGATAGATATGGACATCAAATTTCAGATTCAGATATAGCTTCAATGAATATCACAGGTAAGGATTTATGGCAAGAATCTGAAAGAGATGATTTAAGACTTAGAGGTTATCATGTAGCTCTTGAAGGAAAAAATGCAAATGGAGACTCTTTTTTACTAACTGATGTTTCAAAAGAATCAGATTTAAATAAAATGCGTGAGCAATATAAAAATACAGAGTTTGACTATGTAATAGTAGCAGAACTTATAGACGATGATTTAGGCCCAGATGATGCATATTATAAAAAGATTAATTTAGAAGACGCTACAATACAAGCTGCAATAAATGAAGCGGTACCTACAGATGATCTTAATAAAGTTAAAACAGACATGGGTAATTATGAGCAACAAATAGCACAACAGAACTATGCAAATCAAAGAAAAATAGCATCTACTAATAAATTAACAAAACAATTAGAAATGCCAAATGAAGGTTTGACACAGCAGTTTGTTAATGGATACGACAAAACATTAAACATAGGATTAAGTATGTCAGGAGTAAGTTCATTTAACGCAAGAAAAGCAATACCAATGATAATGGCAGATTTGTATGTGCAGTCAAAACAGGAAAGAAATTATCCATTTGATTTTACTCCTAACGAAACTGATCCTTCTAAAAAATTAATAGCTAATAGTCCAGGACAATATATGGCTTTATCAACTAAACTATTAAAAGAAGGTCTTGCAACGCAAAATCCTAACTTTGTATCTATGCTGGAAGCTATAAATAAAGGTAACTATGATCAATATAGTCAAACAATATATCCAGCATCACAATATAAACAAAGCAGAAAGTTAAGTAAAACCATATATAAATATCAACAATAATGGCAGAAAGTAATGATTACACATCAGGGTTAAATCAAATATTAGGCAATTTAGCTGAAAGCGAAAGTGTAAATATAAATACACCTCAACAAGATATACAACAATCATATGACAGTGAAATGGACACGCCCATGTCTATGGATGCAATGTTTCAAAATGTAGCACAGGCAAATATAGATGATCCTTTGCTAAACAAATATTCTAGAGCAATGGCTGCTAGTGATATATCGGCAGATGAATATAGTGGTCTAGATAGATTACGATATGGTTCTGCACCAAATCAAGAAATACTAGATCCATTATCTATGATTGGTTCTGGAGGAGAAAAATTAGAAAGAAGTATAAAAGCTGGTTTTGGAGATTTATTGTATGGTACTGGAGAAACTTTAGATTTTATAAATGCGTGGGCTAGACCAGGAGATCCAGAACCTACTACACGTCTAGGTGATTATTTTAAAAAAATTGGAGCACAAAAACAAAATGAAAATTTGTTAGTATTGTCTGATGAAATGAAAGACGTAACTTTTGGTGATATGTTCCGTGCAGAATTTTGGAACTCTAAAATTGCTAGATTAGTTCCTTATGCATTGTCATTTGCTATACCATATACTGCAGGAGCAAGAATAGGAGGTGCTTTATTAGGAAGATTTGGAATGATGTCAGCAAAAGCTTTATCAAAAGCAGATAAGGCTAAAAAAATTATGGGAGTCCCTATTGGTACTATGGGTAAAGGTATAGGTATGGGTAACAAAGGTATACAGGGATCTGGTATATTAGGTAAGTTAGCTTTTGATGCTGGCAAGAAAGGTTTAGCACAAACAAAATTTATGCGTAATATAGGCTCATTTGCAGGTGGTGGTTTGGGAGCAAACATGGCTGAAGGAGCATATTTAGCTGGAGAAGCGTATAATGAAATGCTAAGAGATACTGATGAAGATGGTAATTTATTATTTACACCAGATGAAGCAGCGTCACATGCTACAGATGTAATGAAAACAAATGCATGGTGGGTTGGTGCAGATGCAATATCATATGGTTTATTATTTGGAGGTGTAGGTAAATCTATGGCTAAAAGACTATTATTAAATCCATTACAAAAAATAAATTATAAAGATTCGGTAAGAGGTTTAGTGTCCTATGCTGTACGAAAAAGATTACCTCTTTTACCTGCTGCAGGAGCATATGCTACAGTAGAAGGTTTGACAGAAGGTATACAAGAAACTCACCAAGAGTGGAATAAATACAAAAATATACAACAAGCAAAAGGAGAAGAATATTTAGGAATGACTGATTGGGTAAAAGATAGTTATGGAAATATACGTCCTGAAATAAGAGATATATTTTGGTCTTCTGTAGGTTTAGGTGGAGCGATGGGAGGCGCAAGAGGATATTTTGATGCAGCAGCAGAAAGAATCTCTGCATTAAATGAGCATCAAGAAGCCATAAATGAAAATGCTAGAATAATTGAGTCTGCAAAAGATCCTGACCAGTACTATGCAGCAGAAGCACAAGTACAAGACAACATAATAGCATTAAACGTTTGGAACTATAGAGGTGATGGTTCTGTTGTCATAGAGTACATAAACAACATGGTAAAGGACAAAAAAATGTCACAACAAACAGCAGATGAATATATAGCCGCTGTAGAACAAGCAGAAAAGAATTATGAAAAACATACTGTAAATAGTATATTAACAGAAGAAGGAGCAAGGCAAGCATTTTTTAGAGAAACTAGAAAATCTAGAAATTTACAACAACAAGAGTTACAAAAGAAATCTTATGAAATAGATCGGGCTAATATAAAAGAAAATATAAAAAATCCAGAAAAACAAAAGAAAGCATTAGAAAAAGCAGAACAAAATCATCTATCTATTATGGAAACATTGCAAGATGATATGAATGTATTAGAAAGAGAAATAGAAGATATATATACATTAAGAGTAGACAAAGCGCCAATAGCTAAGTCAACAGGAAAAAGAGATGCTAGGTTTAAAGTACAAGGACTAACAAAAGATGAGGTTACAGAGTTTTCGCAAAAAGAGGCAAAAAAAGCTGACGATGCTAAAAAGCAAGAACCGTCAGTTATATCTAAAGTTGTACAAGGGGTTAAGGGGTTGTTTGGTAAAGGAAAGAAAAAGATACAGTCAGTTGAAGTTAAGGAGGCAATTAAAAAAATAAAAAATTACGATAAAACTAAAATTACATCTACAGCAAAAGATTATTTATTAAAAGCATTAGAGGCTGGAAAAATAACTGCTGCTGCGGCTGGTAAAATAATAGGTACAGGAATTAATAAAGTTATTAATAGAGGAGATGTAGATAAGGCAGTAAAAAAAGAAGAGAGGACTGAAACAAAAGAAAAAGAAAAACCTAGATATAAAGACAAGCAAGTTCCTGTTAAAACAGAAGAATTTACTGTTTATGAGGAAGACGGGTCAGTGCACGCTAGATTTAGAGCTGTAACAAGATTAGACGGAACAGTAGAGTGGACACAGTGGTCAGAAGCAGCAGATAGATGGACCCCAGCAACAGTAATAGATGAGAAGATACAAAAGAGAGATAATATATCTAATGAAGAAGCTATTAAAGGGTACACGCAAGCAACAGTAAGAGACGCTAAAACAGATAAGGTTATACCTTCTGGTATGACATATACTGTAGGAAAAGTTGGAGACTACAAAACAGTTATGAATCCTAAAATGTTTGATAGACTAACTTCTGATCAAAAACAAAGAGTAGACCCTAAAAGAGCAAAAGCAGACGTAAAAAAAAAAGACCAATCAGTCGTAGCTCCTAAAACTAAGGAGTATAAAGAAACAGAAAAATCTTTAAAAGATAAAGGAATAAAATTACAGGCTGCAAGTATATCTAAGGTAATAGATAAAGAAGGTAGAGCTAGCACTACTAGTTACATATTAAAAACAGCTACAGGTAAAGTTATCAAATTTTTTACATCTAAACCTTTTGGAGCAGAAGCTTTAACTAAAACACCACAAAATGTTAAATTAAATTTAGTAGAACCAGTAGCAGGGCAAGCTGATGTGGTAGAAGTTAATGGTAAATTATATTTTCAATATAAAAAAGGAGCACCATTATATGAAAGTAAAATTGAAGTAATAGTAGATAATAAGGTTATTGGACAATTACAATATCAAGATTTTACAATAGAAGAAACCACAACAAAAAAAGCAAAGAAAAAAGAAACTAGAAGTATAGATAAGGTAGTAGGCGCAGTAAAGCAAACAAAAGATAATTTTAATAAATTCATAAAAAGCACATTTTCTACTATAAAAGAAAATGATCCAATATTATTAAATCGTAATTTAGAAGTATATACAGATTCAGGTTTAGCTGCTTCCGCATTAACTAGGTCTATTATAAACAAAAACTTTCCTGGAGCTAAGGGTTACGTAGTACAAAAAGCATTGTATGATGATTATGGACAAGAAGCTACATCATTAGCAATAGGCGCTACGCTTATGATAAACGAAAACGAAGTTAGGCAATCTGATATTATACACGAAGCAGGACATATATATTATTCGTTAATGGAAAAAACTCCATTAATGAAAAGAATAAAAAAGCTTTTACCTAAATCTTTATTATACAAAAAGACACAAGAAGAATATCCTGAGTTAACATTAATGAGAGTTAATGGGCAAAATATTACTATTGGAGGTATATATAGAAACGCATTAAATAATAAAGCAGATTATACTGGTGATATTGTAAGTATTTCAGAAAACATTGCTATAGCAGAAAGAAACAATGACGGCACAAGAACAATGGAATTGTTTAATGAGCTTAGACTACAATTAAAAGCACAAGGAATTAAAGAAGTTAGAGTAGACAGACAAAGGCATTTGTTAGAAGAAACATTTTCAAGAACTTTAGAATTTTATTCTTATGATAATGTTGATGCTGTTATAAAAGGAACCGCAACACAAAAAAGATTAGAAAAAGATTTAATAGAGTTTTATAAGAAAGTAAAAAAGCTAACATCTAATGAAGACGCAAAAAGATTATTAGATTTATCAGTTGACAATATACAAAGTTTAGATTTAGAAGCTGCAATAAAACATATACTTTTAGACTTTAATTCAGGAAACAGAACAGTACCTGTAATGCAAAATTCTGCATATGGACCGATAAATAAAGCTAAGAAAAAAGCAATTAGAAAAAGATCTACGTATTCTGCTTTATCTAAAACTATAGGTGATTTTATGGGGCGTGGATTAACATCAGAACAAATTGCAGATAGAGTAGTTGAACAAATAGCAAAGGATAGTGAATTAACAATAAAAGATGTAGATTTTATAAAATCGCAAGTTGAAGCTGTAGTTAGACAAAAAACAAGACCAAATGATTTAAAATTAGCAGACGATAAACTAGATCGTATATTGTCTAATATAGGAAAAAGTATTGGTAAAGAAGAAGATGTAAGTCAAGATGGTAATGAAAGTCAGCCTGGTGCAGAAAGAAATTTTGATGATGATGTAAAACAAATAGCCTTACCTACAACAACTTCTAATTTTATAAAAAAAATAGTAGAGGTTTATAACAATCAAAATCCTGATAAAGTAATAGATAGAAAAAAATTATTATACGATTTATATAGCATGTCTAAAAATACTATGTATGATCCATATGATTTTATACCAAATGTAAGAAAGTCTGGAAGTAGAGAAATAGAAGCTATGTTAGGTTTGTTAGATAATTTATATAATAATGATAAAATTTTAACTAACGCTAAGTTAATGGAAATTAAAGGACCCATTGAAGGTATTACAATAGAGGTTTTATCACATCAGGCATTAGAAATAAAATATGACAAATCAAGACGTAGAGCTGTTAAGTCTTTTAAAAAATACAGAACTATTAGTAAAACATTAGAGCAAGGCGTTATACGTAGCATACTTAAAGATTTAAATAACAACACTGAAAAAGGGAAAAAGTTAGCTGAAGTATATGATAATTTATTTAAAAATGAAAAACCTACTTCTAAGCAAAAATATATAGCAGCAACAAAATATTTAGATATAATTTTAGATGATAATGCAAAAGGTAAGCTAATAGACAAAAGAGCTTTATTAAATACTGAAATATTATTTGATGGTAAAAGACAGTATTTATGGAATTTATTATTTGAACACAAAAGATTTAAAAATGGCAAACCTAATTTAAAATATCAATCTTTAATGGGTATTGATAAAGAAGGTAAATTTACTGTACAAACAGGAAAATACAAAGCTTATGGATTAATGTTTGGAAAACAAGGCGAGTTAAAAGTAATATTAACAGAAGGTCTTGTGGCATCTAGAGCTATTAATTATTTGTCTATGGTAGATAATGTTATGGGTGACGGTGTCAGTATATTTAATAAAGAAAACGGCTTACATAATAGAGCAAAAAATATAGCTAATATAATTAATGAAGAAATAGATATATCTAAAGATGATATAATGCATCCAGATAATAATATATATTCTTATTTATTGTATAGTAAAAAAGCAAGAGGGGTGCTAACTGGAAGCAATGGTAAAGTTAGTCAAAACCCATTTAGGTTTACTATACACTCTGGTATGATGCGTGAGTTAATTGCTAAAGCTGAAGCTGTAAAATATGAAGGTAGAGCTTCTAAGCTAAACTATGTAACTCCTAAAGAATTAGTTGCAGGTGATTTTTTACAATTTTTATCGCAATACAATCAAGGAATAAAAAATAAAGAAGAAACAATAATATACGATCAGCCTATAGCTGTATTTTCTGACAAAAGCAGAAGATATTATATAGAAAGTATGATGGCTCACAATAGTAAAACAAGAAAAGAATTATTGTCAAGAATTGAAAGAAATCCAGCATATGGCAAAAAGTATCAAAAAGGATCAGATATATTTCCTTATGTAATTGAAAACAATAGAATAAAAAACATTAAGAAATTAGTTGTTGATTTTAAACAACACATGAGAATTAATAAGGATTTATACATAAACAATGAAGACATATTAGAAACAAAAGATATAGATAAAGCTATAGAAGCATATTTAACATCACATATTGCTAATAAGTTTATGGCGCAACAACTATTTGTACATGATCACAGGCAATCTAAAGATGAAATAGATTATATAAAAAGAGCTGCAGGTGCAATAGCAAGTCATGTTGTGTTTGATAGAAACACTATGATAGAGCCTATTATAATAAAAGATTATTTTATTGATGATAATAATAAGATTACTACAGAAGAAACTGATAATAACTATATAGAAAATGATGCTATGGGTTATGTATTGCCTGAGCAAGCAAAAATTATTAGAGAAAAATATGGAGAGTCACAAAAAGTAGGTAATGTATTTAAGTTTGTTTATCATTATACAGAAACAGAAGGTAAGTTAAAAGGGAAGACAACATATTTAAAATTTGCTGTACATACATTAACACGAGAGTTAGAAGCTAAAAGTGAATACTTAAAAAATATAGGAGAGGTATTAAGAAAACGTCAAGAACAAGTAGAAGATATTTCTAAAACACCAGGTAATCTAGTAATAGCTGCGTCAGAGTCTGCTGCTAAATTATTTTTAGATGGCATAAGAACAAAAGAAGATATACATGATATTAAAAATTTAGACAATATAGATAATATTATGAAAAGACAAGACCTGTTGTATAAAGACGATACTGGATATAGAGGCTTGTCAGGAGAAGGTTTTGGTATACAATTAGAGTTAGATAAGCAAACAGATGAAAGATTTTTTCCATCACAATTATTTTACAATTTAGCTACAAACATAATAACAGAAGAAGAAAAACTTATACTTAAAGAAATGTATGGTTTAAGAAAAGATGTTATGGAAGCTAATAACGAAAGCAGAAATAGA
>CERU01021624.1_pt1 | contig 31756 bp, 31 predicted proteins | sample 530741 | NCBI WGS metagenome assembly CERU01 (sample SAMEA2620925, study PRJEB7988) | marine metagenome | biome: marine biome (ENVO:00000447); feature: deep chlorophyll maximum layer (ENVO:xxxxxxxx); material: "saline water (ENVO:00002010), including plankton (ENVO:xxxxxxxx)" | depth 30 m | reverse complement strand
TGCGGGCGGCGAACCCGATCCGCTGCGGCTGCGCGACACCGCGCTCGCCACCGCTGCCGCCAATCCGCTGCCCGGACTGCTGGGCAGCGGCGAGGCGGTGCACAGCATCACCCGCGACAGCGTGGCGCGCGCCGCCGGCGAGCCGCCGCGCGCAGCCGCATCCTCCGGCCAGCCCGGCCCGGGCGCAGGCGTGCATTTCGTCCTCGTATCGCCGGGCGATTCGCCGGCCGCGCTGGTCGAGCGGGCGCGCAGCCTGTGCGCGGGCGGCGGCTACTGCCGCGTGCAGGGGTGGAGCGATCCCGCGCAGGTCCCGGCCAGCCTGCCGCTGAGCGATGCAGCACGGCGCAGCCTGCGGTTCAGCTTCGCCGCGGCGAATGCCAATGGCGGCGAAGCAATATTCTTCGATTGCCGGCTGTTTTCCGCGCCGGACATCGGAACCTGCCTGCCCGCAATCCCGTAGGGGATTTGTCCGCGTCGGTATGGCGCGCTAGGCATGGCAGTGAAACTTATGGGAGCGAGACTGAATGAGCGGCAATCCGGATATGACCTATGACGAAGTGGTGATGGGACGCCGCTCGATCCGCGGCTATCTCGACAAGCCGGTGCCGCGCGCGGTGATCGAGGAAGTGCTGACGCTCGCCATGCGCTCGCCCACCTCGATGAACACGCAGCCGTGGCATTTCCACGTCATCACCGCCGAACCGCTCGACCGGATCCGGAAGGGCAATACCGAACGCATTCTCGCGGGCGAGCCCGACAGCCGCGAGTTCCGCCGCGGCGAACCCTTCGCGGGCGTGCACCGCGAACGCCAGGTCGGCGTCGCCAAGCAATTGTTCGGCGCGATGGGGATCGAACGCGACGACAAGGACAAGCGGCAGGACTGGGTGCTGCGCGGCTTCCGCCAGTTCGACGCGCCGGTCTGCGTGATCGTCACATACGACCGCGAATTGTCGGGCAGCGACGACACGCCCTTCGATTGCGGCGCGGTCACCACCGCGCTGGTCAATGCCGCATGGAGCCGCGGGCTCGGCTGCGTGATCAACAGCCAGGGGATCATGCAGAGCCCGGTGGTGCGCGAACATGCCGGCATTCCGGACGACCAGGTGATCATGAAGGCGGTTGCGATGGGCTGGCCCGACGAGAGCTTCCCCGCCAATGCGGTGGTCAGCGAGCGCAAGAGCGTGGACGAGGCCGCCCGCTTCGTCGGCTTTCCATGAGCGACCGGCTCGTCGACCTCGGAGAAGGCTTCTGGAGCCTGCGCGGCAGCCTGCGGCTTGGCGGGATCGTGGATATCGGCACGCAATGCGCGCTCGTCCGGCTGGCGAGCGGCAATTTCGTCTTTCTCGACAGCTATCCGCTGACCGACGCGATCCGCGCCCAAGTCGACGCGCTGACCGGTGGCGGGACGAAGGTCGAAGCGATTCTCAACCTCCACCCCTTCCACACGCTGCACTGCGAATGGATGCATTCGGCTTTCCCGCAGGCCAAGCTTTACGGCACGGCGCGCCATGTCGATCACCTGCCCGAACTGCCGTGGGAAACGCTGCGCTGCGAACACGATGCGCTGGCCGAGCTGTATGCCGAGGATTTCGCCTTCTCGGTCCCGCGCGGGGTGACGCTGGTGAGCGACGACGAGAGCGTGCACTTCTCCTCGGTGCTGGCGCTGCACCGCGCGAGCGGCACGGTCCATGTCGACGACACCTTCGTCTACCTGCGCAAGGGTTTCCCGCTGTCGTTGCTGCCCTTTACCGGACGGTTCGGCTTCCACCCGACGCTGGCCAAGGCGCTCGAACCGCGAGCGGGCGCGGCAGACGAATTCCGCGAATGGGCGATCGAGCTGGGGATCGACTGGGCCGACGCGGGCTGCATCGCAGCCGCGCACAATGCGTTGTTGCCGCTCGACGCGGAAGAGCTGCCCGAGCTGATCGGCGCGGCGCTGGGCCGGGTCAAACCGGTGCTCGACGCCCACCGCGCCGAATACGGCTAGGCCAGCGCCGCCACCTTCGCGCGCACCAGCGGCAGCTGGTCGTTGCCGAAATACAGCTGCTCCTCGCCGGCGGGCTCGTGGACGATGATCGTCGGCGACCCGAAGGCCCCGCGCGCGATCGCCTCGTCGGTGTTGGCGCGCAGGCAATCCTTGACCGGCTGGCTGGCCGCGCGCTCGGCCACCGCCGCGCCGCCCAGCCCTGCCTCATTGGCCACCGCCACCAGCACGGCCGGGTCGTCGAGATTGCGGGCGTGGGTGAAATAGGCCTCGAACGCGGCATGGGCAAAGCGCTCGAGCGCCTCCTGCTCTTCCTCGAGCGCGCAGCAGAAGCGCATCGCGTTGACCGATTTGAGCGGATGGTGCTCGGACGGGAAGTTCATCCCCACGCCTGCCAGTTCGGCCCATTGCTTCAGCCAGCCGAAACTGCGCGCCAGCCGCGCGGCGTTTTCAGGCTTGCGGCTTTCATAGACCGACGGGTTCACCGCGTTGAACACCCCGCCGACCAAGATGGGCCGCCAGGTGATGGAATAGTCCAGTCCGTCCAGCGCGGGACGGATGTTGGCGAAGGCCAGCCGTGTCCACGGGCTCGACAGGTCGAAGAAGAACTCCACCCGCACGGTCATTGCACGCGCGCCTTGGCAGTGCCGAACAGGTTCTGGCGTTCTGCCGCGCTCATTTCCCCGCGCCGCGTGATGTCGCTGCCCAGCGCCACCCCGCGCCGCAGCCCCTCGCGCGTCTTGAGGGCATCATACCACCGCTTCACATGCGGGAAGTCGGCCAGCGGGATGCCCTGTGCCTTCCATGTCCGCACCCACGGGAAACAGGCCATGTCGGCGATAGTGTAATCCGCCCCGGCGAGGTGTTCCTCCTGCGCCAGTTGCCGATCCATCACGCCGTAGACACGCAGCGCCTCGCGGTGGAACCGCTCGATCGCATAGGGCAGTTTCTCTTCGGCATAGAGGTGGAAGTGCCCGTGCTGGCCCAGCGTCGGGCCGAGATGGCCGACCTGCCATAACAGCCACTGCCGCACGCGCGATTGCCCGCGCAAATCGGTCGGCAGGAAGCGCCCGGCCTTCTCCGCCAGATACAGCAGCACCGCACCCGATTCGAACACCGTCACCGGATCGCCGCCGTCGCCGGGCGCGTGGTCGGTGATCGCGGGAATACGGCCATTGGGATTGATCGCGAGATATTCTTGCGAATGCTGGTCGCCCGCCGCCAGATTAACCCAGCGCGGCTCGTAGGCGAGACCGCATTCCTCGAGCATGATGGCGACCTTCCACCCATTGGGCGCAGGCGCGGTGAAGAATTCGATCATGCGGCAGTCTCTCCCCTTCTCTCTCGCGAGGGAGAATTCAGGTCCGCGCCGTGTGATGCAAGCAAAAAGCCCCGGCGAGCGCAGGGCTGCCGGGGCTTATTGAGCCGATCCGTCGAGCAAATGGTTAGCGCAGGCTCACCACATTGTCCGCCGCAGGACGCTGGCGGCTGCCGTCGTAGAGGCTGGCCATCGGTTCGTCGGTGACGAGCACGCGGTCGGCCGCGCCGAAACCGTTGAAATCGGTCTTCATCGCTGCGCCATAGGCACCGAGCATGCCGATCTCGATATAGTCGCCCGCCTGGATATCCTCGGGCAGGACGAAGGGGCCCTGCATGTAGTCGGCATCGTCGCAGGTCGGGCCGTAGAAGGCGAAATCCATGTCCGGCTTGATGAGGTCGTCCTCGAGCGCGCGGACGGGGAATTTCCAGTCCACATGCGCGGCATCGAACAGCGCGCCATAGGCGCCGTCGTTGATGTAGAGTTCCTCGCCGCGGCGCTTCTCGACCTTGACGATAAGCGAGCTGTATTCGGCGCACAGCGCACGGCCGGGTTCGCACCACAGCTCGGCGTTGTACGCGATCGGCAAATTGTAGAAGTTCTGGTGGATGATCTGGAAGTAATCCTCCAGCGGCGGCGGCTCCATCCCCGGATAGACCGACGGGAAACCCCCGCCGACATCGATCATGTCGATCACCACCGAGGCCTCGCCGATGGCGATACGCACGCGTTCGAGCGCCTGGACATAGGCAAAGGGCGTCATCGCCTGGCTGCCCACGTGGAAACACACTCCCAGCCAGTCGGCATGCTGGCGGGCTTCCTGCAGCAGCGCGGGCGCCTCGGTCAGGTCGCAGCCGAATTTCGACGCGAGGCTGAGTTCGGAATATTCGCTCGAGACGCGCAGGCGCACGCACAGACGCAGGTCTTGCGCTGCTTCGCCCGCGTCGTCGCGGCAGGCCTCGACGATCTTCTCCAGTTCCTCGACCGAATCGAGGCTGAAGGTGCGCACGCCGTGCTGGCGGTAGGCTTCGCGGATCGCGCTGGGCGCCTTGACCGGGTGCATGAAACACAGCGTCGCGCCGGGCAGCGTAGCGCGCACCAGCCGCACTTCGGCAATCGAGGCGACGTCGTAATGCGTGACGCCGTTATCCCACAACACCTGCAGCAGGTCGGGCGAGGGATTCGCCTTCACTGCATAGAGCGACTTTCCCGGAAACTTCTCGACGAAGAATCGGGCGGCGCGCGCGGCGGCGTGCGGGCGATTAAGGATGATCGGTTCGTCCGGCTGGAGAGCGCGAACTACGGACCGGGCGTCAGGAAATGTGTGCAACTCAAGGGACCCCCAAAACGGCTAGGTTTCAGACAAGGCTGCCTTGCGGATCGGATCCCCTTGGGGCAGCGGAGCGGCGCACATAAGCGAGATGCGCGATAAAGCAAGCGGAATCGCAGCGTTCAGCCTCGTCGTCTTACCCTATCAAAGGCTGAGACGGCGCTGTGTTCCGCGCCCCGGCCGCAACCTTAGCTCAGCCGGTCGCGGAAGGTGTCGTAACCGAACTCCTTGACCAGCTCGAGCTGGTCGCTGTCGCTGTCCCAGAGGTAGATGCTGGGCAGCTGGACGCCGTTGAAGGTGTTGGTCTTGACCATCGAATAATGTGCTTGGTCGAGGAAGGCGAAACGCTTGCCGACCTCCGCCCCGCCGGGAATCCGGTAATCGCCGATCACATCGCCTGCGAGGCATGACGGGCCGCCGATCCGCACCGCGGGCGTTGCCTCGTCGCTGCTCTCGCCAAGCATGGCAGGGCGATAGGGCGCCTCGATCACGTCGGGCATGTGGCAAGTGGCCGAAACATCGGCCACCGCGACCGGCAGGCCGTTGAAGCCGGTATCGAGGATCGTGCCCACCAGAATGCCCGCATCGAGCGCGACCGCCTCGCCCGGTTCGAGATAGATTTCGGCGCCGGTATCCTCGCGCGCGTCGCGCAGGAACTCGACCAGCTCGTCGCGCTGGTAATCGGCGCGGGTGATGTGGTGCCCGCCGCCCATGTTGATCCATTTGAGCTGGCCGAACCACGGCTCGATCGCATCGAACACCTTGTCCCAGGTGGCCAGCAGCGGTTCGAAATCCTGTTCGCACAGATTGTGGAAATGGATCCCGTCGACCTGCGCCATGATTTCTGGGGTAAGTTGGTCGAGCGGGAAGCCCAGCCGGCTGCCCGGGCTGGAGGGATCGTAACGCGGCACCTCGCCCGTGGGATGCAGCGGGTTGATCCGCAGCCCGACATCGAAATCCTGCCCCGCGGCGCGCGCATTCTCGAGGATCAGCGTCGCGCGTTCGAGTTGGCCGGGCGAATTGAAGATCACGTGGTCCGACAGGCGGCACACCTCTTCCAGTTCTTCCGGCTTGTAGGCCGCCGAATAGGTCGCGATCTCGCCGTCGTAGAACTCGCTCGCCAGCCGCGCTTCCCACAGACCGCTCGTGCACACGCCGTCGAGATATTCGCCGATAATCGGCGCGGTCGCCCACATCGAGAAGGCCTTGAGCGCGCCGAGCATCTTGATCTCGGCCGCATCGCGCACTTCGGCCAGCACCTGGCAGTTGGCGCGCAATTTCGCCGCGTCGACCACGAAGGCGGGACTGTCCACGCGGTCGAGGTCGAACTGGGCAAAAGCGCCCGGATCGCCGGCTTTGGTTTCCATGGCGTCAATTCCCTTTTAAAGCGGTATTCATCTGGCTTGCCGCGCCGGACGTCGCCCCCTCGCTCGCGGCGATCAAGGTCGCGTCCGCACGCCGGGCTTGCCCGCTAGAACCCGACCGGGCCGTCCAGTTCCTTGACCTGCCAGGGCAGGCCGTGGTCGTTCAGCATGTCCATGAAGGGATCGGGATCCATTTCTTCCATGTTGAACACGCCGTCGCCGGTCCATTTTCCGGTTACCATCATCGCGCTGCCGATCATTGCGGGGACGCCGGTGGTATAGGAAACCGCCTGGTTGCCGGTTTCCTCGTAAGCCGCTTCGTGGCTGCAGATATTGTTGATGTAGAAGGTCTTCTCACCCGAGCCGTCGAGCGCCTCGCCGGTCGCGATCACGCCGATATTGGTGTTGCCCTTGGTGGTTTCGCCCAGCGTTTCGGGCTTGGGCAGCACGGCGGCGAGGAACTGCAGCGGGATGATTTCCTTGCCCTGGTACTTGACCGGGTCGATCCGCGTCATGCCGACATTCTGCAGCACGGTCAGGTGCTTGATGTATTCATCACCGAAGGTCATCCAGAAACGCGCGCGCTCCATCTCGGGGTTGAACTTGGCGAGGCTTTCGAGCTCCTCGTGATACATCATGTACATGTTCTTCGGGCCGACCGCCTCGAAGTCGAATTCGACCTTCTTGCCCATCGCCGGGGTCTCAACGAACTCGCCGTTTTCCCAGTGGCGCGCGGGCGCGGTGACTTCGCGGATGTTGATTTCGGGATTGAAATTGGTGGCGAAGGCCTGCCCGTGATCGCCGCCATTGCAATCGAGGATATCGAGCTGGCGGATCGACTTCAGCTTGTGCTTCTTGAGCCACATGGTGAAGACGCTGGTGACGCCCGGATCGAAACCCGAACCCAGCAGCGCCATCAGCCCGGCATCCTTGAAGCGGTCGTGATAGGCCCACTGCCACTTGTATTCGAACTTGGCCTCGTCCTTCGGTTCGTAATTGGCGGTGTCGAGGTAATCGACGCCTGCTTCGAGGCACGCATCCATGATCGGCAGGTCCTGATACGGCAGCGCCAGATTGACCACGAGGCTCGGGCCGACCTTCCGGATCAGATTGACCATCGCCGGGACTTCCTCGGCGTCGATTTCATACGTCGCCACATCCTGCCCGGTACGCTCCTTAACGCTAGCGGCGATGCTGTCGCACTTGCTTTTCGTGCGGCTGGCGAGGTGGATGTCGCCGAAGATATCGGCGTTCATCGCCATCTTGTGGACGCAGACCGAGCTGACGCCGCCCGCACCGATCACCAGGACTGTGGACATGGGTAAACCTCTTTCGTGGAATTTCGAATCTTGCGCGCCCTCTAGCGAAATGCGCTACGGGGGCCAAATGATCCGAGACGATATGCGCAAGCCCACCCGCAAAGGCGTTCTCGCCGCGGCCGCATCCATTGCCGAACTGCTTCCGCCGACCCCGCTGCTGCCGGTCGAGATCGGCGGGGTGCGCTGCCACGTGAAGGCGGAAAGCCTGCAACCGATCGGCGCATTCAAGATCCGCGGCGGCTGGTGGCGGCTGTCGAACCTCGACGCGGCGGAGAAGGCGCGCGGCGTGGTCGCGGTGTCTTCCGGCAATCACGCGCAGGGCGTCGCCTGGGCGGCGCGGCGGCTCGGGATCGCGGCGACCATCGTGATGCCGCGCAATGCGCCGCAGGTGAAGCTCGACGCGACGCGCGCGCTGGGCGCGGACATCGTGCTCTACGAGCGGCCGGGCGAGGACCGCGACGAAGTGGCGGCGGGCATCGTGGCCGAGACCGGCGCGACGCTGGTGCATGCCTTCGCCGATGCGTGGGTGATCGAAGGGCAAGGCAGTGCGGGCGTCGAGATCGCCGCGCAGCTTGGCCGCGCGCCATCGCGGCTGGTGGCTTGCTGCGGGGGCGGCGGGCTGTCCGCGGGACTGGCGCTGGCCTGCCCCGATAGCGCGGTGTACGTGGTCGAACCGCACGGCTGGGACATGGTCGGACAGGCGCTCGAAGCCGGCAAAGTGGTTCGCGTCGGTGCCAACCCGCCCACGACGATCTGCGACGCGCTGCAACCCGATGCGAGCGCACCGATCGTGCTGTCGGTGCTGCAGAGCCGCGCCGAGCCGGGAGTTGCCGTAACCGATGACGAAGTGCGCGCAGCGCAGCGCTTCGCTTTCGCGCAGCTCAACCTGGTGGTCGAACCCGGCGGCGCGGCGGCGCTGGCTGCAGCGCTGGCGGGCAAGGTGCCGGTCGATGCTGACACGGTCATCATGGTGACCGGCGGCAATACCGATGCGGCGAGCTTTGCCGAAACGCTGCGCGGCTGAGCCGCAGCGCGATAGGTTGCATTTGACAATCCGGATGCGGACCACCACTCTCGCGCGCAAACGGGTCTGAGGGGAGAATAACTGATGCTAGCCCAGATGCTTGCACCCGCCGCGGTGCTTGTCGCATGGTCGATCGTGGTCCTGTTCTGGATGGCTTTCACCCGGCTGCCCGCGCTGGGCAAAGCCGGGGGCCTGGGCGAAGCCAAGCCCGGCGGCCGCGGACAGGATCTGGAAGGCGTATTGCCCGACCGGATCAACTGGAAGGCGCACAATTACGCGCATCTGATGGAACAGCCGACGCTGTTCTACGCCGCCACCGTCATCATCGCGCTGATGGGCGCTGGCGCGGCGGATGTGGTCTTCGCGTGGATCTACGTCGCGCTGCGGATCGTCCATTCGATCTGGCAGGCCACTGTCAATGTGGTGAAGATCCGCTTCCTGCTGTTCATCGCCTCCACCGTGGCGCTGATCTATCTCGCCTATCGCGCGCTTGCGCTGACGCTGTTCCACGATCCCGCACTCGTTGCGGTCTGACGGAGACTTCCATGATTCAATCGCAAATCCTCCAGCCCGTCGTCGTGTTGCTGGCGTGGACCATGATCATGTGGCTGTGGATGTACGCCACCCGCATCCCGGCGATGTCCGAGGCGGGGATCGAACCCAACGACGCGCGGCGGACCAAAGCGCTCGACGAGACGCTGCCCGCAAACGTCCAGTGGAAAGCGCACAATTACAACCATCTGCACGAAGCGCCGACGGTGTTCTACGCGGTTGCGCTGGTGCTGGCGATGATCGGCCTGGGCGACGGGATGAACGCGCTGATCGCGTGGATCTACGTCGGCCTGCGGATCATCCACTCGCTGGTGCAGGCGACCGCAAATGTCGTGATGGTGCGCTTCGTGCTCTACGCATTGTCGAGCGTGGCGCTGATCGCGCTGGTGTTCAACGCTGCAAGCGCGGTGTTCGCCGCCTGAGATACGGCATCAGGCGGCCCCGCCGCGGCGGGGCCGCCAACCGTTATTCCGCCGCTTCGGCTTCGTGCACGTGGCCGCCGGCGTCCATTTCCAGACCGGCAAGGAAACGCTCGGCATCGAGCGCGGCCATGCAGCCCATCCCAGCGGCAGTGACCGCCTGGCGATAGACGTGGTCGGTGACGTCGCCCGCGGCGAAGACGCCGGGCACTTCGGTCTTGGGCGATCCCGCCTCGGTTAGCAGGTAACCGCCCTCGTCCATCGGCAGCTTGCCCTTGAACAGTTCGGTCGCGGGCGCATGACCGATCGCGACGAAGGCGCCATCGACTTCCAGCGTGCTGTCTTCGCCGGTAACCGTGTCGCGCAAATTAAGATGCCCCAGCGCGCCGGTCGGCCCGGCTTCGAAGCTTTCGACTGCCTTGTTCCAGATCACGCTGATCTTGGGATGGTTGAGCAGGCGTTCCTGCAGGATCTTCTCGGCGCGCAATTCGTCGCGGCGGTGGATCAGCGTGACATCGTCCGAATGGTTGGTGAGGTAGAGCGCTTCCTCGACCGCGGTGTTGCCGCCGCCGATAACCGCGACCTTCTTGCCGCGGTAAAAGAAGCCGTCGCAGGTGGCGCAGGCGCTGACGCCCTTGCCGCCCAGTTCCTGTTCGCCCGGGACGCCCAGCCACTTGGCCTGCGCGCCGGTGGCAATCACCAGCACGTCGGCGACATATTCGTCGCCGCTGTCGCCAGTCGCGGTAAAGGGCGAGCCGTTCGACACATCGACATCGACGATCGTATCCCACATCATCCGCGTGCCGACATGTTCGGCCTGCTTCTGCATTTGCTCCATCAGCCACGGGCCCTGGACGACATCGGCGAAGCCGGGATAATTCTCGACATCGGTGGTGATGGTCAGCTGGCCGCCCGGCTGCAGCCCCTGCACCACGATCGGTTCCATCATCGCGCGCGCCGCATAGATGGCGGCCGAATAGCCCGCGGGGCCCGAGCCGATGATGAGCATCTTGGTGCGATGGGTAGCCATGTCGTCAATTTCCGTCAGTCTGAAGGGGTGTTCGCGGCTATATGGGAAGCCGCAGCCGCAGAGTCACGCCACGAAGCGGGCGATCAGCGCCTCGCGCAGCGCGTCATCCACACCTATCGCGGCCTCGAGATAGGTGTCGAAGCTGCCGTGGCGCTCGGTCGCGATCTCGAGATAGCGGTCGAGATATTCCTCGCGCACGCCGAGCAGGTCCTTGGCTGCGCCTTCGTCGAGCTTGCGGCCCAGCCGCGCCTCGATCCCGGGGAGCGACTGGCGCGCGAGGACATCGAAGGTCGGGCTGTCGTTGGTGCGCAGGAATTCGCGCCGCTGGTCTTCTTCCGCCACGCCGAGGATGTGCAGCAGCATGGTCGCCGCCACGCCGGTGCGGTCCTTGCCGGCATAGCAATGGACGAGGCTGGCACCCTCGCGCTGTGCAAGGATGGTGAGATAGCGGCTGAACATGTCGATCATCGCCGGGTTGTCGGGCATGCGCGTGTACACCGCGAGCATGCGTTCGCGCGCGAAATCGGCGGCGCTGGTGTCGGGGCCGATATCCATATGCGGCGGGCTGGAAGTGGTCTCGCCTTCGTAGAAAAGCACCTGCCCGTTGAACCCTTCGACCCGGCGGCAGGGATTGGCCGCGCGCTCGCTTTCGCCGCGCAGGTCGATGACCGTGTGGATGCCCAGCGGGGCGATCGCGGCGAGATCGTCGTCGGTCGCCTCGACATGGTGGCCCGAGCGGAACAGCAGGCCGGTGCGCACGTGGCCGCCCCCGCGCGTGCGCCAGCCGCCGTAATCGCGGAAATTGTGGATGCCCTGCGTCTCGAGAAATGGTTCGCGAATCATGCGCGCGACGGTGGCAGCGCGGCAGGACATGCGCAATCGCAGCGATCGGCGCCGCGCTCAGGCCTCGCTCAGGTCGCGCAGGAAATTGGCGGTCCAGTCCTGCACATTGTCGTCGCGCACGGTGGCGATCAGCTTCTGGTAGCGCGCCTTGCGTTCTTCCAGCGTCATGTCGAGCGCAGTCTGGATGGCATGCGCGATATCGTCGGGGCTGTGCGGATTGACCAGCACCGCATCGGGCATCTGCGCCGCCGCGCCGGCGAAGCGCGAGAGGATCAGCACGCCGGGATCCTCGGGGTCCTGCGCCGCGATATATTCCTTGGCGACCAGGTTCATCCCGTCGCGCAAGGGGGTTACCAGCCCGATCTTGGCGGCGCGGAAGAAGCCGAACAGCTCTTCATGGCTGTAGCCGCGGTTGACGTAGCGGATCGGGACCATGTCGACCTCGCTGCGCGCGCCGTTGATGCGGCCGCATTTCTGTTCGAGCTCGGCGCGGATCGCCTGGTAGCTGTCGACATCCTCGCGGCTGGGCGGCGCGATCTGGATGAAGACCAGGTCCTGCACCCGTTCGGGATGCTTGTCGAAGAAGCGCCCGATTCCGTCGATGCGCTCGGGAATGCCCTTCGAATAGTCGAGCCGGTCGACCCCGATCATGGCGGTGCGTCGGCGCGATGAGCTGAGCAGCCGTTGCTGCGCCTGCCGCGCTTCGCCGGCACTGCCCAGCTGCGAGAAGTGGTCCCAGTCGATCCCGATCGGATAGGCGCGCGCGATCGTGGTGCGCCCCTCGAAGCTGACGGTGCCTTTCGCGCCGTCGACTTCGGCGCCCAGCTCGTGCTCGCAGTAATGCAGGAAGCTCTCGAGCCATTCCTGCGTCTGGAAACCGACCACGTCGTAATAGAGCAGCGTGCGCACGAGTCGCTCGTGATAGGGCAGCGAGACGAACAGCCGCGTCGGTGGCCAGGGAATGTGCAGGAAGAAACCGATGCGGTTCTTGAGCCCGCGCGAGCGCAGCCGCTCGCCCAGTGGGATGAGATGGTAATCGTGGACCCAGACGGCATCGTCGGGCTCGATCAGCGGCGCAACCTGGTCGGCAAAGCGTTCGTTGACGCGCTCGTAGCCCTTGCCCGTCTCGCGTTCGTATTGCGCGAGGTCGAGGCGGTAATGGAACAGCGGCCACAGCGTCGAATTGGCATAGCCGTTGTAATATTCGTCGATATCGCGCTGCGACAGATCGATCGTCGCGGTGGTCACGCCGTCATTGGTCTGCGTGTCGATATGCCCGGTGCGCCCGCTTTCGCTTTCCTGCCCCGACCAGCCGAACCACAACCCCTTGCGATCGCTGAGCGCCGCATGCAGCGCGCCGGCAAGGCCGCCCTGCGCGCCCGCTGCGCCGCGCGCCTTGGGCACTGCAACGCGGTTGGAGATGACGACGAGTCGGGGTTGATCGGTCAGCGTACTTCGCTCCACGGTTTGCTCAGCAGGCCGGCACAGTTGATGATACCGACCAGTGAATAGGTTTGCGGGAAATTGCCCCACAATTCATCGGTCTCGTAGTCGAGATCCTCGCTCAGCATGCCCGATGCGGTGGTGTGGCTGAGCATGGCCTCGAACATCTCGCGCGCCTCCTCGCGGCGGTCGACCAGCGCAAGCGCCTCGATCAGCCAGAAGGTGCAGACGTTGAACGCGGTTTCGGGTGCACCGAAGTCGTCCTCCGCAGCGTAGCGCAGCATGTGATCGCCGCGCCGCAGATCGCGTTCGACCGCGGCGAAGGTCTTGAGGAAGCGTTCGTCGTCGGGCGTAAGATAGCGCAATTCGACCAGTTGCAACAGGCTGGCGTCGAGATAGTCGCTTTCGAAGCTGGCGCCGTAATGCCCGCCCTCCTCGCTCCACGCATTCTCGTCGATCTTGGCGCGGATCGCGTCGGCGCGCTGTTTCCAATGGACCACGCGGTCGCCCTTGCCCAGCGTCGCGGCGACATTGGCCAGCCGGTCGCAGGCGGCCCAGCACATCACCGCCGAATAGGTGTGCACTTCCTGCCGGGTGCGGAACTCCCACAGCCCGGCATCGGGCTGGTCGTGCTTGGCCCAGGCCGCTTCGCCGACTTCTTCCAGATGTTCGAAATCGCGTTCGTCCGCCATTCGCAGCAGTCGCGTGTCGAAAAACGCCTGCGCGGTCGGCATGACGATCTGGCCGTAGCAATCGTGCTGCACCTGCTTGTAGGCGGCATTGCCCACGCGCACCGGGCCCATGCCGCGATAACCGGCAAGATGCTCGGCCTCGAATTCGTGAAGCTCGTCCGCGCCCATCACCGAATAGAGCGGCTGGATCTGCCCACCGCGCGCCTGGTCGACGATGTTGCGCAGATAGGCGAGATATTTCTCGAGCACGTCGAGCGCGCCCAGCCGGTTGAGCGCCTGGACGGTATAATAGCTGTCGCGGATCCAGCAGTAGCGATAGTCCCAGTTGCGCTGGCTGTTGGCAGCCTCGGGGATCGAGGTGGTCAGCGCGGCGACGATGGCGCCGGTTTCCTCGTGCTGGCACAGCTTGAGCGCGATCGCGGCGCGGATCACCTCTTCCTGCCATTCGAGCGGGATATGCAGCCCGCGCACCCAGTGCTGCCAGTAGCGCGCGGTCATCGCCTCCATCCGCCGCACTTCGCTGCGGATATTGCCATCGAAGGGCTCGTCGGGACCGAGGAAGAAATGCTGGTCGCTCTCGACCCGGTAGCTGCGCCCCTCGAGGACGTAACCCACCGGCGCATCGGTCGACAGGCGCAGCGCCTGCGGGCCGATCATGTAGCGGATGTGATTGGTGCCGTTGGTCGTTTCGGCAAGCGAGGCGCCGTAGCCGTTCATCGGCGCGAGGACGATCCGCAGCCGCGGCGCGCCAGCCACGGGGCGCACGATGCGCGCATAGGCAACCGGGCGGTACATCCGGCCCGAACGTTCGAAGCGCGGCGCGAAATCGTGGATCTCGACCGCGCTGCCGTCCTCGGCCTCGAGCCGGGTGACCAGGATCGCGGTGTTGCGTTCGTAACGCTGGCTGCTGCGCGCCTGCCCTTCCAGCTCGAACCGCCAGATGCCGCGATCGCGCGCATTGTCGTTGAGCAACGAACAGAAGACCGGATCGCCGTCGACGCGCGGGACACAGCCCCAGACGAAGGCCCCCTCGCTATCGACCAGCGTGCTGACCTGGCAGTTGCCGATCGGGGAGAGCTCAAGGTCCGACTGCATCATATCTCCAACCAATGGTGCACTGCAGCAACGCTGTCGAGTCCGTATCGTGCCTGCCGGCTCGGACGTTCGCCCACGGCGATCCCGAAACCGCCATGTTCGCCCGCGCCTGCAAACCCGTCTTCGTCGGTCACATCGTCGCCGATGAATACCGGGACGGCGCCCGCGAAAGGCGCGACTTCCATGAAGGCCGACACAGCCGCCGCCTTGGTCGCACCGGGGCGCACCAGTTCGGCCACGCCCTTGCCGCTGGTGACGCACAATTCGCGCGAGGCGGCGAATTCCTCTGCGAAGGCCAGGGTCGCCTCGCGCTTTTCGGGTGCGCCGCGGAAATGCAGCGCGCCGCCATGCGTCTTGGTTTCGTAGAACAGGCCATGCGCTTCGGCGAAGGCGCGCAATTCGTCCACCGAGGCTTCGGACAAGCCGCGTGGCTCGTCACCGAGACGCGTGCCATCGGCGAGGAAGCGCGAGGCGCCATGCGACCCGGCCCGGCAGATCGCCGGTTCGCCCAGGTGCCCGGTCAGATCGTCGAGCGCGCGCCCGCTGACCAGCGCCAGCCGGCCTTTCAGGCGGTCGCGCAGCGCGTGCAGCCGGTCCAGCAGCCCCTCGGGCACGTGGATGTCGCCCGGGCGCGGCGCGATCTCCACCAGCGTGCCATCGAAATCGAGGAACAGTGCAGCGGGGCCGCGGTCAAGCAGCTGCGCCAGCGGCGGCGGGGGCGGAAGCGTTGTCGAGCCGTCCATCGCGCGCTGCCCTAGCGTTTCGGCGCGCGTGGTCCAACGGGGGAATTCACGAAATCGTATCCTCGGCGCGGGGCACGAGGATAAGCGTGTTGTCCTCCACCCGCCACGAACCGAGCCGCGCCAGCACATTCATCCCGATGACGTTGAAATCGCCGAAGCTTTCCGCGATCGCGGCATCAGTCCCGCTAGCGCTGACATTGCCGAAGGTCAGGCTGTCGATCGTCGCGACATGCGCCTGCACCGTGCCATTGGCAGTGCCCAGCATGATCGGGATACCGCCGCGGCGCGGCTCGAGCCCGGCGCGCTCGGCCAGCGGCGCGGAAATCGCGGTCAGCGTGGCGCCGGTATCGATCATGAAATTGCCCGGCACGCCGTTGACCTCGGCGCGGACCCAGAAATGCCCGTCGGCGGACAGCGGGATCCGTGTTTCGCCGCCTTCGACCAGCTGTTCGGGCAGGCCGATCTGCGGCACCGCGACATCGAAGCGCGGGTCGAACCGCGACAGCTGCAGCACCACCGTCAACAGGATCGCGCCCAGCGCCACCGAGCTGGCCAGCCGCAGCACCCGGCCGAGCGCCGAGCGCTTGGCGATGATCGCGCCGATCCAGCCGAGCACCATGGCCGCGACGGCGGCGATAAGCAGTTCCGAACGCGGGATTGCGCGCAGCGTGTCAGCGGCGGCGCTGAAGACGGGTTCGAGTTCCATACGGCACATATAGGAACGCGCCGGTGTCGCGTCCATGAACTCGGCGCGTCAGGGCGCCTCGCGCTGGTCGGTCGCCCGAGCGAGGATCACCGAGAAGCGGTCCTGCTCATCGGTCCAGCGTTCGAGCGGGGTCCAGCCGCCGGCGAGCAACAGCAGGCTGGCGGTACGCGGGGTGAATTTGTGGCTGTTCTCGGTGTGGATGGTGTCCCCCTCCTCCATCGCGAAGCGTTGGCCCGAGACCTCGAAAGCGACCGCCCGCGTGGCAACGAGATGCATCTCGATGCGCGCCAGATCGTCATTCCAGCGCGCTTCGTGGGCAAAGGCATCGGCGGGCATGGTTCCGCCGAGTTCACGGTTGATCCGGGTGACGAGGTTCAGGTTGAACGCCGCGGTGACGCCGGCGGCATCGTCATAGGCGGCTTCGAGGACGGCGCGGTCCTTGATCAGGTCCATGCCGATCAGCAGCAGCGGGCTGGCGCCTTCGTCCGCGCCCAACGTCGCGCGCATCGACCGCAGCAGGTCGACTGCTGTGCGCGGGACCATGTTGCCGATCGTCGACCCGGGGAAGAAGCCGAGCTTGCCCAGCGTATCCACTTCGCCGGGCAGGGTCACGCGGCGCATGAAGTCGGCCTCGACCGGGTGGACCGGCAGACCGGGGAACTTGGCCCCCAGCGCGGCCGCGCTTTCGCGCAGGAAATCGCCCGAAATGTCGAGCGGGACGTAAGCGGCGGGATCGATCGCCTCGAGCAGCAACGGCGTCTTGACCGAGCTGCCCGAACCGAATTCGACCACCGCGCGTCCGGGCCCGATCAGCTCGGCAAACTCTGCCCCGCGCGCGCCGAGGATTTCGGTTTCGGAGCGGGTGGGATAATATTCCTCCACCTGTGTGATCTTCTCGAACAGGCGCGAGCCTTCCGCGTCGTAGAACCAGCGCGCGGGGATCGCCTTGGGATCATGGTGGAGCCCGGCCAGCACATCCTCGCGAAACGCCCGGTCGACGCCGTCCTCGTCGCGGTCGACGAGCGCGATCCCCTTGTCGGTAGCCATCAGATGTCCTTTGCCAGCCGCAGTCCGGTGAACTGCCAGCGCTGATGCGGGTAGAAGAAATTGCGGTAGCTGGAACGCGAATGGCCGCGCGCCGTGGCGCAGCTGGCGCCCTTGAGCACGAATTGCCCGCTCATGAACTTACCGTTGTATTCGCCCACGGCGCCTGCAGCCGGCTTGAAGCGCGGATAGGGCAGATAGGCCGAGCGGGTGAACTGCCAGCAATCGCCGAACAGGCCTTCGCTGCCGCGGGGCAGCGGCGGCGCGGCGTCGTCGAGCTGGTTCCCGCCGCACGGATCGTGCGCCTGCGCCTGCCCTTCCTGCCCGCGCGCGATCGCTTCCCATTCGAATTCGGTGGGCAGCCGCTGCCCCGCCCAGCTGGCGAAGGCATCGGCCTCGAAATAGGAGATATGCGTGACCGGTGCATCAGGGTCGCGCGGCTGCCAGCCGGAATGGGTGAAATGCTCGCCTTCGCGCCAGTAGAGCGGCGCCCCGACGGCGTGTTCGCGCACCCACGCCCAGCCGTCGGACAGCCACAGGCTGGCGGTGTCGTAGCCGCCATCGGCGATGAAGGCATCCCATTCGCCGTTGGTCACCAGCCGCGACGACAGCGCGAAGGGTTCGAGCAGAACGCGGTGCGCGGGACCTTCGTTGTCGAAGGAAAACCCGTCCGCCTGGTGGCCGATGCGCGCGATCCCGCCGGGATGTTCGTGCCACTCCTGCGGCTGCGCTTGGGCAGCGGCTGCGGGTGCGTCCCACATCGCGGCGCCCAGCGGGTTCTGGAACAGGCCGTGCTTGATATCGGTGAGCAGCAGTTCCTGGTGCTGCTGTTCGTGGCTGAGGCCCAGCTCGATCAGCGGCGCCAGGTCCTCGCGTGCGAACAGCGGCTCCATCGCGGCATCGACATGCGCGCGCCAGGCAAGGATTTCCTCCAGCGTCGGCCGCGACAGCATCCCGCGCGAAAAGCGGTGGATGCGTTCGCCTTCGGCTTCGTAATAGGAATTGAACACGAACGGCCAGCGTTCGTCGAACAGCGTGTACCCTTCCAGCCGGTCGCGCAGGAGGAAGGTTTCCCAGAACCATGTGGTGTGCGCCAGGTGCCACTTGGCAGGGCTGGCGTCTTCCATCGACTGGATCGTCGCATCGGCATCGGACAGCGGCGCGGCGAGCGCTTCGCTGAGCGAGCGGACGGTATCGTAGCGTGCGTCGAGGCTTTCCCCGGTGGATGGGCGCGAACTGGGCTGCAACTGGGACATCGCCGGTCCCCCCTAGGTAGCAGTCACCGGACGCTGGCGACCATGATCCATCATGGCCGAAATCCATTTCGGTTTAAAGGCCGTGGGTATAAAACCGTGTCCGTACAATCGCCTGTCGCGCATTCCCGAACAATGCCGCGCGGCCGGGGCGATTCCCCGCCGGCGGCGCGAAGCGGCGGTTTCAGGCGGCGTCGGCCTGCCGGATCCCGTGTTCCTCGTTGAGCATTTCCGCGATCAGGAAGGCCAGTTCGAGCGACTGCGCGGCGTTCAGGCGCGGATCGCAATGCGTGTGATACCGGTCCTTCAGCGCCTCGTCGGTGATAGCCACCGCGCCGCCGACGCATTCGGTCACGTCCTGCCCGGTCATCTCGATATGGATACCGCCCGGATGCGTGCCTTCGGCGCGGTGCACGGCGAAGAAACCCTTCACTTCGGACAGGATCCGGTCGAAGGGCCGCGTCTTGTAGCCGCTGTCCGACTTGACGACATTGCCGTGCATCGGGTCGCAGCTCCACACGACGGGATGGCCTTCCGCCTTCACCGCGCGCACCAGCCGCGGCAGGCCGTCCTCGACCTTGTCATGGCCGAACCGACTGATCAGCGTGATACGGCCGGGTTCGCGTGCCGGATTGAGCGTGTCGAGCAGCTTGAGCAGCGCATCGGTTTCCAGGCTCGGCCCGCACTTCATCCCCAGCGGATTGCCGATGCCGCGCGCGAATTCGATATGCGCGCTGTTTTCGAAGCGCGTGCGGTCGCCGATCCACACCATATGCGCCGAGCAATCGTACCAGTCGCCGGTCAGGCTGTCGCGGCGGGTCAGCGCCTGCTCGTAGGGCAGGAGCAACGCTTCGTGGCTCGTGTAGAAGCTGGTGCGCTGCAATTGCGGGAGCACTTGCGGATCGACCCCGCAAGCCTCCATGAAATCGAGCGCCTCGCCGATCCGGTCGGCAATGTCGGAAAACTTGTCCGCCCACGGGCTGCGGCCCATGAATTCGAGCGTCCACTGGTGCACCTGCCGCAGATTGGCATAGCCGCCGGTGGCGAAGGCGCGCAGCAGGTTGAGCGTGGCAGCCGCCTGCGAATAGGCGCGGACCATCCGCTGCGGGTCGTTGGTGCGCGTCGCGGCGTCGAATTCGATGCCGTTGATGTTGTCGCCGAAATAGCTCGGCAGCGTGACATCGCCCTGCGTTTCGGTGTTCGAGCTGCGCGGCTTGGCAAACTGCCCCGCCATGCGCCCAACCTTCACCACCGGCTTCTTGCTGGCGAAGGTCATCACCACCGCCATCTGCAGCAGCACCCGGAAGGTGTCGCGGATGTTGTTGGGGTGAAATTCGGCGAAGCTTTCGGCGCAATCGCCGCCCTGCAGCAGGAAGGCGCGGCCCTCGGCGACTTCGGCGAGATCGGCCTTGAGCGCGCGCGCTTCGCCCGCAAACACGAGCGGCGGATGCGTTTCGAGGGTGGTGGTCGCAGCCTCGAGCGCGGCCTTGTCGAGATAGTCGGGCAGATGCCTTGCCTCGTATCCCTGCCAGCTATCGGGTGCCCAATTGGTCGCCATGGTATCTTCCGGTTGCGGCGCCGGGAATGGCGCCTGATTGCCCGTCTGTAGCAGACGAGCGCCCATCATGTCGCAAGCAGCATTTGCTTGGCCAGCGTAAAAGGGCGATTGCAGTAAGCGGAATTAGCGCACTTCGCCGGCGCTGGCTGGTCCGCTCGCGGTGGCCAGTTCCTGTCCCTCGGGCAGCACTGCGAGGCGCCAGCCCGCGCGCGAACCGAAGTATTTCTGCGCCAGCGCCTGCAACACCCCCGGATCGGTCTGCGTGTAATCGGCCAGCAGGAAGCGCAGGTCGGCAATGCTGCGCGGGTCCACGGTCGCGCCTTCGAGCTGGTAGAGCCAGAACAGGTTCCCGGTCGATGCGCGGCTGACATACTGCCGCAGCGGTTCGACCACGCGGTTGTATTCATCCTGGCCTACCGGCGTGCTGGCCAGTTCCTGCGCGATGCGTTCGGCCTCGGCGAAGAACACCGGCACGTCCTCGGGTCGCAGCTGCGCGAGCGCGGCGATGCGCCCACCGCTGTCGACATCGCTGGGCCAGTCGGACCGCACGACGGGCGAATAGCTGGCGCCGGCATGTTCGCGCATCGCTTCCATCAGCCGGTTGTTGAACAGCGACACCAGCACTTCGAGACGGCGCGATTCGCGCAGCCCGTCGACCCCGGCCCCGCTGGGCCAGGCGATGACCGCGGCGGCCTGATTGGCATCGCCGCGATGGCGGCGGATGACCGTCTCGCCCGCGTCGGGGAAGTCGATCGCGCGTTCGAGAACCTCTCCGGGCGCGGTCTCGCGCTGGTCGAGCGCGCCGAACGTCTTGCGCAGCGCTTCGATCGTGGCGGCCTTGTCGAATTCGCCGAACACCAGCACTTCGACCGGCCCCTGCTCAAGCAGCGGTTCCCACACTTCGCGGAAGCCCGCGGGTGTCGCGGCATCGAACATCGCGGGCGTGGGGGTCTGAAAACGCGAGTCCTGATCGCGAAGGAGATATTCGAGGTCGCGCTGCAGCACGCCGTTCGGATTGGCGCCATAGCTTTCGTAAGCGAGCTTGCCCGCCGCTTTCGCCCGGATCACCGGGTTGGGATCCCAGCCGGGCATCGCCAGCTTCGCAGCGAAAAGATAAAGCTGTTCTTCCAGATCCTGTTCGCGGGTCTGCGCGTAGAAACTGAAGGCGCCGTCGCCGGTCTGGAAGTCGAAGCCGAACTTGCGCCCCGTGGCGAGCACGTCGAGCTCTTCCTGCCCCAGCTCGCCGATGCCCGAGCCGATCAGCGCGGCATAGCCGAGGTTGGCATAGACCGCCTCGTCGGGCGCGAAGGCGCGATAGCCTGTGCCGAACCGCACCTTCACTGCAACGCGGCCGGGTTCGGCATCGTTCGCCCACAGGATCGCCTTGACGCCATTGGCGAATTCGACCTGCTCGATGTCGAGCACGCCGATCGGCGCCTGCGCCACCACTTCGCCCGGTTCGCCCACTGCGGGCAGGTCGTCGAACGCGATTGCCTGCGCGGCGATACGGGCCTCGGCATCGGCGGCAATGGTTTCGCCCAGCGCGGCGCGGATCGCCGCTTCGCTCGCCTCGCCGGCTTCGGGCGTGACGTAGGCGGCGCGGATCACATCGCCCGCAAACAGCGCGCGGGTATGCTCGAGCACGCGTTCGGGGGTGATCGTCTCGCGCATCGAGTTGAACACCATCAGCACGGTTTCTGGCGCGGCGACCGCCTCGCGGATATCGACCGCGTTGACGATGTCGTCGGCCAGCCGCGGTCCCGGCAGCACCCGGCGCTGTTCGACCTGGCTGGTGAAGACGATCTCGAACTCGGCCAGCTCGCGGTCGATCTCTTCCTGCGACGGCGGGGTCGCCAGCGCGTCGGCAATGACCCCGCGTATATCGTCGAGCGCGGATTTCCAGTCGCCGGTGAGCGGCGCGAAATTGACGAAGGTCATATCGGCGGAGCGGCTGACATCGTCCTGCGACACCTGGGCATAGAGATAGCTGCCACCGGCCCGGGCGCGCGATTCGAGCCGCCGGTTGATCAGCGCCTGCGCCAGCGCGTCGCGCAGCAGGCCTTCATTGTAGGCAACGGTGTCCTGCACCGGGCGCCAGGGCCGCATCACTGCATAAGTGAAGCTGCGCGGCAGGTCGGGTTCGACCACCACGCCGATTTCGCCCACCGGATTGGCCGGGTCGGCGCCCGCGGGGGCGACCGGATCGCCGAAATCGGGTGCGGGCACCAAGGCATCCTCGCCTTCCCAGTCGCCGAACCACGCTTCGATCTCGGCAGCCAGCTGCTGCGGGTCGATATCGCCTGCGGCCACCACCACGGTGTTTTCGGGCCGGTACCAGCGGCGATAGAAGGCCGACACGCTTGCGCCGGTGGCCGCGCCCAGCGTGGCCTCGGTGCCGATGGGGCTGCGGGTGGCCAGCCGCTGGCCGGCGAACAGCACTTCGCGGCTGGCGTTGCCCGCGCGTTCGGCGGGCCCGCCGCGCTCGCGCTTCTCGGCCAGCACGATCGGGACTTCGGCCTGGACATTGGCATCGCTCAGCACCGGGCTGCGGACCATGCCCGACAACAGCTTCATGCTTTCGGCCAGCTTCCCCGCGTCGACATTGGGCAGGTCGAGCTTGAAGACGGTGTGCGTCGGGCTGGTTTCGGCATTGGTATCGCTGCCGAAAGTGGCACCCAGCCGCTGCCAGGTCGGAATCGCCTCTGCGGGGCCGAGATATTTGCTTTCGCGGAACAGCAGGTGTTCGAGCAGATGCGCATAGCCGAGCTCGCTCTCGTCTTCGTGCAGCGAACCCGCATCGATCCGCACGCGGACCGAGACCTGGTCGGGCGGAACGGCATTGCTGCGCACTGCATAGCGCAACCCGTTGGGCAGTTCGCCGAAAATCCATTCCTTGTCCCGGGGGACGTCGCTGCCTTCGTAGATCCACGGCGTCCCGCCGGCCGATGTCAGATGCTGCGGGGTCGGCGGGGCCGGCTCCTGCGCCAACAAGGGCTGCGGAGCGAGCAACACGGCGGGAAGGATGAGCGCGAGACGCCGCAAGGCGCGCGTAAAATCGGTCATGGTTCAGCATATAGGCAGGCGATGCGTGAAGGCTAGGTGAATGTCGCGGACAAGCGTTCCTTCCTTGCCCCGGACCGCCCGCCTCCCTACATCGCTGGCATGTTCATCGAGACCGAAACCACCCCCAACCCCGCGAGCCTCAAGTTCCTGCCCGGCCAGCCGGTCATGCAGCAGGGCACGCGCGAATTCGCCACCCCCGAAGCCGCCGAGGCCAGCCCGCTGGCGCAGGCGATCTTCGATACGGGCGAAGTCGTGAACGTGTTCTTCGGCGGCGATTTCGTCACCGTGACCGCCGCGCCCGGCGTCAGCTGGAGCGATCTCAAGCCGCAGGTGCTCGCGATCCTGCTCGACCATTTCGTGGCGCAGGCACCGCTGTTCGTGCCCGGCACCGCCGGCGGCATTGCGGTTCCGCCCGAAGACGAAGGCATGCTTGTCGACGAACGCGAGGAAGACGGCGACATCATCGCGCAGATCAACGAACTGCTCGAAACGCGCGTTCGGCCCGCAGTGGCGGGCGATGGCGGCGATATCCAGTACCGCGGCTACCGCGACGGCGTCGTCCACTTGCAGATGCAGGGTGCCTGTTCGGGCTGCCCCTCCTCGACCGCCACGCTCAAGCACGGCATCGAAGGTTTGCTGAAACATTACGTCCCCGAGGTCGTTGAAGTCCGCGCCGCCTGAATTCCACGAAGCGAAGGACAAACCTCTTGGCCGACACCCTTTCCGCCGACGCGCTCGACCTCATCTTCCGCGAAGCCCGCAGCTACAACGACTGGCTCGACCAGCCGGTGAGCGATGACGAGATCCACGCGATCTACGAATTGCTCAAGATGGCGCCGACCTCGGCCAATATGCAGCCCGCGCGCATCGTCTGGGCCAAGTCGCCCGAGGCCAAGGCCAAGCTGGCCGATTGCGCGTCAGACGGCAATAAGGACAAGATCACCTCGGCCCCGGTGGTTGCGATCATCGGCTACGATATCGATTTCCACGAGGAACTGCCCTGGCTGTTCCCGCATACCGACGCCAAGAGCTGGTTCGACGGCGATGAAGACGGCCGCAAGGAAGGCGCGTTCCGCAATTCCTCGCTGCAGGGTGCCTATCTGATGATCGCCGCACGGGCGCTCGGGCTCGACTGCGGACCGATGTCGGGCTTCGACAGCGAGGCGGTCGACAAGGCGTTCTTCGCCGACCAGCCGCGCCATCGCAGCAATTTTATCTGCGCGATCGGGCACGGCGATCCGAAAAGCATTTTCGATCGCAGCCCGCGGCCCGATTTCGACAAGTTCAACCGTATCGACTGACTTGCGGACCGGTTTGCGCTGGGGCAGTGGGCGCTGATGCGCATTCTGGCGATAGAAACCGCGACCGAAGCCTGTTCGACCGCGCTGTTCGATAACGGCTCGCTGCTCGATGCCCGGCACGAGGTGCTGGGCCGCGGCCATGCCGAACGGCTCGTCCCGATGATCGCCGAACTGTCGGGCAAGGGTCGCGCCAAGGAAATCCGCGTGTCGCTGGGGCCGGGCAGTTTCACCGGGGTCCGGATCGGTCTCGCAGTCGCGCGGGCGCTGGGCATCGCCTGGCACGCGCAAGTGCGCGGATATCCCACGCTGGCACTGGTCGCAGCCATCGCGCGGGGCGAAGCGGGCGGTCCGGTTACCGTATGCATGACCGGCGGGCACGGCGAATGGTTCGTTCAGGATTTCGATGCGGGCGCCATGCCCGCAAGCGCGGTCGCCTCGCTCGCACCCGAGGCCGCGGCGGCGCGGGCGGTGCATCCGCTGATCGCCGGGTCGAAGGCAGCAGCGCTGGGCGAACTTGCGCAGATCGAGCCCAGCGCGGTCGAGCTGCCCGACGCCCGCCATGCGCTCGCGCTGCCGGATGCGTTGCTGACCGACAATCTGGCGCCGCTCTACGGCCGCCCGCCCGATGCGAAGCTGCCGGGGTAATGGAGCAGCTCGACCAGTTGATGGCCGTGATGGAAGCGGCGTTCGACCCGCACTGGCGCGAAGCCTGGACCCGCCAGCAGGTCGCCAACTCGCTGGCCATGCCGCACACTTACGCCATTCTCGCCGACGCCAGCGTGAAGCTCGCGAACGGCAGCGATCCGGCCGCGGGTTTCATCCTCGCTCGGCGGGCGCCGGGCGAAGAGGAACTGCTGCTGATCGGCGTCCGCCCGGAAATGCGCGGGAGAGGGCTCGGCCGGTTCCTGATCGAGACCTTCGCCAGGCGCGCACGTGACGGCGGCGCAGACCGGGTCTTCCTCGAAATGCGCGCGAACAACCCGGCGGAAAGCCTGTATCGGGCCTGCGGTTTCGAGCCGATCGGCCGCCGACCGGCCTATTACCGGACGCTTGATGGCGCGAAACTGGACGCCATTACCTTCGCGCGAAAGTTGTAAAAACGCGCCAAAAGTCAGAATTGCCAACAATTGTTGCAATTTCTTGTCCATTTTATACAATGGTACCCACACGGGGTCGCAACCTAGTGATTTCCACAATATAGAAGGTACCCTGATGGAAGAATTCCATACCGACATGGCTGAAACCCTCATCACGCTGACGTCGGACATCGTGGCCGCTCACGTGAGCAACAACAGTGTTTCCGTCGAGGACGTGCCCACGCTTATTTCGAATGTCTATTCAGCGCTGTCGGGTCTCGATACGGGCGATAGCGCGGCCGAGGAAATGCCCGAACCCGCGGTTTCTATCCGTTCGTCGGTAAAGAAAGACCATCTCGCCTGTCTCGAGTGCGGCAAGAAGATGAAAATGCTCAAACGGCACCTGTCGACCGAGCACAGTCTTTCGCCCGAAGAGTATCGTGCACGCTGGAACCTTTCCGCCGACTATCCGATGGTCGCTCCCGACTATGCCGCCACGCGCCGCGATCTTGCGGTCAAGATCGGACTGGGCCGCAAGCCAGGCCAGAAGCGCGGCCGCAAGAAGAAGGAAGCCTGAGGCTTCCGGTTCGCCTTGAGCAAGACGCCCCGGCCCGATAAGGGTACGGGGCGTTTTATTTGGAAATGACTGTGCATCAGAAGATCGATCTCGAACAATTGTGCGCCGACAAGGGCCTGCGGATCACCGAACAGCGCCGCGTGATCGCGCGCGTGCTGTCCGAGAGCGACGACCACCCGGATGTCGAACTGCTGCACGAACGCGCCAACAAGATCGATTCGGGCATCTCGATCGCCACGGTCTACCGGACCGTGCGGCTGTTCGAAGAAGCGGGCATTCTCGACCGCCACGATTTCGGCGATGGCCGCGCACGGTACGAAGCCGCACCCGAAGCCCATCACGACCACCTGATCGATGTCGAAACCGGCAAGGTCGTCGAATTCGTCGATCCCGAGATCGAGGCGCTGCAGAAGCAGATCGCGGCCAAGCTGGGCTACCGCCTCGTCGACCACCGGCTGGAACTCTATGGCGTCCGTCTCGACCGCGAAGGATAGCGATCGCGCCGACGCCGAGCGTCGCCTCGCCGCCCTATCCGCTCGCAGGCTTGCCGCGATGCGCGGCGAGACCACTCCATTGACCCCGCGCGAATGGGTGCGCTTCGTCCTGCGGACGCTGGGCATCCTGCTGGGGCTGCTGGTTTGCGTGCCGCTGCACTACCTCTACCGCGTGTTCGCCTATGGGTCGCCCTTCCCCATGCTGTTCCTGCGCTACACCGCCTGGATCATCGGCGCGCGCGTGAAAATCCACGGGACCCCGCTACGGCGCGATGTGTTCTTCATCGCCAACCATGTCTCGTGGGTCGACATACTCGCGCTGGCCGGCGCCACCGGAACGGCCTTCGTGGCCAAGTTCGAACTGTCGCAGGTCCCCGTTATCGGCTGGCTGTGCCGGCTCAACCGCACGGTGTTCGTCAAGCGCGAGAACCGGATGGGCGTGGCGCAGCAGATCAACGCGCTGAAGGAGGCGCTGGCCGACAATTGGTCGGTCACCGTCTTTCCCGAAGGCACCACCACCGATGGCCGTTCGCTGCTGCCCTTCAAGAGCTCGATGCTGTCGGTGCTCGAACCGCCGCCCGCCGGCGTGCTCGTCCAGCCCGTGGTGCTCGATTACGGCGACGTGGCCGAGTTCATCGGCTGGATCGGCGAGGAAGGCGGGGTCAACAACGCCATGCGCGTGATGGGCCGCAAGGGCAGCTTCCCGCTTCGCATCACCTATCTCGAACCGTTCAGCCCCGAAGACTATCGCGGGCGCAAGGCAATCGCGGCGCAGGCACGCATGGAAATCGAGCAGGAACTGGGCGCGACGCTGGACGAACCTTTGCGCGATTTCCGCCATACGGTCGCAGCGATCCGCTACACCGCGCCGGCGCTGGACGAGACCTGACGGCGCGGGCCTGCGCTAGAGCCCGGCCTTGACCAGCCAGTCGTGGAACAGCCGCACCGGGCGCTCTTCCAGCGCAGTCGGCTTGCACACGAACCAATAGCTGTACGGGCTTTCGACATCCGCGCCGAACAGCGTCGCCAAGCGGTTGTCCGCAGCGCGGCGCATGTGGTCGTCGTGCATGATCGCGATGCCCAGCCCCTGCGCCGCCGCCTCGAGCATGATCTGGCCCGAATCGAAATGATCGATCGCCGCCGGCTCGAAATCGTTTAGGCCGATCTCGGCGCGCCACGCGGTAAAGCTTTCGGGCAGCTCGTTGTGGATCAGGAACGTCTGGCGACCGAGCACTTCGGCATCGGGCTCTTCCCCGATCTTGGCGGCCAGGTCCTGGCTGCAAATCGCGTGGACCTTGTTGTAGTCGAGCCGGACCGCGTGCAGTCCGCGCGAGGGGCCCCGCGACAGGATGATCGCCGCGTCGAGCACATCGCCCACCCGGTCCTCCAGATGCGCGCCGGTATCGATGTCGATATGCAGCAGCGGATGCCGTTCGCGCAGTTCGGCCAGCCGCGGAAACAGGCGCTGCGTGCCGAACAGCGGCAGGACGCCCAGATGCAGGCGCAGGACCGACAGGTTTTCCGACTGGCTTTCGACTGCGCGCGCAAGCGCTTCGAGCTGCGGGTTCACCGCTTCGTAGAAGGCATGCCCGTCATCGGTCAGCTGCATCGACTGCCGCGCCCGCGTGAACAGCTTCTTGCCGACGAAGTCCTCGAGATTTCCGATCCGGCGCGACAGCGCCGAAGGGCTCAGCCCCAGTTCGTCCGCCGCGGCACGCGCGGAGCCCAGCCGGACGGTGCGCACGAAAGCCTCGAGGGCGCGAAGAGGGGGAAGTCGCCGGGTAGCCATGACCGTTGCATGCTATGAGCGTCAAACGCACCTGTCGAGCATGAATGTGCAGAAATCTGCAACTCACCTCACCCCGGCGTGGCAGCCTGGTCGGGCGCGTGCAGCCGCAGGCGCGTGACATGCGTTTCATCGCCGTCGATCACCTCGATCCGCCAGCCGCTGGGGTGTTCGAGCACGCGGCCCACTTCGGGCACCTGCTCGGCCAGGACGAAGGCCACGCCGCCCAGCGTATCGACCGATTCTTCCACTTCGACGATCGCGGGCGAGACCTGCCGTGCGACATCCTCGAGCTCGGCGCGCGCGTCGCAATCCCACATGCCGCCGCCGATATCGACGATCCACTGCTCGGGCGCATCGTCATGCTCGTCCTCGATTTCGCCGACGATTTCCTCGACCAGATCCTCGATCGTGATGAGGCCGTCGGTGCCCGAGAATTCATCGACCACGATAGCCAGATGCATGCGCTGCGCACGCATGTCGGCCAGCACGTCGAGCGCGTTGCGGGTCTGCGGGACGTAGAGCGGCTGCCGCAGCAGCACCGTCCAGTCGCCCGGCGGGGTCTCGCCCCGCGCGAGGATGGTGAAGACATCCTTGATGTGGATCATGCCGATCACATCGTCGAGCTGCTCGCGATAGACCGGCATGCGCGAATGGCCGTGTTCGGCAAAGGTCTCGACCAGCTGGTCCCAGCTCGCCGTGGCCTCGATCGCGATGATCTGGCCGCGCGGCACCGCGACATCGTCGGCGTCGTGCTCGGAAAAATGCAGCAGGTTGCGCAGCATCTGGCGTTCAACCAGCGACAGGTCGCCCGTGCCGCTGTGTTCGGGCGTATCCTCGCCGTTCTCGTCCTCGTGCTCGTCGATCGCGTCTTCGAGCTGCGCACGCAGCGAGCGTTCGCCGTGATCGGGGTCGAAGAATTTCCGGATAGCGAGGATCAGCCCGCTGCTACTCTCCGCGTCTCCCGCGGGTGATGAAGAATCGGGCATGGCCCTACCAGTGTACTCCAGTCAATTGCGGTCCCCATATGGGTCGCCGATACCCAGTTTTGCAAGCGCTGCGATTTCCAGCGCCTCCATTGCCTCGGCCTGCGCGTCCGAATCGACGTGATCGTGCCCGGCAAGGTGTAACAAACCGTGTATAAGCAGGTGCGTCGCATGCGTTTCCAGCGGCACCCCCTTCTCCGCTGCCTCGCGCGCGCAGGTGCCCGCGGCCAGCGCAATGTCGCCGAGCATTTCGGGCGGCCCCTCGGGTGCAAGGTCGAGCAGGTCCTCACGCTCGAGCATGGGGAACGACAGCACATTGGTCGGCTTGTCCTTGCCGCGCCATTCCTTGTTTAACGCGTGGACGTCCGCATCGGAGGTGAACAGCACCGAAGCGGTCAGCCGCGGATTGTGCAGCGCGGGCTCGACAGTGCCCAGCGCCGCATGCGCGCGCACGGTCAGCGCATCCCACTCCACGTCCGCGGGCCAGCCGTCGATGTCGATGTCGAAATCCACCGTTCTAATCCTTCGTCATCCCCGCGCAGGCGGGGATCGCGCTCCTGCTACATGTTCAGCGTGTCGAACAGATCGTGCCACTCGGGATTCTGCTCCTCGATCGCCCTGATCTTCCACGCGCGGTTCCATTTCTTCACCGCCTTCTCGCGCGCGATAGCATCGGTCTTCTCGCGCGCGATAGCATCGGTAATGTCATCGTAGCGCTCGAGATAGACGAGCCGTGTGAGCCCATACCGGTGGGTAAACGACCCGCCCTTCCCTTCGCGGTGCTGCACTGCCCTCGCGGCAATATCGGCAGTCACGCCCACATAGATGGTACCGCGGTAGCGGTCTGCCATGATGTAAACGTAGCCGCCTTTCTCGAAAGTCACGCCCGAAGGTAGCGGGACCCCCGCCTGCGCGGGGGTGACGACATAATGGTTTTTGTCATTATGCGTTCGGCCCCTCGTAGGCCTCGACGATGCGCCCGACGATCGGGTGGCGGACCACGTCGGCGGCGGTGAAGCGGATGGTGCCGAAACCATCGACGCCCTCCAGCTTGCCGACCGCATCGGCCAGCCCGCTCATCCCGTCGCCGCCGGGAATGTCGACCTGCCGCGGATCGCCGCAGATCACCATCCGGCTGTTCTGCCCGAAGCGGGTGAGGAACATCTTCATCTGCTCGCGCGTGGTGTTCTGCGCTTCGTCGAGGATGACGAAGGCATCGGCCAGCGTGCGGCCGCGCATGAAGGCGATCGGCGCGATCTCGATTTCGCCCGAGGCCAGCCGCCGCTCGACCTGTTCGGGCGGCATGCAATCGTAGAGCGCGTCGTACAGCGGGCGCAGGTAGGGATCGACCTTTTCCTTCATGTCACCGGGCAGGAAGCCCAACTTTTCGCCCGCTTCCACCGCCGGACGCGAAAGGATCAGGCGCTGCACGCTGCCGGTGATCAGCTGCGCCACCGCCTGCGCCACCGCGAGGTAGGTCTTGCCCGTTCCCGCCGGACCCAGCGCGAAGATGATGTCGTCGCGCACCAGGCTACGCATGTAGGTTGCCTGCATCGCGCTGCGCGGAACGATGGTCTTGCGCCGCGTGCGGATCATGATCGGCGGACCGCCCTTGCCAGTGCCCGCATCCGCATCGACGATCCCGTCGAGAGTGGGTTCGTCCGACATGGTGATCAGCGCTTCGATTGCCCCGGCGTCGAGATCCTGCCCCACCGCCAGCCTGTCATACATCGCGGTGAGCACATCGCGCGCGCGCGCCACGCTGTCTTCGGGTCCTTCGATATGCAGCTGGTTGCCGCGCGCCGACATGAACACGCCGAGGCGGTTCTCGACCTGTACCAGATTGGCATCGAACTGGCCGAACAGGGCGGCCAGCAAGCTCTGGTTCTCGAAGCTGATATCGATTTGCGCGCGGCGCACTTCGCGCTGCGGCGAAGGCGGCGGGGAGAAGGCCTGGGCGTCCTTCTGTATGGGTTTGCGGGCCATAGGCTCCTTTCAAATGCGAGTCGGAGTTTAGGCTTCAACGCATCACGCGCAAGCTGGTCCCCGGCGCGGGACGGTGGATAGTCATCCCGCTGTAATCAGGCGGCGACGGTTTCGCGCAGCATCCCGGCAAGCGAGTTGGGGCCCGCCTCGACCAGTTCGACCTGCACGAGGTCGCCGATCTGCACGTCGCCTTCGAACCACGCGCTCTGCAGCCACGGCGTCTTGCCGAGCCACTGGCCGGGCAGCTTGCCCTTGCGTTCGACCAGCACCTCGCAGGTGCGGCCGACGGTGTTCTGGTTGAACGCCAGCTGGTCGCGGTTGAGCGCGGCCTGGAGCCGCTGCAGACGCTCGTCCATGACCTCTTTCGCGACCTGCCCGTCCATCGTCGCGGCCGGGGTGCCGGGGCGCGGGCTATATTTGAAGCTGAAGGCCTGCGCATAGGCAACCTCGCCGACCAGCTGCAGCGTTTCCTCGAACTCGGCATCGGTCTCGCCGGGGAAGCCGACGATGAAGTCGCCCGACAGTGCGAGATCGGGCCGCGCGGCGCGGAAGCGGTCGAGCAGCTTGAGATAGCTCTCTACGCTGTGGCTGCGGTTCATGGCTTTCAGCACGCGGTCGCTGCCCGCCTGCACCGGCAGATGGAGGAACGGCATGAGCTTGGGCGTGTCGCCATGCGCGGCGATCAGCTCGTCGTCCATGTCGGCGGGGTGGCTGGTGGTGTAGCGGATGCGCGCGAGGCCATCGATCGCGGCGATGTCGCGGATCAGCCC
>CERU01004948.1_pt1 | contig 32894 bp, 48 predicted proteins | sample 530741 | NCBI WGS metagenome assembly CERU01 (sample SAMEA2620925, study PRJEB7988) | marine metagenome | biome: marine biome (ENVO:00000447); feature: deep chlorophyll maximum layer (ENVO:xxxxxxxx); material: "saline water (ENVO:00002010), including plankton (ENVO:xxxxxxxx)" | depth 30 m | reverse complement strand
GTATCACTATCTGGTGCATTTTCAACTAACCGATCAAAAGCATATTTTAAATCTCTTGATGCAATCTCACAATCAAAGTCTTGTCCTGTTTCTTCATGCCAAGCATACATACCTAAATGGGCATCGCCTATTAAATAACAAGCTAACTCATCTTTTGAGATCCTTCTTTTCTTTGGTAGTGGCTTTGGTGCTAACCCAGCACTTATTTCAGTTATATCTTGTAAAGCGTTTTTTAAACCCTCTAACTTATCCTCTTCAGTTAGTTGTGATTTAACCCATTGCACTTTGACATTGCCATCTTGATCGTAAAGTGTGCTAACACCTTTAGCTTTGTAACTATTAGGTACAGTCTTATACATATCGTTTTCTGGAGACCAACCTTGTTTTTCTGCCCTCTTTTTAATTTTGGCAACAGTATTGAACACCCACCTCCTATCGACATCAAGGTCTTTTGAAGCATTGATACAACTACCACCTGCATCTATAACTGCTTGTACTATTTCTTTTTGTCTGTCGGTATTGCAAAACTTTAATAGCATTTCATCTATCATTATTCTTGTCCTCAAATCGTTTTGTTGCTTGTGATTGTAGTACATCAAGATAGCCTTTTGCCATTATTAGCCCTGCCTCATCTTCCCGGTTGAAGGATGACAATAAGTGAACTCGATTATCATCAATAGCTAATATGCAAATTTGTTTTGGATTAAAGTCTGTCTCGCAAGACTCTTTTAGACTTTGTAATAATAAAGATTGATAGGGACCTATCTTTTCGGCATCAAAAAAATCATGTATGTTGACAATTTTACTCATCATTATCCTTACATGGAAATGCCGGGCAGGGAAAACCTTTGCTAGATAACCATCTTTGTAATACTAAATAAATATCATTGTGCTCATTGATTGCTAGTTGCTCAGTAAAAGCCTTTTTAACAACTGCTCTTTGCACGGGTTTCCACAAGTTTTCTTTAACTGTTTCTTTGGTCCAAGGTATATCAACACCTTTCTTCATTTCATCAAATACAACCTTTTGATCTAAACCAGCATCATTAAGTTGTTCTGCTAACTGACCGCACCATAAATGAAAAGCATTTCTTTGTGCCGAAGTCTTTGGTTTTTCAGACATTATATCCTCTCTCTTTTAAATAATTAATAAAACCTGGCGTTGCATTACAGCTTAGTTCTTCATCGCTAGGTGGTAAATCAGTTTGTAATCTTAAAAACTTAATCACTGTTGATCTAGATAGTTTTAATTTATCTGCAATATCATAATCAGTTAAATTAGTATTAACCTTTAAATGTATTATTTTTTTCTCTATATATGGACTCACAACCCTTCTTCCTTTATAACTCTTTTGACATAATCGCTATCAACACCGCATATCTCTGCATGCCATAAATCACCTTCTAAGTATGGTATTGCATCATTGATTAAGTTTCTTTCTTCTTGTGATGGCTGGCGACTCATTACTTGATTCCAATTTAATTTATCTATTAGTGCTAACTCTATAACAGATAACATTAATTTTTTTTCTGGTGAGGTCCATATTTCGCTATGTGAATCGTAGCCAAATTGCGGAGACAGTCGCATAATTACAGCGTGTATTTTTTGAAAATTTTTACGCCATTCTTTATTTTTTGTTTTCCCGGCTCTACTGCTTGTAGTCATGTATCCACAATCATCATTTCACCCTCCAGATCCATAGGTCTGTTTTCAAAAGAAGTGAACTGCATACTTTCTTTATGGAAGTATAGACCGAAATTTAGTTCCGTGCCATCTTGTCTGTTTTTAACTAACTTTAACCAAACATCAGGCTGATCTAAAAACTTTTCATTGAAAGGTATTCCATTTTTTTTATATGCTAAATGCTGCTCTCTTTGTTTGTTGCGAAATACAACGAATACTTTATCTGCAAGATCACTAATTTCTCCAGCACCACGAATATCAAACTTTCCTACTTGTGCATTTTCATCAGAGCCTTTTCTCATGTGGCAAACTAAATGTATATGTAAGCCATACATTTTAGCTGACCCTCTCAGCATATTAACGAACTCTGCTTGCTGACTATAATCCTCTCTGCCAACACCGCACATAGTTAAACTATCTATAACTAGGTGATCTATTTTTAAAACTTGCCCGGCATAATGGACTAAACCTAAAATACGCTCTTGCGGTACTTTATCTAAACAATCGTAGATATATCCAACATCTTTATATTTTTTAAGCCAATTTTTTGCAAAGTCTGTCGATGGTTTACACCCTGCTACTTGAGAGCACATCCAATGTAATGTTTCTTCTGGCTTCATTTCCATCGATGCAATCATTATTTTTTTACCTTGTGCCATCAATGATGCCATCAACATCGTTGTCATTAATGTTTTGCCACTACCATTGATGCCAGACCAAACTGATAGCTGACCTTTACCTAGTCTTACAGCATTATGCGTTTTAGACCAAGGTAACATATCACCCACTAATCCATGCCCATGACTTATTTGATGAGTTAGCCTGTCAGTATATGCATCCAAACTGCCAATTTCTTGACTCTCTTGTTTACCTATAAAAGATAATATTTCTGTATCAGTTAAATCTACTTTGTTCAAATCCATACCTCCGTAGGTTCTTGTTTTGTATCACCTTTTTTAATAGTTAATACATCCCATTTCTCTCTTAATTTTTTTGGACTTAATATGTTTGACTTCCAAAAGTTATCACTATTGGCAAATCTAAATAAATCCATAATATCTTTATGAGTATGCTTATCTTGTTCACGCATCAATCTGACTTCATTAGCCCAACTTTCCATGTTAGGTTTTTTATGTTTAGGATTTAACACTAGAAGTAAATTGTATATTTTATCTGCTACCTCCATGTCACCAGATTCCCAGCGTAAAGTCTTTTTAGGTTCTCTTTTAGGTTTCTGTACCAACTTTGGTACTTTAAAGTGCCCATTTTTGGTAGTACCATTATTGGTACTTATGGAAAGGTTATATTGATTAGATGAGCCAAAAACCTTTGTCCTAGTAAGTAAGTTTCTATCATTAAGGCTTTTTAGTGATTTAAGAACTGTCTTTCTATCTTGGTTGGTTTTAGAACAGATATAAAGAATACTAGGATTACATTGTCCAGTGTCGTTATTGTGGCAATCAGAAAGGCATAGCAAGACAAGTTTTTCTGAGCTTGGTATATCTTGCTCCCATGCCCAGAAAGTTGCTCTAGCACTCAATTACAGCCTCTCAAAGCCAAAAACGACTCTAATTCAGACTGTTTGTCTTCTGCTGTTTGCTTTTCGCCATTTTTTCTGCGGTTTTCTGATATTTGCAAATGAAGTTCATGGTAATCCATGTCTTTTTTTTGCTTATGAAAAGTATGTTGATAGTCAGAGGCAGGGAATAGTTTAGACATACAGATGCCAACACTGTCTACGACCTCTTGTGCTCCACAACCAGCCCAACATTTAATCAATGTATTACCAGATTGACCTTCATCAACATAAAGACTAGGACTTCCATCGTTATGTGCCGGGCATTGTGCTATCCAAGATCTTTTATGACCTCTTCTTGGTTTTACCTCTTTTACCATGCCGAGCCTTGATATTAAATCTTCGGCCGACATTAAACACTCCTTAATTTTTTAAGCAGTTTTAATTCTCTAAGTCTAGTCTCTGGTACGCCTTCTGTCCTCCATTGATAAACAGATTGAACACTTATATCAAAATGTTCAGCAACTAACTTTGCCGTGCCAAAAAAACTAATTACTTCCTCATACCAAAATTCTTTTGTTACAGTATCATCAATTTTCATATTCTCTCCTTGCTTGATTTAATATATAATGTAGGCTATCTTGATTTCTTAGTCAATAAAAAATTGGAGGGTTTATGAGAATAGTGCCAAGTTGCGAAGATTGCAATTCCACCATGGAAGAAGTTTATTGTAGTTCTTGTGGTGGTTCTGGGGAAGGTTACACTTCTTCTGAGTCTAGATGTTCTACTTGTGGAGGTTCTGGACTAACAGGTGATTACTATTGTTTTATGTGTGAAGAGGAGGAATACTAGTGTGGATAATACCAAAGAATTACAAACTGTCATCAGCTTTTGCTCAGGGTATGGTGGAATCGAAAGAGGACTTGACCTTGCTGGAATCAACCATCGTGTCCTCGCTTATGTGGAGATCGAAGCCTTCTGCATACAAAACCTGGTTACAAAGATGGAAAAAGGAATCTTGGATCCAGCACCTATTTACACGGATCTTAAAACCTTCCCATCAGAGGTCTTTCGAGGAGCAGTTGACATTATCACTGGGGGCTATCCTTGTCAGCCGTTCAGCCAAGCTGGCAAAAGACAAGGTGAAGAAGATCCAAGACACCTCTGGCCGTACATCAGAAGCCACATTAACACAATTAGACCTACTAGATGTTTGTTCGAGAATGTCACCGGGCACATTACGCTTGGACTCTCCACAGTCATCAGCGATTTGGAAGAAGATTGTTACAGAACAGCGTGGGGTATATTCTCAGCGGAAGAAGCAAACGCAAGACATCAAAGAAAAAGAATATTTATCATGGCAGACTCCAACGACCACTGATATTCAAAGAACACCAGAAGGTATACAAAAAAGAATTGAATACAGAAAAAGCATAGGTCGTAAATATAATGAAGGCTGTTTAACCGAGCAAGTTATGAACAGACAGAAATACCCCACCCCTAGTGTTGATTGTGTTGAAGGTGGAGAGCAGTCAGATAGAGTTGAAAAGACTGAGAGAGGTGCATACATCTTACGCAAGAAAAACAAACCAGAAAGTACATTTGGTGCTAAGTTAAGTGATGCAATCTTGTGGGAGGAAAAACAAAAATATCCTACACCTCTTGCTTCTGAAGCAGAAAAATACAGACTACAGGGTGATTCTCAAATGACTAAATGCCTTAGTGCTTTAGCCAGAAAAGGTGAGTTACAAAAATATCCTACACCCACATCTAGAGATCAGTATTTACCTAGACTACCAGAGGTAATGGAAAAGACAAAAAGAAATCCCTTGACTAATGCACTTCCTGATGCCGTACAACATCTAGAGGGTAAAACTTATAAGGAGACCGGGCAACTGAATCCATATTGGGTAGAAGCACTTATGGGATTGCCACAAGGATGGACTGCACTAGATGGTACAGAAACAGAAATGCAAGGAACTTGGGATGATGATTCGTGGGAAGAAGGTATACCAAGAGTAATTAAAGATTGCCATAATCGTATTGATCGTATTAGAATGTGTGGGAATGGTGTTGTTCCGCAAACGGCAGCAATAGCATGGAAAGTTTTGTCAGAGAGAATGGAGGATTAAATGAGTAAAATAGAAAACCTAATTGATGGCGAAGAACCTACTGAATTTCCTAATGATTTTGATGAGGGTGCTGTAGAGTTTGAGCTATGTAAAGCTATCAAAGATGCTTCTGAGCAACTTTGTTATGGCCGAATGAAGTTTCTTGGTTATATATCTGAGCTTGTAGATCAGATTTATGATGATAAGGATGAGAGAAATAGGAAACATATTGATTTTGATGATTTACCATTTTAGGAGGAAGTATGAAAAAAAGTCCAATGATTGATGAGTTAGCTATTGCATTATGCAAAGCACAATCAGAAATGGGTGGTGCAGTTAAAGATGCAAAAAACCCTTTCTTTAAATCTAGTTACGCAGATCTTACTAGCGTAATTAAAGCTATCAAAGAGCCATTTGCAAATAATGGCTTGTCTTATGTTCAGTTCCCAATTACATCTGAAGGTGGCAGAGGTATCGGTGTTAAGACTATACTAATGCATACATCGGGTCAGTTTTTGTCAGAAGAGTTTTATTTGCCAACTGTTAAGCAAGATCCTCAGTCTGGTGGTTCTTGTATTACATACGCTAGGCGATATGCTTTACAAGCTATGGCTGGTATACCAACTGCTGACGATGATGCAGAAAGTGCTATGCTTAGAGTAGAAGCAAAAGAACCAACTGTAGAGGATCTTTGCAGAGATGCTGTAACTAGAAATAGGCGATCTGTAAAAGCTATAAAAGAATACTTGTCAGATCCTACAGATGCTAATATAGCATTAGCTAGGGAAGCATTTTCTGAAATTACAGAAGAAGATCAAATGGCTATGTGGAAAGCACCAACTAAGGTATCTACTGCACCATTTACAACCGAAGAACGCAAATTATTAAAAGGAGTATAAAATGAGCGATTTTGATAATACCAATTCTGGTGCATTATTTAAGAATGAAAAGAAAACCGGGAAGCAACCTGACTATCGTGGACCATTAAATGTTAATGGAAAAGATTATGAAGTTGCTGCTTGGCTTAAAAAGTCTCAATCTGGTGCAAAGTATATGAGCTTACAGATACAAGAAAAAGACTCTTGGAAAAAAGATGAGCCAAGACAAGCACCTGCATTTGAAGAAGACTTCGAAGACGATATACCATTTTAAATGACTATACCCACAATACAAAACTGCCCTAGTTGTGGCAAACTTTTAGAAACTGTTAGACATAAAGATGGAGGTTTGTTGGGTTATTTTTGCCCACATATACTTACAAAATCTTGTGATTATATTGATTGCAAACCATCCAAAGAATATGAAGCAGAAAAAAGTGCCAAAGAAGAAGGCTAAAACACCACAACAACTGCGTAAAGAAGCTCTAGCAACGCTTCAGAAGCTCGTCAGGCTTAAAGCTGCCGACGACAAAGGGTACTGTACTTGTGTTACTTGTGGGGTCGTAAAGAGGTGGAATGAGGGCATACAAGGCGGTCACTTCATACCAAAGGGTTCTAGTTCATACTGGTCCTTAGAGGAAGAGAATATCCATCCGCAGTGTATGTCCTGCAACCAGTTTGGCATGAAACATGGGGATGCTGCACAAAGATACACAATACATATGCAAGAGATGTATGGCAAAGACTTTGTAGATCAAATGCTTGCAGATGCCAAAAAGCCAAAAAAATTATACTCAGCAGACTACCGGGAAATGATTGCTGAATGGAAGGAGCAGATAAAAGAACATTTGCTTAGGATAGGAGGTAACTAGCAGATTATGTATTATCTCTTTATAATCTTATTTATATCTTTACCAATATTTGCACAAACTGATAGTGGTAATACAAGCTCACAAACAGGTGATTTAAACACCAATCAGCAAGGTGCAACAGTAGACAGTAATAACACTACTACAACTAATACAAACCAATACAATGGTGCTGGTAGTGCAAGCGAAATACCAGTAGCTTCAGCAGTAGCACCTAGCCTAATGTCAGGTGGTAACGATAGTTGTTTGCAGTCTACAAGTAATGGTGTTTCGAGTTTACATTTTGGCGTTAGTAATGGTAAATATGTGCAAGACCCAGAATGTAATAGGCGTAAAGATGCACAAATGCTATTTACCCTTAACATGAAGATAGCTGCTATAACCAGGATGTGTCAATCTGACGATGTTTGGTTAAGTATGTTTGAGAGTGGCACACCTTGTCCTCTTATAATTGGTGGCAAAGTAGTAGCAGGTAAGAATGCATACCTTACCATGAAAAGAAAACCCGTATTGTTTGTGAGAGGATATGAGGAGAACAAAGAATACTTTGATGTCGCTTTAGGAATTAATGGAGATACGAATGGCGAACACAAAGAGAAAACTGATGGCAAGTCTATCTCTTCTCGTTTCCGCACAACTAAGTGGTGATACAGGAGTTTACTATCCGCAGTCAGTTTCATTTGGATCTTTAATCGATCCTAATATCAACCCTTTACGCCCACAAGGCGAGTTCGTTGAAATACAAGAACTTATCAACACTGCAAACTATATAAATACGCAAGTCAGTGATGCAACTGCAAGTGTTATAGAAATGCAAATGGGGTTGCCAACCTCCGCAGAAAACATCGAAGGATTGACTGTACCAGTTGCTGGGAGAACTGATAGTCATAAAATAGACCTTATTGAAATAGCATATTATAATCAATCTATACTAGATACAGCAAACGCAAATTATTATTCAGCACAACATTTATTGGTGGACTCTTATGAAGAAAATAAAGATGAAATGTCAGCAGCTATTGATATGTTTACAGACGCAGCTACAGAAATTAGTAGAGCAGAGCAAATATATCAGGAGGCTATTAATGCACAATCTGACGAAGATAGAATTAATCTGCAAAATTATATTCGTGCAAACGAAGTACAAATTGATCAGTCTACTGTGCAGCAATTCAATCAATCGCTTGACATCATTGAAGACAAAGCTCAAGAAGCTACGGCAAGCCTATGGGCGAGTCAAGACTCAGCAACCCTTGCGATAATTAATTACGACTCTATATCAACATTGTCGAATATGACAAATGCATCTGTAGATTACGATGCTTGGTCGGATCAGCTAACAGTAACTTGGGGAGAGGGGGTGACTGATACTGTCCTACAGGGTGTATTTTTTAATAATGATGGACCTATAGGTTGGACTCAAGCTACTACAGAAATATACGATGGTTTTTATGGAGATACACCCCCGGTAACTATAGATCAAATGTACTCAGCTTATGACTATGGCAGAGGTGAGACTATAGCATCGATGGGTTCTGGATATAATGTAAACGCTAAGTTGTATGATCCTGTGCAGTTAGTGCAAGATGTTATAGATGTAACGAATGAAAATCCAACAACTAATTACAACAACCAGAACGGAAATCTTGGTGGATTGTGAGTTTTGATTTATAGGAAAGAAATACTTATGGCTCTTGAAGATATTGAATTAGATATAGGTGGTACAAAGTTTAAAGGTATATATATAGCTATACTTTTGTCATTTGCTACTACGATAGGTGGTGGTATATGGGCAGCTAGTGAGTTTGTATCTAGGATAAGTAACTTAGAAAATTCTGTAGCTAGTATATCTATACCAGATTTAGAACCATTAAACCTTGAGATTGAGACAATCAAGACTAAAATAGAAGATAATGACTTAGCACACTTACAAGGTAAGTTGGCTGAACTAACTACATTACTAGATAGCATAAAAGAAAGGCAGCAAGAAGTTCTTAAAAGTTCATCTGAATCACAAACTAAAGTAGTGCAGATGGAAAAGGATTGGATTGAGATACGCAACGAATACAAAGCTATGGCCGATGCTATTAAAGAATTTGAAACAGTAGTTAAAAAGTTTAAAGCTGAGCTAGATGATTTATGGAAAGGTCTTGATGCCGCAAGCAGTCCATTAGGATAAGCTATGATGAATAACTACCCTCTTGTAAAAGTTACATGGCACGATGCACAAGAAGGTGAGGAAGGTTGGCAAGACATAGAAAAATGTATAGAAACACCTATGGCAGTATGCTATAGTGTTGGTTGGTTGATATCGAGAGATTCAGAAAAAATTGTATTGATGGCAACTGCTGGTAGATGTGAAACAGAAAATCAAATAACTACTGGTGGTGATTGTACTGCAATACCTTCTAATTGGACTACTAAAATAGAATACTTAGTAGAGAAAGAAAATAAATATTTAAACTAATAGTGCTTGTGGGATAGCACTCCTCCAGGCTGTGCCGGGCAGTCTTTTCCCACACCCGGCCTTTTATGAGTAAAGGATCTAAACCAAGACCAATGTCAATAAGTCGTAAAAAGTATGAAGATAACTTTGATGCGATTTTTAAAAAAAGACTAAAAAAGAAAGTGCAGATTAAAAGTTAGATTCTCTTAATTTATCTAAATTATGTATAGATTCTACTGCATCTGCTGTTAGGTCATTAATTTGCTGATAAAGATCACGCATTGCCTCTTCTTTAGTATCTATGCTTAAAACTTTACTGTAATATACATCTTCTACACTATTTCTTAACTCTGTAATTTTTTTATTGACAGTTACTAGGATTTCCATTTTTGCAGTTTTAGTTCCTCCCGGTACATTTATGCCTAGTTTTTTTCCTCTTTGTATAGCCTTTTCTAACTTTTCAAGATCATTAGTATCAATGTACTTACGCATTTCATTTTGCAATAAATTAGCTTCTTTAAGCATGTTATAAAATTCTGTTTGTGCTTTAGAGAATTTTCTTCCTTTAGGTTTAAACCTCCAAGTACCAAATACAGTTTCACCCAAAGACTTTCTTGGCTTATCATCTAACTCTGGGTTAAAAGCTAAAACAGCGTTATCTAATAAACTTAGTGTTATTTCACCAGTAGTGTTAAAAACTTGTTTTATTAATTTTTCAAATCTAGGTGTAGATGTAAAAATTTCAAAACCTTCTTGTGGAACGCCAATATCTTCTAATGTATCAGTAAATTTTTCTAAAAATATACTTTGCCCTATTCTAGATTGTGCTCCTGAAGGTAGTCGTAATTCTGTTTCACTAAGTATAGGTGCTTCTGTAAATGTGTCTAAATTTCTTAGTTGTTCTACTATTGGTCTTACCACATAAGGCATGGTTGGAATTGCTGTAAACAAATTAAGAAAAGTTTGGAATGCACCTTTTGCAAACTCTTTTGCAGCTTCTGTTGCATCTTTTGCTTCGTATGCTGTTTTGTAAAAAGTTTCTACAGCACCTTCAGCTATGCTCATTATTGCTGCAATCTCATATAACTTAGGAAATTTAATACCATCCACTTCTCCAGTTATAGGATTTCTAAAAAATACATGGAGATATGCTGCTTTTTCCCATTCTTCTAATTCATCATACTCGTCTTTAAAATTCATTAAAGAGTTAGCAACAACAGTACCTGCTACTAAGCCTACCATACCAGCTTTAAATGCAACTATTCCTCTATTTTCTTGTTCAATAAAACCTCTAAAGGCTCTATCTAAACCTGTTAGTGCAGGTTGTAAAAACATTACCGAGTCATAAAATGCTCTAGCATTAAATCCTTCGGTCAAAGGAATTTTAACATCACCAGTGCCTTTCATTGCAAAGTCACCGCCTAGCTCTCTTCCTCTAAATGCAGCTAATCTTGGATCCAATCCTCTTTCTCTTGCTCTACTAAACTCCTCTACTTTAGTTGCTAGCTCTATATTGTTAGCAAATTTTTCTAATGCAATAAGAGCATCTGCTGGACTTGTAATAATTTTTTTTATTTTAGATCTAGGTTTTATATTGTTTAATCTTCTTTTTAATGAAGCTTCACCATCTATATATGCAGCATAACCACCGCCATTAGCTAAGTAGTCTTGATACTCAGGCGATTCTCTCATTGTTTTAAACAAACCCATTGTTGTATTTATAATAGGTGCTTGCCCGCTTTGACTATATACAAAAGCTCCAAAAGTTTCTCTCCATAAACTTGCGAGCAAAAACTTTGGCATTAAAGTAATTGTATTTTGACCAACCTCTCTTAGTCTTGATAAGAATCCATGTATTGCACCTTTAGGCTCTCTCTTTAACAAACTTAATGATTTATATAATGCAGGGTCAACTACCTCAAACTCTACTGGTTTACCCTTGTTCATTACTTGCAAAACATTACTACCACGAGGAGAATTACCAAATGACAAAAATTCTACAAAATCTGGATATTCTTCTGTAACATAATCCGACATTGCATCAAATTCTTCTTTTGTTATATCAATAACTCCTTGTGCTTGTGCTTCGTGTAACATATCACTAACAAATCTTTGGACTTGGTTGCTAGTAATATCTACCTTTTTAGTTTGTTTAAGAAGTTTCTCTATGCCTAATCCCATTCTTTCTGATTGCATAAGTGCAGATACAATTTCTATTTTTGCTTCATTTATTAAAGTTTCTGTTATTAACATTCTAGCATTTGCAAGTATGTTTTCTGCCGCTGGCAATAAGTTTGTATCACTACCAAATAGTCTGCGTATATTGACTGAACCATTGTCTAATCGCTTTCTTCCTACTACTGGGCCGTTAGTAAACACATTATACATTGGCACATACTGTACCCTTCTCCATTTAGATACTTGCTTTTGAGATAGTAAACCACCATCTACTGCAAATTTAACTATACCCTCATTCCATTTTAAATACTTTTTAAAAGCATCAATCATTTGTGGGTGTTGTTCTTCTACTAAGCTAATGACATTTTTCATCTCTGGCAAAGTAAATCTTTTTTGTCTGTTTTGTTGTTGCAATTCCATTGATGATTTTGCATACATATAGTTATAAAATAACTCTAGATGATCTCCCGGTATTTTATCGTTTGTTCTTGCGATATTAAGTATTTGATCTAACGGCATACCATCTTTTGATTTGTCAAAACGAATAGCTCTAACAGTTCTAATTTCTTTCTTTTTGGTTTCTGGATTTATAACCTCTCTTCTTGTTACTTGATATTGTGGAACACCTATTGTAAAAGCACCTTCAACTATTGCTGGAGCACCCCTAGTTAATCTAGCTATTTCGTAAGGATCTGCTGTAGCTTTTTTACCTTTTTCGTCAACAAAATAACCCATCTTGACTGCTAGGTTTTTTATTCCTTGTAAGTCATCTACTACTGCCATTCTTAAATTTTGTGCTACTCTGCCTCTTCCAAATAAAGCATCGTTTGGTGATCCCTCATCTCCTATCTTAGATCTAAATTGTGACAAAAGATCTTGGCCATACCATGCTCTCATATCTTCTGCTGTTTTTCTTATTTGTCTTCCAAGGCTACCTTTCCCATCTAGCCATTTTTCATACCAAGCATATATGTTAGGCGTTAGTTCTTTTGCTTTTTCTGGTTGTGTCATATACAACCTATGAAACTCTGCAAAGCCCTCTGATAATCTTATACGAGGATCCATAGAGTAAGAAACACCAGCAATCTCTGATTTAGGCATAGTGTTTGGTTTGTCGCCATCATTTAACTGTGCTTGTGTTCTTTGCCCTCCATAAGCCTTTAATGCTTCTTCGGTAGCTAAGTTGACAAGAACTTTCATTTCTTTAGGGAATTGTTCGCTTTTGTAGAATTTTTTAATTTCAGGATTTTTATAATCTATTAAGTGTGCAATCTCATGTGCAACTACTTCTAAGTCTCCAGACTTTTTCATTCTTATAAGATCTTTACCTCTCATATAATAACCTAGTACACCTGGCTTTTTATATGTGCGGTTTATGTTACCTTCAAATAAAGGTACACCTAATTCTTTTATTAAAGGTCTTAAAATAGCTGCTCTACGCAATGGATTTTTTAATTGTCTTCCGGTAACAGAAGTTCTTTGATCTGTTGTTTTTGTTTCTAAATCACCAAGTAATGATACATAGTTAACGCCGGGTCCAGATGCTCTTCCAGATTCATCTACCTCTTCTTTAAAATTCATTGGCTCTAAACCAAGACCTTTTTCGCTTTCAGCTATTACGCTTTGTATTTTTTCTGCATCTAGTTTTGATCTTTCTTCTTGTGATATATTTTGGTCTTCACTAACATCAGACTTGTTAACTTCGCTGTCTGGTATAAATACAGATGGCTTTCCATCTTCGTCTATAATTACAGTTCCTTCTGGAACAGAATTACCTTCGTATTTACCTTCAGCATTGACTACAATCTCTGTGCTACCTTCTGGAATTTTTCCTGTAGTTTTTCTTATTGAGCCATCTTCATCTTGATAAAATTTTGTATTTTTTTCTTTACTATTTAAATATACAGTTGCACTTGCAACACCAACATCTACAGGTGCTGTAATAGTTTCACCAGCTATTTCTGCCCAAACAACACCGGGCTTTGTTATTTCGCCTTCAGTAACTAGCTGTGCTGTAGCTTCACCAGCACCGCCACTAGCTCCTTGAACACCTAATTGTAATGTTAGGTTTTCTGCTATTCTTGCACCTAAAGGTGTTTTTTTACCAGCTTTTTTTATAAGATCATTTATGGGTTTTAATGGTTTTGTGGCAACTCCAGCAGAAAGTGCATCAAATGATGCAATAGAGTTGGCTCTACGATTTGCATATTTATATAGATTATACATGAAATCTTCATCTGCTAATGCTTCTTCTATGCTTTCAATATCTTTTAAATCTACACCACCTGCTTGCAATCCTTCTACTATAGATGATGAGTATTCAACATTTCTAGATCCTACAAATGTACCGCCTATAAAGCCAGGCACACCAAAACCAACAGCGGCACCAGCTAAACCAGTACCTAAAACTTCCAAACTTCCAGCAGCAGATCTTGATCCTATTTCTAAAACATAATTAACGGGGTCTTGTGTAAAATAATTCCATGCCTCATTAAAAGTCTCTGCCTCTAAAGATTTTTGTGTAAGTGTTGAAAATTTAACATCACTTACACTTTCTATTTCTTCTAATCCTGCTGATATTTTATCTTGTGCAATTTTTTTGACTCTATTAATTTTTTCATTACTTCTTTCTTCAAAAGTCATATTTGGATCAAAGCCACCTTTTTGGTAAGATCTAGCTAACTCTGTTCGCACTTGAGAATATTTTGGACTAAAATTTATCGATCTTGAAAGATCATTTGCTGACATATCTCCGCTTTCAACTCTTTCTATATCTTCGAGCAAAGTACCATACAGCTTTATACCTCTTGCTATATCTTTGCTTCCAGATTTTTCTGCAAAACCAGCTTTAAATAAATCAAACTTACTAGAGCCATCATTGTATTCTTCTAAAACATCATACTCAAAATCTTCATCATCTTTTAATTCTCTACGCTCTCTTCGTTTTTGTAGTGGATTTACTTGTTTTTGTTCAACTACATCTTCTTGTTCAACTACATCTTCTTCTGCTGGTTCTTTAGGCGTGTCAAATAAAGACATTGCTAATTCAGCAAAGTCTATGTCTGATTCTTCTTTGGGGGGTTCTACAGGTTTTTCAACTACTTCTTCAGTAGTCTCTATAGTATCTTTCTCTTCTTCTAGATCAACAGTCGATAAAATTTGATCAAGGGGATTCTCATCAAGAAATGCACTTAAGTCAAAAATCTCTTTAGCCATTAAGTTTTACCTTATCACAAGCCTTTTTTCTGGATTAGAATTTGTTTTATTTCTTCGTCTGTAGGTAGTTGTTGACCAAGTTGTTTTGCTGCTTTTAGTGCTTCTTTTTTGAGAGCCTCAAATTCTTTTTTTCCAACATCTGAATTAAGATATTCATTTCTTTTATTTCTTGTTTCTATTTTACCACCTAAACCAGTTGCAATAGTTGCATATTTCTCTCTATTTTCATCTGGTGCACCAGTGGCCGAGTTAAGATTTTTCGCTGAATTATCTAACCTATTTACAAATTCTTTATTATAAAGAACATTTGGAATTGTTTTTGCACCCAATCGATCTGTTAGAGCATCTCTTATAGATTGTGTCATAACATTCAAATCACCTGGGCTTTCTTTCTCTGCTAATACTCTTGCTTGTCTCATTACTGCTATAGCTTCGGGGCTTAATATATCTATTTCAGAACCATCTTTTAATTCTATTTTAACATCTTGTAAGCCATCAATAAATTTACGATCACCTAATATACTTTGATTTTCTTGGGATTGATCTACGCTTAAATATCCTCTTGCAGCTGATTGCTGTTCTTTTCGATTTCTAATATTTCTTATATCTTCTGCATCTTTAGCTTCTTCTATTTTAGATCTCATAGAAATGTTAGAAGCTCTATTAGCTCTTGATGTTTTAAAAGTCTCTAAATCTAGTCTAGCTAATGCTTGCTCTCTTGTTAATTCTTTTTCTCTTCTAGTGTCCATGGCTTTTTTGCCTACACCTAATGCTCCAGCTATTCGTGAAGACAAACTATTTGTGCTATCACTTGCAGCTAATGCAAGACCAAAATTAGTAAAAAAATCTCTTTGAGATGCTGTTGGGTCTTTTAGTGCGTCAACAAAACTTCTTTCTTTTTCAAAAAAACCAGCAGTCGGCTGTTTTTGTACTAATGCCTTATATGCTGCTAGAGCTTTTCTTTCTTCTTCTTGCTCATTTTGTTGAGCAATCATTTGCTGATTTAAAAAGTCTTGATATCTCACTACACTAAACCTCTACTATTTAAATACTGCATCATCATCATTTCTTCTTCTCTACTTTTCATAGTATTTTTTGTTTCTTCAAACAATCCTCTTGGTATAAAGGTTGGTTCATTTACTTGGCCTGCTATAGATTCTTCTACTGATGGTACATCACCAAAACCACCCGGTTGTGTTAAAGTAGGTGCTCCGCCTCCACCTACAACTGCACCGCCACCTTGCTCACCAAAAAGTGCTGATGCTGCCATTGCAGTCTCAACAGGTTTTTCTTTTACTGTAGATTTTACTTTGTCAGAAATTCTTTGTGCCATAGTTCCTTCTGATGCTTGTAAACTTTTTGCACTATCTACAAGTGTCTTATCCAATGTACTTGCCTTTAATGGCGTTGCGTTTGGATTAAGAACAGAATTTGCTACATTTTGATTGTAAGTATTAAGTGCTTGTTGTGTTGCATTTACACCTTGACCACCGCCAACAGGACTATAATTAAGAACAGGTTTAGTATTTAATTGTGCAATAGATTCTGGTGACAATGATAATTGACCTCCAGATTTTTGTACTGCATCTAAAACTTGTGCTTGATTATTTAGCAAGCCTTTATTAAAGCTCGCTACTTGTGCTTTTGCTGATGGTAATTTAGATGCTACTTGCTTACCTGCTGTTGTTATGCTTTTCTCTACTATAGGAACAGATCCAGATTTTGCTGTTGATAACGCACCTTTTAAACCTTTTGATGATGCTAACTTTGTACCAGAAGTTGTTGTAGCGGCAGAAGTAGTACCACCTCCCGGTATAAAACTACCTAACAATCCACCAAGCAATGCACCTTTAAGTACACTGCCACCTTTCTTTTTTGCTTGATGAGCACCTAATAGTGCAGGTATTAATATTTGTAGCATGATATATTCCTAATATGTCCAAATAACAGGTGTAGAATCTCTTGAATCAACATGAACAAAAGTCTTAGCTATACCTATTCCAGTAAAACCCATTGCCATTGCATTTTTAACAATTATATATTTTTCTGCTCCATTGCTTACTTTAATGTCAGCAGCAATACCTTTTGCGTGTTGACCTGGCTTAGATTTTCTTGCTTCTATACTGTGACTTGGGTCACGATAACCAGATGTTATAGTAAATGGAAAATCACAAGCCTCACGCAATTCATCTAACTTATGTATAAAGGCTTCACGCATTTCGTTGTTACCAGTCTCTTGGCAATCGAATTCTTCTATTTTAAAATACTTATACATTATGATTTAGCCTTTCCTAATGTTGGGTTCATAGCCTGACCTTGCATTATTTGATTCATACCTTTAGTAGCTAGATTTCCTAGTAATCCTTGAGGTTGAAAAGCAGGTGCACTAGCTAATGGTGCTCCTTGATCAAACATACCAGAAAATATTGCCATAGACGATACATCAGGCATTTGTAATTGTGCTTGAGGTTGTTGTGCTTGTAACGATATTGGTACAAAATTTTCTCTAGCTTTAAATTGTTGTATAGTTTGATATTCTGCTTTACGATCTTGAATTGCATTTAGTATTCTAGCTCTGTTATTTGGTCCCACATCTTCTGGGGCTAAATCACCACCAGTAGATGATTCTGTATTTAGATTTCTTAAAAGATCTGTAGTAAAGTCTACATTATCTGGTAGTGCTAAAAATTTTTGATCTGCTTTAGATACAACTCGAAATGGATCTCCAAGTTGAAGATCACCTAATAATTTTGTTTGAAAATCGGTATACTCCATTTATCTGCCTCCACCACCGCCAATACTGTTACCGCCAAACAAACCATAAAGACCCAAACCTAAACCAAGACCTCCAGCTAAGTTTGAGCCTCCACCTCCACCGCCAGAAGTTTCTGAAATTTGACCAAGGTTTACACCAGTGATACGACTTGCCAATCTGTCTAATGCAGTTTCTGGTGCTTGCTGTTCAAACATAAATCTTTGTCTATCAGCATTTATAAGAGCTTGGTCGTATGCTTGCTGTTGTGCTCCTACTGCTGATAATGTCCTTGAGGGAGCTAATAAAGATGCTTGTGCTCTTGGTAAGGCAGACATAGCGGCTAACTGATTTCTAAGCATAGCTTGTGTAGCGGCTCCTGCTGTAGCTTCAGCGGCTTGTTGCTCTTGTATTCTTTGTCTATCGCCACCAAATGCACCTTGCTGTATAGCTCTACTACCAATGCTAGGAAGTATTTGACTTTGCAATCTACCTATAAAAGGATCCATAATGGCTTGAGACTGCTCTGATGTAGGATCTAGTGCAGCAGCAACTGACCTAGCACCTGCCATACCTAATGCAGCTTGTGGCGATGCAGCATCTAAAGCAGCTTGTTGCCCGGCTAATGTAGCCTCTGATTGACCAGCTACAGTTTGACCAGGATAAAACTCCATTGGACCTGCCTCGTAAGCCTCTTGTGCCATTCCAAACAATCTGCCTAATGCTTTTTCTTGTTCTGGAAATGGTCTAGTTGTTTGGGTTGTATTAGATGGAGTTCCACCGCCACACATAATTTACTCCTTTATAAATAGATTGGTTTTCCAATGAGGTGTATAACCAAATTTTTCTAAATGTTCATAATAATTAGATTTATCATTACAAGCTAAAAAATACTTTGGTGTTCCTCTGTCGCTCATAATTGCATCAATCTGATTTTTTAAAATAAAACTATCTCTTACTGTTACAGAATCTGACTTATGCCATGCTAATACTAAAGGCACACTTGCCATATTCCAACCACCTACTATTTCACCTTTTTTTTCTACTACATGAGTAGGCAATGTCATGTAGTCGTTATCTGCTATTGCAGCATCCATTACTTTTTGTTGCTCTTCTACAGTTAATATTTTTCTAACTTCTGGATACATATCTCTCTCCTATCCTATTTTAATCCAAGCACTACCTGTGTATCTATATAATCCTTCGGCAGCAGCAGAAGAATCCCACTGTACTGTACCATCACTATACGCTAATGTTCCACGCTTTACATCTACTGGTGGATTAACTAGCGGTATTAAAAATAACTGTGTTTTTAAATCATCTATCTTTTGCTGTAAATCTCTAAACTCTTCTTCAAGAGCTATTCGATCATACTTTTCAGCTAATACAGCCACTATCTTTCACCTTCAAACCGACCTTGTATTACCAAGTCAGTTATTATGTAATCATCTGCTGACCCAGAGCTTGATACGCCTAGAGTAATATATCTACCTGCTACTCTTACAGGAATGTTTGCAAATGTTTCTGTAACTTCAAAACTTGCTTTTTGTGTGATAGCCCCATTTATAGTATCAGAAACAGATAAAGTTATTATTGGGTTTGTACTATCTTCTGTTTTTTCTAAACCAACTCTAAGTTGTGTTATTTCTTTTATTCTATCTGCATTTTGAAAATCGTGTGCTTTAGTTGTAGCTGTAACATTGTCACTAAAAGTAGGTACATTTCCTTCAAAATTAAACTTATTTGTATCGTTTGCAGATAAAGCATCATTAAATATGCCTCTTTCATGGTATGCACTTGTGCTACTATCACGCATACCCCAAGCATTAACTTTGTAGTTGTAATATATTTCTTTGCTTATTTTGTTTTGACCTAAAGGTACGCCCCAAACTACTTCGTTTTCTTTTGCGTTATGAAAAGATACAACTTGACCAAGTTCAGTAAATGATACATTATCTCTAAAAAATTGATTCATTCCTGATTCTCTGCCAATCATTCTAGTAGAAGCACCATCTGTTGCAAAGAAACCATCTCTTGATAATCCGTAATTCATTCTACCTACAGATACAACTGATCCTGGTGATACAGCACCAACTCCACTATCTAATGCTGGCTTGTAACCGAATATATTAGGTAGTCCAACATAAGAAACTATAAACATTTGGTTTTGTGTATAAACTGCTAAGTTATTACCTAACTGTGTTACACACATTATTTCACCTGTAGCTTCTCTTATTAAAAGACTACCTGCTGTATTTGTAGCTGTACCAATCCAATCATCTAAATCGTCTGCACTACACCAAGAAAACTTAGTAGGATTGTCGCCATTTGCATCTGTGTAATTAAAGGCAAGCATGTGTGGACCTTGCCTTTTAAATATTTTTACTTTGTCATAACTTATGTCTGGTACAGTAACTTGTATCTTGCCTCCGCTACCGCTTAATGTGATAACTTCTCCATTAACATATCCAGAACCAAAGTTTGTAATTTCTACTGCAACAAGCCCGGCACTTCCGTTAACCTCTGTTACTGTGCAAGTTAAACCTGATCCACTACCTGTTGTTGATGATTGAGTAAGATTATTGCCTACTGAATATCCAGATCCAACAGTATGTATTGTTGCACCGCTTACTTGGTCATCGTGAAAAGTATTAAAATTAACATTATTCTTTTTAATTAAAGGCGGTCTACCGCCACTAGCTGCAACAACAAAATTTCCAAATGTTTCAAATGACCATTGTTCTGATTCGTTTACACCTTCATCCCAAACTGTAGCTCCTGCATCCCAAGTTGTTGATGCTGAGTCCCAAGTAGTTGCGTTTGCATTTTCTGTTAAAGTAAAAGATGTAGGTGTGACTGTATCTACAGATTGATCTGATAGCCTAAAAGAAAATATTTTATCTAATGCACCTATATAAGCTACTTTGTCATTAAATTCTTTTGTTGAAGTAATACCTCTAATTGTTTTGGTAGTTGTATGTGTATTTACTCCAAAATCATTTGCAAGTTCTCTACCTGCTTTTCTACGCATGCCAAATTCAGTATATTGCATACCATTAACATCTTCCCAGAATGGTATCTTTCTATCGAATCTTTCTGGGTATATGCCTGATTTTAAAAGTTGTGAAGCATCAAATTTAAAACCATTACTTTTGTCTGTTTCAAAAGCCATTATCTACCTATTGCTAAAAAATAAAACGGAAACGATCCGCTAAAATCATTATTTCTATCAATAACAAAATTGGAAGCACTTACAGATTTTAATCCTGTTGTTGCTGCATCTCTCGTTCCAGCTAGTTTTATTTGTGTTATAAGACAAGAGCATCCGTTTGGAAATGGGGTATCAAAAGTAAATGTTTCATCCGCATCTATTGTAGATGTCTCAAGTCCCCATTTAATAATAACACCTGCTATTTCTATAGACCCTTGATCTCCATCTGAAGAAACAGCATCATTACTTACTGCAACTCTTAAAAGATTTGCTGCTGTTAAAATTCTTTCTGCATCTGTACCAGCCTTTACTTCTGCTGCTGTAGCTAACTCTGCTATACCTTTTCTTGCATCTGTTGCTGTTTGTGCTTGAACAAAAGCTGTTGTAGCTATTTGTGTTGTGTTTGTGTCAACGGCAGCAGTTGTTGCTGTAGGTGCACCTGTAAAGTCAGGGTTTCCAGAAATAGTACCACCTGATATTGTAGGTGATGTTAAGCTAGGTGAAGCTAAGTTAGCTGATGAACTATTAGAATTTAACCAAACCCATACTGTAGCTGTAGAATCATATATAAGGTCGCAGTATTGTCCTGCTTTTAAATCTCCTGCTACTAATGCAGACCCATCTTGTCTTACAATAGTTTTCGCACCTGTTGAATCAACATTTAAAGTTGGTGTGGTTGTGTCATTTGCATTATTAGTTCCACCAGATAAAGAACCTACTTCTATTGATATTCTTACACCTTCAGCTAAAACAACATTTTGTGAAAAATCTGCAACTTGAACATCGTAGTCACCTGTTGTAACAACAACATCTTCTGACATTCTTTGTATTTCTTGAATTTCTGTTTTTGCAAAACCAAAGTTATTTCTAACACTAGAGGTTGTTGCTGATCCTGATGTTGGATTTGTTTCTACTATTTGTGAACTCACGCTAATGGACCTCCGTTAGCAGCTATACTATCGTCTGTTATTCTGCCCATACCTATGTCAGTTGAGCTTTTTCTATTGTAATCTTCGATACCTTGATAAAACTTATCTTTAAAAAATGGAACTCTATTATCATCTTTTAAATAAATATATGCGTTCATCAAGATACCCATTAATAATACTTCTGGTAATGCAACTACATCTGCACCTCTATAAGCTGTAAGATACGAGCTATCACCATCTCTGAATTGTATTGTAAATACATCATTTTCTGCTGGTGGTGGTCCAATATATATTTCTCCACCTGAAACTGCATAAACGCATCCATCTCCAGATTCTGTTGTATACACTTCATAATCTTTGTAAGATACAGCAGACAAGTTTCTACCTTTAGAATCTGTTATAGATATTATTCCTGTAGCACCATCTGGCATATAAAACTTTTTAGCTGTTGCTTCTGAAGCAGTAACAGTATGATTTATAATGCTTGTTTGAGATGTAGTGTTTAATTTTCTTTGCATCTCACTACTAGCTAAAGTAGCAAAGTCATTGATCTGTGTTGTAAGATCAGACCTATTTAACCAATCTGCCGCAGATGCCTTGATGTCTGCTAAAGTTGTTACTGCCATTACAATCTCGCTGTTGTTGTTTTCATATACGGATAATGTGTTTCTATAAGTTTAAACACATACTTCCAATCTACACTGCCACTTAAAATATCTATACCATGTTCGTTTTTTATTCTTACAACATCAGTCATAGATAGATCTAATACTTGGTGATAATCTTTTTTAGGGTCATACTTTATCCAACTACTTGTTTCATTACGCTTTCTTTTGTTATCTTCTAAAAGCTGTGTAATGTCTTGTTTTAAAGTATATCCAATACCACCATCTTCAGTATCATGTGTTTCCTCTACAATACCACCTTGATGTATCTCTCTATTATATTTACGCATAAATATTTCCTATTAACACTTCCATTTTCTCAAAGCTAACGCCTTTCTAGTTGGTCTTCCTTTAGAATCTTTCATTGGTCCTTTAACACCGCTCATTCTTGCACAAAAAGATTTTTTCCTAGCTTTTCTTTTTCCTTTAGGTTTGCTTTCTGTAACTGGTGCTTTTAAATTAGAACCTGTTTTTCTGTTATAATAAGCACGACCTTTAGCACTCAAACCTCCACTTGGGTTTTTGTGCTCTTTTCTCATGCTTACGCCTTTACGCCTAACTCTTACCTTAGCCATTATCAACGCATCCTAGCTGTTTTTTTAGCAATACGCTTTGGTTGTTTAGAATGTTGTTTGCCTTTTTTAGTATCAGCTCTTTTCTTTCTTGTTGTTGCTGCATACTCAGCAGAGGTAAGATTTTTTATAGCACGAGCTGGTAAATATCTTTCACCTGTTTCAGATGATTTTTTACCAGACTTTGTTCTCCATTTTTGTGAAGTCCATTTTTTTAAAGACTTTTGACTTTTTTTAAGAGCCATTAGCTTTTATAACCTCCACCTGCTGCTTTGTATTGTTTAGCTAACATTTGAGCCTTTCTAGCAGACCATTGTCCAGGTTTACCACCTTTACTACCTGCCATAATTTTATTAAAAAGTCTTTTACGCATACCGGGCTGTGTATAATTACCAGCCTCATTTACTTTTGACTTAGACTTTTTTTTGACTCTTACTTTAGCCATTACCTTTTTTTACCTTTGCTTTTAACAATTTTTTTCTGCAAAGATTTAGGAAGAGTTTTTTGTTTAGCAGTAAGTTTCTTTTTTGGTCTACCTACTTTAGATCCATAAGTACCTTTACCCATTGGCATAATATTTTCTCCTAGATAAGAGGAAAGGGAGCATAAGCTCCCAATCCAAGATTAACGATATTAAGATATATCGTAGTAAGCACCATTAGCCGCTTCAGAGCGAGCTTCAAGTGTGTAGTAAGTTTCTAAAAGCATTTTTTCTGCTGAAGTAGAAGTAGAAAGTTCAGTAGTATGAATTTTCTGTCCACCAGCAGTAGCCATAGCCCATGTACTCATATCAATTAAGTACAAAGTATTAGCTTCCATGTGCTTGTTAGGAACGACGGCAACAGGGCCAAACTGAGATACATATACAGCAACTCTAGCAATAATTTCACCAGTAGCAGCATCAGTATTAACATCATCAGCAATACCTTTTAAAGTATTACGCAACGATTGTACTCTTGCAGCATCTGCCATTATTTTGAGTTGACCAAAATCACCTGAGTTGTTCCAAATTCCATCTAACAAGTTGTCAAACTTAGCTTGGTTGATAGTATCGTTACTACCTAAAGAAGGTGCAGTAGAACCATCACCAACACCGCTATTACCAGCGTTAGCAGAACCATCGCCACCAAATGCTTGGTTTGCAACAATGAAAGTACCGAAAGAACCACTTACACCAGCAGTTCCTGAAGCAGCAGCAACTTTAGTGATAGTTGTTGCGAGCATTTGCTTTTCGATATCCATTTGTAGCTCTTTACCACGCTTTAACAACTGATAAGCCATTTCTTTACCTGGTACACCAGCACGATCAAAGAACTCAGCTTTTTTGGTAACAGTTGCAATTTCAGATGCAATTTGCACATTGTTACCAATACGAGTACGACCGCCAGTTACAGCAGTAGGTTGATCAGCTGAGTCTGCTTCAATTCGTGCATTGTCGTTTCTTGATGTACGAAGAGTATCAGTAAGCCATTCGTGGTTATCATTAGTTGCACGAGTTTGTGCAATGCCTGATGTAAAAGGAGTTTGGAAAGGAGTAACATTATAAATAACATTACCTAAATCTTCCCTTATATTATTTACTGCCGCAGCTCCTAATGTAGCGGCAGAAGTTCCAGTAATTGTAGCCATTTTAATTTACCTATCTAAAAGATTCGAGTATTAATTCAACAGCACTTTCCTTACTATATGATCCATCCTTTTGGATGGCTTTTTTTAGTTTGGCTTTTTGTGCTGCAACCTGTTTTTCGGCTTTACTCGCTGATGTTCCTTTTCTTATAACAGTTTTAGATGCGGTTTTCTTTTTCGGAGCTTTACTTGCAGAAACTTGTTTTTGTGTTTTATCAGCCATCGCAGCATCATGCAATACTTTAATTACTAAAGCATCTGTAACATTATTAAGAACTGATGGATCTCCACCTATTCCTTTTAAATATTCAGACATCATTTCAACTTTTTCAGTAGCAAGTTTCTCATCAGCAAAACTAGGTTCTAGTCCAATCAAAATTTCTGATTGTTCCGCTAATTTTGCTTGAGTAGTTGCTTCTTGCTGTTGTTGATATTGTGCAGCTACTTTGTCTGTTAAATCTTTTATTTCTGCTTGCTTTTGCTCGTAAAGAATCTTAGCTTCTAATGCTTGTTCATAAGCAATAGGGTCTGACTGTTTTAAAGCTAAAAGCTCTTGTGTCGTGTGTTTAGGTTTTTCTCCATAAACCATTGCTTGTGCAATCTCCAGCACTTCTGCTGCCTTCTCTAAAGATTGCGTTCGCTCTGACTCAAAGGCTTTCTTTTCTTCAGCCAACGCTTGTGTCTTGCGAGTATAGTCGCCCTGCATAAGTATGCCACTCTTGATTTTATCAATATTATCAAGACCATTCTCATTGAGAAATTCTTTGGCAGACAACAGATATTCGTATTCACTATCTTCCAACTCAATGTCATTTATTACATCATCGATTGGTTCTAGATCAACTTCTTCTGTTTCTACAGGTGTTTCAACTTCTTCCTCAGAAAGCTCATTCGTAACTTCTTCGGTTTCAGTTTCGGTAACAGATTCATCATCAACTTGTCCATCTTTGGGGTTAATCATGCCCAAAACCGCTTCTAATCCAGCAGTTTCTGTCATTGGGTCGTTTGTAGAGAGTTCCGCAGAATTATTCTCGTTCATTTTAAATATCCTCTAGGGTCGCTGTGCGTTGTCCTATTTAGTGATAATTTTAGGTTTATCTTTTTGTAAATCAAGGAATTGCTGATAAGTTGGTGCATTGAACAACTCTTCAGAAAATCCATTTACCTCTTCTAGCGTAAGTTTTGTATACGCCACTCCTCGCATCCAATTCATTAAATCATTAGATACGATGTAATATTGTTTATCTTCCTCTCGCCTTTTTGGTGAGGGTTTCTCTTTGGTTTGCATACCACTCCATGTTCTCTCGTAACGCTTTAACTACCTTTACCTCTCTCCAAAGTGCTTCACCTTGTTCTGGTTTTTGCACATTAGAAAAAGCCCTATATAAATTTTCTTCCATTTCTTGAAACAAATACTGCACTGCTTCATCTTCTATAAGTCTTGCACATCCATTTGCAACTCTAATTTTTCTATCTATGTCAGATTTTTCAGTTTCTAAACTAATTACCAATCTTGACTGGTCTCTCACCCCTAGCCTCCAAGTTTAATTCAGCTAGTTTGAACTCATTTTCATCTTCATGTTCTTTAACTTTAAGCTCAAATTCTTGCTGTTTAAGTTGTAATTCTGCTTGTTCTAGCTGTAGTTTTGCTTTTTCAATTTCTATTTGTGCCATTACAGCTTGCTCTTGCATAGTTGGACCTTGTTTTTGTCCAGTAAATTCTGGTGGTGGTGTTGTGAAATACCTACCATGAGCACTCTTATCATACAACCTAACCATATCTTCTTGCAACTGTACTATTTGTTGTGGCATAACAGTAACACCTAATCCTCCAGCACTAGCCATAGCTTGTTGTGCCGCCATTGTTTGTTGCATGTGGAACAACTGCTCAGTCTTTGATCCGTTACCTAAGCCTACAAGAACTGTTACATCATTTCTTGCTTTCCAATCTCTTGGGTCTACTTCTATAAACTTGTTATCTAATCTAAATATAGACTTATCATCTGCATGAGCTATTTCTAACTCATAGATACCCATAAATACTCTGCGTAAAAATTCACCAAACTCTCTAGCTATCAATCTTACTCTAGCTTGTCTTTTTGATAATACTTGACTTACAGCACCTGCCGCTGTGTTTCCATTAAGTATATCTGGGTTTATAGAATTATCTGTAGATCCTACATTTTGTTCTAACATTTGATCTGCTAAGCCCATCATATTGTAGGTATGAGCACCAAATGATGGTTGCTGTGGAAAAGATATAGCATTTGGATGTTTAACTAAATATGGAGCACCAGGTTTACTAGACATTACAGAATCTAAATCTACTTGGCCTTCTACAATTACAGGTCTACCATTATTAAGATTGTATTGATTATCTAGCTGGTTTCTCCATAATTGACTTTTTACTTTTTGCAATGGTGCTGCTGCATCTGCCGGGCACAAACCTGTTAATCTATGCGGTATTCTGATTGGAGTCCATACAACAAAAGGTATCTCATCAACTTCTTCTATATTTAAAATTACATTTCCAACTTTACAGACTTTAAGAAGTTCATCGTAATCATCTTCATCTTTATCAAAGCGTATATAAACCTCGTGCAAATCGTAAACAGGACTAATAGTATTATCGTCATCATCAAAATAGTTATCGCCATCAAAATCCCTAGCAATTTTTTCAGGTGCATCATATTCATTATATCCAGAACTTGTTGTAGCTTTTTCAATTTTTGCAGAGTCAAATCCCATTTCGATGAGATTGCTTTTTGTAACCAACTTTCTTTGTCTAACATATTTAGCCTCACAAACACTAGTTGCGTTTCTATCTATAGCAAACTCTTCTGGCGGTATAACTTCAACTTTTGTTTTACTTTTTGATTTAGTTCTTAATAATTTACCGCTATAAACTGACATTTGTGTTATAGGATCTAATACCTCTTCAAACTCTGTTACTTCTACTTCTGGATCTGCTATAAAAACATTAAATGCCATTTCAGATATTTCTTCAAAAGTATGATGTGTAACAGTATCTTCCATGTGTCTCCAGCGTTTAATAACACCTTGTCGCTGTAAAAGACCATCTGTAAGTGCATCAAGTGTTACACCAAAGCCATCATTTTGTCGATAAAAAACATATCTTATATAATCAGTAGCTTGTTGTGCGGCATCTATATCTTCAGGTCCTTCTGGCTCGAATCTGACTGTTTCGTCATCAGCGATGAAAAGTTCTGCAACATCAGCTTTGATGTTTTCAACTGTCTGATAGACTTCTCGTGTAACAATCTGTGAGTAGCCATCCCTTTCATTTCCATAACGCTCACCAAGATAGTAATCAATAAGATCGGCACGAGTTTGTGCCGCATCGCTGTCCATGTGGTCAGATACATTGTCTTCGTAGGATCTTATAACTGTTAATAAATCTTTGTTAGAAACTGCCATTATGTTACCCAATCATAGTTGTTTGATTTCTTGGTTTCCCAAGGTCTTTTTCTTTTTGTTGTTGCAACTGGCTCTGCAAATCTTTGACTTTGAAATGCGTACCTAGTAGCTGACATCAAGTCATCTTCTTTATCTACTATCTTGCCATTATCACCAAAGTGATACATTCCATATTCTTGTTGCCAAAAGTGACAACTTTTAAAAACTTTAAACAAGCCTTTTTGCATGGCTCTTGTCATAGCAGTAATCCCGGCAGAAATTTTTATATCACCTTTTGTTTGTGATATATCTGGAGGATTGCTAAAATGCTCCATCAAAAAATTGCAACCTTCTGCTCTATACTGTTGTGCCATAGAATTACCGCCATCAAACGATCTATTTCCATCGTGAGGCCAAGCTATAGGAGGCTGATGTTTACGCTCTCTTATAGCTATTGCGTGTTCTACTGCCGTTTTTCTTGATTCTCTATACTCATCGTAGACATAAAAACAGCCATTTTCGGGGTTTATAGCACCCCAAACTATTGCGGTAGGATGGTCAAAACCAAAGTCAATACCACATATTCTAAGCCAATTATCAGGTATCTCAAAGTCCTCAACAACTAACTTTTCAATAGAGTATGGAAATACCATACCTCTACCGAATACTGGTTGTCCTTTAGTACGCATCTCTCTTTCATTAGGTAGATACTGTGCTAGTATTTGATCTTTAGCTTCCTCATCTAAGTGAGGTGCTTCATCCCAACCGGCTTGTACTAAAAACTGACCTTTTTTCCTATCATTCATAAATTGATTAATGACAGGAGTCATACCGCTTTCAGGGGTAAATGTCATCATAACAAACCCCTTTTTGTCCAATGTCCTAGTAAGACACTGTGTATATATGTTCTGTGCAGGTTGTTCGTCTAACCAAACCCAATCTAACGAAGAACCCATAAACTTCTCTTCACCCATCTCGTAAGATTTAAACTGAAGAGTAGAATGTCCACATACTTGTCCTTGGGCATTGTGGAACTTTACTATAATACTTTCTATTGCATTAGGTATTTGTGGTTTTCTTACTACATCTACTATACAATCTCTTGGTATAGCACCACTACCTCTTTCATCTATATTTACAGGATCTCCAAGCAACTCTTTTTGTAATATATCTCTAGTAGTTACTGTACTTGCACCTGCCGCCCAAGCTCTTACTGGTCTTACAAATCTTTTTCCTTTCCACCAATCAGGATATCTTCCTGTTAAATGGCAAGCTGTAATTCTTGCCCCGGTATAAGTTTTTCCAACCCTATTACCTGCCATAGCTAAACATTGATTGTTTTCGCTAGTAGAGTTGGCTAATATTTCTTGCCAGCCATACGGCTCCCACTGGGCTATAAGGTTATACTTACGCCTTTCCTCTCTCTCTTGTACTAAAACTAAGAGCTTTTCTTTTTCAGCTTTGCTTAAGTTTTTTGACATTATTAGATGATTCGATCAATGCTGATAGTTGTTCATCAAGTTCTGCATCAGATAAATCTGATACTGTTTGTTTTAAATTTACTTCTTTTGGTTTGTCGTGACCCGTTCTATGTAAAACATCTTGTGCTGCTTTTAATCTAATTTCAGGTCTTACTTCTGGGTTTACCATTATATCTTCAATGATTTTAGTAGCTAATGAGGCAACTTGGTTTTCATCGACAAGATCGTCACGCTTTTCTTTGATTATATCTTTAAGATCTTTGTAAAGACGATAGGCATTACCATTGTCAGGTGTATATCCTGCTAATCTGTAAGCATCCATAACAGTCATTTTTGTAGGATCTTTGCCTTCGTGATACCCACGAGCCATAAGATCTACAAACTTTTCTTGCTGTTTTGTTAGCTTACGCTTTCTTTTAATCATACAATACTTCTACTGCAATAGAACTTGCTGATTTAAGAACTCTAAATGTAGAATTTCCTTCGCCTCTAGCTGTAACAACGCCAACTGGATTAGTGTTATCACATATAGTTCCAACAGTTACATACCCACTATTAACTGTTTCTTTGATTTGTAAAGTTAAAAATGTATCTACGGGTATACCTGTAGAATTATCATCAGAACTTGCTATGATAGTTCTTGAGCTTCCAGATGATAATATAAAATCATCACCTGTTGCTGCTGATGTTGTGCCATTAATATATACTGTACTCATTGTTACCTCATTAGTTTATAATATTGTGTGAAATTATTTTTCTATCGTCACCAATTCCTTGCATTGGCTCAATTCTATTATGCAAGATAAATTGCAAAGTTCCTCTGTTGTTACTTCCTGTATAGTCTATTTCAACAACGCCCATTTTTTTATTAAGCATGGTGGTTTTACCAAATTGCGTACCAAGATCCTCTACAAATGTTTTTTGACTTGCTACAAGTCCACTTATTTCTGTTGTAACATCACCGCCACTAGGATCTGATCCAGCATAATGAACATCTAAAGATGTGGTTCCCACGGCAGATGGACCTCCCGTAGTCAAAGATTCGTTTACATGAATATTTAATAAAGTACAATTACTTGGGTCTGGTATAGTCATAGGATTATAAACAACACTTGTACTTATTGTTCGTGTATGTGCTTCATGTGTTAATACATACCCATCAGTAAATACTGCACCTAAAAGAACATCTTTATCGTTACTAGCGTTCATAACAAAATCAACATTTTTTGTAGTAGTTCCTAAACTTCTGACATCATATATGTGTGCTAACATATACTGCCAATTACCAGGGTTAGCGTTTTGATTCGCTTGCAAAGCCCAACCATGGTTTGAAACAATGCCTACCTCTGTAAGACCAGCCACATTTATGTCTGTTATTCTTGGATCTCCTATTTGATTTGACTCTATAGCTGCAAAGCAAATCATGGTATTAGCTTCTGCTGGTATTCTTATATTGCTAATGCTTCCTGTTGTTCCAGAAGATCCTGTGCGGTTTTGAACATAAAAAGTGGTGTTATCATCTGCTGCCATTCCAGCATTTATAATACTTGGTTGTGCCATAATTTATCCCTGACTCAATAATGTTATAATCTGTTTTTGATTTGTTTTAATTTCTTCCATCATCTTAGATGCGTGTTGTCCATCATTAGCAATAATAGCAACATTTGTTTTTAATTCTGTTATATCTCTTGTTATTTGCTTGATGGCTTTTTCTTGCTTTTCAATAGACTGTAAGTTTTGTATAACTTGACCTTCAACCCTGGTAAACATCGACAAGCCTGCTATTGATGCCAATATAATGACAATAATGTTTGCTGTTGATATTTCAGGGTTAAATTTTATGGTCATTTGTCTCTTTGAACCCCTTTTGCTTTTTCGTAGGTTCTCATACCACCCAAACCTAACATACCCAGAAGAACTGGCATCATTGTTTGTAAATCGATCAGTGGTATTTCTATTTCACTACCTACTACCGCCAGTATAAAGTTTGTTAGAGGTATAACAAGAAAATTGCTTGCCATACCTAAACAGCAGGTCCAGCCTACTGCTGGTCGCCATCCGCTAACAAAAAGGTTTTTATGTGCAGCTTCCGTTTTATTAATTTCTAATTGTGATTTTATCTGCTCATGTGCGTTCTTTTCTGCCATTGTCGAAATATCGTGCGACAGTTTTTTACGCAGGTCTGCATCTGGAATGGCTTTTTCCAAAATAGACGAAACTGGTCCTATAAGAGCTTGTAACATCCTATCTCCATAATTAGAACATCCACCCCAAGGCGATACCTTGAGGTAGATGAAGTCAGCCTGAGAGAGAGGAGGAAGCTGACACGCATAGTATAGAGGCTACACTAAGGTGTTGTAAATTATTTTCAAAAAAAACGGCAAAAATAATACACAATCTGTATTTTATATTTTATAATGCGAGTTCGTTCACCTAAATGGCGGAAGTAGGCATGTTGCCGAAGGAACGCATCTTAACTTAACTGAAGAGGTGCGTTATGACTGTATGTTATAGAGGTGTTCGTGTAGAGAAAACTCCAAAAAAGAAAACGAAGAAAGTTACAAACCGATTAGTCTATAGAGGTGTAAACTTAAATAGATAAAATCTCGGCCTTGAAGGATATGTCCTGCGAAAGCATCACTCACCGCTCAAGGCTTAAAGTGCAAAAAGAAACCCCACGGCACATCTGAGTTCTAAAGGTTGAACAGGGGGTGGACACCACGCTAGGTGAAGGCAACCGAATCCATCTAATTGCGTTAATGATGGATTGCCGAGGAACAGATCTAAGGTAGAAGAACCAAGGTTAGGCTTTAAAGAGTCTTCCCTTGGGGTTCTTTTGCCTCAGAACATATATATACTGGGTAGTTCGGGGTAAAACCCTCTTTTATCAATAACTTACCTACAAAAACCCTTCTTAGTAGTACCATATTTCCCTTTATTTTATACCCTTTTTTACCTAAGTACCTGATTTGTATACAAAACATACCCTTTGACTTCAAAATGGCTCCGGTATATGGGGTGGATATTATTATCATGCTGTGCCAGCTGTGTTGGGGGTAGTCCTGTTTTTGCCTGTGCGGAAGCGTTCGCATGCTTTTTTTCGGACCCGGCGGACAGTAAATGGACCCTGACGAGCTATTTTTTTTCGTGGGGATGATATGTATGAGCTGTGGGATATCCATCAGCTATTAATAGTCATCAAGATAAGGCTAATCCTAGGAAATAAAAAAGATCTTATGGTATGGCATATCTGTCATCTTGCAGACAAAAAAAAGGGAGGCGATTAACCTCCCTCATAGTTCCGAATGGTCCTAAGTCATAAAGAACAGTAGGAAGACAACAC
>CERU01112267.1_pt1 | contig 34944 bp, 52 predicted proteins | sample 530741 | NCBI WGS metagenome assembly CERU01 (sample SAMEA2620925, study PRJEB7988) | marine metagenome | biome: marine biome (ENVO:00000447); feature: deep chlorophyll maximum layer (ENVO:xxxxxxxx); material: "saline water (ENVO:00002010), including plankton (ENVO:xxxxxxxx)" | depth 30 m | reverse complement strand
GATGCGCCATGATTTGTCTTGCCTTTTCTGCCTGCGTTTTCTGTTGTTGCTTCCATTAATTGCCCTTTGCTCCACGTACTACCTCTTCAATAGTTTTCGGCTTCGCTGTTATTTGTAATTTATCGTTGAATAATCCAAAGTGACGGCCAAGAAGTTCCAAGGCTTTTATCTTTGAATGAAATTTTACTTTAGTTACTGTGCCATGTTCACCAACTGATAAAGTTTCAATTGATTCGATAGCAACTTGGCATTCTTCAGGAATATCGGCTAATGATTTAATCGTAAGAAAAGCGCCGTCTATATTAAAAACGTCTATAGCTCTTGATTTAGCAATCTTTTCGAGTTCTGCCACAACGTCGAATGATTTGATTTCTGCTTTTTCTTCTTTCTTGGCTGTTAGTTGAGCAATACGCTTCTTTACACCCTCATTATTCATCAACCTTGAGCCGTTCTTTTCTACACCCTTCACATCACCATAAACCGCCTTGTAAGCCTTTGTAGCGTTTAAGCTTATGGAATACTCAAGACAAAATTTTTCGTGCTTTAGGTTCTTTAATTTAGCCATGTACTATTTTTTACCGTTTTTTACTGTGGTGAAATGATTAAGGTTTTTCTTGCTCTTGATTTGACTTTGTTAAATATTCCTTATGTTTTTCTAGGTACTCACGGGCGGTTTTTCCGTAATCCTCTTGATATACACCAAAAGCTAGACCTAATTCGTCTAAAGCATAAAACCTCAACACCTCCACTAGTTCTTTGTTTACTGCGCGGGCTTTTTCTATCTCTTGCTCCAACTCATAAACCTTGTCTTCTAATGAATTTGTATATTTACTCACCCTTTCTCTCTCTTCTAATTATTGTTAGTTCTTGGTCAAGTGCAAAATTCCTTTCAATCAATTCCATTTCGCGCTCTCTGAAGTCTTCTCTTATTGCCTCTATGGTTTGTTCATAAATATTTCTGGTTCTATCTGAGCCGAACATAAGCCACATTACTGTAACTTCCTTAATTTCTTCGCCCTTATAAATTGGTGAAGTTGTTTTGTATTTCTGACTTAATCGGTTTGTGAAGTAATCGGCTAAAATCTGAAGGTCTTCATAAATTGTTGTTCTGCCTCCGTTTTCCATTGAACGAATATTACTTTCTGGAATCCCTAGCTCTTTTTCTATATCTCTAAATCCAACCTTGATTTTTTCGCGCGCCCACTTGATACGCTTCCCTAACTTGTTTTCTTTAACGATTTGTTTTTTTAAGTCATTTCTACTCAAAATTACCGCCTTGGCTCTTCTTCCCCAAATAATAGATAGGAAAGTGAAACATTTAAGAAAATTGCACAAATCATAATTTCAGGCCCAACTTTTGGGTTATTCTTGTGACGCCAAGAAACTATTCTGCCGTATTTAATTCCGGTTCTTTCTGAAAGCTCCACCATTGTTATGCTTTTGGCTTTTAAGAGCTTTTCAAGAATTTCCGATATTTTTACTTTGTAATTCATGCAAGCATAACCTCTAAGTATTGTTCAATATACTTATCAAATAATAAGACATAGTATTCCGTTGAAAAGACTCCATGGCCTTCATGCCTAGCAATCTGTTTTTTTGCGTGTTTAATTGCTTTTTTTTGTAAATTACTTTTCATTATAAAAACTTTCTCGGAACTGGTTTTTCGCCTGAAATATTCCAAAATTTAAGTTGTCTAATAATATCCTGTTTTCTGATTAATCCCTTGGCCAAGTAAATAACCACAACCGTTTCAACTAATATCTGAGCATAACGGTCTTCGTGTTTAAAGATTTTGTCCGATTCTGCAAATCTTCTTTTCCAAGTTGGTTCGATTACTGAAGAAGTACAGTTTACGTCGGCCATACCTCCAAGCATACCGCCACCGTTATGACTCTCCGTAATTTCGTAAACCCCGTCTATTCTTCTCTGTGGAATACCAAGGCAAACTTCTAAAACGTCGCTCAAATAATCAGCGTAATAATTATCGAAGTTATCTTTTGAATCTTTAAGAATTAGGTTTTCGTTACCTTCTCCGCCACCGTCATTGAAATGTGAGTTAAGGCCATAAGACTTCATACCACCCGTAATTTTCTTTATTTGACTCTTGATAGAACGAACTTGGCGCTTGTAGCTACCAGTAGGCCTAAGCAATTTAAAACTAGGAATAATAGGACAATAGGAATCCATAAAAGCGTTAAACTTATCACCGATGCGAAAAGAGAAGTCATACTCGTATTCTTCATTTATTTCGTTCCTTGTGCCTTTTGCGTAAGCATTATGCCCAACTATAAAAAAGAAAACGGGAATAAAATTCCTTGCAGGCTCTTTTACAATTTCGTCTGGTTTTGTTGTTCTATTGGGTACTGGCTTAGTGATAAAGTTTTTTATAAAGATTACTAATTTTCTAAAAAATTTCATGCTTTTTCTTCCTCAAGGTCTTTAACCTTCTTTTTAAATTCTTCTATAAACATTTCATAAAATGCTTTTGAATATTTTGTTGGCATATTTTTTTCTATATTTAATTCTTCGATAATCTCTTGGCCGTACTTGTCCAACATGAAAAGAGCATAGCCTGAAGCGTTTCCGCCCATCATATTGCATCTTTTACATTGAAGATGAACGTTTTTCTCATTAAATAACGTGCATAAATAACCGCGTGAAATAAAATGTCCGCCGTCTGCTTCTTTATAATGAACGTTTTTGCCACAAGAGCAACAGTTTCCAAAACCGCTTAAATCTGAATCTCTAAGCCTGATATATAACTGGAATAGTCGCGCGGACTCTTTCTTTAATGTCTTTAATGATTTTGGTCTTGCCATTTTTTTCCTGAATTTCGCTGTAGTAAAATTCTAAGCGGAAAATATTGCCGGAGTCAAATTATCTAAGTTCTTTTATGATTTCGTCTATTTTGTTGCCTAACTTAGAAACGTTTTTATCAATTCTTAGGATTAATTCTTTTTGTGAAGCTCTTTTGGCTTCCAATACTGCAATTCTTTCAACTGCACCAACCAAAGTAATGCCACCCCATGAAAGAAAGGGAATAACTAAAAGAACGTAAGCGCCCTTATGAATAAAACTTGGCTTTTGAGAATTTGGTTTCTGAGTCATTCTGATATGATAAGCGCAAAAGTGGGGGCATTTCACCCCCGAAGTGTTTTTATGCGTCTGTGTACTTCTCTTTAAATTCAACTAATTTGTCGATAGCCTCTTGAATACCCATGGACTTATCCAAGCCCCAATAAATAATTTCTCTTTGCTTATCGTTTAATCGAATATTTGTGCGTGTCTTTGCTTCCCCTTTTGGCAAAGACGGCCTTCCTCTTTTTTTCTTTTCTGTTTTCATCTGCTAAACCTTGCTTCGTAATATTCCTTTAAAGTAACACCGTTATATTTATCGGGGCTAAGTTCCCATAACGGCTTTATTCTTTCCATCAAATCTTCGTCTATTAGCTCTTCGTCCGTTGGTTCATCTTCGTCAAAAACATCACCATAAACCAAGTCGTATTCTGCCCCTAAATCATTTGAAGAAAAGAGAGAGTAGCCTATCAGATATAAAACAATTAGTGTTAAAATAATTCCCATTAGTAAATCTCCTCTAATTCAATGCGCTTGAAGTTTTCCATATCCCAATGCGCTTCAATCGTTTCATCAGTTTCTAAATCTTCAAGTAAGCTAATTAAGTGTTCTCTTGAAATCACCATAACAGAATCAAAACCAATTGCCTCTAAATTATGGTGAAGGTTTTTAATGTTTACCCAATCTTGTCCCATCATGGCCAAAATCATATCTTTAACAGAAAATTTTATTTCCCCTTGGTTCTCAAGGTTCACAAGTTTACGGTTTGGAACAACGCCCTCAAATTCATCATAAACTTGCTCTCTAACTTCGCAACAATCAAAATCTTCATCTGCTAAAACGCGAAGGCGCTTTCTACAAACGGGGCATTGACCTGTTTTTGACAAAACTCTTCCATTTTCATCTCTTTCCATTTTCTCTTCTCCCTTTTGCCCCGAAGGGCATTAAATTTATTTAATTGATGCGCTCATTTTAATTTCTGCAATCTCTTCGTCAAAGCTATATTCTATATTTTCAATCATTCCTCTTTCTTCAGCTACTTTGAAAAATCTTTTAATTTGAGGTTTTGAAGTTTCTGGCACTCTTACGAAAATAAAAGGTGCGAAAATATTAATTGATTCAACAACTCCGCCGTCTGCAACAATCATGTCACGAATCATTTTTTCGGTTCTTAGGGCTGTTTTTTGTGCGTTTGTCATTGTGTTTCCTTTTAAGTTTCAAGTAAAAATCGGGGCCGTGTTTTTTACTGTTCGATTCCTGATTAATCTAAGGTAATCACCCTCAGCGCCCCGATTCGTTAAACTTAAAGTACACTCATGGATTCTTTTCGGCAACACAATAAATAGATTAATTCGTGATTTGCCTCATTTTTTCGCGTTTTTCCTGTCTTTCCGCGAACTTAAAGCCCTTAAATTGTTTATTTCTGATTTTTCGGGCTATTTCCCCGTCAATCTCCGCTTTATCAAAAAAGACACCTTTACGGCAGACGCTTTCATATCCATTCTCACGGATTCTTTCTAGTGACTTGAGTGTGCACAAGCGTAGGTTCTTTTTTTTGATTGTAGGGGCTTCTGGTGACTTGTGGTTGAAGTTTTCAACTGTTCCATTGGTCAACCTTCTATCTGCCTTCTTTTCAACCTTTTCCATGTCTTCCATTGAAATCCCTGTAAGCTCAGAAAGTTCATATCTCAAAAGCACCAAGTCGGCGGGCTTCCCATCAATTAAATGAAGAAGGGCATCAACCCTTCTAAATTTCTCCGCAAGCTCTTCCCCTGCCCCAACGCGCTCATAAAAGATATTTTGAATATGCCCAACACTTGAAGCCGTTAAGTCGGCTATATGTTGGAACGTATAACCTCTTTCATCACGCCAATTTTTTATTATTTTCTTCATTGATTTTTCTCCCTTAATTTTTTACTGCATTTATTACTTAGCCCGTCCGTTCTTTCCAAATCTTGACCGAACCAAGTGGCGGGGTGATTCTCTTTACACTTATTGCACCACTTGATTTTCTTGGCCGTAATCTGGGCAACCCCGTTTGGGGCATACCAGTGACTAGCTCTTTTCATTTAAAAAACCACAATGCGGACAAGTAAATTCTTCGCCCTTTTTCTGCTTAGATGATAAATCGCATTTTTTGCAATCAATCTTTTCTCTTTTGCCAAATATAGAATTAAAGTTTTTGTCATACTTTTCTTTATCTATGTTTGACCCTGCCGTTTCTGGAAAATTATGGCCCATTACGCAACCCCCGTGCTGTTAAAAGTGTTTTCATTGTCAAAGCTTTCAATTGGAATAAAAAATTGCTTCTCAAAACCTTGATTTTTAAAGTGTAGAAATTCACCCGTTTCTTTTGCTTTCTTTACGTTGACCCAATAAGTGCAAAATTCTGTCGTGATATTAATAGAATCATTATCAGACAATAAGTTAAGCACTTCCCAATGAATGCCCCAACTTGGTTTTTTTAAGAACATGTTTCTTTCACGCGCTCTTTTAAAATAAATTGTATTTTCTGAAGTTTTAATAAAACGCCCAATATTTCGGGTTTTCGTTTTGTGGGCCAAATCTAATTTAACTTCTCCGCCTGCTATAGTTAACTTATTTCCGGCGCTGTCTGTTATTACTTGCATTTTGTCGCCCCTTTGGTTGACGTATGCCAAGCCGAACAATTTTGGCACTTATAAGCGTATTGTCTGCGCCCAAAATCTTTTTGCATCTGAGCTATTACATTATTTGCAACTTGCTCCGATTCATAACTTCTTTTTTTCATGCAATTCATACTGAATAGCGGATTTTTGTTTTTTCCCATCGTCTTCTCTCCTATTAGTTTAAAAGGTTCTTTAAAATTGAACCTAGTTGTTGATTAGTTTGTTTTTCTGTCGCTCCGTTCTCTGTTTTCTTATAGCCTGCATTCGTGTTGAATCTTGAAGGAACTCTTGTATCAATTACAGGCTCTCTTAATTCTGCCAAAGCCATAAGGATTTTGTCTAGGCCTGCCGGATAGTTTTTATTCAGATAAGTAGAAATAACTTGCGTTACTGCTTTTTCAAATTTATCTGCGCTTACATGGCCAAGCTCATTCCAAAAAATAGTAATCGTTTCGCCCTGATAAGAGCCTTCGCCCCAATGGTTTTGAAGTCTTTTAATTTGTGTGCCAAATTCTTGTTTATTCATTTTAAAGCTCTCCTTTCATAAAAGCGTCCAAGTCATTTGCTCCGGCATTGGAACCATTTTTGTTTTTATAATTACCTTCAATTATTTTCGTGTAGTTTGCAGATTTTAGACACCAATCAAAAGTGGCATGCCAAGCTGAATTTTTTCCACTTAGGAAATCAGATTCAAGAACTTTTTTTACAAGAGATTCAAATTCAGGTTTAAAGTCTTGGCTTCCTGTATTTCTTATAAGAATTTTCAAAGCTCTTTTTCTTGCATCGGTCATTCTTGTTACTTGTGGCAAAATATTGACCGTTAAAGTATTCCAACAATTAGAATAAAATTCATAGTCGATGCGCTCCGTCGGATTTTCCGACGTATTAATATATTCTTTTCTTTCTTTTCTTTCTTTTCTTTCTTTAGTTGTGTTCATTTGTTGTTCATTTGTTGTTCTTTTGTTGTTCTCTTGTTGTTCATCAAGTTGAAATTGTGACCACTTAACCATTGAAATTATTGAATATTTATTGGTTTTTTTGATGTTCAATTCTCCACAAGTTTCTAAATCTTTTAAAACTCTAAAAACTGTCGATTCTTTTATGCCCGTCCACTCCGCAATTTTCTTTCTACCTGTAATTACTTCGCCCGCATTAACTTCAATGCCACGCCAAGTTTTAGGCTGATAATTAACCCTCAAAAGTAGATTGATAAAAACTGATAAATGATTAGGAGAGTCGGCCCATTCCCAATTGCTCAATTCTCTGTGAAGTTTTACAAATCCCATGCTCATTTTTTCTTTCCTTAAAAAAATAAACCCCGATTAAGAGAGTCGTAGCAAGATAATCCTAATCGGGGTGATGTTATTTCTTGCCACTGGTGCAAGATTGTATGAATGTTTTCTTTTTTGAGTTTGCTACAACCTGACAATAGATTGATTGATTTCCGTCAATCGGGCAAGACTTTCCGCACTATTCTATAATTTCATTGTGTTGGCCTATTTTTTAGACTAGCATTTTCTTATGATAACTATAGAAATCGAAAAAGTTGAGCCAAGAATTTTTTATCCCTCCCTTAGATTCATCGTCGAAGAGCGAATTGCTGAAATTAAGAAAGAAATTGAGCATTTAGAATTTATTGAACGCTCAAGAGGTTTGTTTGGGTATGAGAAAACCAAGTTGGCTGTCGAAGGTCGCGCCCTAACTACTAATGAAAATTTCATGGTTTACTTCGATAAAGATTATATGATTATGCAATAAAAAGGGTTTCATCTTCCTAATTCCGCCCTTTTCTAACAAGAAGTTGACATTGATGCTGTCTATTTAATTTTTAATAAGTTTTTCTAATGTGTCCAATTACTTTTACTTACTCTTCAGGCATAAGAGCATGAGGCTCTAACATCCATTCTAAGCCGTTTTCGTAAAAATCATGGTCACTTTCAGGCGTACCATCAAAAAACGCTTTAAAACGCTTCCTAAACTGCCTGCGCTGTTCCCTACGTCTTGCCTTACGTGGGTTTATTGGCTTTGTGCTGTTTTTCTTTATCTTCTTGGCCATTACTTATACTTGGCCATAAGGTTCACAAGAGAAAATCGTTCAATATCGAACATTCCCCTATTTGCATTTCTTAAAATATAAGTTCCCCTAAAGTGGTGATTATTTGGCCCCTTGTAACTTTCATCATGCAAATAACAAGAACCTCCAATAATTGCGTGAATGACTCTTTTTCCAAAACTTAATTGTTCCGCATAGTCGAAGCCCTGTTGGTGGCCTGCAACGCATGATTCATGCCTTTTAAGAAGTAATTGCCTAGCTGTTGAAATTGGCTTTCCTGAATTATCGTTAGGGAAGTAATGAGAAAAATTAATTCCGGCTAATTTAAAAACTTTTAAAAATGGAATAACTTTGCTCCACCGCGAATTATCTATTCTATACCGCTTAATCATTTCACGAACTGTCGAGTCGCCAAATTCTAAAGCTCTTTTTATTCTGTCTTCATGGTTTCCGTATAACTTAATCCTTTTTGTTTTCTTTTTATAATTAGGCCAAAAATATTTCAACCAATCCCAAAAAAACTCGTCTGCATTGTTTCCGCTTTCAATGTCTTCAAAATAATTAAAAATTTCGTGACTCTTCTTTCCTTTGTCATAAATGGAAAGACTTTTCATGTCGTGCCAATCTCCTAGCATAATAATATATTTGGGTTTTACTTCGGCTATGTGTTTTGCAATAGATTTTAAATAAGAGTAATCAACATCAGGTCTTACTTGCGTGTCAGGTATTATGTAAATATCCATTGAGTTTCCTAGTTGGGTTTTATTAATGGTGGCCACTTAATAAAATTAAATCAAACACCGCGCCCGATTAACCTTTTTACAAGAGAGGAAATTGCTCGGTTTTTATTGCTGTGGTAAAATTAATTATGCTCTTACTATTTTTCACTTTAGTAATTTATGAACCAACCGAATCAACTTACGAAATTGAAGTTTATGATTATTCTGAAGAAAACGTAATAGAGGTTATTTGTCCCGAAGGTACTTCGTCCTATGAATGTATAGAACCAAGACCGCCTAAAACAGAAATTTCTTTAGATGATATAAAAAATTGTGCAGACAACTGGGAAATAATCTAAGGGCCATATTTCAGGCCCATTAAATTACCTTTGTTCGATAATGATATGACTTTTATGCGTAACTCTCCAAAGTTCCCCTTCTGTGCTTTCTATATTCTCAAAAGTTTGAAGGGCTTCTTTTCTTGGGTTTGCTGAATTATCTTCGTCAAAAGAAATCTTCGCTTCCCACGGTTTCCAAATTTTTAAAATACGGTTAAATTTTCTTTGCTCTAATAAATACATTATTCGCCCCTGTAAATATCGTTACCAACTTCGATAACTGTATCTAGGTTTTCGGCTGAGAATCTTTGAATGAAATCAATCAACCTGTTAAGTTCTGGGCTTGTCGCATCGTCTGAAGAATCTTTAATTGATTTTGTAATCATTACCCCGCAAAGCTCCCTAGTGAAGCCGGAATGCTTTTTTACAAATTCGTGACAATCTTCCTCATTACAATCATGCCCATTTTTAATAAAAGCTTTTTTAAGCTCTCCAATACAACGCCAATAAGTTCTATGCTGTGCGCTTGTCTTAGGCTTTACCCAACGCTTAGAGATAATCTTTATCTTTTGGAAGGGTAAGTTCTTTTCTTTGCGCATTTGAAAATGATGGCCGAACTTGGCCACCATCTGCATGAAATCAGCTTCGGAAAATATGTTATATTCCTTGGCCATTATTTAAGCTCCGCATGAACTCTATTAACTTCAGTAGCGCCCATTTTTAACATTTCTCTAAGTGTACTTATATACTCTTCATCACGGTCAACCATTAAAATAAAAGGCTTCATTAAAGGGTGATAAGAAACGAAAATCCATTGGCTATAACCTGTCACCATCATTGACCCTTGAACTTGTGAAAAATATTCATTTGGCAATTTTCCACTTCTTAAATATTTCACATGAGTTTTAGCAAGCGGGCACTTTAACTCAAGGCCAATTTTCTTTTCTTGGTCTAGCCCATCAGGTGAACAACCGTAACCCTGCTCAGAATCACAAAAGCCAACCGTCTGAAAGTTGTAACCATGAGTAAAATTTACAAAGTCAAAAGCTTCACTTTCTAGCTCGTTTCCGCGCTCCATGGCCGAAGATTTGAAAGTTTCTTCTCTTTCACCTGTTAGCTTTTCCGCCACTAGGTTATTAATTAAGTCTTTTACTTGTGTTGACGGCTTACCTGTTGGGCTTAAAACCTTCGCAAAGTTGGAAGCTGTAAACTTCCCTAGCCTTGCAGTAAACCATTCGTCTGTGCCTTGCTCTACGTCGATTATTTTAAACATAATTACTTACCTTCCTTTGAAACAAGAGCGTTTCTTTTTGAGTTTAAAAGATTAAGAGCTTTTTTTGCGTCCACAACTGAAAGCATTCCAAGAGATTCAATTTTAAGATAATTCAAAAATTGGCTTTCTGGCGTATCTGTTGTTTTTAGAAGACTTTGAATTTTTTCTAGTTGCTCTTCTGTTGCAGGGTTATCAACTGCCCTTCTTGCGTCGTCGTCTTCGCCTGCGGTTACTATTCCAAGTGCATTCTCTAAAGCACTTCTCTTGGCAAAGGTAATCGCAGATTTTCTTCTTTGACTTTGATTCATTCTTTTATCGTCGTGCAAGTCATTAAAGAAATACTGAAAATCTTTTGAACAACCTGAAGAATGACTTACGATAGTTGTTAAACACATAAGTTCAGAATCTTGAGAAAGATTAAAAGAAAAACTTAAACCATACTTTCCTAGAATTGGCCTAATAATATGAACCATTTCATCAAGTGGAGCATAATCGTATTTCGTTTGACCAAATTCAACTTTTTTAGTCTTGGAAATAATCGGGCATTCTTTTTGAAACTTTGCAAAGGCTTCATTGAAGGCCTGAAGGTTTTGGCGGTCTTCCATTTTAATTTGAAGGTCTAAAAACTTTTCAAGTCTTTCTGGGTCAATGTCTGTTCTTTGAACGATTTCTAAAAGAGCGTTTTGCATTTGCTCATTATTAGTTAAGTCGTTCCCCTCGGTTGTTGTTACTTCGCTTCCTTTTTTCGTCATGTTACAAGCTCCTTGCTGTAATTGGTTGAAACAAGAAGGTAACATTTCGCTGTAGTAAAATCAAGTGGTGTAAAAAAGCCCTATATTTCAAGGGCTTAGATATTTTAAGCTAAGGGAACTATAATATTTACTGAAAAATTTAACGCAATATTCATTCCAAAAAGTGAATTTGACATAATGGCCGTTTGACTTGAAACGTGCCTGCAAATCTTAAATTCAGTCGTGCTATGAAGAATACACCTTGCAATGTTCGAAGCCGAATTAAGTGCGTCGTCATTATTTGAAATAAATCCTGAGCCGATAGTTACTCGAGGCCTTGTCGCGTCCGGCGTTGCCCATGACGAACTAACTTCTAAACCATCAGGAAGACTAAAGAGATAGTGACCACTTCCGGCACTTCCCCCCGTTCCTGAAGATTGTCGGTAGTTATAAGTCGCATGAAGAACATTGTTTATAATAAACCATTTTACTAAATCAACTTCTGGCGAGGTCGCTTTGGTTGGGGCCGTAGTTACTGCATCAATCGTAATTGCTTCACTTGAAATTGTAACATCTTCAGCACCACCGCCTGAACCGCCAATACTTACATAATAATTAGCCATAACAACCCCCTATGGTGTAACCCATGATTGACGTTCATTACTTAAATAACAAGAAGCCGAAAAGGTTCCTGAATTTCTAGTAATAACTACCCTTACAAAAGCGTGATAGCCTGCATTTATATCGAAGTGAACTTGATTCGCTCCATTCGCAACGCCCGCTTGTGAAGCGCCTGTAATATCTGTCCACGTTGTCCCGTCGCCTGAAACTTGAAGTTTTACATCGACGTTATAAGTTGATTCACTTAAGACAACATTAATTGAGTAACCACCACTTAAAGGCCTAACTAGGTTACTGTTTACGCTCGCAGAACTTGAGCTAACATCATAAAAAGATTTTGCTGTTGGCATAACTACCTCTTAAAAATTTTGCTTGTGAAGCTTTTGAAATTATTTTCTAAAAGCTCTTTGTTTTCATAAATACGAAAAGAAAAAAGTCCTAGAATGCTTATGATTACAAAAACCTTAAACGGGCTAACTCTTTTTACTTCGTGCGAATTATCTTTTTGAATAACGTTGTCCAAAGTCATTTTTGACTTTATTTTTCCGTTAATTAATTTCCATTCATGCGGGGGTATTCCTTTAGGAATAGAAGGGTTTACTAAAATGTCACCCTGTTCTTGAAGTTTCGCAAGACTTGGCGGGTTTATAAAAATCCTTACCCCGCCTTCCTTTTTAAATAATACAACCCTAGTTTTTTTCATCTTCTTTTTTCTCTTGTTCAGGTTCCGCAATTGCTTCTTTTAAAACACCTAATGCGTGTTGGATATTTTGGTGGTCTTTCAAGCTTCCTTGAAATCTTCCACAAATATCACTTATTAAATTAAACGCCTGTTCTTTTTTTTCTTCCATTTTTGCCATTCCTTTTTTTAGATTGTCGCCCAACTTGTACCGTCAGACCATTTTATTGTTTGCGTCGTTGAATCATAAACTATAGAACCTTCAAAGCTCGAAGCCGTAGGTAAGGAACCTGTTGCATAACTAGCTAACTCAAATGGTAAAGCTGAATAACCCTTTGTGCTTGTCTGCCCGATTCCTTGAACGCCACCCGCTGTAAAACTTACATCATCTGCCCCTTCGCTATAAAAACCTGTGTCCTTATCGTTAGAAAAAGAAAACATTGGAATTGTGTTAGCTCCCCTTGACCCTGCTTTAAAGTGTGGCTGAGTATCGGCTGAATAACTTGTTAATCCGTTTTTAGTAAAATCATAACGTGCTGTTGAACCCGCTAAAATATGGGTTTGTCCATTTGAACCAGTCTGATAAAAAGCTATTCCTAGATTAGATTCTCCAAGTGCCATAATCCCCGCATCGGTCTGACTAGAACCTATTCGTGGACTAATTGTTCCGTCCGATAGAACCGCACTCAAAACCGTTGCAGAATCATTTTCAAAATCTAAAAGATTTCCTGTCTGACTAGTTGACCCTTGAAGAGTTAATGGGATAGTGCTTGCTATGCTTGAAGTAAAGGTTATATCTTCTGTGCCACCGCCACCAAGGGCCGTCCAAGCGGAACCGTCGGAAAACTTAACTTCGTCGGTTGTTGTGTCGTAGGCCAAATACCCTTCATAGCTTGAGGCCGTAGGAAGTGAGCCTGTGGCATACTGGCCCACCCCAAATATTTTAGCTACACTTGAATAAGTAGTCGTTCCAATAAACGAATCAACCCCACCGGCTGAAAGTCTAACATCATCAGCCCCGCCAAAATAAACACCTGTGTCTGCGTCTGACCTATGACCAAGTATTGTTGCACTGGAACTTCCAAAGCCGTTACATTTGTAAGTGCCCTGACCGGCGTAATTAATCATCCCCAATTTAGTAAAGGCATAAGAGAAACTATCAGAATAAATCCTTGTATCCCTATTGCCTGTTGTTCCCGTCATTACTATCCCTTGGTCGGGGGCATCTATTCTGCGCAGTACAGGAGTCGAATTATTAGAAGACAGGGGAACCTCGACATAACCCTCGGGACTAACGCTCATTAAAGTTGTTGACGAATCATCTTCTATTTCAAGAAGGTTTGCTGTCTGTGAAGTTTCACCAGTAATAGTTAAAGGAACTGAACCAACTGCTTGCGATTCTAAATTTATTGCACCCGTTGAAATATCACCCTTAATTGTGTCGCCAATATTTAATTCATTATTTGCTGTACCTGTTAAACCTTCACCAATTAAAATTGCATCGGTGTAAGCGCCTGCATCACTATCTGCACCGACAACAATAGTATTGGCACCTGTAGAGTCTGCATTGTAACCAAGAGATAATCCGTTTAATCCTCCTGCTGTACTGTTAGCTCCGATACCTACAGCTCTACTTCCTGCAATGTTAGTGTTATATCCCATTGCGATACCGAGCGTACTTGAAGCAGTTCCTAAGTAACCTATAGCTACTGCTGAAGTTGTAGCGTTAGAGTTAATACCTAAAGCTGTTGAATTTTGTACAGCTGTTGCACCTGCACCAACAGCTGTACCACCTGCTACAGTAGCATCAGCATTAAAGCCTATTGCGGTTGTGTTACTAGCTGAAGAAATACTATTTAAACCAATAGCAGTACCATTACCACCTGAAGCTGTTGCACCATTACCGAAAGCTGTCGCTCCGATTGCTGTAGCTGTCGCACTAGCTCCAAAAATTTCAGTGTTTGCGTAAGAAGCATTTGGGTTTGAATATCTAACTAAAAAATCAACTTCATCTGTTGTTGAATCGCCTTCGACTGTTAATGAAGAATCTGAACTTGTAAGCGTTAATGTATCACTTGAAGAATCTGCAACGGGCGCTGTTCCTGAGTCCGGCTGAATAGTTGTAAATGAATTACCACCACCGCCAAGACCTAAATTATCTAAAAGAACTCTTTTGTTTCCGCCTGCGCTTGCATCGTAAATTGCAAGATAATCTGTCGCCGTGTCCGGTGTAACATCTTCAACCAATCCAATGATATTAAGGTTTGAAGGGCTTAAAACTTTGTGTTTATTTGCTACCGCCATTATATTGCCTTCCAGTAACCGTTACTTATAAAACCTTCAGCATCGAATGAACCTGAATTATGAGTAATTACAACCCTTACAAATCTATGAAGACCCACTGTTGTATCGAACATTATGCTTTCTGGGTCGCCACTAAATGCAAGCTCTTCGCTTCCCGTAAGGTCAACCCAATTAACACCGTCTAATGAACCCTGAAGTTTTGCGTCGGCGTTATATGTACCACTTACATTAATTTGAATTGAGAAGGCCTGATTTAGCGTATCAACGCTTGGGGAGGTATAAGTCGAGCTTTCACCTGTAGTTGAAAAAAAACTGTTCTGAGTGGCCATATATATCCTTTAGGGAAAAACGTACTTTTGTGGTATTAGTATAAATTCACCTTTGAAAAAATCCCAATCATTTAGTAAATCATGCTCAATTGTCCAACACTCACGCTTTTTCTTCTTTATGTTTTTACATTTTTGGTTGTAAATAATGCCTTTTTTTTGGTCGTGTAACCTATAAAATCGGTCACTTTTTCGCCTGTCTGGGCTTTGTTTAATTAACTGATTTCCACAAGAGGAAATAAATATAATAATTGCTAAAATACTATTTTTTAATTTCACCGATGAAACTCCTTTCAAGTGCTTTCTTTCTTTCGTGATAAGCTAAAACCGTGTCGAAATCATTATCTTGACGGCTAATCTCTTCATTGAACTTGTCTAAAAATTCAAAATACTTTCTTAGAGCCTTTTGCTTATCGCTTGGAAGTTTTTCAAGAATGCCTTTTACAACTTCGCCTGCGGTTTTTCCCACGGCTAAAATTTCACCTATTGCCATTATTTTTCCTTTAAAGGCTTATCGGTTTTAAATCTTAACCCGATATTGCTTGCCCCTGTAGTGACTAAAACGGTTCGCATTGAATCGCTTAAGTCAGGAAGATAAAGGCCCCCTAAAATTAGGAGGCCATTAAAAATGATTGTTTTACTTTTTAACAGAAACAACATTACCCTTCACTTCTGCAACTTTTGCTTTCTTACGAATAGCTTGAACTGCTTCAAGAATTGGCATTACAAGCCCTGACGCCGATTCTACCGGATTACTTTTAAATTCCTTTAGAACCTTTTCGCTTCCTTCGATTGCGTCTGTAAGTTCCTTATAAGAACCCATTAGAACCGTTGGAATATCTTGCCCCGCTTGAAATCCATCTTCTAAAGCTGAATTTGAAGTCACAAGAATTTTAGCAATTGCAACGCCGATTTCATTAGCTTCTTTTGCAACGTCGATTTCTTTCTTTACTGTTTCCACTTCTTTTTTTTCTGCCATTACTACCTCCTACGGTATGGAATTTTTGGAGCCATTGGCCCCCTTACTTTTTCACTTTGTTCCCTTTGCCATTCATCAGAAAGGGCGCTTAATCCTCTTGGGGTTAATGCTCTATTTTTAACATTCTTTTTTATTGCTCTTTCCATAGGTATTAGAGCCGATTTTGCCTTATAATTCAAGGCCTCCATACCGCCCGAAAATAAATTTGTTGGGCTTAAATCCATCATTTTAACAATGGCCGTTCTTGAAGGGTTTATTGGTCTGCCGATTTCATCAAGATAAAATAAATTATCCATTATTTTTTTATATTTCTTGGCCCCAATAGCCTCTTTTATCGCTTCACCTCTTTTTTCGATTTCTCTTATGGCTCCACGGGCAGAAATTTGATTTTCTCCGCCTATTCTTCTTTTTAAAATGTCGTCAATGTAATCAATACCCGCAGTTTCAACGTGCTTTGCATGACTCATTTCTTTCATTAATTTAACCTTTTTAACGTCGCCAAAAACCCTACTTAAAACCTTTTCGTCTGAAAGGTTTTCTATTCCTAACCCCTTCGTTCCACCTGATGCAAACTGCTTAGACTGTTTAACGTAATCGCTCCACATATTTCTAGCAATTTGAAATTGCGACCTATGAAAATCACTTTTAGCTGAAAGCATATCTTCGGTTGTGTCCATTAGGTTATTTCTAAGCTTTATTAAGATTAAATTATCTTGCCCCTGAAGAGCGCCTTCTTTTATGTAACTATCAACCGTCTTTCTCATAGTGTTTAAAGTGTTCACATTTATAACGTCTTCACCAATAGCGTTTGGCGCTGATTTTCCGGCGTCAATAGCTTTGATTAAATCAGAAAAAACATTTTGAACTTTTTTGAAGTTTGGTCGAGTTAATCCACTTTCAAAAGTGTAGGCCCTTTTTGCTCCGGCTTCGTCCAAGACTCCAAGCTTATTAAAGTTATCAATTAATGAACTTTTAAACGCTTCCCTTGGTGCTGTTACGTCTTTTCCGGCTTCGGCTACCTTGTCGAATAAATCACCTGCAATTTCTTTTGTTTTTGAAATTCTAGCTCTTGCATAATCTTTTAAACGTCCGCCCGACTGCATAACTGAATTATCAGAACTTCCCGCAAAGTCTGTTATTTCATCTAAATTATTTTTAATAGCTTCGATTTGTTTCTTTGTTTGTTCCCTAACTCCACGGCCCCAAAAACGTCTTTCACCTAAAGCTTTTTCAATCTCTAAATGTTTACCGCCTGCAAGTTGTCCCTTTGTTGGTTCTGGTAAATTTTGCTCTTTTGCAATTTTAATTAACTTCTTTCCAGTGTCGCCAATGTCCATTTTTGGGAATAATTTTCTAGCGTTTTTAACTGCTTTTTTAAAGGCCCATTTACTGCCTTTTGCTCCGACTGTTCCTAGCGCGCTCATTCCGCCACTTAAAGCCGTTTCTGCTACACGCTCACCAACTGTTGCACTTTCCTGTGGAGTGCCTAAGACGCCCGATAAACCCTGTCTAACAACTGAACCTGCTAACCCTCCGGCAAAACTCGCAGGAACTGAACCCGCACCCATTCCAACCATTGCCCCTGCGCCTGCCCCAAAGATTTCTGGTGCTGAACCTGCTAGGTCTGCAAAGTCCGCTGTGCTTAAACCTTCGGCGTTTACGGGTCGCCATTTTTCATTTTCTTTTAAATACATTTCGCCGTCGATTTCACGAACGTTTTCGCCACCAAATTCTTGAACCAGTAAAGCTTTACGATTTGACTCTAAAGGTTCTATTGCATATCTAGCCCTATTCCAAGCGCCAAGACTTGCCTCTCTTGGAGAAATTACTTCGGTTTCAAGTTCACCGTTTTCATTTTCTTTTCTTAGTTGGGCTAGTTCCTGTTGCTCTTCAGGCGATAAACCTTGAGGCTGTTCAGGTTCTAAAAGTCCCTGCTCTTGCTCAATTCTAAGAACTTTTAACTCTTGAATTTCTTCCGGTGTAAGACTCATTAAAAAGTACCTCTTGAAGCTTTTGCTTTTCTTTCTAATTCTTCTAATCTTTTACGCTTTTGAATTTTAATGTCGTTTTCATTCGCCTGCGCATCGTCCATAAAAGGAACTGAATTATTTTTTTCTCTTGTAAACTTTCTTCTTTTAGAGAATCGGCTGTTGCTCTTTTCAGACTTAAAACCTTTTAATGTTCCAACTTCTTCAAAGTAAGCTGAACGGGCTTCAATGTTTTCTCTATTTGTTTCAAGTTCTTTTATTGCCTTTTCAATCTTCTTTATATTTTCTTCAGGTTCTAGCCTTGGGTTATAAGAAGCATTCATAATTCTTTCACCTTCTTTCTCGGTGAACTGTGCGCCTAGTGTTGCCCTTAGTGCGCCCATGGCTGAAGCTCTTACGTCTTCTTCAATAACTAAAGATTCTTCGCTTCTCATAATATCAGGCATACGCCCTGCAAATCTTCCTGATAAAGATGCAGGCGGTTCGTCTTTTAATTTAGCAAGTGATTCTTTTAGTCTGGACATGTTTTTGTCATAAGTACCGCGCCCACGAACTCCCCACTCGTTATAGTCTTTTGCAAAGGCTTTATCATTTGCTTCTTCACCCTTTGAAAGTTTGCCTATTTTATTTCCGGCTTGGGCTTTTGCTTTTGCTTTTTCACGCGCTCTTAATTTTTCCATTTCAAAGTCATGCTTAAAACGCATTTCCTCTGCGTCTCTTGTTTGACTGAATGGCATATAACGTTGGTCTTCTTCAAAGCCTGCTTTATCTATCCCTTGTTCTTTTGCTTCAAGGTCTAGCATTCTTTGTTGTTTTACATAGTTTTCATCGAGCAATCTTTTTCTATCAGTAAAGGCTTGATTTTTTCGCTTAAAGCCTTGGTCTTCTTTTGCTCTTCTTTCTTGGTTTGCTTCTCTTGAGAATTGACGGTTTTCTTTAATAAGTTGACGGCCTCTATTAAATTGGCGGTCTTCTATATCCATTTCTCTATCTTCCATTTTTAACAGACGGTCTTCAACGGCTCTATCAATTTCACGTTGACGGTCTTCTTCGTCACGCTTTCTTTTAATAGCATTAATGTCGCGGTCTTCCGCTTTGTATTGGTCTTGAATATCTTCACGCCCGTATTTTCTTTGACGGCCTTCGGCTTCAATACCTCTATCTTCCGCGCGGTACTGGTCTTGAACGTCTTGCCTTCCATAACGTCTTTGACGGTCTTCGGCTTCAATGCCTCGGTCTTCTCTTTTATAGAAACGCTTTTCTTCGTCGTCTAATTTTTTTCTTTGACGGTCTTCTTCGTCTCTTCGGCGGTCAATGTCTTTATATTTATTTCTTCGTTGACGGTCTTCACCTTCCCAACCAAAACGCTGTGCTGTTCTGTCGTCTGTTGTGTCTTGTCTTCGCCAATCTCTTTCTCTTTTTTTAGCATCAAGCGCACGGTCTTCAACGTCCCACTTTCCTTGGCGCTCCCACTTTTCGCGGTCAAATTTCATCTTCTGAGTTTTAAAGTTTAGACCTCTTTTTTTAAATTCTCTTTCTAGCCTATTTTCTTCTTTATCAAAAACGCGGTCTTCACGTTTCCAACCCATTTCTTCACGTTTAAAATCACGCCCTTCATTTCTGAATTTATTATCAAGTGTTCTTTGCTCTTTTTCAGCTTCCCACTTGTCTTTTTCGTGGGCGAATCTTTGCGCGTCTCTTTCAAGTCTTTGGTCGTCCATAGCTTTCTGGCGTTGTGTTGCCATAGCTTTTGCACCATAGTCCGCAAAGTTTTTTAAACCCTGTTGAAAAGCGCGCTGTCTTACCGATTCTTCACTTTCGTTTGCTCTTAAAATTCTTCTGTTGGCCATATCTGTTCCTAAAAGTTAGCTAAACCCTGCCCTAATTGTTGTCCGGCGTATGCACCTTGAGGCCCACCGTAGTAAGCCCCTGCAAGACCGCCTGCAAGCCCTAAAAGCCCGCCTGAGCGTTGCCCGCCTGTTCTTCCTTGTACGAAGTCACGTTGAGCGCCTTGGGCCTGTAAAGCCTGATTAATCCCGCCTGTAGCTTGCTGAATTGAACCAAGTCTTTGCTGTGCAATTTTCTCTTGCATCATTGGTGCTTCGGCTCTTGAAGAAGCTATTTTTTTATTTGTTTCTTTGTCTGCATTTAACATGGCATTAAGACCAACACTTGAACGATTAAGACCACGTTGAGCTATTAACTGTTGCGCTCTTCGTTTCTTATCTTCGCCTTGACCTAATAATTGTTTTTCTTGTTTTGCTTGAACAACGCCCGCAAGTTTTTTTGGGTCAACGGCTCTTAGTCTTTTAAGTTCATCACCATAAAGATTAATTCCTTCTAATTGTTGTTGGCGTCCGGCTTCAACATTTCTTCTTAAAGACGGGTCAAGGTTTAACCACTTGTCCGCTTGGCCGGGGTCTTTTTCCCCTCTTAAAACATCGCCAAGACCTAAGACGTTAGAACCGCCACCCCAAATTCCGCCACCTGTAACTTCATTAGCTACTTCAGAAAGTCCACCTGTCGCAAGTCCCGCGCCGATTCTTCCAATTGTACTTAAAAAACCCATTTATTACCTCTTATTGAAAAGCGTCTGCCGGAACTGTAAACTTTCCTCTTATTGTTACTTGTTCGTCAAAACGAAAAACATTTGAACCAACGTTAAAACTTGTCGGGTCTGTTCCGCCCGTTGCTTTACCTATACTTACATAGATTTTAAATTGCGTTTCTGAGTAAGGGTAAGCAATCCCGTAACCATAACTGTAAAAACCTGTTCCCGCGTCGTATTGGTTTAAATTAATCCCGCCACTATAGTCAATGTCTGCAACTGTTGTGTTATTAAAATTTGTTCCATCTTTCCAAGTAATACCCGTTGGAAGGTCGAAAATGTAATCAGTAAGGCCCGCCGTTCCTCCGCCCACGTTTAATTGGTCGTAGTTAATTTGAACAACTGCGTTTGTACCTTGTCTGCTCCAACTGATTTTATCACTATATTTATTTGAACCTTTTGTTGGCGCTGTAACTGCTGAAGTAACTGTAATAGTTCCGCCGTCAACCCAACCGTAATGAGTCGGGGTAAATGCGTTTACTCTCCATTGGTCAATGCCATACTCGTAAAGGTCTGAAGCTGAATCGTTTCTAGCAACTGCCAAAACTTTCGCGGTTCCATTAAGCCCAAAAGTATCGGGCGCAACCGTTGAAAGAAAAGCATTAATTGTTGAGCCTGTAGAATCACCCTTTACATAAACATAGTAAGTTGTTGAAGCTGTTTCTGCCGAACAATCACCGCAACCCATAGAAACAACTGTTGGTGAATTTTTGTAAACCATTTTCCCGTTTACTGACATTGAGCAAGGCCCAATTGAAACGGCTGAAACGCTTGAACGTGAAACAAGGCAACCGCCTGTAACATGATTAAGCAATGGTTGAAATTCTGTGGCGTCTAATGCTGAAGCTTCTAATGTTCCATCAGTTAAGCAACCCGCATCTAAATCATTTGTTGCTGAATATACTGTTGAAAATTGATTATTAAGTTCTGCACTTGTTAAAACCGTGTTGGCTCCAAAACTTGAACGTGAAATACTTGAACAAGTTCCGGCTTCCGCTTGTGAAAAATAAGAGAAGGCCAATGCGGTAAAAACGAAAATAAAAAATTCTGTTGTTCTTTTTTTCATATTATACCTTTTAATTTGGATTACCGTTTTTTTGAATGTCTAGTTGCCCTTCAAGTAAAGCCATAGATTCACCTTTTTGGGTCTTATAAATGCCAATAAGTAATGATTGCCCACTTCTGAGAATTTCGCCAACATGCCGGACAATTGTACGCCCATCAGTTAAAACACCTTCGTCTAGCTTTGAAAGGTCTAAAATAAAGCCTCCGTCTGGGTCGCTGAAATTATATGCAATATCTGTCGAGCTTCTTTGTGAATAGTCTAAGAAATATCTTACCGTTATGTCATTTTCTTGGGTAATTGCTCTTAAAATGAAAGGCCCAAAGTTGTAACTTGCGTCCATATCTTCGCCATTTAGCCAAAAAAGCTTTGCAAAAGAGTCAATTGCTACTTCTGAACCTGAATTATCTACGTCGGTTCCACGGGTTTCTTTAATAGAATGACTGTATATATAACCACCTTCTCCACAAAAATAAACAACGTCTTCACCTAAACCGTCTTCACCAAGGCAAGCATCTGTAAAAATAACGTCAAAATCGTAAGGCCTGAACCCGCCAATTTCAAATTCAAAATTAAAACTTTTCTGAATGTCTGTAGCATCACCCTGACTAACAAAAGTCATATATTGCTGAAGAGTCGGGTAATAAACTGAAAAGAAATTAGAAGCATTGGCCTTATTTAATTCAAACGTTTGACCATTTTGCTTGAAAATATCTTCAATGTCGCCACCGTCGATTGAATCTTGTTTGCTATTGGTTTTCACAAGTCGCCCGTCTTTTACAACGTGCCAACCTTTTGAAGACATGAAAAACACATCACCATTAATTACTCTAATTGTATCGTTTGAAATACAACCTAAATCTGTCGAAATAATAACTTGCTGTGGATTACCTGAAGCTTCTGTAAAAAGTTCAATATGATTTCTTTTAAATGCTACTAAATAAGGGTTTTGATTATCGCCCGAAAAGTAACCAACACCGATTCCAGTTATAGGCCCATTACCCGCAATATTAATTGTTGCGCTTGTTTCTGTTCTGTCGAATGCGTCCGGTAAAAAAGCTTCACTGAAAAATATATCACTTGGATAAGTCGAAGAGCCTGCATAAGCTAATTCTTGTCCGTAAACCGCTAGGAACTTAGCCCCTCCGGTTTGTGGAGTACCATTAACTTCTGGCGCGGTTTGTGTAGAACTTGGGTCGTCGTCTATTGTTTCTACAATTTCCGTTAAGTCTAATTCGCTCCAAAAAAGCCAATCTGAATCGTTGGTAATATCTTTGTAATAAATTCTTATTCTATCCATGAAAGGATTTTCAGGGCTTCCAGTTAAGGCGCTAACGTCAATCTGTTCACCACTTGCAACCGTAACCGTTGAGCTTGCTGAACTTAAATTAGATTCAAAGCCTAACTGCGTACTGTAATAAGTATAGCCCACTTGGTAATCTGAAGCCGTTAAGCTGTTTCCACTTCCTGAGCTTGCAACCGTTGGCGCGCTTATTGGCCCCGCTTGTCCTAAAACTGAAAAAGTTGAGCCGTCATAAGAAAAAAGCCCGTTGTCTTCTATTGCAATTATGTGGCGGTTGTTAAAAGTTACGGCCCTATGTTTTGCGTCTGCATTTAAACCAGTTTTTAAAGCTGTGTGCGCTCCGGTTTGGTTTGCCTTGTAAAGAGTATCGCCGTCTTTAATTATGTAATATCTGTCGCCTGAATTATCTTTAAAAAAAGAAATACTTTGAGGCGCACCACTGAAGGCGGTTTCATTCCAACGACTAATTCCGTTCCTTGTATGAAGCACGTCTTGAATCGTTACAACATTTGAAGCATCAATAAGCCTGTCGTCCACGTTTACTTTATAAGAAACGGGCATATTAAAGTTTTTCCACTTCTTAGAAGCTCTTCGCAGTAATGGCATTTAAACCTCGTAACCAAAAGTGTCACCTGTTACATCACGAACAACACTAGGGCGGTTTTTTAATCTTCTTAGTTTATTAATAGCTTCTTTTTTAAAGTTCATATAATTATTGAGCTTAGAAACATGGCCGTCTCTATCTCTGAACTCGTAACCTTTCCAAAGAACACCTTCAATAATTGCTTTCTTGAAAGTGATAGGCATATCTATACTTCTTTCTTTGGTATAAAAAACTTCATGCGGTCTTCTATAAACGAAATAATTAAAGGTTCTCTGGGCCTCTGTAGCCCCGCTAGAAAGCTTCGGATATAATTTGATTCTATCTGTACCAACATAGTCAAAATAAGAAGGAGAAGCACTGTTAGACCCCGCAGGGTTATATCTGCGAATGTCGTCCATATCTTGTCGTTCTAAATATTTACCTAGTGATTGATTCCAAGGATTATCGCTAGAAATTTGGTCTAATTCTGAATCGCTTGGAGGTGAAATAGTTGAATCACTTGGAGCCGTAACACTTAAAGTTGTCGTTGTGTTGTCTTCAATATCTGCAACGAAAAAAGGCTCTGAATAACTAGCGCCTGAAGCGTCGGTTTGAGTCATTAAATAAATTCTTCTATAAATGTTCGCGGGATTTACTGAGCTATCACCCGTCATTGTTGGAATTACTGAAATATCTATGGTTCCATCTGAAGCTGTTCCGGTTACTTCCGAAGAAATTACTCCGGCTTCACTTTCCATATAATTCTTTTGGTCTTCGTCCCAAATTAAGAAAGTCACTAAAACTTTATAATTATAATCTTCAACTAGCGTACCACCTGAAGCAATTGCAACCGTTGGCGCTATTGGTGCGTCTATGTTCATGCTCATTATTTCTTGTTCTAATGGCAGTAATTTTTTAAGTTTAAATTTGAAAAAATCTAGTGGCGTATCTGAAACAATATCGTCTTGAATTTCATTTATCCAAGTTATTACCCTTTCTTTGTTCGCGTCCGATACGTCCCAAAGTCTAGTTGCTAATTCATCAACTAAAGCTTTCCCGTTCCATTTTCTTGACATTTTTTACCTCTTTGATTCATTGATTTTAACAGATTGAAAGACTTGCCTGTATGTAAACGCATCATTGAGAGATTTGGAGGCCCTTGCAGTATTGAAGGCGCTAGGACATGGCAAGAAATCCTAGACCTAGCAAGGGCCATAAAAAAGGGGCCGAAGCCCCCAATATTAACGCATTTTTAAGAATGTACTTACTGAACCACTTGTTGACTTAGCTTCTAGGAAAATCCCAAAAGGTCTGTCTAGCGCGTCTGGTGTAGTAACTCCGTAAGCTGTTCCGCCTGAAGTTTCACCAATAAAAGCCGGAGCGCCTGCAACTGCATCGTCACCTGTAGCATCATAAGTCACTGAAGCAACCCCGTAAGTTTGGCACTTACAAAGAGCATCGTCGGCACAAGCAACGGCCACAACACAATGAACCGTTTTGCCCGCTGTGCTTGAAGTGTTTACGGAAAAACCGTCTAATTCAGTTTCGTCAAGAATCACCGGAGCGCCCGCAGAAATAGAACCACCTGAAGTATTTTTAACATTGATAAACCATTTCTCTAAAACGTCTGTTGAAGTTCCATCAGCGTTTAAAGAAGTAGAACGTCCAACTGGCCCAACGTCTGCCATAACTGCTGTGGTAATAGTAAGGGCTAGGAAAGCCATAAATAATTTTTTCATAATAAACCTCTATAATTTTTAGTTAATAATTAATGTAAACCAAAAAAAAGGGCCGAAGCCCTTCTTCTATTTCATTCAGTAATTAAACTGTAATGTCATTTACTCTTGAGTGATACTTTCTTTCTGAACCAACTAGGTTTCCGTAAAGAAAGATTCTTTCAAGTAGCGCATCGGCAGTTTCTAAGTCTTGGATAGATTGACGGCGCATGTTGTGGTCACGGTGTACGTGAAGTTTTGCATGCTCTTCATCAATATAGAAAAGAGTTTGCGCAGGCATTAGGTTTACAATCATGTGGTCAATACCGTTGTAAACAAGTGTTTGCCCTTTGTGACCTTGACCGCTTACAGTGTCTTCACGCATTACACGTTGTTGACCTGTTAAAAGTCCTTTGAACTTAGTGAAAACTGCCTTGTCCATAATACCAAGAGTAGCACCACCAAGACCTTCTTCAACAGTTTGGTCAAAAGCTTTATCAATCATAGCTTGAGTTAATGCTCTTGGCGTACCTGAGTTATCATCAACATAAGATACCCATGAAGCTAGGTCTGCCGGAGCAATCCCACCATAAGTTCCACTGTCTGCAATGATAGCTTCAAAACCGTCAAATTGGTCTGTATCGCCTGCACCAAGAGAAGCGCCACCGTCTGAAAGAATACCTTTAATCATTCTTTGCTTCATGGCCATTTCAGCTTGTTTAACTTTTGCAGAAACAAGTTTTACCTTTCCACTGTCACCACCGTTTTTAGCAATATCAGCTTTATAGATAACAACCGATTCTTGAATGTAGCGCCAAGCATGTTCACTTGAACTAATTCCATCGTATTCCGTAAGAGCTAGTGTATCTCTTGGCTCGAAGAACTCACCAGTAGAACCAGTGTCGTCAACAGAATAAAGAGGACAAGTAATTGAAGTACCACCGTCTTCTAGTTCTTGGTTTTTTCTAAGTCTTGAAAGTAGTTTATCGTTTTTGAAAACACCTTCAGTAAGTTTTTTCTTAATCAGCTTGTTAGTCAGTGCTGTAATCTGAGTATAAGTTAAAGCCATTTGGCCCTCCGTAAAAAATTAAAGTTCTTTCATTATCTCGAATGCTTCATTCTCGTAAGAATTGCCCGAAGTCATTCCAAAGACCTTTTCATTATCATCATTATTAGGCTTTGAGCCTTGGCGCGCAACCTTCGCGCGGGTTTCTGCGATTTTATTCTTGTTGGCCATAGCCTTTTCAATCGCTTCACCATAAGTTGCAAAAAGAGCATTTTTAACGCTCATAGAATTGGTGCTATCAGCTTTCCAAATCTCTTGCACTTTGTTCCAATCGGGCTTAATTCCTAAACTTCTTAATTTAGGCCCAAAAGAGGTTTGCACGTTACCAACTTCTTTCGTCCAAGTTTCTTTAATAGCTCCAAGTTGTTTTTCTTCTTCCGATTCAACTGAACCATTTAATTTTGATTCAAGTTCTTTAACCTGATTTTGAAGTTGTTCCACTTGTGGGCTTACATGGTTTGCTTGTTGTTGGTGCTTTGTAAAATGATAATCTAGTTCTTTGAATAGTTCAGGGTCACTATTCTGAATGTCTGCAATCATTCCCTGGAAAACGTTATAGTTTCCTAGGGCGTGAGAATTTTGCTCTTGTTCTTGAGAAAATGCTTCACGTTCAGAATTAAAAGTTTCGCGCTCTTGTGCTATTTCAGCATCAAAAGTTTTTCGCGCTTCTGATAATTCTTGCGTTTTCTGAGTGTAATCAAAACCCTTTGAAAGATGCTCTTTGATTTCTTCCAAGTCATTAAATTCTACAGGATTTCCATTATGGATTATTCCCAATTTATTTAACTCTTCTAAAACCGGATTGATTTCACCGTCTTCGCTATCAACCTCGAATTTTTCTAACTGCGCTTCAAGGCCGTCTTCTTCTTTTGAACCTTCTTCACCTTCTTGGCTACTTGATTCTTCAGAAGTTGACTCGCTTTCACTTCCGCTTTCACTCTCTAAGTTGATTGACTCTAAAAGTCCCTCAGTGCTTAGGTCTTCGCTTCCGCTGTCCGTGTCTGCTCCGCTTTCTTCTCCGCCTTCACTTCCTAAGTCCAAGCTTCCGCGTTGGTTGTTTAAGATTGATGAAAAATCTTTGAAAAAAGTTGCTGTTGTTTTTTTTGCCATTACTGCCATATTTTATAACTCCGGTACTTCCGCTTGGTCGTTGTTGACTGCGGTTATTTCGTCGTTTGCTTCTTGCCTTCCTACCTCTTCGAGAATCTTTAATTCTTCAGGAGAAAGAAGGTCTGTTGAAATTTCTGATTTTAATTTCATGTTATCAATTTGAAGTTTTTCCATTTCTGCGTTTACTTGTTCAGCTTGCGCGCCCATTTGGTCGTTAGCCTTTGCAAATTCTCTAAGCTTTTCAGCTTTAGGCATGTCAACTATTTCTGCAAATTGAGTAAACGTAATCTTCTGAGCATTAAGAAGTTGAGAAGCAAAACCGTTAAACGCATCTTTATCAACTCCACTCATTGTTCCGGCTGTTGATTTAATATCGTATTCTAGGTTTTGCATTTCTAAAGGATTAAAAATAATCTGACTTACGTTTGCACCTTCGTCTTCAAGCTCTAAAACTTTTTCGGTTGTCCAGTGTTGAATAATATCACTAGCAACAAGCTTGCTTAATCTTCTTAAAGAATAATATTGATTTTGACGGTCTTTTAATCTTATTCGACCTAATGCTTGGTTTTGTGTTTTTGTTACCGTTACTTCTGAAAGTCTTCCGTCTGGCAATTCGCCCCTTGTTGGGTCGGTCATACCGGAAATATCGTCCATTGTATTTTTACGGTCTTCTTGGAATCTTCGCCCTTGTTCAGATACTTGACCCGTAGGAAGGTTACGAACTGTCCAAGCTGTACCCGATTTAGTTTCATAAATTGCGCCGTCTTCGTTTGTTACGTCGTCTTTAGTTAATCCACTTTCAAGGTTCACTTCTTTTTCAGGATTAGAAACTTTTTGAAGCCCCTTATATTCTTTATATCCTAAAACCGCCTGCATTCTTTGAGAGTCGGCAATGTTACGAATCATACCATCAGCGTAAATTGTTCCGTTCCTATAACAATAAAAAGGAACTAAAGGAATTTGCTCATGCCAATTTTTATTAGGCCCATCATAACAAACAATATCGTTCACCGTTTCTATGCACCTATAACCGCCCTTGTATTTCAGCCTTTTCCCTTTTGGGTTTAGCTTGGCATACATGGAATGTTCTTCAATATGGTCAAACATTACTTTAATTTTTTGTAGTTCTGCCTCGAATTGTTCCGCCCCTTCAGGGTTTTGCATTACTAGCTGTTCTACCGCCCCATAGACTTGCTCAAAAGGTGTATTCGGTGCAATGCCTAGGTTTTCTAAAAGCATGTTTATGGCATCATTGTGGGCTTCTATGTGCCTCTTATGATTCTGCCATTTATTTAAGTTTGGAGCTACACCCTCGACAATTTCTTGAGTTTCTTCTTCAAGCTCTCTTAAAATATCTTCTTCTGGAATTTCTTCGGTTGAAAAATCTTTCTTGTAAGTACAAACAAGCCTTAGCGTATCGTCGTCACAATATTCTTCTGGAACTGTTCGCCTTGAATATCCTGAACCATAATCTTGAGTCTCTTTCCCACGGTCTGAATCATCTGAATCTTTTGACTCCGGTGGTTTTGCTGTTTCAAGCTCTTCTTCTTTTTCAGGGTAACGTAATTTTAGCCAATCTCTTGACCTGTCTAGTTCGATTCTTGCCTTGTCGCAATCTTCAATCTTAGAGCTTCGCCCTGATAGTTTCACTCGGTTATATTTTAGAACTTCGTAAATCTCTTGACCTTCTCCGCCCTTAGCATCGAAATCATAATAAGGGTGAATATACCCGTTTCCGGTTGTTAGTGCTAAACGCACAACTTCAGGAAAGAGTAATTCAAGCCCTTGGTCTTCGTTGACCCAATTAATCGCTTTTTCTAAATTCTTAGCATGTTGGATTCTTGAAGGGTCAACAACTGAAACTGAAGGCGCAGGTAAATTGTCCGTTAAAATAGGGACGGCAGTTTCAATCAATGGAAAAACATGGTTTTCGTAAGGCCTATACTCATTAGAATTTTTCCAACACTTACCAAAATAAAGCTCTTCTTCGTCTTTCCAGTTTTTCTTGCGTTGGTTGTAATACTTTTCAACGTCCTTTTTAACGGCGTCTCTTACTTCGATGGCACTAGGCCCTTTTTTAGTTTTATCCATAGCCAAATAATATAGAAATTCAATCTAATTCATAGATTTACGGTTGATTATGCGTAACTAATCCGGTTTTAACGAATCTCAAAACCGCCTTTTAAAGCTTAATTTCGCCCGACTGAAGCCCGTTTATAAGCTCACCGTCTAAAGTTATCCCGTCTTCGTACACTTCTTTTAAAATATCTTCTGTCCAATAGTCTTTGAAGTCGTCACTTTCCGGCTGTTCCTTAATTTCATCGTAACCAATTTCGATAAGGCCTTGAGCTTTTAATTCTTTCTTGTATTCTGAATAGGTATTACAAACTTTTCCAATATTTCTTTGAAAGCCTGCTTTGAATCCGTCCCGAACTGTTTTATTTGATTTGATTACTGCCATTCTTGGATAACCACAACGGAAACAAGCCCAACCACTTCCATATTGTTCTCTTTCAAATTCTTCAACCTTAAAGTGACGGTGAAAACTTCCCCCGCATTTTTGATTCTTACAATGAAATCTATAGTTAGGCATTAGTCCCTCTTGTATTCAAGTAGTGAAAATCGAACATTGACGAACGCGCTGTTCGTGTCAGTGTCGGCAACGAAATAAAGCACATCTGTGGGCGATAATTTAAAACCTATAGGTTCGTTCATTGATACCGTATTCTCTGTACTTGAATCTAATGTAACTCTAAAGACTTCAAATCGTATTTCAAATTGCCTGTTAAAGACATAACCTTTAATTGTAACTTTTGGAGAAGAGCCGGAAAGCTTATTGGTATTAATCTTTAAATATTTTGCAACCGCATCACTATTTGCATCTGTGTGAAAAATCGCCTGTTGTGTTGTTCCATCACCTTCAGGCATAAAGGCTTGCGTTGTCGCACCTGTTGTATCTGTTATTGCAATATCACCGCCGTTTGCCTGCGTTGACCCTGCAACTGACACCGCCACTCTATTAATCCCTAACCCACTAAAAGAGGTTACATCACTTCCTGAGCTTCCAAGCGTGTGCAATCCAATTTGTGAAATCCCATCATCATCAATATAGACAAAGTAAAGAGTTTTTGCACCGTTTGCCGTGGAGCCGTCTGCTGTGTTGTCATAAGTAATTGTAAACGTCGAAGCGGTTGTCATAGGGGTAAAGTTTCCGGTGGTCGCCCATACTGTTTGCTCACCTGAACTTGCTGTTAAGCCTTCACGGTAGCCAAACTTATTAAAGTGAGTAATACCTGAGCGCCTTCCAATTAAAACTTCGTCGTTAAAATTTGTAGGCCTTACACTTGTTGCATCTGTATCAATACCGATAGATTGATTTGCAGGGGCATTACTTGGGACAAAATTGTTTCCGTAATAAGTATATAAACGCAAATAAGTTTGGTCTGAACCTGAATCATTATAGAATCTAACTCTAAAATATCTTCCAAGTTTAACACCTGTATGAAATTCATGTATGCCACCAGTAACCTGAAAACCATTAGGCGGGAAAGTGCTATCCCAATTTGTGCCATCATTAGAGAAATCAGTGTAAAGAATACCGTCTTGGTCTGTCTTTACTGAAACACCAAAATGACTGTCTTGATTCTTTTCACCTGTACCTGTGAAAGTTGAGCCGTTGGTTAAAATTGCTGTACTAGTGTTACCTGTTGAGGTAACAAGCGATTGAGTTACAATTTTTTCAAATTGTGAACCGTCTGCGCTTAACTTGTGAGAACCTGCAATTATGTCGTTCATTGGCACGGCTAAGTAATCAACCGATAAAATAACTGTGGGAATAAAAATCAATAATAGTAATGTAATGTGTTTCATAATTTTCCTTTCTTACTATTAGCTTGTGCCTAGTGAAGAAGTTAAAGTTCGCCTATTCTTACTATCTCGCCATTCAAGACAAGAGCTGTGAACTGTTTTCTAGTCATTTCAGTATGCCCTATCTCTTCGCCCCAATACAATAAAGGCGTCTTATCGTAAGGCCTAGTTGTAAAGATATTACCGCCTCTTGGATAGAAGTAAACTAATTCATAAAACGCAATATTAGTCATGCTTGCACCTGATATAAAACAAGAGTTAAAAGGACAAATAATAGGAATAAAATAACGTCGGACTTACTCACCTAAAACCACTTCGTCTAATCGCATTGAATCCAATTTCATCAATTGCTTATCTGCTTCGGTGTAGCTAATCATACCAAGTACACCCAAAATAAGGCTTAGAACGACTGTGAGAAGGCCAATTTTCTTCTGTTTTATTAGTTTTTGTCTTAATCCGCTGTTTTTCATATTTTCACCTAATCAAAAGGGTCGATTACTTTCCCTTGCATAATTGTTTCGGGGTCGTGTCTTGGGCTATAAACTTCGGGTTTTCTATCGTCTATTATTTCCGTTGCCACTTTATTTTGCGGAACTGGTATGCCTTTATATTCTGCAAAGCTTTTTAAACAAGTTTCAAGGTACTTGTCTTGTTGGTTCAATCTGCCATGAACATAAAGGAAGAAGAATAAATGAATCAAGACCGCGACGGCCACCAATTGAAGAATCATGCTTGCCCCTAATGAAAATGATTACTCTCTTTGCCTTTTAATCTTTCAAGTTCTCTTATCTGCATTTCTAACTTATATATTTTGCAATCTTTGTTTCTTATCACTTGGAGAAGATTCGCCATTATTTCTAAATATATTTTGAGCTTTTTTTTATCCATTTTTGTTAGCTCTATAGTAATCAATCGACCCTTTAACTAGTTCGGCATTTTTAGCAATTAAAACAAGGAAGTCTTTTAAGTCTGTTTGATTTCCTATTTCACCTAGTAGCATTTTTAATTTATGATTTTCTTTTTTTCTTTTATTGGCTGTTTTTTGCATAGCACTTAAAAGCCTGTGCGTTTTTACTTCATTATTGTTTGAAAAATCGTCGATAATATCCATAAATTACCCAAATATATCTGCGCTTTTCTTCCTAGGCTTCAATGCCTCATGCGCCCTCGTATCATTTGTTTCTTTAGAAAGCTTAACCTTATGTACTTTGATATTCAAATTTGTCTGCAATCTAACCGTTATTGCAATACAATAAGCCACGGTTCTATCCATTGAATTTAGGACAACTGTTCCGTTCTCTTCTCTTGCCACTAGCCCCATTTCTTCAACTAGCTTAATATCTAAGATTCTGCCCATACCTTCACGCAAGGCTTTTGTTGCATTGTTGAGCATTACCATTTTAGAGCTTTTGGAAGTTACCCAACCAATTCGCTCTTTTGTTTCTTTAGTTACCTTGTCTTCTATGACTTCACGGTAAAGGCTTGGATAGCCTTCATTTTTAATCGTTGTTACTGTTGTGTGACCCATGTTGTTCTTTTCTGGTGCAAGGGTCGCATTATTGTAAAGCTCTCCAATTTCAATAAGAACGTGACCAAAAATGTCGGGGTCAATACGTCCGTAAAAAGAGGCTACTTGATTAAATTCGTGGTCAATTACACAAAAGGTCGAAGCATCACCGGAGGCTAAACCCTCGGCAATATCAGCACCGATAAAATACTGCATATTAGCTCTTGGAGGCGTAAAGATTTTAAGCTTGTCCCAATGGTTCTTAAGAAGAAAAGAATCAATATTCAATCTGTCTTTAATATCTGCAATTCTATTTGAGCTTAGTTTGTTGTGTAGTTTATTAAGTATTTCAGGGTCAAAGACGGGCGCGCCTGTATTTAAAAAGGCTTCTTCGTCGTCTAATGGAAAGTCTTGTTTGAATCGTTCCGCAGGCGTTAAAATTAGAGCTTCGTCGTCGCCTAGGTATTCTGATAGTTTTAATCTTCGCCACATTAAATTGGCTTCAGTGATTACAGGAAATCTTTTCAATATTTCTTTTTCGTACTTGGTAGCCTTAAAGTCGCTCGGTGGTTTTATTTGATAGTCGTCAATCTCATACCAACCAACAAAGAAAGGCTTATAGATTGAATCACCACGTTTAGAAGCTTGCCATAAATCATAAAAAGCTTTACCAATTCCGGCGCGTCCGTTGGCTGTTGATTCTTTAATAATGGTTGTCGATTCATGTAATGGGATAGAGTTTGCAACACCTTCGTCAATTTCGTTCATGTATCTAATGAAAGCAACTTCTGAGATATGCGCGCCCTTTCTTGTTCCTGAACGCCCTGCATTTGGGTCTTGTCCTGTTTCAAATTTAATTGAAGAGCCTAAACCTTTTGGGCCTAGTTCATTAGGATTATTTAATAAAACTTGTTCAGTATTCTTGAGCGCAATCATTGGCTTTAATTCTTCTGGTAAAGTATCAATGAAGGTTTTATACATGCCCGCAATTTCAGCGGTTCGCCCTTTCTTATCTGCCAAGGCAATACACTTGTAATTCTCTTGGGTACACATTTGATGCGTGAAATAAGAGGCGCAAATAGTTGAGAAGCCCGCCTGACGTGGTTTAAGAACTATTGCCCTCTTAGGCCCTTCGATGTTCAGCAGGAAGTCAAAGAAGTTCTTTTGATATTCTCGAAGCCTAAAATTCTGAAGGCCATCAAGTTTTGTATTAATTTTTTGGAAGTTTTGGGAGTAGTAATAATAATCCTGTAGCTTCGCAATTAATTCTTCTGGGGTCATTAGATATGCGTCCAGTTTTTACGGTTTAATATATAAGAAATCATTCTTGCGCTTACTCCGTATTTTAAAGCTTGGTCTTTCAAGGCGACCGAGCGTCCAACTTTTCTAATATTTAAAACCTGCTCTTCTGTTAATTTGCTCGAAGGGTTTACTATCCCTTTTCGTTTTTTTTGTAATCCACTCTTAAAAGCATGAAGTTGATTCTCTGAGCGCGTAACCCATTCGAGATTTTCTAACCTGTTATCCGTTTTGATTCCATTGATATGATTAATCTCTTCTTTATTACTTGGGTTAGGTATAAAGGCAAGCGCCACAAGTCTATGGACTGCAACGCTAACCCTTTTACCATTTTTCCGAAATTCGGCCCTAATATAACCATGACTGTTAATGCTTCCTTTTAGGTTTCTTCCTTTCCGATTCTTGCCATTTTTATCGGTGTAAGATTCACAAAAAAGAGAGCCGTCTTTAGAAATAACATAAGGGCAATCATACCCTTTTATTTTTTTAGATTTCACGGAAAAATCGGTTCCACTCTTGCTCTACTAAAACTCTACGCTTCCAAAGAATCTTTGCTTCAGGATAATCTTTCATTTCTGGCATGAATCCCTGCTTCATTTTCCATTCTAACTTCTTACCAATTTGTGCTTCTGGTTCAATAGTCACTGGAATATAAGTAACAAACATTTCTTTCTGTCTTGCTTCGTCGAAATAACTAACGTGCTTGTATTTTCCGCCAAGGTGACAGCGTAGCCCCGAAGGTGGTGCATTGTAACACTCACAATTTTCTTCAAGCGTATCGGCTTCCATCTTATTTAGAGCGTATTCATCAGGAACACTAATAAGAAGACGTTGCCTTTCCCATGTTAAAAGCTTTCTATAAGTTTCAACGTCTTTATCTTTTAAGACTTCAACCTTGAAAACCTTAATCGCCTTCCTGATAGCATTTAAGTCATAGAGGTGGTTTTTTCTAACGTGTGCTTTTTCAACACCGTCTTTTAAACCTTTAGTTTTTCTTTTTAAATCACCAAGCTTAGAAAATTCTCTTTTAAGAGCTTCCAAAGATGCGCCATGATTTGTCTTGCCTTTTCTGCCTGCGTTTTCTGTTGT
>CERU01038868.1_pt1 | contig 36033 bp, 31 predicted proteins | sample 530741 | NCBI WGS metagenome assembly CERU01 (sample SAMEA2620925, study PRJEB7988) | marine metagenome | biome: marine biome (ENVO:00000447); feature: deep chlorophyll maximum layer (ENVO:xxxxxxxx); material: "saline water (ENVO:00002010), including plankton (ENVO:xxxxxxxx)" | depth 30 m | reverse complement strand
CGGCGGTCCCGGCCTGCCGCAGGCAAAGGGTCGCGCCGGTAATCGGCGCGCCGGTGGCGGCGGTGCCGCTCAGGTGGCTGGCGGAGTCGCCGCCGCCGGTGGCTGGAGCGCCACCGCTACTGCTCCCGCCCCCGCAGGCGGTCAACCCCAGAATCAAAGCTGAAATGGCCGTGGTGATGGCCGGTATTTTGATATTTAGCATGGTGTGGTCCGTATTCCATTCACGGTTAGTGGAAAGAAGGCGTCCTTCTTCGAGAACAGCGTTAAGGGGAATACTCTCCCTCTCGCCCGTCATCGGCGGATGCCCCCAAGGCTTTAGGCGCCCTTTTGGGCGCCATGGCGCTCGCAATGGAGCGAAGTTCACAATCCCCAGACCTAAAAAGTATGGATATTCCGTACACTCTAAGTCAACATAAGCCATACGACAGCAGTTGAGGGTATCCGTACTTTGAGGGGGCTGCTGACCATCGAGGCCCTCTCATGTCTGGTTTCCAGGAACGTCTGAAGTCTGCTCGACAGCGGCTGGGTTTGACCCAGGAGGCGCTTGCCGAGGAGTTGAACGTCACCAAAGCGTCCGTCTCCGCGTGGGAGACGGGCCGGGAAAAGCCGGGATTCCGGCTGTTACCCAGGCTGCGGATAGTGCTCGGCACTTCATTGGACGATCTGATCTGCGGCGGCGATACCGACGGAGAGCCGCCGGAGGGCGACCGATTGGTCGCTCGCAACGATGATGAAACGACCTTGTTGAAGGCCTACCGCAAGCTGCCCTCTAAACGCCGACGGGCGCTATTGGACCTACTGGGTAAACCCTGATTTGTCCGGCGCTGTTATCGGGCTAGCACGGCTATTTTCAGCCCGGTACCGGTTCACCAGGTCGCGGATTAGCGCGTCGGCCTCGTCGTCATCGGGCAGTCGGCCTTCGTTCAAAATCAGGTGATAGCCCAGAAGCTCACCGAAATGCGCGATGACCTCGTGTTCATAGCTGCCATCAGAACGAGATAGTTGAGGTAAGAATGACCGGCTGTGCAGCCAGATTCGTTCCAGATAACGACAACACTCCTGGAGCAATTGGAACGGGCTGCCGTCCCAATGACGCATGACATCTTGGCGCCGCTGGCGGTTTCTGGTTGACGTCATCAAGCCTTCGTAAAGAAAGGCACCCCATACCGCTGCAATAAAGCCCGGCAGAGGTTGATCCTTCGGATTAAGGGCACAAAGCATGGCTATTCGTCCTCTAACACTCGTCGGCGTTTGATCTAATTACCGCCGGTACTGGCGGAACTTTCGGAGGTCGGTCTCGCTCCACCTCTATGGCTTGAGTATGCAGAACATGGCGACAATGGCTGTCGTCAAAGAAAACAAAGGATTTGGGGGTGGAACGCACCATGGCGGGGACTGCGTCCATTAGTAATAAGACATTCCGGATGCTGGCGTTGCTTCACGCATTGCCGAGAGCACCGAGAAAAGCCACCAGTGCAGAGCTGCACCAGAAACTTTCCAACGGCGGGCACCAGATCACCAAGCGCTCCGTGGAGCGCTATCTGGATGAGCTCGCCAGCTCCTGGGAATTCGGTGCTCTGGTCCTCTGTGACGACACTTCGCAACCTTACGGTTGGTCAATCAATTCCGAACGAAGCCTCTCTATCCCCGGCATGGACGCTCAAATGGCGGCTACCTGGGATCTGGTACACCGCTACCTCAAACCGCTCATGGCCAAAGACGCCCTGGACAAACTCGCGCCGGTCTTCCGCGAAGCCCGGGGATGGTTTGATAAGCATCGCCCGGCGGGCAAGCGCTATTGGTCCGACAAGGTCGCCTATGTCCCCCGTGGGTTCGCCCTGCAGCCAGCCCGTGTGGAGCCGGGGGTCGCGGACGTTGTGTACGACGCCTTGCACCGCAACCGTCAAATGGATATCTGGTACAAGGACAACCAGGAGCCTCAACGCGTCCATCCCTACGCCCTGGTTGATCGAGGCGCGGTGCGCTATCTGATCGTACGTTTCTGGCACTACGACGATTACCGTCACCTCGCGCTGCACCGGCTAAGAAAAGCCCGGACTCTCGACCAGGAGGTGGATAACGCCGAGGCGTTTGATCTGGATCGATACCTGCAAAGCAGCAAGATGAGCTTGCCCTACGGCAAGAGAATTAGAATGGTGCTGCGGTTCAAAGGGCGCGCAGGAGAGCACCTTCACGAAACGCCAATCAATGGTACGCAGCGCCTGCAAGAACTCGATGCGGGCACGCGGTTGGAAGTCGAGGTCGAGCACACTCAAGAGCTCGTTTGGTGGATCCTGGGTTTCGGCGCGCAGGTGGAGGTGGTTGCGCCCCAGGACCTAAGAGATGAGGTCTACAAAGAAGTACTTGAGGCATATAAAATCTATTGCGATTTCTGAGTGAGGCCTGGCCGTCGAGTAATCTACGACAGCTACTGTCGTTCGGTGAATATAGAATATAAATATCTGTTTTGCGGCATTTGGCCGCGATAGCAAAGAATTCGAGTGGGTTTTATTTGAAAAGCTAAGTGAGGGGAAAATGCTACCATTAATTGCAGCTTTCGGTGTTGGGGCGTTGGCGTATAAAGCTTACGGGAAATACCAGGATGGCAAAACCAGTTCCGAGAGAACGCATCAGTACAAAAAACCAATGTCGCCGCAAGAGAAAAATCTACAGATATTCAGGGCTGCGTTGTTCGGGTCAGCAATTCACTCAGACGGTGTTTTGCATGGTGACCAAAAGGTGATACAGGAAAACTATCTGAAGTCGATTAAAGAAGAGTTCTCTGATGTTGATGACAACTTTATTAGTAAGGCGAAGAGCCTGCTTGATAGAACGGTGCCATTCTCTGAGTTAAGAAATATTCTCGAGTCAGTCGATCAGAGAACTGAGGGGTTCGCCAACCTAAGAGCCAATGTGGACGAAATTGTTAGAACAGACTCAATAGTTGTGGATGAAGAGCGGGCCTTTTTATTCAAGTGCGAGCTTTTGTTTGAAGGGATTCTGGATGCCCCCATATTCAAGCATAAGCTTCATATCGAAGAAGACGATATTGATACTGAGTATTTAAGATACTTGAGCAGCGAAGACGTCCGGCTGGAGTTTCCGGAAACACCGGTCTCCGCCTTGCGCGATGGTGTGCTTTATACCGTTCATCCATCTAATAACAAGGAGCTAATTCCCTTTGATGGCCTGCTCAGTGATGGGTTCGCTACGAGCAAGCATGCTGAGCTTATTAATGCAGCCAGAGAGGCCGGCGCGAGCCGCATAAGAATAGAAGTGGCATCATCCCAGTCTGGGCAAGGTTCGCAAGCGGGCGGATCGAAGCTTAAGGTAAAGGTTGCTTCGCGTGATGATGAATCGCCCGGACATGAGGGAAACATCGGTGGCAAGAAGCTTTCTAATGACTTCCATAGCCTTGATGAAGGGGAATTGATCGAGTACACGTTTGAAGGCAGTCGAGCGGGTGGCTTTTTTAACTTCAATGGTGCAACTGCGGATGATGTTCTATCTCGCTCCCGATGGTTAAGAGATGACGACAATTTGGTAACTCTGGTCAAGGGTTTCTTTAGTAAGAACAAAGTGCTCTCGTATGAATTTGTGGCGGACTACCAGGCTGTTGGGAAAGCAATGAGAATGGGGGAGTTGGCTGCAAAATGTGGGTTCCCCTGTGTCAAGGCTAGTCTGTCCTCACATAACGAAGAGAAGAGTGAAGCTATGATGAAAAAGAGACTTCGGTATCACGTTGAGTTCTAGCCGTGAAATTAAAGTGCCGGTTATCACAGGTGAGGATGTGGTCGCCGGCGTTAGGCTTCAACAAAACTTTTTGATCGACGGAGACATGGGCTTAATTGCACAAGTTTGGAACGATGATGCCGGGTTTATCGAAAGTCGTAATCACTTCCGATATCAGGGATGAGCTCCTCGATAGGTGAGATTTTGCAAGAGAAAATATCGCCTTTGAAGGTGAAGTCGGATGCTCTTATTCCGCACCAAAAAAGCGCCAGATCTTTGTCCCCTGTGCATAACAAAATCTTTTCGTTAGGAAATAGTCCGAACAAGCGCATTAGTATTTCAAGTGAGCGCAAGTCTGATAGGGCGTTATACGCATCCGAGGGTGAATATTGTTGATTTGAGAATTTCAGAAGCCGCCTGGCTGGACTCTTCCCGTTGGGTACCGCAATCGCACTCAAAGCGGCAATGACCACTAAAGAGTGTTTTGGTATGTCGTAGCTGTTAGCTGCGATTAGCACTTGCTTCCAGGTTTCTTGGCGCCGTTTCGAGTTAATCGGAGAGCGGAACTTCGGAGCTATGCTGGTTAGAAATTGCCCTTTTCTGGCCAGGTCAATACTGGAATCACGAACTATTCCAAGGGCCCCGCGCAGGCCACCAGATCTGTCTGGTACCAGTTCCGCTTGGGGAAGTGCCGATTTAATTTTGGATCTGGCCTCGTCAAGCTGTTGCTCAATGAGATCAGGTGTAGGGATTGTGCGAATGTTGCTTTCTATGGCAAACAGCAAAGGGTTAATTCGTACAGGGTGATCGGCAAAAAAATCCAAGAAGTCTTTGTCCTCTTTTCGTTTTGCTCCTCCTGAAAATCTCGCCTTTAATTCACTAATTGTACATCTGTCGGGCAATACAGTTATATTATTCTGAAGTGCAATCCCTGCGGGAAGCCACCCACCTTTGACTAGGCCTATAGTTTTAGACGAATAGAGGGTCTCAAGCATAGTAGCGGCTGATGCAAAGTCGCCGGCTTTTACTTCCGGTATGTTGCTCTCAGAGATGCTCGCGTTCTCCCATCTGAGCGGTATCGTAACTTTATTTCCCGATTTCAGGGAAGAAAGATGGACGTATTGAAGCGGCTTAAATTCGACGTCAGAGAAAGAAGCAGTACGGCCTGTATGGGATCCAGTATCGTCGGTTTCAACAAACTTCAGTATCTTCCCTGACCGTTCTTCTTTGGGCTTGTCGTTTTTAGGCTGTCTGGGTGGCGGTTTCATAAGTTCAGTTTGGACCTTTGGAAGCTGATGGTTAAACTTCCGAACGGTTGGCTATGGGTAAACCAGAGGCTGCCTGATTGATGTGTTGAGGTCCATACTCTCGGTCCCGTTTATGTGGCAGGTTGTTAGGTTTCAATCTGCCATGGTTACCCAGCGCTGAACTCCTTCCATGTTACTGATAACGATCTGCTGGGCCTCCGGCGAGCGGTGCCCGGCCGGCAGGTCCACGCGGAGCTGCTGCAACAGATAACTGACCAGGGCGCCCCGAGTCTCAATCTTCAGTTGCTGGCGGACCATGCCGTAGTCTCTGGCGATTAATGCGCGCTGGGCGTCGTTCAGGCGCGGATCCGGCGTCAGGCGCACGTCTACCCGGGCACACCAGGCTGCATCGTCCTCGACGCCGTGGTCTGCCGGCAGAACCAGCTCCGGTCGATCGCTGATGCGGCTGAGCACGAAGTCTCTGAAGTCGCCGTTCTTTTCGCACCAGGCCCGCACATGCCAGCGGAAACCGGTGTGCACCACGGTGTGCGGCTGGACCACCCTGAACTCGGGCTCCGGGTTCGCCAGTGAGGCGTACTCGATCTCTACTCGCTTCTTTTCCCGGCAGGCCTGCAGCAACGGACGCAACACCTCGGGACGCAGATCTCGAGCCGGCGGCAGCAACACCTCGGTATTGAGCTCCCGTACCGTCAACGATTCGAGTGAGCAGGCCAGGTCCTCCCTGGCATGCATCATCTGCAGATACTCGTCCGCCACGCCCCGGGTGAACACCGGACGGAAGCCCTTGGCGGGCCGGTAGCCCTTGAGGAAGCGGTCGTACACCAGGTTGCCCGGCCCATAGTCGGCCAGATAGGTATTGATGTCCTTGCTGGCCTGCTGCCGGCCGATACCAAAGGCCCGCATCAGGTGATTGGTGGTCAGGCGCCCTTCCCACAGAGCCATCACCTCGATCAGGCGGTAGCGCAGCAGCAAATCCCAACGCACCGGCCATTCGCCGGCACTCTTTCGCGCGGTACGGACCATCCCCGTCTCCTGCCTGAAAATACGACATGTTCATGTAGTCAGTATAGCCATGTAGATAGTAGCGTCATAAAGTAACTTCTGTCACGGGAAGATGCTTCGGGCAGGGATGCCCTCCATTACGCCGGCCGGCTTGACCGGGCTGGTATCTACGGAGAGGATCGTGGGCCTATGTTGGCAAGCCAGCCAGCTGGCATAGATAAGAAAGGGCCGATATCGGCCTCAAAAATGAGAGGGGGAAGTTATGAAACGCTACATTGGTATTTCACTAATGCTTTTGGGTCTCTGGGGCTGCACCGCCGCGCCCGTGAAGGAGCTCCCAGAGAACGTCACGCTTTCGGAGCCGCAGTCGCGCATGGGGTCCACGGTCCGCTTGGTGGACGCCGTAACCTTCGAGCGCCAGGGCGCCGTGAAGCAAAGCCCGGCTACCTGCGTGTCGCTCAATGTGGACAACAGCGAGGTTACCTTGAGCGATAGCTCAGCGTCGTTCGTCGGCTCGTATACCGGCACCTACTACGACATCGAAAGTAGCCGGAAAGAGGGCGGAGGCGCCACGCTGCAGCACGCCGATGCGGAGAGTGGCGTCGTGGTGGCCAAAGGCGTCACCGAGTACACATCGGGCGGTTTGATGCCCATCGGCCACGCGGCCAGGTACAAGCTGCTCGTCGCCCCCATGCCGGGCAAGACGGTTGTTCAGTTCAAAGACATTGAATATGCCCAGAAATCAACTGGTTACATGGAGAATACGGGATTTCAGCGGCTGGGCACCTGGTGGGGGTCCGGCGTGATGGACGCCTATGCGGCGATGGAACAGCAGGCGGACAAGGTGCTGGACTGCATCTACTCGGAATCGCTGATTGGGGAGTGACCCTTGCCGGCGCCGTTACATGGAACCGAGCTTGGACTGTCATCTTTCCACGTTACCCGCTTGTGTCGCCCTATGCCTGCCTATGCGGGTCAAACGCGCTTATTTCCTGGCTATTACTAACGTATACTGATCAGCCAAACCGTAAGTCATCTGGGATTGATCATGGCCACAATGGAAGACCGCTGGTTCTCTGTGGACGAAATAGGCAAGCACCTTGGTGTCAGCAATGACACCGTCTACCGCTGGATCGACAAGCACTCAATGCCCGCGCACCGCATGGGGCGATTCTGGAAGTTCAAAAAAGTCGAGGTAGACGAGTGGGTCAAGGCAGGAGGAGCCGCCGAGACGAGCAAGGGTGAGCGATCCGAATGACCCAAGGCCGGTATCGCATATCCTTCACGTCCGGCAGCCTGTATCACCGCGAATCGGTGAGATTGGCCGAGCTGTACCTGTTGCTCCATGACTGGGAAGAGGTGCGTATTCAGGCGCTACGAGACAATCTGCTACAGGCCAGGACGGAGAGCACGGCGAAGCGCACCTGTAGAGAGGCGATTGCACGCCTGAAGACGTTGACCGAAAGCGAACTCACTTTCCTGGCCGAGGCAAACCACCAGGACCAGGCACACCTCCTGTGGGTTGCCGTGTGTCGCCTTTACCGCTTTATCGCGGACTTTGCGGTGGAAGTACTGCACGAGCGGTTTGTCGCGATGAAGCTGGATCTCAGTTTTGAGGATTTCGATGCCTTCTATAACCGTAAATCGGAATGGCATGACGAACTGGATAATGCCAGCGCCTCAACGCGCGATAAATTGCGGCAGGTCCTGTTCAGAATGCTGCGGGAGGCAGGGTTGTTAGCTAAGGACAAAACCATAAACGCAATACTGCTAAGTCCCAGGCTGGTTGAGTTGCTGCGTCAGAACAATCCTGACGAGTTTTTCTACTTCCCAGTCTATGAATCCGATATCAGGGGGATGTCAGCTTGAGAAAAGACATTGCCAAAATGCCGATGCAGGAGCGACTACAGCACCTGTTCAGCGTGGTTTCCGGCCAGCGATTCCTTAACAAACAGGGGCTGGGTAATGAAGTGCCTTTCTTCATCTGTCCCTATCGGCCTGAAGAAGCGGTCGAAATGGAGCGTCTTCAGCGGCAGTTGGTTAACCGGCTGGAGCAGGCGGGCATCCGGATCCTGAGTATCAATCTGTACGACCTGGCCATCGATATTTTGAAAGAAAGAGACATCTGGGAGCAGGTGTTGGAGCTCGAGCCCACAGTCTCAAAGGATCAGCTGAAAGAACTGCTACAGGGAGTGCTGGATCCAGAGGCCCATTTGGTGCCCGCTATTGCGGCAAAGCTCCAGTCCGTTGAGTTTGACGTGCTGTTTCTCTCAGGGGTGGGCGAGGTTTTCCCCTACATACGCTCCCACAACGTGCTCAATAACTTGCAGAGCACCGCCAAAGACCAGCCAACGGTGATGTTCTTCCCGGGTTCCTATACCCACTCGCTGGAAACCGGGGCATCGCTGGATCTGTTTGGCAGGTTGCATGACGACAAGTACTACCGTGCGTTCAACATCTTTCATTACGAAGCCTGAGCGAACGACACGATTCGAGGCGTAATCATTAAGGGAAAGCACAATGACATTGAAGAATATTTTTCTAAAGCCCGTTGATCGCCCCATTGAAGGCGTTATCAAAGCCGACGATGAAGCCAGTCTTCGCCTCGAAATCGAAGAATACGTACTGACCAACGAAGTCGAGAAGCGCCTCGAAGAGTTCCTGGACGCCTACAATAACTACGAAGGGGCGAACGGGGTCTGGGTCTCCGGCTTCTTCGGCTCAGGTAAGTCGCACCTCCTCAAGATGCTGGCCCTTCTGCTTGAAAACCGGGAGATGGACGGTGCTACTACCCTGGACCTGTTCCTTCCCAAGTGCAGCGAGAATGAAATTCTCCGGGGCGACCTGAAGCGAGCTGTCTCAATTCCGGCGAAGAGCATTCTGTTCAACATCGATCAGAAAGCCGATGTCATCAGCAAAACCCAGATCGATGCGCTTCTGGCCGTGTTCGTTAAAGTCTTCGACGAAATGTGCGGTTACTACGGCAAACAAGGGCACATTGCCCAGTTTGAACGGGATCTGGACGGCCGTGGCCTGTACGAACAATTCAAAGCCGAGTACGAGACCATCGCCTGCCGCCCCTGGCAGAAAGGCCGGGAGCAGGCCCTTCTGGAAGGCGCTAATATCGCCAAAGCCTATGCCGCTGTGACCGGTAGCGACCCGCAGTCGGCAGCGGGCATCCTCGACAAGTACCGCAGCGAATACCGAGTTTCGATAGAGGACTTCGCGGACAATGTGAATGCCTATATCGAGAAGCAGGCAAAAGAAGGAGGCCATAAAGAATTCCGCCTGAACTTCTTTGTGGACGAGGTTGGCCAGTACATTGCCGACAACACCAAGCTGATGACCAACCTGCAAACCATTGCCGAGAGCCTCGCCACCAAATGTCGGGGCCGGGCCTGGATTATCGTCACCGCCCAGGAAGAAATGAAAAACGTGGTGGGCGAAATGGGCAAGCAGCAGGGCCACGATTTCTCGAAAATTCAGGCGCGGTTCAATAACCGTATGAAGCTGTCCAGCGCGGACGTGGCGGAGGTCATCCAGAAGCGCCTTCTGACCAAGACAGAAGATGGTGTCAATCAGCTGTCGGACGTCTACCACGCACAGGCGAACAACTTCAAAACCCTGTTTGACTTCGCGGATGGATCGGCCACCTACCGGAACTTCCGAGACAGGGACCACTTCATCCACAGCTACCCCTTCGTCCCCTACCAGTTCGCGCTGTTTCAATCGGCGATTCAAAACCTGTCGCAGCACAACGCCTTCGAGGGTAAACACAGTTCTGTCGGTGAGCGCTCCATGCTGGGGGTTTTCCAGCAGGTGGCCATCCACATCGGCAACCATCAGGTGGGCCAACTGGCCACCTTTGACCTGATGTTTGAAGGCATCCGCTCCGCACTGAAATCACAAATACAGCGGGCGATTATTCAGGCCGAGAACCATCTCGATAATGCCTTCGCCATTCGGTTGCTGAAAGCCCTGTTCCTGGTCAAATATGTCAAGGAATTCAAGCCCACGGTGCGCAACCTATGCGTGCTGATGCTGGATGCCTTCGATCAGGACTTGCCGGCACTTCGCACTAAGGTCGAGGAAGCCCTGAGCCTTCTGGAGCAACAGACCTACATACAGCGCAACGGGGACCAGTACGAGTACCTGACGGACGAGGAAAAGGACGTCGAGCAGGAGATCAAAAACACAGAGGTTGAGTCATCGGACGTTGCGGACGAGCTGGAAAAGATCGTTTTCGATTTTGTCATCAAGCAGCGCAAGATCCGCTATGACGCCGGCTCTTCCCAGAATCAGGGGCAGGACTACTCCTATTCGCGCAAACTGGATGATCGTCTGCATGGGCGTGAATACGAGCTCTCGATCAATGTCATCAGCCCGTTCCACGAGCATACTGACAACGAGCAGATGCTACGCACAGCCTCGACCTACAAGGCGGACGAGTTGTTCGTGCTCATGCCGTCGGACGAGCGCCTGGTGCGCGATCTGCTCATGTTCAAGCGCACCGAGAAGTATATAAAGCAGAATATTTCCGTTACCCAGCAGGAAGCCGTTAAGCGAATCCTGAATGACAAGGGCTTCCAGAACCGTGAACGCGAGGCCAGGCTCCGGCAGCAGGTCCAGACCCTCATTGGCAAGTCCAAGTTGCTCATTGGCGGCGCCGATGTGGAAGTGGCGAATGAGGACCCCCAGACCCGCATTATTCGGGGCTTCCATGAGCTGATTTCACGGGCTTACCCCAACCTCCGCATGTTGCGCGGCGTTTCCTACACGGAAAACGACATCAGCAATTGCCTCAACCGCACAGACGATGGCCTTTTCGGTAATGACGCCACGGCCCTGGCGGAATCTGAGCAGGAGGTGCTGGCATTCATTCAGAGCAACAATCGGGGCGGAGTCCGCACCACCCTCAAGAGCCTGCTGGAAAAGTTCGAACGCAAACCCTACGGCTGGTATTACGCCGCGATTCTCTGCACGCTGGCCAACCTTTGTGCCCGTGGCAAGGTGGAAGTTCGTCTCGACGGTAACATCCTGGAGGACAGCGAGTTGGAGCGCGCCCTGCGTAACACTCACGGTCATGGCAACGTGGTGCTGGAACCACAGATTGAGTTCACCGCCTCTCAGGTCCGAGCCCTCAAGTCGTTCTACGAGGACTTTTTCGACAGCCCGCCCCGCAGCAGCGAAGCCAAGGCCCTGGGCAAAGAGGCCGGCGAAGCCTTTCAGGACATCTACCACGACCTGGATCGGCGGATAGCGCAGGTCGACCAGTACCCGTTTCTCAATGCCTTGAAACCTGCCCTGGAGACGCTGAAAGAGGTCGCCGGAAAGCCCTACACCTGGCACCTGACGGAACTGGGCAAGCAGGAAGACCAACTGCTGGACCTGAAAGAGGATGTCATCGACCCCATCCTCAAGTTCATGGGAGGCTCACAAAAAGACATCTACAACCAGGCTCGGTCCTTCCTACAAAGCCAAGAGCCCAACTTCATCTATGTGTCCGGAGACGAGATCGAGCAGATCCGCACCACCCTGAACGACCCCAACTGCTACAAAGGGAACCGCATTCAAAAGCTCAAGGTGCAGCTGGACAGCCTGCAGGAGCGCATCGACGAGAAAGTGCAGCGAACCCGAGCTCAGGCAGAAGCCTCCCTGAAGACCATGCAGAAGCGTATGCAAAGTATGGACGAATATCAGGCCCTGCCGGAGCCGCGTCAGGATGAGCTCAACAAACCGTTCCGGGATTTGTTCGATTACATCGGGCAGGAGCACCTGATCGCCGTGATCAAGGACCGGACACGGTACTTTGAAGAAGAGGGCTACCAGAAGCTGCTGGGCAAAATGGTGGCGCTGGCCAATCAGAGGTCAGCACCGTCAGGCGATTCCCAGCAGCCTCGGGGCAGGCAGGATGAGGGGGCAAATGGGGGCCGGTCTCACGAGGTCAAGGAATCGCCCGCCGATTACGTTCACACCCGCAACCTCCGTGTCGCGTTCGACAAGGCCTGGTTGGCCGACGAGGGTGATGTGGACCGGTACCTGAATGCCCTGCGCGAGGCCCTGCTGGTTGAAGTCCAGCAAGGGCGCAAGGTCCAGATCTAAGCGTGCCGAACCGTCTAATCGGTCGAACTTGGGGATAGCCATGCACCAAGCCGAACAGGAAATCCAGACGCTCATTCGCGGCGGCGAGAGCCTCGCCGTCGAGTTCAAGAGCGACGTCAAAAGCCTGCCGGACCGGGACCTGGTAGCTGCGGTGGTGGCCCTGGCCAACACCGAGGGCGGCGACCTGTTCCTGGGAGTTGAAGACGATGGCACCCCGACTGGGCTGCATGCCAATCATCGCAACCTCGCCGGCCTGCCCGCACTGATTGCCAACAAGACCATCCCTTCGCTGGCCGTGCGCGTTGAGACCCTGGAGCTGGAGGGACAACCTATTGCCAGGATCCAGGTGCCCAAGTCCCGGCAGCTGGTGTCCACCTCGGATGGCCTGCTGCAACGTCGGCGCCTGAGGATGGACGGCACTCCAGAGGCCGTGCCCTTCTACCCCCATGAGTTTGTTCAGCGCCAGTCCAGCCTGGGGGTAACGGACCCCTCCGCCCTACCAGTGGAAAACCTGGCGGTTGAGGATCTGGACCCGATTCAGCGCATCCGGATCCGCAACGCCATCAAGAAGTACGGCGGCGACCAGAGTCTGATGCCTCTGGCGGACGATGAGCTGGACGGCGCCCTGGGGCTGACTGTGAGCGTGGGAGGCATGCGCCGCCCCACGGTTGCAGGCCTGTTGCTGCTGGGGAACGAAATGCAGCTCCGGCAACACCTGCCCTCCCACGAGGTAGCCTTCCAGGTGCTGCGCGGTACCGATGTCCTGGTCAATGAGTTCTACCGCAAACCACTGCTGGAGACCTTCGAAGAGGTCGAAGTGCTATTCCGCGCCCGGGTGGAGGAAGAGGAGATTCAGGTCGGGCTGTTTCGCGTGCCCATCCCCAACTTCGACCGCCGGGCCTTCCGGGAAGCCTTTGTGAACGCCCTGGTTCACCGCGACTACAGCGCCCTGGGCGCCGTACACGTCAAACTGGACGACGACGGCCTGAGCATCAGCAATCCCGGTGGTTTTGTGGAGGGCGTTAATCTGGACAACCTGCTGGTGGCTGACCCCCGCTCCCGTAACCCCTTGCTGGCCGACATTATCAAGCGCATCGGCCTTGCCGAGCGCACCGGCCGGGGCATCGACCGTATTTTTGAGGGCATGCTCCGCTACGGGCGTACCGCCCCTGACTACTCCATGTCATCCGCTCACACCGTCTCCGTGCGCATGAGCGCAGCAGACGCGGACGCCGAGTTCCTGCGAATGATCGTCGAGCGTGAGGAACAGACCGGCGCCGCCATGCCCATCGACAGCCTGATCATCCTGTCCCGGCTGCGCAATGAGCGGCGCTTAAGAACGGCGGACCTGGCCAAATCCGTGCAAAAGCCCGAAACCGTGGTCCGGGGCACCCTGGAAAAGCTGGTGGAAGCCGGCATGGTGGAAGCCCACGGCACCGGCAAGGGCCGCACCTACACCTTGGGCGCCAAGGTATATCAAGGGGCGGGGCAAAAGGCCGCCTATGTACGCCAGGCAGGGTTTGATCCTATCCAGCAAGAGCAGATGGTCATGAGCTTTATTGATACGCACGGCAGCATCAAACGTGCTGACGTGGTTGAGCTGTGCCATATCAGCCCGGATCAAGCCTACAAGTTGTTGGCCAGATTGAAGAAAAGGGGAGAAATCGAGCAAATAGGCGAGCGTAAAGGGGCTATTTACAAGCGCGCGCGTTAATTTATGCGCTCAGCGTAAATATATACGCTCATTTATGCGTCAGCGTATATCGCTCGGTCACGATCAAAACCAAGGCATGAATCGATGGAAACCGCAAAACTCAGAAAATTCGCCCAGTTCGCCCGCCGCAGCCTGATTGAACAGGTCGGCGCCAAGCTAAAACTGGTATTGGCCGAAGAAAGCCCCGCCCGGCGGGAAAGTCCATCGGCCATCAAAAAGCTGGAAGAGGCGATAGCCGAGCAGGGTAAAGAGCAGGTTGTCGAGCGGGTGGCGTATATCTGGTTTAACCGGCTCGTAGCCCTGCGGTTTATGGACGTGAACCGATATAACCGCATTGGCGTGGTCTCGCCCGCCGAGGGGCAGTTTCAGCCCGAGATCTTGGCGGATGCCAAGATGGGCCATATCGATGAAGAGATGGTCGTGGAAAATACCCGAAAACGGGTCTTCGCCCTGCTCGATGGCAAAATGCCCAGCCAGGATCCCCAAGGGGAAGCCTATCGCTTACTGGTCGTAGCCGCCTGTAACTATTGGTACAGCGCCATGCCGTTCCTGTTCGAGCGTATCGACGACTACACCGAGCTGCTAATGCCGGATGACCTGCTCTCCGGCAACTCAATTCTGGCCTACACCCGCGAGGCCATGACGCCGGTTGCCTGTGAGGATGTTGAGGTAATTGGCTGGTTGTACCAGTTCTATATATCCGAGAAAAAGGATCAAGTATTCGAGGCGCTGAAGAAGAATCAGAAAATCAAACCGTCCAATATCCCCGCCGCCACCCAGCTTTTCACGCCGCACTGGATTGTGCGATACCTGGTGGATAACTCGCTCGGCCGCTTGTGGATGCTTAACAGACCAAATTCAGACTTGGTGGACCAGTTGGAGTATTACATTCCTCCGGAGGAGACTGAGGCCGATTTTCTGAAAATCGAAGGCCCGGAAGAGCTCAAGGTTTGCGACCCAGCCTGCGGCTCCGGCCATATGCTGACCTATGCTTTCGATCTGCTCTACGCCATTTATGAAGAAGAAGGCTACGAGCCGTCCGAAATCCCGGAAAAGATTCTGACACACAACCTTTACGGTATTGAGCTGGATGAGCGCGCCGGTGAGCTGGCCGCCTTCGCTCTGACCATGAAAGCCCGAGCGCGTCAGCGGCGTTTTTTCAACAAAGGCATCAAGCCCAACATCTGCGTGTTGGAAAAAGTTAGCTTCACTCCAGATGAACTGGAAGAGTACATGAGCGCCGTGGGCCGCGACCTGTTCACCCAGGGCTTACGTGAAACCTTGCAACAATTCGAGGAGGCTGACAACTTCGGCTCCCTGATCTTGCCCAAGCTTACCAACGTGACTGACGTGCTGGCCGAGCTGGAGACCAAGAATCTGGGTAGTAACCTGTTCCTGGCCGACACGCACAGCAAAGTACTGAAAGTACTGCGCATGGCCGAAGCCTTGAGCCCGCGCTACGCCGTGGTCGTCGCCAACCCGCCCTATATGGGCGGCAAAGGTATGAATGGACGGCTTGGCGCCTGGGCCAAGGAGAACTACCCAAAGAGCAAGTCCGACCTGTTTGCCATGTTCATAGAACGTAATCTGGATATGGCGGTAACTGGCGGCGCTGTCGCCATGATCACGATGCAAAGCTGGATGTTTCTGTCTTCCTTTGAAGCTTTGCGCGGCCGCATTCTCAATCAACACACTATTTTGTCGATGGCCCATCTGGGCGCGCGAGCCTTTGACAGCATCGGTGGCGAAGTGGTCTCAACGACTGCTTTCGTGCTCGAGAACACCCATAAGCCGAACTATAGAGGCGCGTTTCTCCGATTGGTCGATGGCAATTCGGAAGCTGAGAAGATGGCCATGATGGCCAAGGCCGTTGAGCGGAGCCGGTGAGCATGACCTGTAACTTCCGCTCCGACGATTTCGCCACCTTCACCGACCTGGCCATAAAGTTCTGGTCGAGCACCAACACTACTGTGGACGAAATAAACGCGGACAGAGGAGGCAGGCTGTGATCAGGATATTCAAGGAGCAAGCCCGCTTGCTGCTGACTTACCAGCCTGATCGATTTAACGATACCCGCTGGCTGGATGAAAAGCTCAGACAGGATGGCAGCGTCACGCTGCGCAGAACGTTCACCTTCACAAACGCCGGTCTGGCCTCGATAGGCAAGCCGTTCCAGATTGACGACGACAGTGAACGCGTATTCGTACTGGGCGTATCCGAGGGTGACTATTACAAAGTTAACAGAGATGTTCTGGGGCTGAAGTACGATTTGCGGCTCGACCGGGCAATGAAGCTAGAGCCGCGAACTTTTGTTGCCAACCGGGATATTTCGATTTTCCGTAAAATTGATGAGTTGATCGATGAGCCCATCACAGTAGGTGGCGCTGACGAAAGCGCGATTCCGCTGGCCGATTTTGATCAACTTCTGAAGACATTCCCAACAAGCACTGAGCTGACTCACTACGCCCGATCACGTATCGCCCGAGTGTTGAAGGATTATTTCGGAACCCTTTCGGATGCAGAGCGGCACCTCAACAAATACTTGGAGAAAAAGTCCAGGCTTGTCACCTCATCTCCGGGAGGTCTTATAGAGACCTTCGAGCTGCAAAAGTTCGAATACATCCACGCCCAGCTGAAAGAAATGCTGCGGGAAGCTGAGGAATACCAGGAAAAGGACTGGCAGAGGAAAATCCTGGACCTGTTGCTTTTCATCTTCCCCAGGTACATCGCTGTTCTAGAAAACGTCCAGATCAAGGATTTTTACTCGAAGCCGGGCCGGGCAACCAACCGCTACATAGACCTGATGCTGGTTGATGCCAATGGAAGCGTCGATATTATCGAGGTCAAGAAGCCATTTTCAAATGCATTGCTATCTCGCCACAAGTATCGGGACAACCATACACCGAGAACCGAACTGGCCGGAGCCGTCATGCAGGCCGAAAAATACCTGTTCCACCTCAGCAAGTGGGGTTGTACCGGTGAACAGGAAATATACAAAAAGCACAAAAACGAGCTCCCGGTCGATATTCAAATGAAGATCACAAACCCCAAGGCCCTGATCCTACTGGGGCGTGACAAAGACTTCACTGACGAACAGCGTTTTGACTTCGAAATCATCCGCCGCAAATACGCCAACATGGTCGACATCATGACCTACGATGACCTGCTGCGCAGAGTGGAAAATATCATCGCCATGATGAAGCAGCGAGTATCTGAAGGGAGTGCACAATGAGCGAGAAAAAAGAACCGCTGAATATCCTCAAGGTTAGAGATGACCATGGGCCATTACAGTTTGCGGCGGACGGCGACAATTTTAGGCTGCAGCCGGGAAAACATGCTTCCTGGTTGAAGTCCGACGAGTTCGACCAGAAAGACTTGCGAAACCGCATCGAGCCTTGGCTTACTTCTCTGGTTCAGTCGGAGCACCTCTCGCTGTTGATTGGTTCCGGAATAACCCATGCCGTGCACCGTATTGCTACGGGCTCTGGTGCATACGGAATGGATCGATCTGGATATGACTTTGGTGATTTAGGCCAGAAAATTTTCGCAGCGGCAGATAAAGAAGCGCCCAAGGTGGGTCGAGCGGAAGCCAATATCGAGGATGATCTTCGTGTTGCGAACGAACTACTGCGTGGCATGGAAATCGCCGAGTCGGACAAGAGCGGTGCGTTGAAAGAATGTATCAACAAGACGCTTGAGGATTTTTCTGCCTCGATACTCAAGAACGAAACGTCGATTGCTGCCTCGGAAGAAGCGAGGCGCGAGCAGGCTTTCAATACGCTGGTCACCTTTCTGATGAGCTTTGCAAGCCGCACCGGGGTTCGTGATCGCCTGAACATTTTCACCACCAACTACGACCGACTGATCGAGGCCGGAGCAGAGCTGGCTGGCCTGCACCTGCTGGACCGTTTTCTGGGCAACCTCATGCCGATCTTCCGCTCTTCGCGTCTGGATCTGGACATGCACTACAACCCACCCGGTATTCGCGGTGAGCCACGCTATCTGGAAGGCGTAGCGCGCTATACCAAGTTGCATGGCTCGGTGGACTGGTTGCAGACCGGCAAAGACATTCGCCGTTTCGGTTTGCCTTTCGGCGCCGGCAGCGTCGAACCCTATTTACAAGCCCCTGGTCTTGGTGACGCCACTGCCCAGAAATTAATGATCTATCCAAACGCAGCCAAGGATAGAGAAACCGCAGATTACCCCTACGTGGAGCTGTTTCGCGATCTCGCAGCAGCCGTATGCCGTCCTAACAGTACACTGGTGACCTACGGTTACAGTTTTGGCGATGAGCATATCAATCGCGTAATCCGAGATATGCTCACCATCCCCTCAACCCATCTGGTCGTTATCTCTTACGACGACCCGCTCGGTCGCATCATGCAGACCTACAAGGAGATAGGCAGGCCATCACAGATTAGTTTGCTGATCGGTCCGGCACTGGCCGACCTGAGCACACTGACTGAAAACTACTTGCCCAAGGCCGCCATCGACAAGACGACTTTCCGTATGAGTGAGTTGCTCAAGCAACGGTGGGGAACTGAACAGCCAAATCATCCAGAAAAGGATCAGCCTATTGATGGGGAGGAGCCTCTATGAGCCTGTCTCCACTGGCTTACGCCGACTCTCTGCGCATTGGGACCATTGATTTTGTCTCGCCCGATGAAATCAAAGTCCTACTGGAAATTGAGGCTCCCGATGGTGTTGCCCTCAATACCGGTACGCCTCGCCCGTTCCCCCGCATCAATGGGTATGTGCTGATCCCCAGTGACGAAGGCCACATGGTCGCCCAAGTGGAGTGGATCACTATCGAGCGCTCGCAGTATCCCAAACGCCGAGGCATGCAGGACTTTGGCCTAGTGGACCTGCCTTATCCTCTGCGCAAGATGAGCCTGAATCCATTGGGCTGTCTGTATTACGATGGCAGCGAAGCGAGCGGCCAAGAGAAATATCGTTTCCGACGCGGTGTCGAGAGCTATCCCACCGTGGGTGATTCGGTCGTGCTCCCCACACAAAATCAACTACGCGCCATCGTCGAGTCAGGCGATAACCGCCACGTAATAATCGGCACCAGCCCGCTGGCCGCGAACGCTGAAGTCGCGGTTGACCCGGACCGGTTGTTCGGTCGCCATTTGGCTGTCCTCGGGAACACTGGTAGCGGAAAATCCTGCTCGGTTGCCGGCTTGATCCGTTGGTCTTTGGAAGCCGCAGAAAGGAAACGGGGCGAGAAGCCAAACGCCCGCTTCATCGTACTCGATCCGAATGGAGAGTACGCTAATGCGTTTGAAGGACTGGGTGATGTGCGCGTATGTGCCGTCGAGCCCAGTGAAGGCATCGAACAACTGCAAGTGCCGCTATGGTTCTGGAATAGCGAAGAGTGGAGTGCATTTACTCAGGCGAGTGAACGTGCACAACGGCCGCTGCTACGCAGAGCTCTTCGGGAAATGCGCAGTAGTTCCGAAGCCGCCGAAGATACTGTGTTCCTTCTACGCCGAAAACTCAGTTCCATCCTTATCACTTTGAAGTCGCAAGTCCGTAACGGTGAAACGTATGAGGGCTGGAAGTTCGGACCCAAGCTTCCGATATTTATTGAGGATCTTGAAGCATTTTCACGTGAGTTCATTGATCAAAGGGAGAGCTTGGAATTTCTTGCTTCTAAGGTGCAATCCCTACTGGATCGCCCACGACAAACGTTCCGTAAACAGAACGGCCAAACTGGATACAACGATTTTCCAGCGACAGCGGTAGAAGAAGTTATCGCTCATTTTCAAGGATTCCTCACTACCCTAGGTGGAGCAGTTTATCAGGAGGGTCCCAATGAGGACTCACCTATAGAATTTGACGGCGCTCAGTTCGCCGATCACTTAGAGGCACTGGCAAGCCAAGAAACTAACGCGCAGTTTTTCGATTTTCTGATTATGCGTATTCGGACCATGTTATCGGATGCAAGGGTCAAACGAATCGTTACGGGTACTGAACAGACATCCTTGGCCGAATGGCTTGAGAGCCATATTGGAGATAACCAAGCATCTAATGGTTCCATCACCGTAATTGATCTCTCACTGGTGCCGGCAGAGGTAGTGCATATCATCACAGCAGTCATCGCCCGCATGACACTGGAGGCGCAGCAACGTTACCGCAACCTGAACCGAGGCCAAGTCTTACCTACGGTAATGGTAATGGAGGAAGCACATACCTTCATTAAGCGCTACAACGACGGCGCTGAAAATCAGAATTCGGCAACCATCTGCTGCCAGGTATTTGAGAAGATAGCCCGTGAAGGGCGCAAGTTCGGGCTGGGTTTGGTGCTATCCTCGCAGCGGCCGAGTGAGCTGTCGCCCACTGTGCTTTCTCAGTGCAATAGTTTCTTGATGCATCGCATCAGCAACGATCGTGACCAGGAGTTGGTCCACAAGCTAGTACCAGACAATCTGCGAGGCCTGCTGCGGGACTTACCCTCGCTCCCCTCCCGTCATGCCATTCTCCTCGGCTGGGCCTCGGAACTACCGGTACTGGTGAAAATAAACTCGCTACGCGAACAACATCGACCGAAATCCGACGATCCGGATTTCTGGGCCGTGTGGTCAGGCGAAGATGAAGACGGCGAGATAGTCGAGCGCAATGTGAACTGGAAGGCGATTGCGGATGACTGGCAGCAGATTAATACGCCGTTGCAAGATCAGGACTTGGAGAACCATAATGATTAACGATCAAGTGCACAATCATCGAAAAGATATTAGTAATTATTTTTTTCGAGCTTCTCCAAAAGATTTTGGGAAGATTCCCGGCCAACCTTTCGCATATTGGGCGAGCCATGGATTTATTTCCTCGTTTGAGAATCAGCCGAGACTTGCCGATATCTCAAAGCCGATGATTGGCATGAGAACTGGGGACAACGAAAGATTCCTTCGGTTTTGGCAGGAAATAAGTAAAAAAAAGTTTAATTTCTCAGCCATTGATAGCACTGCCGCAAAATCGAGTGGGGCTAAGTGGTTTCCTTACAATAAAGGTGGTGAATTTCGCCGCTGGTATGGGAATAACTATCTTGTTGTAAACTGGCAGAATAATGGATTAGAGATCAAAGAGGAAACATTGCGTCGTTATCCACAGTTAAGTTGGGACAATCTTGGCTGGAAGATATCAAATGAGAAGTTTTTCTTCAGACCATCAGTGACATGGACTGCAACAAGCTCCAACAATTTTGGGGTGAGGTATTCGCCTTTAGGATTTATCTTCGATGTAAAAGGGTCAAGCGCTTTCCCGGATTCAAATAATATTTATGCTGTATTAGGTCTGCTCGCCAGCAAGCCCGCAGGAAGTGTATTAAAAATGCTGAATCCAACTATGGAAAATCAACCCCGGGATGTTGGTAATATACCTTTCCCTCTTGCAGAACCTTGTACTGAAAAAAATCAGATTAATGAAGATGTTGTACCAAAACTTATTTCCTTGGCTCGTTCTGACTGGGACTCCTACGAAACCTCCTGGGATTTCACCAAGTTTCCCCTGATCGATCCCGAGTGCCGACAGATAATTCTGAAGGATGCCTACCAAAATATTCGTGCTCACTGGCGCGAAATGACGCTTGATATGCAACGATTGGAGGTAGAGAACAACCGCATCTTTATCGACGCTTACGGCCTGCAGGATGAGCTAACACCAGATGTGCCACTGGAAGAGATCACCCTGACCTGCAACCCTCACTACCGTTACGGCAGCAACAAAAGTGAGAAGGAGCTTGAAACGCTGCTGCTGTCCGATACCATGCGTGATCTGATCTCCTATGCAGTAGGCTGCATGTTCGGTCGCTATGCCCTGGAAGAGCCGGGGCTGATCCTGGCTAACCAGGGAGAGACCGTCAAGGACTACCTTCAGCAGATCCCAGAGCCGAGCTTCCCGGCTGATGAGGATAATGTTATCCCCATGCTTGACGGTGACTGGTTCACCGACGACATTGCCGAGCGTTTCCGGGAATTCCTGCGCATCGCCTTTGGCGAAGAGCACTATGAGGAGAACCTCCGTTTTGTCGAGCAGGCACTGGGTAAGGACATCCGCAAGTACTTCCTGAAGGACTTTTATAACGACCATGTTCGCCGTTATAAGAAGCGGCCCATCTACTGGCTGTTCTCCTCTCCCAAGGGCTCATTCAACGCGCTGATCTACATGCACCGCTACCAGCCCCACACCGTGGGCGCGGTGCTTGAGTATTTGCGGGACTTCAAAGACGAAAAGCTGCAAGCCCGGAAGAACCATCTGGATGCCGTCAGTATCAGGGCTGGCGCTTCCCCTAGCGATAAGACTAAAGCACTGAAAGAGATCGAGAAGATCAACAAAATCCTAGCCGAGCTGGATGACTACGAGCGGGATGTACTTTATCCCCTGGCTACCGAGCAGGTGGAAATCGATCTCGATGATGGGGTGAAGACCAATTATCCGAGGTTTGGCGAAGCCTTGAAGAAGATTCCTGGCCTCTCATGAAGGAGGGCTACCTATGAAATTGAAAGAAATTGCCGTTAAAGGCTTTAAATCCATCAGCAACCACGACTACGAGCGTATTGCCTTTAACGATGTTACGGTGCTTTTGGGGGCGAATGGCTCCGGGAAAAGCAACCTGATTTCACTGTTTCGACTACTGGGGTTTATGACCACTGGCGCGCTTCAGCAGTACGTTGGCAGGCAGGGCGTCAGCCAGCTTCTGTTCTACGGCCCAAAGGTAACCGAATCGCTGAGTTTCAGCGTGAAATTGGAAGATGACAGCACCACCGACTCCTACGATGTAAAGCTATCGTATGGGTTGCCGGACCGGCTGTTCGTCAGTGGTGAACAGGTAAGCTATCACAAAGCCGGTCATACCAAGCCGCAGGAATACTTTCTGTCCAGTGGTGGCCCCGAAGCGGAGCTGGGGCAGGATGACCTGTCCACCAGTAAAGTGCTTACCGGCCTCCTTAGAGGCATACAGGCCTTCCAGTTTCACGACACATCCGACACTGCCCGAATCAAGGACCGGGTGTACGTTGATGATGTGTCTTACCTGCGCAGCGATGGTGGCAACCTCGCGGCCTTCCTCAAAATGTTGAAGGAGTCGGACAGCTATCGTCCTTACTACGAACGAATTGTCCGGCATATTCGCAAGATCATGCCGCAGTTCAACGACTTCGTACTGGATACCCTTCCTGGCAATGACCGTTTTGTGCGACTGAACTGGTCTGATACCTACCGCCAGGATTATCTTTTTGGTCCGGATCAGATTTCCGACGGATCTCTTCGCTTCATGGCGCTGACCACGCTGCTGTTGCAGCCACCCGCATTGCTTCCAAAAGTGATCGTTCTGGATGAGCCGGAACTGGGTCTGCATCCGGCTGCCACGCTTGAGCTTGCCGGTATGATCAAACGTGCATCCCAGAAAACGCAGGTGGTCCTGGCCACCCAGTCCACACGGCTGGTGGATGAATTCCTTCCGGAGCAGATTGTGATTGTGGAGCGCGATTCTAAGACCGGCGCCAGCTCATTCCACCGTCTGGAACCGGAGGCGCTGGGTGAATGGTTGCAACGGTACAGCCTCTCGGAGCTTTGGGAGAAAAATGTGCTGGGAGGGCAGCCGTGATTCGACTGCACATAACCGCCGAGGGCCAGACCGAGAAAGCCTTCGTCGACCAGGTTCTGACACCCCATCTGGCGCACTTTGATGTCTACACCGACGCGCGCTGCGTGCTAACGAGTAAGGACAAACGGGCGGCCAAAGAATACCGGGGTGGCCTGATCAGTTACCAGAAGGCAAAAGCAGACATCGAAACCTGGATGAAGGAAGACGCCAATCATGAATGCTTGTTTACCAGCATGTTCGATTTATATGCCTTGCCAGAGGATTTTCCAGGATTTGATGAGGTGAAACAGTTGGAGCCTTATCAAAAGATCGAACGGCTCGAGGCTGCTTTTGGCAATGAAATGAACAGGCCAAACTTTATTCCCTATATCCAGCTGCATGAATTCGAAAGCCTGATTCTAGCTGACCCGGCCAAGCTGGATTGGGAGTACCTGGAGCACGAACAGCCAATTGGGAATCTGGTGAAGATGGTCGGCACCCAAAATCCGGAGCTCATCAATGACGGTCGAGAAACAGCGCCATCAAAACGAATTCTCAAAGAAATACCGGAGTACGACAAGGTGACATCAGGGGTATCGGTTGCGGCTCACATCGGCCTCGATGCTCTGCGGGCCTCATGCAAACACTTTGATGAGTGGGTGTCGCGCCTGGAGAACCTCGGGGGCCAAGAATGAGCCAGAAAATCAATTATGCGCTGAGCCGGCTTTTCGATAAGCACCGGGTTGTATTCTGGTACGACACCAAACACGAGCTGCGCGGTGACTTCGAGGCAGTTTCCATTCCGGACGTGGAGAAGCTGGAGATAACCAACAACGAGTACGGCCTGAAACATCGCATTCTGCGGGAGGCGCCGGAACAGAAATTCTTGCTGTACAAAGCAGGGCCGCAACCGGAGGATCTGGACAACTGGCTGCTGGACGTACAGCTGGCCCACGGCGAGTTCCGGACTGACCAGGTGGCCATTTGGCTGTCCGAATTGGAGCTGGGCCTGGAGTTCGCCGAGGTGGCCCAGGCCCACGCGGAGTTTTTCCAGGCGATCAAGCGCAAGGAGGCGTTGAAGAAGTTGCTGAAACCGGACGACACCGCTGGCCAGCTGCGCCTGAAGATGCTGGCCGTGTGTGCCGGTAGCGAGCCCCGTATGGACTCGGTGCTAGAATCCGTGCTGCAGCAACTGGCGGAAGAGCGCGATGATGGCATCCGGCTGATTGAGCGCTGTGGTCTGGACAGCTTCCTGTGGGAGCAACTGATCCGTTTCTACGGCTACGAGGCCAGTGAACCCAGCCTGCGCGACTTTGTGATCGAGCTGTTCAAGTCTTGCTACGCCATGACTGTTGTTGGAGAGCGTACGGATGGCGAGGTCAAACTGACCGGCGACGCCCTGGTGTTCCTCAAACGCTGGAAAGACAGCCGGCAGTTCGAGCAGGGGTTTGAAACCCTGTCTGCCGAGTGTGCCGAGGTGCTGGGTATTGAGCAGGATCTGGGCAAGCGGGACTTCCGGGACCTGGTTGAGCTCGATTACTTCCGGCTAATCGACCAGAAGATTATCAGTGACCTGGTGCGGGCGGTGGTAGGCCGCACAGTCACCAGTGGTGATGTGGCGCTGTGGGTGCGGCAGCGGCGGCAGGGCCATTGGTACGGGGAGTTCCGCCACCTATATGAAGCCATTGAGTTTGCGGCCCGTTTTGTCCAGATGCTGGGTGAGGCTCGTCTCACCATGGATAGCCTCTCCGACGGCGTTCAGCGATACAGCCGTTCCTGGTTCCAATTGGATCAGCTCTACCGCAAGTTTACCTACCATGTGCGCATGTCCGGCCAGGCATCGTTAATGGGCGAGCTCAGTGAGCAGGTGGAGAACCTGTATTCCAACAACTATCTGCTCAAGCTGGGCGACGGCTTCCAGGTTCACGTGGACGCCGCGCCGCGCTGGGAGGCCTATCCGGTCGTTCAGCAAAAGGCCTTTTTCGAGCACTGGGTTCGCCCGTACCTGCGTAAGGACAAACGAATCTGCGTAATTATTTCCGACGCCATGCGCTACGAGATTGGTGATGAGCTGCTGGGCCTTATCCGGCAGGAAGATCGCTACAGCGCGGAGCTCGAACCGGCTCTCTCGACCCTGCCCAGTTATACCCAGCTCGGTATGGCGGCGCTGCTGCCCAACAAGTCCTTGGCGATCGCCGACAACGATACCGGCACGGTACTGGTGGATGGCCAAAGCTCACAGGGCACGGTCAACCGTACCAAAATCCTGCAGGCTGCCCTGGATGGACGGGGCCAGGCCGTCAAGGCTGAGGATTTTATGCAGCTCAACCGGGAAGACAGCCGGGAGCTGCTCAAAGGTAATGATGTGCTGTACATCTACCACAACCGCATCGATCACACCGGCGACAAGATGCATTCAGAGGGGCAGGCCTTTGAAGCCGCAGAACAAACCCTGGATGACCTGATTCGTCTGATCAAGAAGCTCACGGCGGCCAACGCCAATAACCTGCTAATCACCGCTGACCATGGCTTTATTTACCAGAACCGTGAGCTGGATGAGAGTGACTTCCTGGGCGACGCCGTTTCTGGCGATGATATTCGCTACCGGGACCGTCGGTTCGTGCTGGGTAAGGGGCTGTCCGCCTCTCCGGCGTTCCATCACTTCTCGTCCGAGCAGCTTGGGCTGGATGGCGATATGGAAGTGCAGATTCCCAAGTCCATCAACCGGCTGCGCCTTAAAGGCTCTGGCAGCCGCTTTGTGCATGGCGGCGCATCCCTTCAGGAGGTTGTGATTCCGGTCCTGAAGGTTAACAAGAAGCGTCAGAGCGACGTCAGCGCCGTTGAGGTGGACATTCTGCGTGGGGCCAGCTCGGTGATCACGTCCGGCCAACTGGCCGTCACCTTGTATCAGTCCGGACCGGTTACCGAGAAAGTACAGCCTCGCCACCTGCGGGCCGGAATTTACACCCAGTCAGGGGAGTTGATTTCGGACAGTCACGAACTGTCGTTTGACCTGACCTCGGAGAACCCCCGCGAGCGGGAGCTTCAGGTGCGCTTCGTGCTGAGCCGCAAAGCGGACGAGGCCAACGGCCAGGAAGTCTTCTTAAAGCTGGAAGAACAGCACGCCGGTACCTCCCATTACAAGGAATACAAGTCGCTCAGGTATTTGATGCGGCGGTCCTTTACCAGCGATTTTGATTTCTGAGGGTTATAGCCAATGAGTACGCTTGACCAAAAGATTAACGAACACTTCCCCGGGTTGGTGGTGCGCAAAGACCTGGTGAAAACGGTCAAGGGCAACGCCATCGTCCCCTCATACGTGTTGGAGTACCTGCTCGGCCAGTACTGCGCCACCAACGACGAGGCCACGATTCAGACCGGGATTGAAACGGTCAAGGAGATTCTGGCCAAGCACTATGTCCACCGGAACGAGGCCGGGCTGGTGCGCTCGAATATCAAGGAAAAAGGGCGCTACAAGGTGATCGACAAGATCAGCGTGGCCCTGAATGAGAAAACGGATGCCTACGAGGCGCATTTCTCCAACCTGGGAATCAAGAAGGTATTGGTGGATTCGGGAACCGTGAAGGCCCACCCCAAACTGCTGGTAAGCGGCGTCTGGTGCATTGCGGACATCGAATACGTATTTTCTGAAGATCAGAACGTCAGCCCCTGGATCCTTTCCACCCTCAAGCCGATTCAGCTATCGCACTTCGACTATGACGCCTACGTTGCCGCGCGGCAGCAGTTCAGCACCGATGAGTGGATTAACCTGTTGATACAGAGCATCGGCTTTAACCCGGAGATGTTCGGACGGCGCAGCAAGCTGACGCAACTGGTCCGATTGATTCCGTTCTGCGAGCGGAACTACAACCTTATTGAACTTGGCCCCAAGGGAACGGGTAAATCCCACGTTTACTCCGAATTCTCGCCCCATGGGATCCTGGTTTCTGGTGGTGAGGTCACTGTACCCAAGCTGTTTGTGAACAACTCCAGCGGCAAAATCGGCCTGGTGGGCTACTGGGATTGCGTGGCCTTCGACGAGTTCGCCGGCAAGCAGAAACGCGTCGATAAAGCACTGGTCGACATCATGAAGAACTACATGGCCAACAAGTCCTTCTCCCGGGGCGTGGAAACCCTGGGGGCCGAAGCGTCCATGGTGTTCGTGGGGAACACCCGGCATACCGTGCCTTACATGCTGAAGCATTCGGACCTGTTCGATGAGCTGCCAGACAAGTTCTACGATTCTGCCTTTCTGGACCGGATCCACTTCTACATCCCGGGCTGGGAGGTGGACATCATTCGGGGCGAGATGTTCTCTGATGGCTATGGCTTCGTGGTGGACTATCTTGCGGAAGTCCTGCGCTCGATGCGGAACTACGATTATTCCGATCAGTACAGTGAGCACTTTACCCTTTCTTCGGATATTTCGACCCGTGACCGAGACGGTATCAACAAGACCTTTTCCGGCTTGATGAAGATCCTGTTCCCCCAGGGGGGCGCGACCAGGGAAGAGGTTGAAGAAGCGCTGCGTTTTGCCATCGAGGGGCGCAAGCGGGTCAAGGACCAGTTACAGCGGATTGACACCACCTACGGCGAAGTACGCTTTTCCTATCAGGACCAGGAAGGCAAGGAAACGCTGGTCACCACACTTGAGGAGGAAGAGTACCCAGGTTACTACCACCGGACGGTGTCTACCCCTGATGATGGGGGAGCAAAAACCGAGCTAACAGCGGGCGTTAAAGGTGGCGAGCCCAATGAGCCCCACGTCTCGGAACCCGTACTGGAGGAAAAGCACCTGACCTTCCAGGAAAATCAAAAAGGCATCTCATTCGATAGCTTGTTTGGCGCATACCTGAAAGGAGCCAGCGAGATCACCGTCACAGATCCCTACATCCGGCTTTTCTACCAGATCCGCAATTTCATGGAGTTTCTCGAAGCCATTGTGAAGAACAAGGCCGAAGAGGATGAAGTGGCGGTTCACCTCATCACCGTCCGGGACGAGTTCAAGGGGGATCTGCAAGACGAGAGTTTTGAAAAGATCCAGGAATCCGCTCGCACTGTGGGCATCGACTTCACCTGGGAGTTTGACGAAAGCGGGACCATTCACGCCCGTCATATCGTTACGGACCACGGCTGGAAAATTTTATTGGATCGAGGGCTGGATATCTTCCAGCATTACGAGATGAACGAAGCTTTCGCATTTTCCAATCGGATGCAGTCGTTTAGATCTTGTAAGGCGTTTGAGGCCACTTTTATAAAAAAATAATGTCTTTTATCCGAGATTATCTTACTTATTTGTAAATCTGAGGCCCCCTTAAGGGGGCCAAGTTATGATTATGTCTTCTGATGCGTCCCTTAAGGAGCATCTTCTCGGGTGAAGAATACATCGACCAGATGCTGGATGAGCTCTTCGGCCTCTCGGATGGGCGGCAGTTCGCCATGATTTAGGATCAGGTGGAAGCCCAGAAGGTCTCCGAAAGCGGAGATCACTTCATATTCAAACATGCCGTGTTTGGGGCTAATGTGTCGCCAACGGCGTCGACTGTAGGTCCAAATCCAGTCCAGGTAACGGCAACATTCCGTGACGAGCTTCACGCGGCTCGCGCTCCAGAAATTCAGTAGGCGCTGACTCCGGTAGGGGTCTCTTTGGGACGTCATAAGGCCCTCGAACAGAAACGCACCCCAGACGGGCGCCACGGCCTGGGGCAGCGTCTCACTGTTCAAATCCGAGGCCAGGCTGACCCGCCGGTAGGCGGGCATATTGCTGTGAGGCATAGCTTCCTCCGTTAGAAAGAAAGTAAATGTTATCCAGTGAAGAGAATCCACTGGCTCGCAAGGCTTATGGCGTAGCGTCAAGCGCACCATAGGTTGCCCCAGCCGGTCTGGCGGGGCGAGATTGGAAAGACGATCGAGACAGTAGGCAAGGACCAGCTCAGACCCAGCCGCGCCGGGACAGGCTTTCCCAGCCGGACTGAGACACAACCAGATGGTCCAGGACACGCACGTCGATCAGACTCAGGGCTTTGACCAGCCGCTGCGTGACGTCTCGGTCTGCTTGGGACGGCTCGCTGTGCCCGGAGGGATGGTTGTGCGCGAAAATTACCGAGGCCGCGTTCCATTCCAAGGCTTTCTGAACGACGATCCGGGGGTGCCCAGTGGCGCCATCGACGGTGCCAAAGAACAGGCGCTCAAAGCTGAGCACCTGGTGCTTGTTGTTGAGGAACAGCACCGCGAAGTGCTCATTTTTCTCATTTGCCAGTGCCATCTGCAGGAAGCGGGCTGCGTCCTCGGGCTTGGACAGCCTGTCGCCACGCGTCAGGTTCTCCTGCAGGATGGCGGCAGCGGTGCGGACGATATCGTCCGAGGTGATCGGGCCGAAGGCGTGATACAGGCCCTTCTCACTCTTTACGAAGGTTTTGTCGCAGTTACACATAAGGGTCTCCAAACAAAAAAAGCCCGCGATAGCGGGCTGGGGAGTAGGCATAAGGGGATTCAGTCAGCGCTGGGAAGCTCGGAGGGAGCCGGGAAGCGGTGTCGGCACCGCAGGCATTCCAGGGAGTCCAGCTGGGTCTGGTCGATCAGGTCACCGAGCGCAGCGCCGCCGGCACCGCCCAGCAGTCCGCCGGCCAGGCCGCCAAGCAGCAGGCTCATGGCCGTACCGGCCGCCCCGGCAGTCGCACCGAGGGCGATGCCGGTCTGGGCGCGGCTGACACCTGTTGCCGCGCCACCGGCCATGCCAACGACCGTGCCGGCGGCACCGCAGGCTTTGCGGGCGTCGTGCCGGGCGTGGACGCGTACCGATCCACAGTTCGGGCATTGCAGAATCATTAATACCTCCAGTTGGTGCGTCCCGAGGCCTTAATTCCCCGGGCTCATGGAGGTAATGTGTGTTTGAAGTAATCTGGAATGTTGGCCGCCGCCGTTGACGGGGAGAGCTGCTGCGACAAAAGGTGTCGCGGATAGGCGGCATGATCACAGGACGAGATCAACCTGAGGGGAGGGGTAGTGGATAATTACCGCGATGTCCGAGCATCGGTGATGCGGTGGGTTAATAAGCAGTACGAGATCATTCAGGACCAAGGCGTGGAACTGAGCGATGGGGGTATTGAACTGGCCAGGAGCGTCGGTGTGCTTGAACCGACAAGGATCAGGGTCCTTTTGGTCGACCAGATCCCGATCAACGGAGACCCGGTCGTTCAAAGCCTGGCGAAAAGTGCTGGCATGCTGAACGGTTCGATCCTGGGAATGACTTTTGGGCACTCCATCTATATCGCCAGGGGTGCAGGCTCCGCGCGACTCTATTCTCACGAGTTTCGTCATGTCTACCAGTACGAAACGTTTGATTCACTTGAAGCCTTCATGGATGAGTACCTTCATCAAGTCCTGACCTTTGGATATACCAGGGCGCCATTGGAGTTGGACGCAAAGGAGTTCGAGGTTGAGTGAGCGTCAGAACGATCTTTCCTGGTTTTGGAACTCCGATTTGTATCGGCGGTTGCAGGGGATGTCATGCACAAAGAAGCCGAACCTTCTGAAGTTGCTTTTCGCGGTACACGACGAAGTTCGCTTACACACGCCGGTACTGGGGTGGCTGCTGGACCCGAAAGGTGATCACGGCCTGGGCGCAACACCTCTGACCCGATTTCTATCCATACTGGAAATCGATACCGACGGCGCGGAACATGCGCGCATCTGGCGCGAGCGATCCTTTGCTGAGCATGGCCGGGTGGACTTGATGGTCGAGCTGCCTGATTGCTGCATAGTGATTGAGAACAAGCTATACGCGGCAGACCAAGAAGCTCAACTGTGGCGCTATCAGAAGGTGCTCGATGTCCAGGCCGCCCTACCCTTAACGCCGTACCTGTTTTACCTGACTCCGGACGGCTGTGAGCCATCATCAGCATCAATTTCAGCGCCCGTGGATTCCGAAGAGACAGGGATTCTGGAAGCCGGCAGCTACCAATGCATCAGCTACCAAAACGAGATCCATACCTGGCTTTCGGCTCTGTTGAAAGAGGTGCCGGAGGAAAGCCGGGTTCACCATATTCTGGCGCAATACCACGAAGTTTTAATGGAGGTTATCGGAATGCACTCACGGGAAGAGGCAGTTAAAGAGCTAGAAAGCAGCGGGTTGATGGACCACATAGCCGAAAATCAGAGCGATATTAGCGCTCTGGCAAGGCTGACTCGCTCGGTCCTTTTCCTGCACGCCAAGCTACTAGAGCAGCTGATCGAGACGATACACGAGGCGCTGATAAATGAGCCGCGCCTGGAATCTGTGAAGCCGCCGGACCGATGGAAGGAGCTCGACTGGGCGATCTATGAAGGCTGGGCCAAAGGGAGAGCCCCTAGCGGCTATCGGTTCTACCGCATTACCGGTATTCAGGATGATGAACTTAAGGATGTGTACCTCGTAGTGGGGATGGACGCCGAAGACAGATTCTGGATTGGCTTGGGATGCTTTCAGGGAGGGGAGCACGTTGAAGTGCCCGATGACAGGAACCGCTTCTCCGACGTTGAGGGAGCAACACACAACAATTGGTGGTTGAGCTGGGTGACTATCCAGGATCTGGACCCTGCGCAATTGGAGGGAAATAGCGGAGTTGGAAGGCTGTCAAAAAAGGAAAAAAAAGATGCTGTTATGGGAAAAGTAATAGCTCTCTGCAAGCGCTATCTAAAAGAGATCATATAAAAACCCCATATCGCAATGTTTGGCGTAAGCGAATAACCAGGGCCTCGAAAGCATCTCCCATGCCTAACGCCGAGGTTCAGATGCTGGAGACGCACAAGCGGAACCAGGTTGCGGCGGCGCTAGCCTTGGAGATTAGCGATGCGAGCGGCCCAGTACCCACGGGTCGGTACAAATCAGGGATTCAATGCCTTCCTTTCGAATAGTCGCTTTCGCTTCATTCAGTGCGGCCGCCTCGGTGTCGAACTCGTCGTCCCATATCGTGGACGTGCCGAATTCATCTATCACCTCGAGGGTCCAGCCGCCGACATCACCACGGCAAATTTCTACCTTGACGGATTTTCCGCCTGTACTCAGATATTGGCTTAATGAGCTTACCTGGACCTCAACATCGTCTGCCATCTTGCAACCTCCCGTCGGCTTTGTTTGTAATGCTGAAATTATATTTTGTGCTGGATTGGTCTGACGTAGTGATTGTGGAGCTCCGCGAAAAGGTGTGTGAGAAAGGGAAGGCTGTTAACGCAGTCCGTTGCTAACTCATCTGTAGCCTCCCATGCTGCACCGGTGTGCATAAAATCATTACGAACCTCAGACGCCGTCTTCATTAGCTCCGAAACAGCGACAAAACTACGGCCTTCGATCGAGACCTCTTCTATCGCGGCACGCCAACTTTCGCCGACGACGGATCTGAAAAGTTGCCCGAAGCGTTGGTTGGCCAGCTTGTTGTCGTTGAGTAGCCGGTTGGTTATCCCTTGCGGCAATTGTTGAGCCTCCATGTGCTCTTTGAGGAACTGAGTTAGAAGTGCCTCTCGTAGAGCGCAGAAGAATACGATTGTTCCAACAGCGCCAGTTTGCGGGCCATGAATTGGGCCGACTGGCGCATTTGAATGATACGCTTGATGAACGAGGTCGACCAGAATGTGAATAGTGATCGGGAAGTATAGGCGTCCGCCGTCACTAGGCCGGCCACAGGACCCACATTCGTGGCCGACCCGCATACGTTGCATGTCGCGGTCCACTATCCCGCAATATGCGCATAATAACCAAGGACCCACGAGCTGGCTCGCGGTTTGATCTTTTATGGATGCGAGGGTGTTGTCCATAGAGTCAAACGCTTACAGAATTGGCGCCCAAGGAATGGAGCCCAAGACGGAATGGAATGGCCGCCGCCGTGCCTGGCGTCGTTATACACCGGATAAATCGACGTCGGGGGCAAAAAAGACCTGGCCCGCGTTCATAGAACTATCTCTCGGTATCCCATAAGTATCGAAGTATGAAAGCCAATACCTGATTGACTCTGTTGCAAGGTCAGTGAGTGTTTTTTGGGTTCCATCGTCAAGCTCGACTGTATACGAGGGCTTGCTTTCGACTTGGCTCAGTGCCCAAGCCTCTCCAGCTTGGTACGCTTCGATGACTTCTTCCGCGTTTTGGTGTGGATAGACCTGCAATTGATTGCGAGTGCCAGGATCGACGGCCGAGACTGTTGGTTGATAGAGCGATACCCCAAAGTGTTTTGAAGAGTTCGCAATGTCCTTCGCTATCTTGAGTGAGGCTTCCTCATCCCAAGTTGTATTCTCAGATTTCTTGGCGCCTTTGCTGGTAATTTGACGATGCTTAAGCACCCAGTCCCTCAACGAATGGCACGTTATGCAGAAGTTGAAAAGATGGTCAGCCACCAGAAGATCATCTGTTTCGGACAGGAGTTTTCTGCATTCACGCAATGTCTTTTCTAGCACATGGCGTGGTTCATAGAAAACGGGGATCACCTTATTCTCCTCCCACAGGTGGCTGACGCCCGCGTAATAGGCGTGAGCCCGAGAGCGTACTAATCGACGCTCTGGTTAAGCGTTTCATGATGTATATTCGCCAGGTGGCAGGTCGCCCGTGACTAGCTGAGGAAAAAATGTATACTCCGCTCGAAACCTTCGTTTCCCTCTCACTTTAGATGGTAATGAAAACAACCAATTAAGTAGGCCTTTCCCTGCATCGTATTCAATTGCAATAGTGAAAGACTCGTCTTTCAACCCAATCGGGTGGCCTCCTCCCTCTGGATACTTATTAAGATCATAGACGTCGAACATAAAAAGAAAGCGGCTTTGGCCTGGCGCCATTTGGGGGATCACCACATCAAATAGGTCCCCAAAACTTTCTCTTGGGGGATTGCGCCTGAGGTCGCCACTCAAACTAAGCTTAATGTTCTCCGCTCTGGAGCCACCAATGTTTAGAAGAGTGAACTCAATGAAAATGTCCTGGAATCTTGTTTTTTGTTTGATTTTTCCTGTTTCAGGGTTTACCAGTGGGGTTTCATGTTCAAACGCTGGACCAAACCGGTTTCTCATTTGGTGGTATATTTCAAGGACAGGCGTTTTATGGGAGCTAACTATCTGAATCCCAGCTTTCATTACGCCTGTAATCGCAGGGCTTGAGACTTCCATGCTTCCTCTATACGTTTAGCAGATATTAGGGTGCGAGTGGTATATCGCATAACGACGCACGCGGTGTATCTCGGCGTTGGCGTTTCTTTGTGCCGCCCTATCAGGCAGATCGTTATAAAATAAAACGTGGCCAGCTTCATAAGTCAACATTTGTGGGCGTGTTTCGCGAAAGAAAAAGAGGGCGGAGTGGCCAGCTGAAAGGTAATGACTTGCGAGCTCTTGAACGGAATGGGTTTTTCAGCACCGCAGTTAATTCAGCTATTCGCTTTCGAAGCTGTTTTCTTATGTCTCGGGTTCTGTTAGCGGTGATGGCTCGTTTCGATTATTGCAGCTTGCTACCGCTACGCGCTGCTGGAATTCGTCTTGCCGGGATGAGAGAGAGCCGCTATACGCGCATCTCTTCCGGAGCGGGTGCGCTCAGTCGTTGAAGTCGTCGCTAAACAAGGGCAGTTACCGCGTCGGCCACCCTCTGATGCGCCAATCGCCGCTCCTCAAAGTAATCATGCCGATCATAGATCCCTTCTACCCCCTTAAGTTTGTGATTCAGGCACCGTTCCGCCACGTGACTGGGCACGCCTTCCGCCGCTGCCAGGCTGCGGAAGGTGCGCCGCAGGTCGTGGACCGTGAAATGCTCCAGGTCGCCCATTTTGTTCGGCGGCTGCTGCTTGCGGCCGGCTTCCCGCCCGAACAGCTTTGAGATGGCCCGGTTGAGGGTATCCGGCCCCATGTGTGGGCGCTTACTAGTCCGCCGTGCCGGGAAAACATAGGGCGAGCCGCAGGCAAAGTCTTTCAGTGTGGTGAGCCATCGCACTGCCTGGGTGGGCAGGGGGATGGAGATCGCCGTACCGGTTTTGCTGCGATGCGCCGGCAGGTCCCAGACGGCGGCCTCCAGGTCAAATTCCTCCCAAAGAGCCTCGCAGAGCTCGCTTTTTCGCACTCCGAGCACCAGGAACAGGCAGCAGGCCAGATAGTTGTCGCGGCCGAAGCTGCTGATGTTGGCGCGGAACACATGGAAGGCATGCCGGATCTCTTCGGGGGTGAGCATGCGGTCGCGGCTGCTCTCCAGTCCGCCGGCATCAGTCGCCGTGAAGGGAGAGGCCGGGTTGCTCTGGCACAGGTCCAGCTTCATGCCGTGGCGGAACAGTTGCTTAAGGTACATCAGGGTGTCGTTGGCGATGGTTGGTCTGCCGCTTTCCACCACGCGCTGAATGATACGCCGCACTTCGCGGGGCGTGACCTCGTTGATGGGGTAGGTGCCGATGATCGGATCGATTTCCTTGGTGTAGATCCGGTGAGGAATCCCTGGGTGCTGTAGGCGTCGGGACAGGTCGGTTTGGTGCCAGTCCTCGAAGAGCTGGCGTACCGTCTGGATGTCCGGGATGTCCCGCTTTTGCTTCTCGACGAGTGGATCCCTGCCCTCGCGGAGCTCCTTCTTCATTGTCTCGGCCTGCAGTCTGGCGTCGGCGAGCGAGAGGGCCGGATAGGCGCCGAGAGTCGCTTCCCGCCGT
>CERU01006456.1_pt1 | contig 36883 bp, 19 predicted proteins | sample 530741 | NCBI WGS metagenome assembly CERU01 (sample SAMEA2620925, study PRJEB7988) | marine metagenome | biome: marine biome (ENVO:00000447); feature: deep chlorophyll maximum layer (ENVO:xxxxxxxx); material: "saline water (ENVO:00002010), including plankton (ENVO:xxxxxxxx)" | depth 30 m | reverse complement strand
TGGTGCTTCGTGAACCTCGGCGGCATGAAACTCGATCCGGGCTTCGATATCGGATTCCGGTCAATCTCGGGTCCATCGGCGGTGGGCGGTGCGAGCCAGTATTATTCGAGCTGGCACGTCCACTGGTATGCCTATCCGCTGATCTACTGGATGGAGATCGTCGCCGATTTCCTGTGCCTGGAATCGGGCTCGATCGACATCCTCTACATCTCCGAGATCGATCCGCTGTGGCAGGATTCCGAGCTCACCGCGATCATCAACCCCGAAGCCGTGCTGTTTGCCAACCCGCTGGCGCTCGCCGCCTGTGCGGCCGACTGCGTCGCCTCGACCGCGAAGCTGCCGATCGACGAGATGTTCTGGTGCGCCGGCTGCCAGGGCTCGATGTACCCGATGAACGGCAATGTCTCGGCCAGCATAGGCCACGTCCAGGCCTCGCGGCTCGTGCTCTCGCGCTTTGCCTACAAGCTCCACCGCGAACTCGTCTCGTGGGGAACGATGGGGTCCAAGGGCATGTGCGGCAAATATCTGATGCCGGTGATGCGCAAGCAGCAATACCGCTTCCAGGCCACCAACCCCAACCCGGCGACCTCGGGCCGTTACGCCTGCCCGCCCATCGGTGCCTCCACCACCTTTCAATCGGCCGGACAGGTCATCCCCGCCATCGGCGAAGACATGGGGTACCTCGTCTGGCGCAAGCGGAACTGTTGCGCGCTATGAACAAACACCTCCTCCTTTTACCCGTCGGCCTTGCCGTCACTCTCGGTGGCATCGCTCTCGCCCAAAGCGCGACCGAAGGCATCGACCTCGAAGCGATCCGCGAGCGCGCGGCCGAACATGCCGACGATGCGCAGGCGCTCAGCACCAATGTCCGCCAACGCGCCGAGGCGCTGACCGAGGACGCACAGGCTATCCAGGCGCAAGCGCAGGCCAATCACGCCGCCTATGCGGACAGCATCGAGGCAATCGAGACCGACGCCGTCCTCGACTTCGACGCGATGATCGCGGGGCAAGCCGCCGCAGAGAAGGCATCGCTCGGGGGAGCTCCGCGCTTCATTGCCTTTGCCAGCCTGTCGATGCCGCCCGAAGCGCTGAAGGCACTGGTCCACGACATGACCAGGGCGGGAGGCGTCACCGTGCTGCGCGGCTTCCCGCAAGGAAACAGTGAGGCGTTCAAGAAGCGGCTCGCCGCCATCTGGAGCAGCCGCGACGCGGCCGGTTCGCTGGGCATCGATCCAAGGCTGTTCCGCGCCTTCAACATCGAGGCCGCACCGAGCTTCGTCATGCTGAGCACCGAGTTCAGTCCATGCGACGGGTTCGATTGTAGCAGCGAGGTGCCGCCACACGACCGTATCGCCGGCAATATCAGCGTGGGCGAAGTCCTCGAGACCTTCGCCTCGGGCAAGGGTCCGGGCGCCGAGATTGCCCGTCTCCATCTACGCCAGCTCTCGAGGGAGGAACGGCCATGACCGGCAGAACCCTCGCCAATCTCCTTGCCACGCTCTTCGCCCTCACAAGCGCAGCTTCCATCCACGCTCAGACCCGCGATGAAGCCCGCGCGGACGGCAAGGACTTTGCCACTGAGCTGCTTGACGAAGCGCGCGATGCCGCAACGACCAATCCCGACGCAGCGCGCGTTCCCAACTTCGATCCGCAAGCGACGCGCGACCTGCAGGATCTTGCGCGCGATCCCGACCAGATCGAGGCCCGCGCCCGCAGCGCCGCGACGACCAGCACGCCGATGCGGACGATCCGCGACAGCATGGCCAATCGCGCACGGTTCGAACCGAACGAGATCGAGGACGTGATCGCGCGCAGCCTCGCCATCAACGAGACCCCGCTCGACTACACGAGCGGCATGGCAATTTCGGGCAGCCAGGGATCCTGCGTTCCGCTGCCGCCCGGTTCGGGGTCGGCGGGCACATATACCGCGACCTGCAATACGGGCACACGGATCGATCAGTCGGCAGGCCAATGCACGGTCCCGCTCGTCGCCAGGGTCAGCCAGCAACCGCAGTATCATTACCTTTGCAGCCCATTGGGCAGCTTCAACCTGTCAGGTGAGCCGGATTGCGAAGAATTTTCGGGCGCTCTTTGCCGGGTTACCGGACACCGCAATGGTCCTTGCCTACAGTGGGGTTGGTCCGGCGGGCGCAAGTGGTGCACCGAGCCGGGCGATCCGCTTACCGAGCTAACCTGCGACGAAGAGGTCGCAGGACAAACGCCCTACCGGATAACCACCGCGACCACCGTCACAACGACCCCTGACGAAAGCCAGTGCACAGGTCTTGCGGACAATAGCGATTGCACGCTGGACGCAGAGATCTGCACCGATAGCGATCCGCAGACGCGCGTGATCGACGGCGTCTCTGTCACCAGGCCCTGCTGGGAATGGCAACGTAGCTACACCTGCATTGCGCGCGAAGCGGCGACCGACTGCTCCGACCTCGAAAGCCAAGGAACCTGCCGCTTTGTCCGTGAGGAATGCCTTACCGACGAAGACCCTTGCGAGACCTGGGAGCGCATCTACGAGTGTCCGCTTCCCGGTACCGACAGTTCCACCCAGTATGTCTGCGACGGCGATGTCTATTGCATCGATGGTAGCTGCGAAACGATCGAGCGCACTGCGAACGACGAGTTCAAGGATGCGGTCACCGCGCTCCATGCGATGGACGAGGCCCGCGGCCAGTTCGATCCTGAGACGCTGACGCTGTTCCGCGGCACGCGTAACACCTGCTCCTCCAAAGTCTTCGGCGTGCTCAACTGCTGTAAAGGCAAGGGCTTCCCGCTCATCCCCGGCATCAGCCTGCTGGTCGCGCTCGGCTGCAGCCGCGAGGAAGTGCTGCTCCACGAACGCGATGTGCAGGGGCTGTGCGCCTATGTCGGGACTTATTGCTCGGACAAGTTCCTCGGCGTCTGCCTGACCAAGAAGAAGGTCTACTGCTGCTTCGAGAGCAAGCTCTCGCGGATCCTGCAGGAACAGGGCCGCCGCCAGCTGCCCAAGCCGTGGGACAAGCCCAAGGAAGAACAATGCGAGGGGTTCACTCTCGACGAGTTCGCCCGGCTCGACCTCAGCCAGATGGATTTCAGCGAGGTCTATGCCGAGTTCACCGAGGCTGCACGGCTCCCCGACGAGCTCGAGACCAGCATCCTCATCCAGCAGAAAATCGAAGACTATTACGCAAGGAGTGGCCAATGACGCGCCGCCGATCACTGCCGATGCTGGCCCTCCCAGCACTGGCCATGTGTCTCGCTGCACTGCTTCCCGTTCCGACAATTGCACAGGAAGCGCGTCGGGCAGAGCCAGCTGCCTCGGCAGACAGCCTCTACTGCGAGCAGCGCAGGCTCGGCTACTGGTTCTATTGTGTAAAGCCGGTGCCGGCAGACGAGCCGCAGATGGCGCAGCCACCAGCCCAGGTGACCGCCACGCAGGAGCTGGACGCGGTCACGGGGGAACTGCGCGAGCTTAAGGCGCGCGCGATCCTCTATCCGACGCCGGAAAACGTCACCGCCTATATCCGCTTCCAGCGTGCCCAGCTCGACCGGGCTTCGCTGTTCTCCGATGTCTGGCAGCGCGCGATCTGGCAGGATCCCGAGCTCGACTACACGCTCGAACGACCGGTCGGCGCGCTTGCCAAGAAGCAATGGCAGGACGCGCGCGCTGCCGACCGCGATGCGGTGATGGCCAGGCTCTCCGAGCGCTATGGCCTGTTCTACTTTTTCGCTCAGACCTGCGGCGCGTGCGAAGTGATGAGCCCGATCGTGCGCTCGGTGGCGGACCGTTGGCATATCACTGTCCGGGCGATCTCGACCGATGGCGGTCCGTCCCGGCACTTCCCCGACTACAAGGTCGAAAGCGGCCAGCGGCCGCGCATGGGGCTCGAACCCGGCATCACCCCGGCGCTCGTGCTGTGGGACAGCGTGGCAAGGCGCCCGATCCCGGTCGGATACGGCGTGCTCTCGGCCGACGAGTTGCAGGACCGCATTTACCTCCTCACCTCGAAGGAAGCCGGACATGATTACTAGCATCCGCAATGCGGCGCTCAGCATAGCTGCCGCCAGCATGGTCGCGTCCCCCGTCGCCGCAAACGTCGGCGACAGCATGGACCGCTTCATGGACGACATGGGCGCTGCGGCCAATGTCACCGGGCCGAGCGCGTTCGAAGGCCAGTCGGCGGGCTATTACAGCCTCGGCAATGTCTGGACGCGCTTTCCGCAGAAGACGACCAACATTGCCAATCTCCAGCTGCCGCGTGCCCGCGCTGGTTGCGGCGGTATCGATATCTTCGCCGGGTCCTTTTCCTTCATCAACGCAAGCGAGATGGTCGCGCTCTTAAAGGCCGTCGCCAACAATGCGGTGGGGTTCGCCTTCAGCCTCGCGATCGATACCGTTTGCCCCGAGTGCTCGAAGATCATGCAGGAGTTCAGCCAGAAGGCGCAGCTCATGAACAATCTCTCGATCAACTCCTGCGAGATGGCGCAGGGGCTGGTCGGCGGCGTCTGGCCCAAGGGCGATCTCGCCGACAAGGCAATCTGCGAAGCGATCGGCAATTCCGAAGGCATCTTCACCGACTATGCTGCGGCCAAGCATGGGTGCGGAACGCGCGGCCAGCGCGCCTCGACCAACGAGGGCGCCGGCGCCGACTATGCCGACGTCAATCCCGGTGTGCCGCGCAATTACACCTGGCATGTCCTTAAGCAGAGCGCCTTCTTCAACCCCGGTGGCACATTCGACCGCGATCTTGCCGAATATGCGATGACGCTCATCGGCACGGTGATCTACGTGCCGCCCCGCGACGACGAGCCGGGCAAGTTCGTGCCTTTCGCCGGGGACGCCTCCTCGACGCTGGTGACCGCACTGCTCGACGGGACGCAGGGCCAGTCGGTGCGGGTGTTCCAGTGCGACGAGCCCGACCAGTGCCTCAACCCGACCTTCCAGCAGATGAGCCTGTCGAGCGCAAAGGCCATCCGGCCCCGCGTTGCCCGGCTCATCGGCAGCATGGTGGAGGCCATCCGCAGCGACACAGCGATCGGCGACGAGGAGAAGGAGCTGCTCCAGGTGGCATCGGTGCCGCTCTACAAGATCCTCACCGTTCAGGCGGCCTATGGTCGCGGGATGGCAACCGACGACCGCGACACGCTGGCCGAGATTGCCAGCATCGATCTCCTCTATGCCATTCTCGAGCGCATCACCGCAGAGGCCGGACGCTCGATGGCGAGCTTCATCGCGGCCGATGAAGCCAAGCTCGCGATCTGGCGCGCACAAGTCGCCGAGGTGCGATCGAGCCTCGCCCAGCGGCAAGCGACCGGGCAAGCGCGGGTCTCGGCGATCATGCAGATCATCGAGAAGACGGCGATGATCGAGAATATGCTCGCTGCCTCGATGTCACCGTCGATGGCCGCCGCGCTCGACTGGTCGCGCGGGATGCAGTCCCGCTCCATCGTTCCATAAGGGTGAGGTAGCATGGTCGAGATTTTCACGGTCGGCGGCGGCGAGTACATCGTCAATGTCCTCAACGCCGTTGCCGCCTGGACCGGCGCGGGCGGCTACAAGAGCCTCATTCAGGTCGCGCTGGTGATGGGCATGGTGCTCGCGGTCATCGTGGTCGCGTTCAACCAGGACTGGCGCGCCTGGCTCAACTGGTTCCTCGGGGCGACGCTCATCTACATGTGCCTGATGGTGCCGCGCATGGACGTCCATGTGACCGACCGGGTCAATCCCAGCCTTGCACCGGCAACGGTGGCCAATGTCCCGCTTGGGCTTGCCCTGATGGCAAGTTTCACCAGCCAGGCGGGAGACTATCTGACCCGCTCGGCCGAGCTCGTCTTCGGCCTGCCGGACGACCTCAACTACTCGAAGAACGGCATGATCTACGGCGCGCGGCTGCTCGAATCGACGCGCAGCTTGCGCATTTCCGATCCGGAGTTTGCTGCGAACTTCGACGAGCATGTCCGGCAATGCGTGTTCTACGATCTGCTGCTCGGCCGCTATTCGATGAAGGAGCTGTCCGAGAGCGATGACATCTGGACGACGATCGCACCGGGGAGCGCGGCGCGCGCGCAGAAATTCCTGACCCGGCAGGCCGACGACAGCGTGACGGCCTCGATCATCACCTGCCGCGAAGCCTACACCGCGCTGTCGGGGCAATGGGCGAGCCTCATTGACGAGATGACGCTTGTCGCAGGGCGTCAGCTTTATCCGCGCCAGACCGAAGCCCTCGCCAAGGCCAAGCTCATGGCCGATCTCCCGATTGCCTATCAGTATCTCACCGGCATCTCGCGCAGCGCGAGCGACATCTTTCGCCAGGTGCTGACGATCAATGCCATGAACCAGGCCATGCACGGCTTTGCAGGGGCTAGCGGCACCGGCAGTATCGACGTCTTCGCGCAGACCCGGGCCGATATTCAGACCGAGCGGACCTATTCCTCGATCGCGCACAACGCGATGAAATGGGTCCCGATCCTCAATGTCGTGCTGACGGTAGTGTTCTACGCGCTGTTCCCTGTCCTGTTTCCGCTGTTCCTGATGCCGCGGACCGGACCCATTGCATTGAGAGGTTACGTCACCGGCTTCTTCTACCTTGCGGCGTGGGGACCGCTCTTCGTCATCCTGCACATGATCCTGATGTTCAAAGGCGCGGGCGATGTCACCGCCGCTGGCGGCAGCACGGGCCTCAGCCTCGCGACCTTTGTTGGCATGAGCGACGTCAACAGCGATATCGGCATTTTGGCGGGCTATCTCGTCGCCTCGATCCCCTTCCTTGCCGGCGGGGTGGCGCGTGGTGCGCTGGCGATCTCGGGCCAGGCAACGAGCTATCTCAACCCGAGCCAGAACGCGGCCGAGGAAGCTGCGCGCGAAGCGAGCACCGGCAATGTCTCGCTCGGCAATTCGAACATCGACAACTCGACTGTGTTCTCCCGGCAATTCTCCCAAGGTAATCTTGCCCCCAACATCGCCTATGGCGCGGCACAGACGCGTGGTTTCAGCGACAGCGGCACGCAGACGACCAGCTTCCCCGAAGGCGAGTTCGCTGCTGTCCCGAATTCAAGCTATCCGTTCACACCGACGCTGGGGCAGGACTTCACCGGACGCCTCGGAACGATGGCGAGCCAGAGCCGGACGCAGAGCGAGACCTATGCCAACCTCGCCCAGCAATCGACGAGCTCTGCGCTCACCCGGTTCAGCGAGATCCGCAACGCCTACAGCCAAGGTCAGAGCTCCGACACGGTCAGCGGCGTTGGCACGAACGACAGCATCGGCACGGCGTTCAGCGAAGTCGACAATGCCTCGAGGACGCTTCAGCAGCAGTTTGGCCTGTCCCGGCGCGCCTCCGACGACATTACGGTCTCATGGTTCCTCAATGGCGAGGTAAATGGTGGGGCTGGAGCCAATGTTGGCGTAGCTCAAGTGGGTGCCAAGGCCAGAGGTGGCCGCAACCAGTCATGGACAGACAGCGATATCGGAATCGCCTCGGAAGACCGCGGCAGGATCATGGGAACGCTGCGCCAGCTTTCCGACAGTCGCAACTGGTCGAACACGCGTGAAGGCTTCCTGCGCGAGACGAGCTCGAGCTCGGTATCGCAGGTGTCGACCAGCTCTTCGGGTCTCAGCCGATCGCTGACCGAAGCCGAAAGCTACACACGAGAGGCGCGCCGCGCCGAAGAGATGGCCAGCCGCCTCGAGAACCAGGCCAGCTGGTACGAGGCCAACAGCGCCGCAGGCTCGCTGAATTTGAGTCAGGCCTATCGCGAATGGGGCATGGCCGAGATCGAATCCAACCGCGACTATTACGGGCCGGTGCGCTTCGACGACATCGAGTTCCAGATGAGCGCGCGCGGCCAACAACTGCAATCGCGGTTTGTCGAAAGCTATGCTGACCGGCTGCAGGACGACATCGAAGCCGACCTTTCATTGCCGGACTTCGCTGCTGTCAGCCGCCCCGGGATCGGAAGTGCTGGGCAGGTGCGAGCTAGGGGAGCCGTGGGCTCTGCGGGTGGTCCCTCAATGCCCGATGCTCCTGATCGGTCTGACATCACGGATGAGGTCGAGCGGGTTCGCCAGCAGGGTCGTGGAAGGATTGGTACCGTTAGAGGTTACCTGGACCGCCAAACGCAGGGCGCCACAGGTGCAAACGAGGAAGCGGCTGATGAGGTGAAGGAGTGGGGCAATAGGTGATTACAGGATCACGTCCTGCACAATCACAAAGACGACGAAACCGATTAAAATGAACGCAGCGGCGAGGACCACTGCTCGAGCCCATCGATCGGCCCAGGCCTTCTTCCAAGAGTATGACGTGAGGCGATTTTCGGAGATGGCACGGTCGATCTCTCGTAGGCCCTTCCAGTCACTCTTGTCGTTGTGACCTTTCTCGTCTTTCATTTCTATCACTCCGACCTACATAAAGTAGCAAATTTGATGCATTATCGCTGATAAGCCAATTTACGTCTCGATATTGACAAATTAAGCACCTTAATGTAAAGACGCAAAATCGCTACACAAAGCTCCATATCGGAGATAATGTCTCGATAATGCCACATTATGATTCACCAGATCTGCGCCCTCTCTCGGTGCTGCTATCCGACCTAGGGAAGCAGATCGAAGCATATCGCATATCACGCAATCTCAAGCAGGCCGAGCTTGCGGAAATGGCTGGCATCTCGCGTTCAACGCTCGCCCGCCTGGAAGCCGGCAATGGCGGGACCATCGATAGCCTTGCCAGGATAATGCGCGCGCTTGAAATTGAAGACCGCCTTCTGGATGTCATGCCGGACGCCAAGCTGAGCCCGCTCGATCCCCGGTCCGACACCGGCAAGGCGCGGCAAAGGGTGCGCAAGCCTTCTGAGGGTGAGGCTGGCGAGGAATGGAGCTGGGGTGACGAGGCCCCATGACGCGTGCCGTAGTCAATCTCTGGGGTCGTCAGATCGGCGCCGTCCTGTGGGATGAGGATCGCGATGTCGGGGTTTTCGAATACACTCCGGAATTCAGCCGCAGCGGTATCGAAGTCGCCCCGCTCACAATGCCTCTGCGAAGTGGCGTCTACGACTTCCCTGCGCTGAATTACGAGACCTTCAAAGGGCTACCGGGCATGCTGGCCGACAGCCTGCCCGACAAATTTGGCAACGCCCTGATCAACCGTTGGCTTGCCGAGCAGGGCCGCACAGCTGACAGCTTCGATCCGGTCGAGCGCCTTTGTTACACCGGCCGCAGAGGCATGGGCGCTTTGGAATTCGAACCTGCAACCGGTGAACGCCGTGAACAGGGTCGGCCGGTCGATATCGCTCCGCTTGTCGAGCTCGCCAACAGGGTCATTGCCGCGCGTGAAGAACTGGCCGGTGTGCTTAAGGGAGAGGATGATCACCGCGCACTCCAGGAGATCCTGCGCGTCGGAACCTCCGCTGGCGGCGCCCGGGCCAAGGCCGTCCTCGCCTGGAACGAGGCGACCGGAGAATTCCATTCAGGGCAGCTGACTGCAGGGCCCGGCTATACGCAATGGCTGGTCAAGTTCGATGGCGTGTCGGGCAATGCCGACAAGGAACTTGCCGACCCGATGGGCTTCGGCCGGCTTGAGTACGCCTGCTATCTGCTAGCCCGAGAGGCTGGCATCGACATGGCTCGCTCTCGTCTGCACGAAGAAGGTGGGCGGGCACACTTCATGACCCAGCGCTTCGATCGTACGCCTGATGGCAAGAAGCTCCACATGCAGTCGCTTTGCGCGATGCGCCATTTCGATTTCAACCTCGCTGGGGCCTATAGCTACGAGCAGGCAATCGAGACCATCCGCATGCTCGGACTCGGACGCGAAGCGATCAAGGAGCAGGTGCGCCGCGCGCTGCTCAATGTCTTCATTCGGAACCAGGACGACCACACCAAGAACATCGCGTTCCTGATGGATAGCTCGGGTCGCTGGAACCTCTCGCCAGCATTCGATGTCGTCTACGCCTACAATCCGGATGAGGACTGGACCAACGAGCACCAGATGTCTCTGGCCGGCAAAACGGACGGTTTCGAGTTCGATGATCTTCTAGAATTCGGGAAATTTGCCGATCTCAAGACAGCCGAAATCAAGTCCATTGCCTCAGACATTCGTTCAGCTCTCGCAAAGTGGAACGAGTTGACGCGAACTGCCGGTGTTCCCCCAAAAATGGCAATCAAGGCTCAGAACGGCTTCCGCGACATTCCTCTGAGATGAGCTGATCCTGCATCCGCATGATTTGCGCGCCTAAAGCAGAGCAGTTGAACCAAAGCGCTTTCCAAGGAAGGCCTGTACTTCGCTCATGGGCATTTCCGGTGAAGAATTGCCACTCCGAACGTACAGCTTTTCGGATTTTAACCCGTTCTTGTCTGCAACGCTGATGACCACCGCAGCATCAGCGGGCCTCACGTCGATCTGACAAATTTCGCTGCCCTCCACCTCGGGGAATGCGATCTTCAATTTCGAAGCGGTGAAATTTTGCCCGAATGCATCGGCAAAAAGGTTGCGCAGGTGAATTTCAAACCGGTCTTTGTCAGCATCGCCCAGCGACGCATAATCATGATCCAGACCGACGGCTTCACCGACATCGGACACACCTATGAGCAGTGTGCCGCCACCATAACTATTCGCAAATGCGGCAATAGTTTTGACAACGACCTGCTCGAGACCCTTGTTCACCTTGGCTTCCTTGATATCCCAGCGCAAAGTTTGCTTGAACTCCAACTCTTCGCTTTCGCCCTCGGCAATCATCTCCTCCAGCGTGATGGGTGCCTCCGCCTCTTTGGTTTCGGTGATAGAGCTCAAGAACCCATTCAACGCATTCGCCAGCATCGTTCGCCTAGCGTGGAGAAAGCCTTCGTAGTTCTCAATTTTCCAGAGCTCTGGATCTGAAGGGATGCATTGCTTGGCTAGCGCATCCGGATTCTTATCGTCGATTTCTGCAAGATAATCTTCTGCGTTCGTCGCACTCTTCGCCCGATTGGCGATCTGTGTGAGAATGGCGCGATTGGTGATCTCTTGCGCGAGGGAATACTTCAAACGATTCTCTTTGCCGTATCCAGCGTCGCGCAGCTTAGAGAACGGGAAAATGTGGTCGTTCTCGAGCTGATATTTCTTTCCCATCGGTTGAGCCAATTTGACGCCTGTCGTCAGACAAGTTGCGCCCTGACTCTTGAAGTACCATCGCATCATCGGAAACAGGGGATGCGATATCGCGCGCCCAACGAACTCGTCGGCGACAATCTCAAGGGGCCGTTCGTCCTTTATGACCTGCAGCAGCTCATCGAACGGTTGATCGGATTCCTTGATCACGCGGAGGTCTCGATCGAGCTTCTGGGGCAGCTGAGAGATGTAGCGATAGCGGATCTGGGAATAGTAGAACCACTTGACCAGCTTCTTAATCTGCATCTCAGAGAGATGGCTATCCTGTTGATAGCAATAAGCAATGATCGGTATCAGCGCATACACCGAGTTGATTTCGTCCGTATGGTCGACGAATGCATGGGACTGCATGATATTGGCAACGTAATCGAGAGTTTGCTCTTCGAGCTTCTTCCAAGCCGCCCGTATAGGCGCATCATTGGCCTGGTCATGCAGAAGTCGCATATTCGAACCGGAATGGTGCAAACAGGCGAGCAAGGCGTAGACGACAAAATCAAGTTTGAAGACGTAACCCCTGCCCTCGAGTTCGGTCAATTTTGCCTTGAACGTGTCACGCGCCTGAGGCCAATAACCTGAAATCTGGGCTAGAGCCAATTCGGCCTCGGTCAACGAGACGCCGCTCGCATTGACCTTATAGAAGATGTCGATCGCTTCGCGAATTGTCGCCTTCACCGGAATCGTTTGCTCGGGGAACTCCCGGTCAAGGATGTTCTCGATGGACTTGACGTTGTCGTCGATCAGATCGTCGCGTTCGCGGGTCACCTCTTCACCCTTGTCTTCCAATGCGCGGACGACATCCTTAGCTCTGATTTTGCGCTGAAAAATATCGGTCAGATTCTGCCAGCGCGGATCGTTCTCCATCTTGAGCTTCTTGTAGTACTCCAGCTCTCTGGTCTCGACATTCACATAAAGGCCGCGTGTGTCGTTGAGAATTTCTGGAGCAGTATAGTAGGGCGGCAAACCTCCACGAATGAGCATGTACAAGGTTGTCAGCCGCTGCTGCCCGTCCAGAAGGATCCTTACAGCGCCCTGCTTCTCATCGTATTTGTGAGGCCCCTTCAATTCGGGAGGGTTGTTGGTCTCCCAGGTCAGCATCGTCCCCGTTGGATATTCCTTGATAAGGGAGTCCACCAACTGCTTTGCATCGTCGCGCTTCCAAACGTACTCGCGTTGGAAGGCCGGCACAAAGAGCTGCTTCTCGTCAATTTTGTCTAGGGCCTGAGAAATCTTCATCTAGTGTTCCTAAATTCCCAACACACTGTATCTCTTATCAGGCTCCAACTGCCTGGCCATCCGGACGTTTTATTCAAAGCTTTTGTGCGGTTCATGCACCATCGAGGTCTCCAAGATCGATGTCTCTGCCCTCTTTGATCAGATCGTAAATAAGGTTGGTAAGGATACCTAGACCCTGTCTGTCCTCTTTGAGGAGATGCGTGGCCAGAGCATTGTTTGAGCCCATCGCACGCACTACCGCTCCTTGAACGGCTCCCGGAAGACTTCCTTTCAAAGCCTGCTCTTTGGAGTTTTCCTTGACCTGGGCCCTCACGATACTGTTTTCGCGAGTGATCGACGCGATTTGGTTCACGAAGCTCGCTTGATCCTTGATCGGAGCAGCTTCGCCAAAGATCCCGTTCAGTCGTTCGATAAGCTCTTGAAGGTAGACAGGAAGTTTCCCTGGCGATTTCGATCCACCGGCTCCCACGGGCTTCAAATTCGGATCGGGATCATCTCCGCCTTCGCCTTGTGCATCATTCTTTTTGATGTCGTAGCCCGTTAAGGAAATACCTCTTAGGTCGACGTGCTCAGGGGGAACGCCATTAAGGCGGTTTGCGAGAAGTTTTGTGAAAGCCGCAAAATTCTCCATGCTAGGATCCCCGAGGTCCAGCAGTTGAGCAATGTACGTGTATGTTCTGGAGAATCTCGACAGGCCCGATTTGAACTCCAGCAATCTGCCGATGCTTTCTTCTACTTGCACCCTTTCATGCTCGGCTTTCTTCGCGGCGGCATCATCTCTCGCTTCGGTTGCTTTCTGAAATTCAGATTCGCACCGCTCGGCTTCCTCACGCAGCATTTTGAGGCGAGCGTTAAACTTGTCGGTCGGCCTTTGGGTGGCCGCAAACATCGCCTTATGGTGATCTTCTTTACCGGTGTCGAAAGTCTTGGCCGTTTCGAAGCGAGCTATCTTGAAGGCTTCGATGTCTTCATCCGAGTAAAGACCCTGCGCGTCGAGTGCGTCCTTCAAATCGTAGATTACGTTGGGATCTTGAACTTCGGTGATTTGCGCGCCTGAATCGTATTTCTTGAAGGCCGCTCGGATTGCTTCTGGGTCGTTCACGAAGTCTACAACGAAGGTCTCTTCTTTTCCTGGGAATGTGCGATTGAGGCGCGACAGCGTTTGAACGATCTCAACTTCGTTCGCGATCTTCTTGTCGACATACATGGCGACAAGCTTCGGCTGATCGAAACCCGTCTGAAATTTGTTGGCCACCAACATGACCCTGAATTCTGGACGATCAAATGCGATTCGAAGGTCTTTGACCTGAACGCCCGTGTTCATGTTGCTTTCGGTGAATTCCGCATCCTCGTCACATACGAACAGCTCACCAGCAATTTGTGCATCGTCGGAATGCATGACGTCCTTGCCGCTGAGCTTCCCTCAGAAAGCGATGAGCGCGCGAACGTCTTTGTATTGAGGATTGGCCGCGACAAAGGCATCGAAAGATTTTTTGTATCGAACAGCTGCTGCACGCGAGCTCGTCACCACCATTGCCTTCGCCTTCCCATCAAGGAGAGGTGATACGTTGTGCCGGAAGTGCTCCATGATGAACTGCACCTTCTGGGTGACGTTCGTGGGATGCAGGCTCATCCACTTGGCGAGCGCCCGTTTGGCTGCCTTGCCGTCCACGCGCTTCTTGTCTTCTAGTTCTTTCCCCAGGTTGAAGGCCGTCTTGTACGATACATAGCCCTTTAGCACGTCGAGGATGAAACCCTCATCGATGGCTTGGCGCATCTCGTATTTATGGAAGGCACGCGGCAGATTATCTGGGGCCGCCGGTCGCGATGGGTCTTGCGGCCGTCCGAACAGCATCAAGGTCGAGTGTTTTGGCGTCGCAGTAAACGCGAAATGGGACAAGTTTTTTGGGCGGGCGCGGCTTTTCTGGATCTCGGTCAAAAGCTCTTCGACCGTCATATTTGCGGTATCTCTTGCCGACGAAAGTGCGAGGGTCGCTTGCAGCTTTGAGGCCGTGCTGCCGGTTTGCGAGGTATGCGCCTCATCGATGATCACGGCAAAGCTGCGGTCTTTCAACGATGTTTCCGTCAGGATTGCTTCCATCGCATGCGGGAAGGTTTGGAGAGTCACCACAATAATCGGGACGCCCTTCAGCATGGCTTCCGTCAGCTGTGCGGTCTTCGTCTTGGAGCTTGTCTCTCGATCAATCGCAGCGATCATGCCCTTGCGGTGGTCGATCTGCTGGACGGCGTCTTGTAGCTGGCCATCCAGCACAGTCCGGTCTGTCACGATGACCACCGTGTCAAAGACTGCCTTGCCGTCGTCATGGCGCAGTTTGGTCAGGTCATGCGCTGTCCAGGCTATCGTAGATGTCTTGCCCGAACCTGCACTGTGTTCGCAGAGGTAAGCTTGGCCAGGTCCATTCTCCTTGGCATCTGCGATCATCTTGTTGACCGCGTCATGCTGGTGGAAGCGCGGGAAGATGAGCGTCTCCTTGACGGACCAATTGCCCTTCAGGTCCACCACATCCTTCTTCTCGACATAGACGAAGCTATGGAAGATCCGGAGGAAGGTATTTGGCTGGCAAATCTCTTCCCAGAAATAGGCGACAGGGTATTCGCCGTCATCACGAGGGGGATTGCCACCTTTGCCGTCATGGCCGCGGTTGAAGGGCAGAAAATAGGTATTCTCTCCCGCCAGCTTCGTAGCCATCCAAATCTCGCTATCGGACATCGCGAAATGCACGATGGCACCGCGCTTGAATGTGAGCAGCGGGTGCTTGCGCCCGGTGGCGGGGTCTTCGGGCAGGCGGTCGCGCTTATATTGCTCGCGCGCGCTTTCGGCGGACTGGGTGAAATCAGTCTTGAGTTCGACGGTCGCAACGGGCAGCCCGTTGATGAATAGCCCTAGATCGATCGCAAGCTCGCGACCGGGATGGTACTTCAGCTGCGGCACCACACGCAGTCGGTTGGCGGCATAGCGTTCGAGGATTGTCTCGTTGCGCTGGTCCTCGGGTGCAGCCTCGGACATATCGATCTGCCCGCAGCCCGCAATGGAAAAGCCACGACGCAGAACCTGGATGGTACCATGTTTCGTCAAAGCCGCATCCAGACGTGAGAGCAGCGTTTCGCGGGCACGCTCACCATTCAATGCGACGAGCTTTTCCCACTTGGGGCCTTGGGTCTGTTTGATCCAGGCCTCCACATCCTCGGTGTAGACGGCGGTATCCTGATGAAAGCCTATGGTTTCGCCGAGCAGCCAGCCCTGTTCCGTCAGCTTTTTGACGACATAGGCCTCAAGGTGCTTTTCGTGGTGCAAATCGCTCATGCTGCGCCCCTCACATCAACCTTACCGGTCACCGCCGCCGTAATGAGTGCCGCGCGTTTTTCTTTCAAAAGTGCGATGGAGCGCTCTGTTTTTTCAATGAGACCTCGAATTCGCTCCAATTCACAGTCAATCCGGTTCGCAATAGCTTCCTGTTCATCTGTCGGTGGCAGGAAAATCGGCAATTCCAAGAATTTCTCTGGCTCCATGCGCCATTGATCGGTCCGAATACCGTTGGAAATTAGACGATAAACCCACGGCATCGGCCTCGCGCGAAGGTAATGGTGCATATATCTCGGGTTGTGTTCGCCAATTGGCTTCATCACCACATAGTCGGGCGACGTAATGCCTAATAAGGTAGAAACCCCCATCGAGCCCTGCCATGCTTTCATCTTGTTGATCGCTAAGTCGTCTGGTTCGACTAGCTGATATTTGGACAGGTCTTCTGGCGTCTTGTTGATGTTATCGGTCCTCGATGCTTTTTCGATGACGCCAAACTCACGATAGACTGACAGAACGGTCAGGTCGTCAAACCCTTGGCGTTTTACCTGTTTGAAATGGTTCTTCATGCGCGCCCGTTGCCAATGGACAGGCACGTTACCCCGCCATTCGATGCCGCTGTTCTTCGTTGGTGCGTTGGGATCGATGCCCCGACGAACGAAGTGAGCGATCATCGCTTTTTCTTTGTCGTCCAGCACAGCAATGAAGCGGGTCTTTTGCACGATCAAACCATCAATTCGTGCAGTCTCGCAGTCGAGATAGTCGGCGATTTCGTTTTGGTCGTCTTGAGGCAAATCTGGCACAGGAAAGTTAAGGAGTTCCGTTTGGCTCAGGTTCTGACGGATACCGCCGCCAAGACCATTGAAAATGTTCCCGATGTAAGCGGCGTAGAAATACCAATAGTAGAACTTGGAAACCACAACGCCAGACGTCGGGACAAGCCGAATGTATGCAGGGCTCATGATACCGCGACGAGGAACCAAGCCGACGCGGCTCGTTTTGATGTTTTGAAGGTCGATTAGTTTGAAGGCCAAGTCGCCCGGTTCAAAGATTTGGTATGAACCGTAGTCAGACGATTGAAGTCCCTCGTTATCGTCCAGCGATCGATCGATGACGCCCTTCATGGTCAAGGCCAGCCGGTGGCTTTCCTTCATCCCAGTGTTGGGTTCTTTCGTGTACTTGAAACGATGCTTTGCGGGCAGGGTTGACCACAGAGAAGTGCCGACAAAATCGTCTAGGAAATCTTTCGGGGTCATTCAGTGACCTCAGCCAGCACTTCAGCTATGGACGCTTCGATGACCTTTAGCTCCGCATCGATCTCGTCCAGATCGCGCGGCGGGACGTATTCGTAGAAATAGCGATTGAAGTTAATCTCGTAGCCAACGATCCCGATGTCGCCATCGGTTTCGTCAACATAGGTCTCGTCGATATAGGCATCATAGGCGTGGGGCGTTACCTCGGTTTCGAGGTAGTCATGGATATCGGTACCCATGGGTACGTTCTCGTAATCGGTCAGATCTTCGTCGGGGATCAGGTTGCCCTTCTTGTCTTTCACTGGGTCAAAATCTTCGTCCCGCACGCCAAAGGCCTTTTGAAAAGCCTTGATCAGCGCCGCATCGGCTTTGCCGAGGTTCGCGTCCTTTTTTGCCACCGACTTGGCAAAGTTGTCGATCCAGTGCCAGTCATGGGCTGTGCCTGCATGCTCCACCAACACCTCGCGCCAGCCGTGCCGCTGATCATCGGTGCGCTTCTCCCAAGCCTTGTGTTCAGCAAGCGACTCGAAACCAGTGTCAGAGACGACGATTTTGTGGCGCAGGGGGCGCAGCACTCGAATTCGGCGATAGCCAAATTCCTCCGCGTCGAAGATGAGGCTCTTTTTCGTCGATTCGAAGTCGGCGTAGAGTTGCACAATATCGCGGATCTGATCGTCCCCGATTTTGCGCCGCTTGTTGCCCTCGCTCTTGCGGAGCGGCTCAAACATCTCGGTCGCGTCGATCAGCTGAACCTTACCCCGCCGCTCCTCTGACTTGCGATTGGACAAAACCCAAATGTAAGTGCCGATCCCCGTGCGGAAGAAGATCTCGGTCGGCAAGGCAATGATCGCCTCGACCACGTCTTGCTCAAGCAGATGACGACGAATTTCGGACTCACCCTGGCCGGCACTACCGTTGAAAAGGGGAGAGCCCGATAACACGATTGCCGCCCGCCCGCCGCCCTTTTCGGGGTCTTCGAGTTTGCTGAGCAGGTGCAAAAGGAACAGCATCGAGCCATCGCTGACGCGCGGCAGCTTGGGGCCAAAGCGCCCTTCGAATTTCTGGTCGCGGTGTTCGCGCACGACTTCGGCTTGGTCCAATTCCCATTTCTTGCCGAACGGCGGATTAGAGACGCAGTAGTGGAATTTCTCGTGGCGGAATTTGTCGGCTGAGAGCGTACTGCCGAGCTTGATGTTCAGGGACAAATCGCGACCGGGATCCGACTTGAGCGTCTTCAGGAGCATACTTGCCAGACAAACCGCGTGGGTTTCGGATTCTAACTCCTGGCCGTAGGGGACAAGCGTCGGGGCGGTGCCATAGCGATCTTGCAAAGATTGGACGTGTTCCATGCCGTCTGAGACAAAGCCGCCAGTGCCGATCGTGGGGTCATAGAGTGTGCGGATGATGCCGGGGTTGTCGATAAACATTTGATCATCCGGTTCGAGCAAAAGCTCGATGCCCAAGTGAACAACGTCGCGGGGCGTCATGAAATCCTCGGCCGCCTCGTTCACTTCGGCCCCGAACCGGCGGATCAGGTGTTCATAGACATTGGACATGGTCCGCTCTGGAACCGAGTCGGGATGCAGGTCGATGGCAGCGAAGTTCTGGCAAATCTTGTAGAGAACGCCCTTCTTGTCCATCTGACTGATTGTGTTGACGAAATCGAACTGCTCGAAGATGACGCGGGCATTGCCGGAGAACTTCGCGATATAGTCTTCAAGGTTCTGCCGGGTGCGGCCAGCCCCCAATGTTTCGAGGCTGTAGCTTGACGTGTTGTAGAACGGGTAGCCGGTTGCCTGACGGAGGATGACGTCCACATCGAGCCCGTTTTCGATGGCCATTTTGTGCATCTTGGCGGCTTCTTCCCGAGTGGGCTCAAGAACACACTCCAGGCGTCGAAGAAGAGTGAAGGGAAGAATGATCTTGCCGAAATCGACGTGCTTGAAGTTACCCCAAAGATCATCCGCGTTCTTCCAAATGAAGTCAGCGAGTGACGTGTGGGTGTTGTTGGCTTTTGCCGCGGCTGATGTCTGTGTGTTCAATGCTCAGGTCTCGTTCTGATTGGTTCTTACACGCGGGCGCTCGCGGACTGACAGAAAATATCAAATTCATCTTCGCCGTAGCCCGCAGCCATCCGATCCGCCCCACTGCCCTGGTTGGCTTCAAGATTGAAGACGTCGCGCTTGTAGCAGTCGATCCAAGCGAGCGCTCTGAGTGCCAGTGCCATAGGGCTCGACCAATGCGACCGCGCGGAGAGGCGAAAATGGTTCACTTCGCACCTCTCTTCACTGCAAAATAGCTCTCTCCCACGCCGGCGACCGCAGTCGATGAGCGTAAGAGCTCACTCGCCTGCGCAGCGGGAGCCGAACGAAAGTCATGTCGCGGCGGGGTGCCGGCTACGCGCCAATATCCAAACCCCTGGTCGAGCAACACGAGGACCTTTTGACCATCGGCGTATTCGAGCTCGAGCTTGCGGCCGTGGTCCGAATTTTCCGTGACCCGAAGGTCGACATCGAGGCCAAACTTTTCCCCTAATAGCTCAGCTACTTCCGCTCGGTCGTCTTCATACTCCCAGTCATGGAAGATCCGATGGGATGGCCGATCCGTCTTAAGTGGCTGGACCACGATATCGACTTCTACCGGGCTATCCGCCTTCAGGTCAGAGGATAGAGCTTCGCACGTGCGCAGAAAGAGGAGCATGGGTAGAGGTGCATTGAGGTAGCGATCGGTGTAGGTGATCCGCACAAGACTACCAGGCCTCCAAACACCAGCCGCTTCCATCTGCTGCTTCAGTTTCGAGCCAAAGCGTTTGCCAAACTGGCTAACCGGGCATTGCCCAAAACCTTGCATCAGCTCGACTTGATCACCAGCCGCAACCTGTCGCTCGAGATCTTCGGGGTTGATCGGGTTGTAGGCGCTGGGGCCGCTGAGAGTACCGGCAACGACAGCATACGTCTCACCCAAGCCCCAGCGCTCCCCCGGCTGCGCTGCATTCACATCGCGGGAGAAGAACCCTGTGGCGCGACTAGTTGAGATCAATTCGGCCAGGCGCTTACTACCGAAGGGTGCATCTTCTCCTTTGCCCAGGGCCAAAGAGAATTCGAACCGCACCGAGGCATCGCGCAAAAAGCGCCGTTCGACCTCTTCGAGCTTATCAAAGGAACTTGGATCAAGCACGAGCGTCACCGGAACGCCGCGGGCCGAGGCGGCAGAAAAGAAGGTGCGCATCTTGGTCGAAGTCAGCTCTGCAAGATCGAACACGGTGGGCAACAGGACCGAAATGCTGTCTCCGCTTCGCGCTCTCAAAAGGAGTGTGTTTGCCGCGTCATTGATTGCCCTGGCATCGGGGACCGCACGATCTTCCTGCGGCAGTTCCGCATTCGTCTCAAGAAACGCTTGGACCGCGAGGAGAGCAGTCCGCCGGTCGAGACGTCCCTGCTGCTTGTAGAGATCGGCAGCGAGGACGCAGGCCGAACACCCCATCTCGCATTCCTTGGGACAATCGAGGACGCGGGCCGCTCGCTCGAATACATGATAGATGTCGTCGAGAAGTCTCGGAGCGTATCCGGCACCTCCAGATGCCTCATCGAAGATATAGACCGACGGCACTCTGCGGCCGAGTTTGCCGTCTCGAGCTGCCACAGAAATTCCAAGCTCGCGCGGCTCAATGCCAAGCCAGCGCGCAAGACTCTCCCGCAAGGCTGCGCCAAGCGCCCAGGCAGCGCCGTCACTTTCCAATCCAGGCAATTGCAGCTCTACGACATCGGTTAGAACTTCATGGCCCAGCGCAAGAGCGTTCGTGATCGCATAACCTTCATCATTGCCCGGACAGCGGTCTATCGCCCTTCGATCTCTCGGCGTAAGTGGCCAATGGTCTTTGAGAGCGTCTGTCCCGGCATCCCCGGCGCGCCCACATTCCAGGCAAATCTCGTAACCCTGGTCGTTGGGTCCACGCGAATGATGGTAGATGTAGCCTTCATGTGAAGCACGGATCCGACCGGTTTCAGGCTGCAGCATGGGTTGCCACAGGGCATCACCAGCACTGACCTTCGGAGACTTGGGTTCGATGTAGACAGCCTGATCGGTGTCAGCATGCGGTTGAGCATTCCAGTCGACGCGGAACCCGGCCGGTTCAAGAAACTGTTCAATGGTAATGCTGCGCTCACCGCAATGGGCACACTGGTCTGGCATCTGGTGGTCGCTGCTAGCCCCGCCACAATGGTCGCACCACCAGGCCCAACGAAGGTTCTGCGGCTCACGTTGGCCACTGTCGATCGGGCTAAGCCAGTTGAGGGTAACCCCGGCCGATTTCCAAACCAGCCCGTCTACGACGACCTCTGCCCCCGGGGCATATTCCCGAATGGCGATATCGGCATTGCGCGTCGGGCATTCATAGCGCCGATCACGCGCGCCTTCCTCTTCCGAACGATTGCGCTCCTGCGCCTTCTGCGTCTCGGCACAGAGGGTATCAAACGGGACAACTGATGTCGGAAAACCGCTCCCAGGGATAAGCGAGCGATTGGCAAGCTCCTTCAGGAGGAACTCCTTGCACAATCGCCGTGCCTGAAACTCGATCGCCTTCTTTGCCGGCCCTTCGAGCGCGTCCGAGTCTTCCCTTAGGCGCTGCCATGTACGACGGAAATTCGCAGCTTCCTGCCCAAACATCTCCGCCGTATGCCCCCGGATTTCGGTGTCGTATTCGAGACCAGTTCCCCTGAGGAGCCGCAGCAGACCTTGTTCGGTTGCGGATGCCGTTGTTGGTAGATCGAGCCATTCGCAAAAGGCGTCCACGGGAGCGAGACCTTCGAAAGGACGAAGGTCAGCACGACAGCCGAAGAAATCCCCGGTCTTGGTCCGGGCAAACTCCCCCTCAACCTCGCGGAACCATTGGGCGAGAAGATAAGCGTTCGCGTGACGTTGCGCGATCCGATCTGAATCAAGCGATACGCGCGGCGATGCGAGTTTGCGGCGCAAATAGCCCGCAGGATCGGCAAACGTTTCAAGATCGAGAGGTGTATTGCGGGCAATTGTGAGACTTGTCGAAAAGCCCTGTCCGCGGCGCCCCGCACGACCGGCCCGCTGATTGTAGTTGGCGATCGAGGGTGGAACATTGGTCATCAGCACTGCTTCGATCGAACCGATGTCGACACCCATTTCCATTGTGGTCGAGCAGGCGAGCAGGTTGATATCGCCTTCCTTGAACTGCTCCTCGAACTCCCGCAGTCGGTGTGGGGGCTGCTGGGCACTGTGTTCCTCGGCTCGCAGGTAGGGCGTGGCGAGCGCGGCCTGATCGTGCCAGTTCATCCAGATGCCAGCCTCGCGAAGGGCCGCGACTTCTTCATTGGTCTGGAGCCAGGCTGCGATTTCCTTTTGGCCATCCACTGCAAGGGGCCTTGTCCTTGGTAGACGCGGAAACTCAATTTCACGCGCCGGCTTGTTGGCGAACATCTTGCCAGCGCTTACCAGGTTGGGTGACCTGCCAAAGACCAGGCGGGGCAGGACACGCCGGGTCAAAGGGCATTGCCAAGCCTTGCCAACCGCTTCGACCTCGGCGGATTTCTCCAATCGCAGGCTGAATGTGCCACCAACACCCGACAGAAGGGGAGCTAGCTGATTCCAGGCGGCATGCATAACCTGATTGATTTCATGGCGATCGCGCTGTGACGTGAGGTCAAGGTTCAGGGCTGCCGCCAAGAGAAGAATGGAGTCGGGCTGACGCCCTTTAGTGTTGACCAAAGGCCAAGAGACGTCGCGCTTGGCGCCAGGGGGCTGGTCGGGCCCGATCACATTGCGAGGCCGCGCGCGCCCAGGCATCCAACGCGCATCACCGTCGTCCACCTCAAGGGCAAACTGGCCGCGAAGATAGTCGACCATGTAGTAGAGGAAGCCGCGCCAATCTTCGATCGAATAGCCCTTCTGGCCGACAAGCTCAGGTAGCCTATCCGGGCCAATCCGCTCGATATCCGGGAAACGGAGCCGTGCCAGGCCAAGCGTCTCCATCGCATTGGCATTGCGCGGACGACGGGCGAGTTCGCGCAGGAGCATGAAGCGGGCCAGCGCTTCCCGGTTATCGTGAAAACGTTCGCTGCGATCGAGGTCCCAGACCTTGGCCATCATGCCAATGGCCGGCTCAGAAGCGAGCCCGGATACGAGGTCCTTCCAAGATATTCCGGTTGCCGCGCCGCCCGCGAGCTCCGCGTCTATCTTGGCGATATCATCCTTGAACGCAGGCATGTCTGCCACGAGGTTCGCTAGAGCAGACTTCTTTTTAAGCAGCTCTTCCCTGCGCTCTTCGGTCAGGTCGCTACCCTGGGCAGCCTTCTGAACGGCATGGTAGATAAAGCCGCGAACGAAGCCCCGCTCACCGTTGGTTTCAATATTGGCGGCAAAGCGAGCTGTTCCTTGCCTGCTGTCCGAAAAGCTGATCAGCTGACGGCCATCGAATGGCAGGGCGTGCTCCGCCTGATGTGGCGACACACCCTCAAGGAGGATCGGTGCAGCATTCTGGGTGAGGAACGGTGTGCCAAAGCGAAAGGGAAAGACGGCCGGTCGCCCGCGCCGCTTGTTCCCGAGACAGGCCGGGCAACGTCCCTCATCCAGCTGGGTCAGATAAAAATGTCCCGCCTCGCCAGTAAACTCGCCGCTGGAAGCATCGAAAGCAGTCGCGGTCGCTTCGGATTTCGGGTTGATGGCAATCAGACGCGGATGGCCGATCCCCTCGTGCTCATCTTCTTCATCGTCATCATCATGATCGCGGTCACGATAGCTATCTTCGCGAAACTCATCGGCATCATGATCACTCCGCCGCGGTACGATCCTGTCACCCATGTCATCGGCCGGGAGGAAGGGCTCACCACAATCGAGGCAGTTCTGAATTTCGAACACCATCGACTGGCAATGGGGGCATTGGTCCCGATGGTCGAAGAGCACAGCGCCAAATGGCCAATCCTTGGGCCGCATCTCGCCCGGGCAGTCGACATTGATGCAGGTCCAGAGCCCGGCAATTGCCCGCGTGAAGCTGTGCGCTCGCATCGGCAGGACAGGCTTCGCTTCGCTTGCATTATGGGCCGACAGATCGAGCAAAATCCTTTCGGCGTCCGGCGAGAGCGATTTAAGCGAAGCCAGGGTCTGGGGCTCGCCTTCCAGCCTCTCGGCAACCGACGATGCTGCCGGATCATCGGACGCTGTCAGGACTTTCGAAAGATCGACCGGCTGAGGCTTTCCCACAACGACATGCGCCCGCTCAAGCGGAACGCCAGCGATGTCGGCAAGGAATCTCTGAAGGTCGTCGCGGGCCTTCTGGTCGTCAGCAGAGCCGATGGTCGCCGACGTCGCAACGAAGCGGACCTGATCCGGCGTCACATCGAATGCGTTCATCACTCGGCGAAGCAGGAGCGAGAGCTCCGCCGCTGCAGAGCCGATGTAACTGTGTGCTTCGTCGATAACGATCCAGCGCAGTTTGCCTTTTGATGCGTCGAGGATCGGACGATCCTCGCGCCGGATCGTCATGTATTCGAGCATCGTCTGGTTGGTAACGAGGATCGGCGGTGGGTTGGCCCGGAGGGTTTCGCGGTAAAGAACCTGATGCGGTATCTCGTGCTCGGCCTTTTCGCGATTGGACTTCCGCGCCGTTCCCATCAATCCGTTGTAGAGGGCAAAGCGGACATCGCCGCGAAGCGGCTTGGTCCAGGCTGTAAGGCGCTTCTCCTGGCTCGCGATAAGAGCGTTCAGCGGATATAGCATGAGCGCCCGAACCCCTGTCAGAGGACCTTGCTCTTCGGACTCCCGGACCAGATCATCGAGCATCGGAACCAGGAAACATTCGGTCTTGCCCGACCCCGTGCCGCTCGAAACCAGAACCGATTGCGGCTCTTGCGTGCTGAGCAGTTCCCACGTCGACAGCTGGTGCGCGTAGGCGGGGTAATCGAAGCGTAGATCAGTATCCGACGTTTGGGTGATCGCTTCGATCGTGCGCTGATGCAGCAGCGCTTTAAGTTGGTTGGGGCTCTTTCCTGAGGATACATAGCCGGGAGCAGCCTGAAAAAGCTGTTCGGAAAGGAGGCTACCGTTTGCTGGGTCCGTACCGGCAAGCGTGCTCCGGAGAAAAGCGTTGAGCCCTTCGTGCCGGATACCCGCTCGCGAGACGACCGCTTCGGCGATCCCAGTCCTCAGCCGCTGGTGTACCTCCATCGGCGACAATCGGGATGTAGGGAGGGGATCACTGGCGGCCATTCTTGAGCTCCGAAAGGGCATAGCCAAAGGCTTTGGCAAAGTAGTCGGGGTGACGTCGTTCGACGTCCTTGACGGTCAGGACCTGCTCCTTCTCAAGAGAAGCACGTCCGGTAGCGGACAGAGCAGCGGCGAAAGGAGCATCGAAGACCCGCATCAGCGCTTCGACGAAGTTCTCTCTTGGCAGTAGCTCGCTGTAAGCAGGCCGAAAAGGGTTGAAGCCGCCGGCATCCATATTGATGCCCTCGCTTGTATGGCTCGTGAAGTGGTTGCGAAGCTCTTCCCAGCTCAACGGCGAGAAGTCCCGGCAAATGAGGGGTGCAAGCTGCGGCGCACGCGCCGCGATCTCGTTCTGACGTTCTGTGATGTTTGCCAACGCCCACTGAGGGTCATCGAGCCGGCTGACCAGATAATTACCTTGAGCCTGAAAGGCAGTGTCCCAGGCCTTGATCGGCAAAAGGGACCAGCTTGAGCACAGGCCATCAAACAGCTCGAGGATCGTCGAGAGGTGTTGCTCCTCGCAGCGATAAAGAAGGAGCGGCGCAAGCGGACCGGCAATCTCAAACTTGCTGAAGATTTCGAAGGTTTGCGGAGGCAAGCCATTGAGCGACAGCGCCAAGTCCATGACTGCACGAATGGTCTGGGTCGCTTCGGAAGACATGGGCTCGGCAGCGAGTTCCTCCGCCAGCCTCACGAGATCCTCGCGCGCTTGCAAAAGAGGCTGTGCCATGGCCCGGCCGAGCCTGTGTTGCGGCACGTCGTGAACCGGATCGCCGTCGATAAACTTTGGCCGCGTGAGGACGCGAGCACCTTCCCGCAGATAGACGAGCCATGGACCGCGCAATCGTGGCAGTTGAATCAATTGCCCTCCGAGGCCGCCAAGCAATCCGTCAAACGGACCGAAATCCACCTCTTTCTCGGGAGCACCAAGAAAGCGGCCGCCAACGCGGACATCCTCGCCGACAATAGCCGTTTTCGGACGCAGCCCTCCCGAAGGTTCCCACTCAAGAGAATTGCCGAATTCCGTAACGTACCAGTTGTCATTGCTGCCGTTGTGGAAGTCGAGCCGGACCTGGGCATCGATGCCGAGCGGCCGCATCAAGGCGGCGATATCGTTCCGCAGTGCCGACAGCCCCAGTTCGATATCGACCTTCCAACTCGCCTCAAGCGACGCTCCAGCGTGATGGGCGACTTCGCCCATCAGCATCGCACGGCCCGGCGCGCGGGCAACGGTGTCACGAAGATCGGCAAGGCCCAGGACAACATCGCGCCTGAGAAGTTCACCATCCCAGGTGGTCAGCCATTCTTTCGATCGCAAAGGCACATTTAGGTCGAAAGTGGCGCCATGTTTGGGGGTGAGGCGTAAGCCGATCAGTGCGCGGCGGGGCGAATCAATCCGCACCCGCCAGCGATGGTCCGCAATCGGCGTCTCATCGCTGAGCACCGCTTCTCCGGTCCAACCTTCCAAAACGATTTCCGCATGGGCCGCATTGATCCGCTGGCTGAGTGCGAATTCAGCCGGCAGAACCAGTGCACTCGTCCGGTCCCGAACATGCCTGGTAGTTCCATCGAGCCAGGCGAACTCACAGTGTCCAGGGCCCGCGTTGATAAGATCATCGCGCCAAGTGTTTTCCCCTGCAAACCGCCAGCCGACCTCTCCCCGCGTTGCAGTGCGCCGGGAAACCCCGTCTTCGACTTCTGCATGTAGCGGATGTTTGATCAAACGTTCGCCGCCGGGTGCCTGCACACCGATCGCCTCTTGGGCGACTATGGTGAGGCGATCCTTACGATCTGCACTCTGCCCCGTCCGCACCAGAAATGCGTCGCCATTGGGCTTCTCCGCGATGATCTGGCCAGCACAGCGGTAGAGCGAACGACCAGGTGCAAAGGCAAAGTCCTCGGCTTCGACCTCTGTATTGCTGTCCTCGCCGCGAAGCATCCAATCCTGCGGAACATCAACAAAGACTGGTTCGGCGCGATAACCACCCGACCCCTGACCGATAAGGGAAAACGTGCCTAGCTCCGTGTCTCCGGTCCGCCGCTCGAATATCCGCAGTCCATCCCCAACCGCTTTACCACCCGGCAGGACAAAACTTTGAGCGAGTCTTTCGCCGCGCGCATGGAATTCGGCGGTGACGGAGAGGTCCAAGGGAAAATCGATCGCAGCTTCGCTGCGCATAGCGCGCGCGATCCAGCAATTGCCTGATTCAACCTCCAGGTAAGCCAGCCGACCGGAGATACGGTCCGCCAAGGCACCCGAGGGCTGAAGGAACACCCGGACATATTCACCTGCGGACAGCACACGATCCTTGTCGTCCCAGCGACCTTCGAGATGGAAATCCAGACTTTCGCGCCATTCACCATCCTGCGAACGCATCAATCGTCCGACCCGGATGCTCCCTGTTCCGGTCAGCTTTCTGGCTTCAAGGAGCGTATCGATGAGGCCCGCAGCAGCTCCGTCGAGCGTCATTGGCAGTTCATCGCGCCAGTCTTCGTAAGCGTGGTCCAGCCGGGCCGAATAAGGGCGACCGTCAACTGGCACTTCCTTGTCGATGAATGCACGAAGCTCGACGATCTTGAGGGCAAGTTCCCCGCAGATTGCGTGCATTTCCGGGCTGCGCCAGATTGAGGGAAGCAAATATTCGTTGCGTTCGCAGATTGAAACAGCGGTAGCGATGTCTTGAATGTCTGCCCCGAGAAGCTCACCGACTGCCCGCTCTAGGAAGCGACGCGGCCAGCTCGCACCGCCTGCGATTGCCGCCGCAGGAAAGCCCCCATGCCGCGCGAGATTGGAGAGACGCTGATTTCCGTGTGCAGTGATAAGAGGTTCAACGCCCCAGGCTTCGAAACCGCGGTCTGCAAGTGCCCGCCATTCCGACTGTGGGAGCTGGAGCCCCAAAACCGCTTCGATATCGGCCCAGCGCTGCATGCCGCCCTGGTAGGAACGCCGAAACCAGTCTGCCGCCCACATAACGAAAGCTGGAGCTAGTGACGGTCGCAGCAAATCCGATGCGAGATTGGCAGAGAGCTTCGCCTCGATCCGCTGAAAAACTCCCGGTGTGAGCTTGTAGCGATAAAGCGGCAGTCCGGTGGGGCGCGGTAGGCCAAGGTCCCCGCAAGTCTTGCCCAATGGATGAGGTCCGCTATCTGCTGCCCTGGCCAGCTGGATCGCGCGTATCATCAGGATACGCGAACCGCCGCAAGCGTGAATGTCATCGGCAATCTTGCGCAGCCGAACCGGGTCGTTTTGCGCCGCGTCGATTTCAGATTTGAAATCGCGTCCTTCCATCCCCGCACTCACCCCCGGCACCTTTCGCAGTCACGGATGCCAGACAACACCCTCACTTACCTCAACATCTCTGAACGTTACTTCATAATCAATGATGAAGGTCAGGTTTTTCAGTGCATTGCCCGAGAGGTGGAAATCGAGCCCTCGTAAAAAGCATTCACAACGCATGACCAGCGCGCGTTCATGACACCGTCGATACCCCGTCCAAGATCCCAGATGACGGTATCACCATTTTCCAGTTTCGCCCTCACGAAACGGTCATGCAGGTCGCCGCCCGAGCGCCGTGATTTCTGTGCGAGGTGGAGGGGGACGGAGGCCAGCATACGGTTCCACCGATCTTCAAGGTCCTGGCGCTGGTCACGCGTGCTTTCAGGGTCACGCGTCTGCACGGAATCGGCGTCGAATGTCACAATTTGCACGGCCGCGATTTCCGAAGCGAGCTGTTCAAAGCGACCGATGAAATTGATGAGGCGCCCACGAGCCTGCTCGTCAGCGCAACAATAGGGATCCTGGATTTCGAGCCGCTCAATTCGCGCGTCGCGCGCATACTGCTCGAAAATCGTCCAGTCGCGTTGTCCATATTGTTCAAACACGACCCGCTGAACGAAGGGAACGCGCGCTTCAGCCGCCTCGACTGGAGTACGCACGGAGAGAATGGGGCGCCGGTTCTTGCTCTCGGCATTGCTCGAGGCTGCCTCGCCAGGTTCAGAGTGAGGCTGCGTGCGCGCCGCTCCTTCTAATCTTGCTTCTGCCGCGTGCTCCGGAGCCGGATCAGGGTTTGCGGAATTCGTTGTGTTGTCGCTCGCGGGTTCGTGGGAGCGAGCACTCTCCTCGTCTCCCGTCGGCTCTTCGATCTCCGGCTGTGCGACTGGAGAGGAAGGCGGTTCTGCTTGTCGAATACTGGCGCTGTAATCGGTGTCCTGAACATCCTTGTCCACCTGCCCTGCGGCGGCATACGCACTACTTCGATCACGGTTCTCTGTAGGGCGCCCGTCGAGCACATCGGAAAGCAGGTCTTCTACATCGCGATCGCTCTCCGGCGGCATGAGCAGTCCCCGGCTCAGCGAACGCTTGCGTTCCATTAGGGCGTCGAGACGCTGGTCGAAGCTTGAAGGTCCGATCGCTTCGTCCGGATGGACAGCCATCGGGATGTGAATGGTCACTGGCCTGGTCTGACCGATCCGATAGGCGCGGTCCGTCGCCTGATCTTCAACTGCCGGATTCCACCAGCGGGACAGATGGATCACATTGTTCGCAGCAGTGATCGTGAGCCCCACGCCGCCAGCCTTGGGAGACAGGATGAGAACGTCGAATGAGGCCGGCGAACTCTGAAAGGCAGTCACCATCTCCTGGCGCTTATGGCCCGCAACCTTCCCGCTGATGCACATCGGGCGGCGCTCGAGCGCAAAGCGCTCCTGAATTGCCATCGCGAGGAAGGCCTGCATCTCTAGATCTTCGCAGAATAGCAGAGCCTTTTCGCCGCGCTGCTTGACCTCCTCAAGGATTTCAAAGGTCTTCTTCAGGCGTGCAGATTGCCCGATGTATTCGTCGATGTTCGAAATTCCGCGCGGCGGCAACGGGTGGAGCGATGTACCGCGCAGCATATGCAGCACTTTGAGCATCGCACCCTGTTCGCCACTTTCCCGTAGCGCTCGCGCTCTGGCCAGCACGAGGTCGTAGGCCTGCGCTTGTGCAGCCGGCATCTCAACCGGATATTTGCGGGCCTTCTTCTCCGGCAGCCCGGTAAGGATTTCGTCCTTCATCCGACGCAGCATGAAAGGTGGAAGCTCTTTGTCGCGCTCGATCAGACGGTGCTGAAGATCGCCAAGGCGCTCGAGATCGTTCGCAGGGAAACTGCTCTCGTATTCCCGGCTCGAGCCGAGAAAGCCGGGATAGACCGTATCGGCAATCGACCACAGGTCCTGCAGCCGGTTCTCGACCGGTGTGCCCGTCATAGCGATCTGGATTGTGCCGTTCAGCGCCTTTGCAGCGCGCGTCATCTGGCTGGCAGGATTCTTGAGCTTCTGGATTTCATCGTAGACGATTGCAGCGAACGGAATGCGCGCGAAGCTCATGTGATAATCGCGCATTGTTTCGTAGGTCGTCAGGACGATCCCGGCGTCATTCCATTCGGACACGTCGAGACGCGAGGTTCCCCCGCGAATGTCGCTCCCAGCCTCGAGACGGAAATTGCGCAGGTTGGCGCCAAACGCTTCGACAACAGGCCCCATGAGCTCTGCCTCGATGTGCTGCGAGAGCTCGGCTTGCCAATTCCGAAGAAGACCTGTGGGCGCGACAATCAAGACGGGCTTCGGGTGAGGCGTTTTGCTGCGCAGCCAGAGCAGGAACATGAGCGCCTGGAAGGTCTTTCCGAGCCCCATATCGTCGGCGAGCAAGACACCCGGCATGCGACGCTCCCAGGCCTCGGCAAACCAGGCGAACGCCTGCACTTGGTGAGGCTTGGGTTCCGATCTCAGTCCCTTGGGGAGCTCGGGAACATCGAAATCCTGCAGTTCAGCGTCGGGACGAGGCAGCCGCGCATAGTCCAGCTGCTCGAAATTCTCTCCGACCTGAAGGAAGAAGATATCGACGCTCTCGCGTTCGGTTCTGTCCGAGGCGCGTCCCTCGACCTCATCAGCGATCTCACGTTCAAGGTCTGCAATTGCTCGCGCGGCCTGCAGGGTTGCAGGCGTCGCGGGGATGCTTTCGTCGCGCCAGGCGATCGTTTCCTTGCCTGTGTCAATCGCTGTCTCGACTTCGCTTGCGATCGTTTCAGCTTCACCTGGAGCCAACTCGACATGACGCGCGTCGGGCGGATCCCCGATCCGCAATCCAAACCCTTCGGGCAGCCAGCTGTTCGGCTTGGGTTTGATCCAGGGTAGGACCGGCTTTTGCCAGACCTCGATCCCGCTGACCCGCTCGGAAAACTGCTGTGTCTCGATGAAGAGACGATCAGCTGCCTCGTCATCGCCTGCCGCGTCAAGCTTGAGCTCCTCACGCAGGATACGTTGCGGCGAACGCAGGAATTCGCGCTTTTCCTGTGAGGTGCCCACCTGCTTTGCGCGCACGATGTCGAGGGCCTTGCCCAGCATCGGGTCAAGAAAAAGGAGCGTTCCGTCGGAAAGCAGATAGCTTCGCCGCCCGCCGTCCTGACCCCGGAACCTGCGCTGAAAATGCTGATTGTCCTGCGGGGTAAGCAGCGACGCTTCTTCTTCGTCGACCAGGTCACCCTCAGCGCTCTCGCTTACGTTTCTCGAGAAGAGGACGGGGTCGAAGTCGAAACGTCCATGGTCGGTCTTTGCGTTGAGTGAAAAATTGGCGGCATAGGCAATCCGGACACGCTCGAGAAAGCCATCCGCCTCGACGCCGGTGCCGATGTCATCTCCGAGCGTCGAACGAAGCTCGGCAAAGGCAGCACGGCGCTGATCGGGATCGTCAGCCGCATTGACTGCAAGTGCGGCCTGGAAGGCCGAATAGATCGGCTCGGGAATTCGTCCGACACGCCCGCCCTCTCGCAGACGCGCGCCAGCGATGTCGGCTCGAACCGGCAGACCACCGCGGCGGACCCATTTCGTATCGACTTTGATTGTTCCTTCAGCGAGCGAACCTCCCGAGTTGAGCTGAAGGGTTATGGATGTAGCCGGAGGAAGACCGATGGCGAATGCGTCGGCCTCATCGAGCCGGGCAACGATCTGCGGTGGAAGGACTATGCCTTCCGCCTCCTCGCTGATCTGACCATCGTTATCGAGAGCTCGAGCCAGCGCCAGAGAGGCCTGACCAGCTTCAGGGGCTGCTCTTGGCCACTCCGAGACCGGCACAATTTCGCTTGATGCTCGCCGGAAAAGCCCGCCTGGCTGCTCGCGGAGAAGCGCAATCGTCTCACCGCCGTCCTCGTTCTGTGTGGCAATGAACTTGGTCGTTACCATCGATCATTCCAGTTGCGGCCCCGGCCTCTCCCGAAACGGGGATGCGCGATTGATGTCCGGCGATGGATGATACCGGCGAACTTGCCTTCCCATCCAGGACTCGCTGGGACATGGGACTCATACTCGAAATCCGACCGTCCGCTGGTGGTCCGCAGCTTCCCGCCGTCGTAGATCTTTGCGTAGAGTTTCGGAGCTCCGGGATCGGTGTCGCTCCAGAAGCGGCAGGATCCGTTATCGCTCCATTCCGATATGCGCAGATCGCCTATCTGCATGATGATGGATGAAGACTGGGAGGGACCTCCTCGAATTTGACCGTATTCTGGTCGTTCGCCACTCTGGCGAATAAGAGAATCGATTTGATATTTCGCGCGTGATCCCAGCGCGGGCCATGCGTCGGTGACCAATCCTTCATCAAGGTATGCAATCCAAAACGCTTCGCGTTGCTTCCACTGATCAGGCCGATCCGTGGTCTTCGCGATGGCGCGGAAGAACTCGCGCATGGCGACTTCGGTAAGCCAGCGCTTGAACACCTGAGTGACCTCGCGCGCACGCTCTTCACCGATCGACTCAGCGAGCGATCGTACGATCCTGTCCCACCGGGTACGCTGGAGACGCGGATCACCCACCTGATCGAGCAGAAACTCGGAAATTGCCTTTCGATGCTCGGGTTCGGGTTTGGTCCTGATCCAGGGTTCTAGCAGGGCGCGGACAACCAGTTCCAACTGTCCCGCCTGCGCTTCTGTATCAAACATACGCAGGATACTGCGCTGCGGGCCGACTGCTTCTGCCGGCTGAAGCTGTGCGGTTGCCTTGCAGGTCTCGGCGAAAGTTGCCTGACCAAACCCGCTCGCCGCAAGGTTTGCGCCAAGACCTGTCTCGCGCATCAAATGGAAAATGCCGTCTGCATCACGCGTAACAAAATCGCGCGCCACTTTGGCTGGTCCCATCTGCGGCTCGAACAGATCCCACCGTGCGCCGCGCTCGCGCCATGCCCAGTCATGCCGAACGGCAGCGCGGGATGCAGCTTCTGCTAGCTTTGGCATGATCGAGCGGCCTATCGGGAAATAGGTAAGGTAGCCATCGATCACGGCCTGGTCGGAACTGCGCCGATGATCGACATCGGCCCGTTCGAGCGCCGCCACGCCCAGCTCATCGAACTCCGGGTCGCACCATGCGCCGCGCAGGACCCTGTTGAGTTGAAACCGCGGTAACCCGTTTGCACCGGTATCGGCCGCTCCTCGCAGGAATGGCTTAAGCTCAATGACGGGCTCTGCTTCGCCCACACATGCATCGAGCTTTGCCAATTGTCGCTGCAACTCAGGCTGTGTCGTCGGAGGTTTAGCCAGTCCAGCCGATGCCAGGGCCTCCATTCTCGCGATTGCAGACCGCAGCGAACTCATTGCTCCTGCCTCAAAATATCGCGGTCGAGGCCGGCGCTTGGCGTCGTCATCAGGAAGCGCAAGTCGATCCGACGATTACGCTTCTTGGCTTCTTCGGAATCTCCACGATCGACGGGACGGTCGGGACCGTAGCCGCTCAGACTTAGGATCGGTGCCGAGCCGTCTTCTCCCGCCGGTCTATTGAGAAAACCGCGCAGGGCCGGTTGGTTGCGCTGGAGCATGGTGAAGGTCGTCTCCGCCCGGCGCACCGAAAGTCCATAGTTGTTCATGCCACCAGACATGACATCGGAGTCCGTGTGCCCCTCGACAAAGACAGCATCGATCAAATGCGGCGAGCGTTCGCCTTCGCAAAGATCGGAGGCGGTATAACACGGCAGGACCTCAACCATGGCGCTGGCAACTTTGCTGATGGCGGCCTGCCCCCTCTCCGTCAGTTCCCATTGGCTTTTGTCGAACAGGACATCGTCGGGGAGCCTCAAAACTCCGGTCTTTGTGTCGATTTCTACCTGGAGCCCTCGGTCTTTCAAGGACTGCTGCAGATCGTTGAGGATCTCGGCGCGGGTCCTGTTTGCGCCGGTCAGTTCTTCGGTCTTGGTCTGCAGATTAAGGGCAAAGTAGGCTAACAGGATGATGAAAATAAGAAGCAGGCCGACCATCATGTCCGTCATGGACATGAAATAGCTTTCGCCCTCCTCAGGCGGCTTCCGGCGAACCACGCCTTCCATTATTCAGCGGCTTCCCTGTTCTGGTTTGCAAGGATGCCGGCAAGTTCCTCGACGGTATCCCGCAGGGTCGTGAGCGGTTCGAGTGCGCCGGCGAGCTGCGCCACACCATCGCCAAGAGCCTTGTCGATCTGGCCGACCCGTTCGTTGAGGTTCGACGCATGGTTGCCGGCAGCATCCGAGATCTTCTCGATTGCGTCACCAAGAGCGCGGTCCACATCTTCGAAGCGAGCACGATATTCCGACCATGCGGAGGAGGCCGCACTCGCGGTCTCGCTTAGCGCTGCCGCAAGCTGACGCATTTCGTCGCGAGCGCTCTCGGATGACTGCGCATTTCGGGAAACGATGGTCTCAACCGATTTGACTGCTTCGGCTATGGAGACGGCCGACTGGCGTACAGGCGCGGTTGCTGCCTCAACGTCGTTGGCCACCGTTCCGAACGCCGTCGCCAGATCGCTCGAGCGAGCGGCGACTTGCTCGATCGCTCGCGCGTGATCTCCGATAGCACTTTGTGCGGTCGAGAGACGGTCCGCGGACGTGGAAATGGCATCGCCCGCGTCTTTCATGCTGCCTACCAGCGGGCCGCCGGTCTGGTTGAACCGCTCAACGAACTCGGAAAACGACTTTTCCATTGCCTCCTGGCCGATCCTGGCGGCGTCATTTGCTGCCTGTGCCGAGGCCTCACCCATCTGACTGGCTGCAGAGGCGAGACCGGATTTCATCTCGTCGAGCGTATTGCCAAGATTGCTCAGCAATTCGTCCATCCGCTGTCTGGCAAGCTCGCTTGCCTGCTCGTTTTCTTCGCGCATGCGGTCGGCTACGACGCCGAAATTGCGATTGAGCTCGCCAAATGCCGACCGCATCTCTTCCGACGCCTGGCCAAAGCGCCTGACAGCTTCCTCGATCTGGCGGTCAGCTTCGCCGGTCTGTTTTTCGATACGTTCGGACATCGTGGCCATCGAGACGGTCATTGCGCCAATGGCATCTGCGAGGCCCGCCATCTCAGCACCGGCACTTGAAGCGATCGCGTCGCGGACGGCTTCACCCCCGCCACCGCTGATCTTGTCGATGCCCTGTTGGATCGACCCCAGGTGCGTGATCATGGGCGCCATCTGCTTTTCCAAGGCTCCGTCGAGGGCGGCAGCAAGCTGTTCGGAAAAGGTGCGGAGTGCCGGAGTCTGCTCTTTGAGCTGTGCCAGCTGATCGCTCGCGATCCGTTGCGGCGGCAGATAGGCCATTCCATGCTCGAGTTTGTCACACAGTATGGACAGCCCATCATTGATGCGCTTGCCGAAGCGGTAATCGTAAGAGCGAAGCACGATGGAAGCCACGATGCCCCCCACAGAGGCCCAGAACTTCGCTCCCGCTACCTTCATGAGATCATTGAGCCGCTCCTGCATCGCATCGACACCGCCGCTGAAGTCGAGTGTCGAGAGAGCTGCGATGATCCCCAGGAAGGTGATCAACAGGCCGATGGCGATGAAAATATTCGCAAACCAGTTCAGCCCGCGATGACGGTCGCCAAGATTGACGAAGAAGTGTTCAGGACGAGCGGAGTTCTGGAGAACATCGGCAGAGGGATCGACGATCGTTTCACGATATTCCTCCCAGGTTCTGCGAAGCGGAAGCGCCTCAGCGTCATTCGCCTCCATCATCTGGGCGTCGATATCATTGAAGCGGCGCGCGAACTCTAGGCGCGCCTGATCGACATCGGCAGTGCTGCCGCCGGTTATCTCGTCGAGCAGGCGAACGCGGGCGTCGATCGCATCAGCAAGAGGGGCATGATATTGCCGCTTGTAACGGTACGCGATTGCGAATGCTGTTCCGATCAGCACGATTGCCAGAAATGCCGCCATCGCATCGCCGATGAGCGGGATTTCCGTGAAGAAGTAGATCAGCCCATGGCCAAGCCATTCGGTAATTTCCATGCAGCCCCCAGAAGCCCGTAAAGGTAACGGGCTCCTGCGAACCGGTGCGGAAGCAGGCCAAGCTTGCGAAATGCAACCGGACGGAGAAACCCTGAATGAGCTAGACGGTATCGGACCGCAGAGCTCGCGCCAAGGCAGGTTGCGACAAACCCATGAGAATTTCGTGAATTTCGAAGAATTATTGAAGCGGATTTCTTGTTTTCAGGTAATACTCCACCTTCTCGATAGTCCTTCTACGCGGCCTGCGACCAGCGCGCAGGTCAAGCACGAAGCGCGGATCGCCAACGGCCCGACGACCGAACCGTGTCGCCGACATGTGCGATTCTTTCAGATGTCGCTCAATTCGATCCAGCAATTTCATGGCCTTCCTCGACTCACTCAGCACTTGTGTTCCCGTTATGTTCTTAGTAGGAAGGTTCCATCGAGTCTAGGAGATTTCCTTCTCTCCT
>CERU01026009.1_pt1 | contig 37675 bp, 35 predicted proteins | sample 530741 | NCBI WGS metagenome assembly CERU01 (sample SAMEA2620925, study PRJEB7988) | marine metagenome | biome: marine biome (ENVO:00000447); feature: deep chlorophyll maximum layer (ENVO:xxxxxxxx); material: "saline water (ENVO:00002010), including plankton (ENVO:xxxxxxxx)" | depth 30 m | reverse complement strand
GTTACGGGGCGGCTCGCCGATGTGCGCAAGCTACCCCTTGCCAAGCGAACGGTGGCTGACCATTGAGAACCGATGACCAAGAAGCTTTCCGGAAAAGCCGCCATCGTCGGGGCCATCGGCTCTGCCGCCGTTGCCGCAGCCTTGCTCTATGCGAACAAGCGCAAGGAAAAGAAGAACGGACCGCGTCAGCCGGGTCCGATCCCTTCGGGGGAAAATCCCGAAACCGATTGAGCTCACACGTCGCTGGGGGGAGAGCCATGGCGCCGAAATCAGGATTTGGGACTGCGCCACGCGTGGCGGGGGCCGTGCGATGAAAGCCGTGTCCACGATCGAAGGCCGCGCGATTCCGCTGGGGCTGAAAAATATCGACACCGATGTGATTATTCCCGCGCACTGGCTGAAGACGGTCAGCCGCGAAGGACTCGGCGAAGGCGCGTTCGAGACGATCCGCGCAACCCCGGGCAACCCCTTCGATGTCGAGGATTTCGCGCAGGCGCCGATCCTGATCGCGGGCGACAATTTCGGCTGCGGATCGAGCCGCGAACATGCCGCATGGGCGATGCTCGACATGGGTCTTGCCGCGGTGATCGCGCCCAGCTTTTCCGACATTTTCGCCGGCAACGCCTTCAAGAACGGAATCCTCGCGGTCGAATTGCCGCAGGAACATGTCGATCGCCTGCTCGAGGTCGCGAAAGAGCAGCCGATCACCATCGACCTCGAGAACCAGGTCGTCACAACGCCATTTCAGGATCGCTTCGCATTCGAGATCGATCCGTTCCGCAAACGCTGCCTGCTCGAGGGACTCGACGAGATCGGCCTGACGCTGGGCAGCGAAAGCGCCATCACACAACACGAACAGACGCGCGGGGGCGCCCTGCCCTGGCTCGACAAACCACAGAGGAGAGAAGCAGCGTGAAGGCAGTCCTTTCAAAGGAAACCGGCGGACCCGAAACCCTGGTCGTCGAGGATATCGACGCCCCCACCCCCGCCAAGGGCGAAGTGCTGGTCAAGGTCGCTGCCTGTGCCATCAATTTTCCCGACACGCTGATTATCCGCGACATGTACCAGTTCAAGCCGCCCCGCCCGTTTGCTCCGGGTGGCGAGATCTCGGGCACGATCGAGGCACTGGGCGAGGGCGTCGAAGGCTTCGCCGTTGGTGACCGCGTGATGTGCGGCATCGGCAATGGCGGGCTGCAGGAAAAGGTCGCGGTGGCGGCCGAACGGCTGTTCAAGGTGCCCGAGGGGATCGACCTGGTAAAAGCCAGCGCGCTGCTGATGACCTATGGCACCACGATCCACGGCCTGAAGGACCGCGGCGATATCAAGGAGGGCGAAACCGTCCTCGTGCTCGGCGCAGCGGGCGGTGTCGGCCTGTCGGCGGTCGAACTGGCGAAGGCCTATGGCTGCCGCGTCGTGGCCGCGGTTTCGACCGAGGAAAAGGGCGCAGTCGCCAGGCAGCACGGCGCCGACGAAGTGGTGATCTATCCGCGCGCGCCATTCGACAAGGATACCTCCAAGCAACTGGCGAGCGACTTCAAGGCCGCCGTCGGCCCCAATGGCGCGGATATCGTCTATGACATCGTCGGCGGCGATTATTCCGAACCCGCACTGCGTGCGATCGCCTGGGAAGGCCGTTTCCTCGTGATCGGTTTCCCCGCCGGGATCGCCAAGATGCCGCTCAACCTCACCCTGCTCAAGAGCTGCGACATCCGCGGCGTGTTCTGGGGCGCCTTTACCGCGCGCGAGCCCGAGCGCAATCAGCGCAATATCGAGGAACTGTTCGACCTGTGGAAGGCGGGCAAGATCAATCCGCTGGTCAGCGAAACCTATCCGATCGAACGCGCGCATGAGGCCATCGCCAAGCTCGAAAACCGCGGCGCGATCGGCAAGCTCGTGGTCACAATGGAATAGCCGCTCGCGCGGGAGGATCACACAAGCGCCCTTGCGGGCTTGCGGGGCCGGGCCTATTCCGGCCCCCAAGATTCCATCCCGAGAGGACCATCATGACCGATTTCAAGGATCGCGAGCGCGGCGAGGAAGCCAAGTTCGCCTTTGACGAGGAAAACGCCTTCAAGATCGCCGCCCGGCGCAACCGCCTGGTCGGCGAATGGGCAGCAGGCCTGATGGGCCTGACCGACGAGGAAACCGACGCTTACAAGAAAGCGGTCGTGCAGGCCGATTTCGAGGAAGCGGGCGACGAAGACGTGATCCGCAAGCTGCTGGGCGATCTCACCGCGGCCGACTGCGACGTCAGCGAGTCCGATATCCGCACCAAGCTGGAAGAATGCGCTGTCGAAGCGCGGCGCCAGTTCATGAGCGACGGGGCCTGATCGGATGCCGATGGCTGCCGACGACATTGTCGCGTTGATCGAGGAAGCCCTGCCCGGTGCCAGCGTCGAGATGCGCGACCTTGCGGGCGATAACGACCACTGGGCGGCCAAGGTCACGGCGCCCCAATTTGCGGGGCTGACCCGCGTCAAGCAGCACAAGCTGGTGTATGACGCGCTGGGCGGGCGCATGGGCGGCGAACTGCACGCCTTGCAACTCACCACCCAAGCCCCCACCTGATTCCGACCACCAGATTCATACAAAGGACGGGCCGATGTCCGACACCAACCAGCGCATCGCCGACATCGTTGGCGCCAACGACGTCACGCTTTTCATGAAGGGCACGCCGCTCTTCCCGCAGTGCGGCTTTTCCAGCCGCGCGGTGGCCATTCTCGATCACTGCGGTGTCGCCTATGACAGCGTCGACGTGCTGCAGGACATGGAGATCCGCCAAGGGATCAAGGCCTATTCGGACTGGCCGACGATCCCGCAGCTTTATGTGAAGGGCGAATTCGTGGGCGGCAGCGACATCATGATGGAGATGTTCGAAGCCGGCGAACTCCAGCAGATGCTCGACGAAAAGCAGGTCGCCAAGGCGTCCTGATGATTTTGCGATACGGCGTCACGCGCGTCGTATCCTCCCAGAACGGGTAAGGCCCGCCGGGTGGAGAACCGGGCGGGCCTTTTGTTCGTCCGGATGCTGGGGGGAGCATTCCGTTGAAGACCGAACATGATACCCATCGATATGCATCCCCCGTGCCAAACTCCATGCAACGCTGCTATCCGGCGCACCTCAATGGTAAACGCGATTTTTCCCGCGATGCTTAGTGTAAAATAACCCGACAGGCGCTGTTTACCTTTGCGCTTGGCATTCCCCCCTCCCCCCGCCACAACATGGGCATGAGCGAACAACCACAAGCCGGGCCCGCAGGCATTCCCGCTGCCACCGTCGTCATATTCCGCAATGCGCCGGCCGGCGGCCCGCCGGAAATCCTAATGACGATCCGTTCGCGCGAAATGGTCTTCGCCGGCGGCATGGCGGTGTTCCCGGGCGGCCGGGTCGATCCCGCCGATTTCGATCTCGGCGCGCGGATCGGCGGACCGCTCGATCCCGAAGAGGCGGCCCATCAGGTCGCAGTGGTTCGCGAAACGCTGGAGGAGACGGGTCTCGCGATCGGGCTTGCAGGCGAAATCGATGCCGACAAGGCGCGTGCCGCACGCCGGTTCCTTCAGCAAACCGGTGAGCTTGCCCCCGTGCTCGAACATTTCAACTGGGAACTCGATCTGGCCCAGCTGGTGCCGTTTGCGCGTTGGTTTCCCAAGAACGAACGGATCCCGCGTGTCTACGATACGCGCTTCTATCTGGCCGATTTGGGCACCGGGGCGGTCGAGATCGAAGCCGACCTGTCGGAAAACACGCATCTGTTCTGGATCAGCGCCCAAGGTGCGCTCGACGCTGCCGAACAGGGTGACATCAAGGTGATCTTTCCGACCCGGCGCAATCTCGAACGGCTGGCGCTGTTCGACAGTTTCGCGGCCGCGCGCGCGCAGGCGGAAGCCATCCCCGTGCGCACCATTACCCCCTTCATCGACGATACCGATGGCCGGTCATGGCTGCATATAGGTGAGGATTTCGGCTATCCGGTCACCGGTGAACCGCTGGAGAATGCGGCGCGGGGCTAATCTCGCCGGATCGACCAGGCCCCCGGGCTGGCAATCCGTACTGCGATCCGTCTGGCCAGAGCGCTTTTATGCGAAAAACATCAGGGTTTCCCACATTGCGGCCCAAAGCTTTTTTAAGCGCCCGTCATGTACAGCCTGTTGATAGTGCCCGCCATTTCTCGACGGCCTTTTCGGTTCTTTCCGGCGGGATTGTACCAACAGCCGCTATCTTGCATACCGCAGGAGCAATAGTGCGCAAAACTCGGGGTCGGGCGTCGTAGACATGAGCATGGATTTGCAATCGGGTCTGCTTGGCTTCGCTCTCGGTGCCGTCGCGGTCGTGCTGCTGGCGCTGTGGCGTACCGCACGCAGCAGCAACCGCGGCAAGACCGAAGCCGTCGCTGGTCTGCCCGCCAAGACAGCGCCTGTCGCCCCCACGATCGAGGAAGTCGTCGAGGGTCTGCCCGACATGATTGTCGCTATCGGGGCCGATCGGGTCCGCCGCTATGTCAGCCCATCATGCAAATGGCTGCTGGGCTTTACGCCCGAGGAAATGATCGGCCTCTCGCCAATCAACGCCATCCATCCCGATGACCGCGCCCTCACCATGGAAGCCAGCGAAAAGCTGTTCAGAGGCGAGGTTTCGTCGACGCTGACCACTTACCGCCACAAGCATGCCGATGGCCATTACGTGTGGCTCGAAGCGCATATGACGACGCGCTGGCACGACGATGGCGAGATACGCGATTTCGTTGGCGTCGTGCGCGATATAGGGGGACGGCGACGCCAGAAATTGCGCGACAGCGAGCGCAATGCGCAATTGCGCGAAAACAACCGCCTGCTCCAGATGGCAGAGGAGAGCGCCAATATCGGACACTGGCGGGTCGACGTGCAGGAAGGCACGCTGTTCTGGTCCGATCAGGTCTATCGCATCCATGGCGTGGACAAGGACTTCGTCCCCGACGTGGCTTCCGGTCTCGACTTCTACTGTGAAGAAGATCGCGCGCGGGTTTCGGAAATGGTCGACAAGGCGTTTTCCGAAGGGGCCAATTTCGAATTCCAAGCCCGTATCGTGCGCCCCGACGGTGAGCTGCGCCATGTGGCCAGCCTGGGCAATGCCGAAACCGCCCCAACAGGGGAAGTCGTCACGGTATTCGGCATTTTCAAGGATATCACCGAAACGGTGGAGGCCGAAGAGCAACTCCGCCAGTCGCGCGACATTGCCGAGCGTGCTTCGCAGGCCAAGGCACATTTCCTGGCCAATATGAGCCATGAAATCCGCACGCCGATGAACGGCGTGATCGGGTTCGCCGATCTGCTTCTCGAAAGCGAGCTCGAGAAAGAGCACCACGAATATGCGCGGATGATTTCGGATTCGGGCAAGGCCATGCTGCGCCTGCTGAACGAATTGCTCGACCTGTCGAAGATCGAGGCCGGCCGGATGCAATTGACCCGCGAACCGGTGAATTTCGGGCATATCGTACGCAGCAGCGCGCGCTTGTTCGAACCCAATGCCAAGGCCAAGGGTATCAGGCTCGACATTGATGTCCCCCCGGACATGCCCGAAGGCATTGGCGACAAGTTGCGCATCCGCCAGATCGTCCTCAACCTCGTCGGCAATGCAATCAAGTTCACCGAGCGCGGATCGGTGCGCGTGGAGGCCTGCGAAAAAGACGGCAAGATCGTGTTCCGGGTGATCGATACCGGTATCGGCGTGCCGCCCGACCAGCTTGCCTACATCTTCGAGGAATTCGCGCAGCTCGATAATTTCGGCAAGGGCAAGGCCAGCGCTTCGGGCGGTGGCACGGGGCTCGGCCTGGCGATTGCGCGCCAACTCGCCGAACTGATGGACGGCCGGCTGACCGCCGAGAGCACGCCGGGCAAGGGGTCGACTTTCGAACTTGTCTTGCCCTTGGTGAAATGCCCTGCGCAGAAGTCCGCCGCCAAACAGGACAACTCGGCATCGAGCTACCGCACGGCGCTGGCTGGGCGGCGGGTGCTGCTGGCGGAAGACGCGGAAATAAACCAGAAGCTCATCGTCGCGATGCTCTCGCGCCTGGGAGTGGAAACGCAGGTCGCCGACGACGGTCAGCAGGCGGTCCAGCAGGTCATGGAGGCGAAGGCGCAGGGCCGACCGTTCGATGCCGTGCTGATGGACATGCAGATGCCGGTCATGGACGGGCTCGACGCGTCACGCGCGCTCCGCGCGAATGGCGTCGGTCCGCGCGAACTGCCGATCATCGCGGTGACCGCGAATGCCTATGCCGACGATATCGAATTGTGCATGGAAGCCGGCATGCAGGACCATGTCGCCAAGCCGATCTCGGCAGAACGGCTTGGCCCCTGTCTCGAACAATGGCTCACCAAACCGGCGCCGGGATCCGGCGAGTTGGCGGAAACCGACCTTTCGGTGGATGTGGACGATGCCCGGAACATGTACGAACAGCGCAAGCTCGAACTGCGTAACCAGCTTGCCGCGCTCGAGGGCGAGGACATGCTTGGTTCCGCGCAATGCGACCTGCTGCGCGACAAGCTCCACGTCATGGCCGGCATCGCCAAATACTTCGGTGATGAAGAACTCGGCCAGCTTGCAGGCCGGATCGAACGGGATCTGAAGCTTGCCGCCGACGACGCGAATATCGGTCGCGCTCTCGACGAACTGCGGCACTGGTTCGACACCTGAGCGATCAGCCGCGCGCGGGCACTCCGGCAAGCGGGGTGATCGGCCGTTGCCAAGCCGCAGACTTGCAGGCAGACTTTGCGGTGCGCGGCCCGGCAAGCGCGCGGGTGGGACAATAGCGCTCGGGAGGCGCATGACGGAGGAAACCGGCGATGAAAGGTAGGCCGCCCGTGGACGACCCAATCGAAGAGGAAACGGATCCCGAACTGCGCGCCCTGTTCGAACAGCGCCGACAAGCCAGCCTGGACGCGGTCGATGCCGCTCTTGCCAGCCACTCTATCGATGCTGAGCAGAAGCAGGAAATTGCCGAGCTTCTCCACCAGGTCACCGGGGTGGCCGCCTATTTCGGCGAAGCCGGCCTCGGCGAACGGTGCCGGGTCGATGAACGCCGCCTCCTGCAATCCGCAGACCAGCAGGAAACCCGCCAGCTGCTCGAAATGCTGCGGCCATGCCTGGCAGGTTGCGAAACCCCACCGTCCTGAAGCGCAGGGGACCCGGTAAGTGGATAGACGGGAGATCGATTGCGATCCGGCCGCAAGCGCTATCCTGCAAGAATGGCGCGGGGTCTCCCTCTTGGGAAATTGGCGCCCCGTAGAGGACAAAGATGGGCACTCGAATTATTGGCAAATTACGACATTATTACCCTGAGAGAGCTCGCTCTTCCTCCAAACCCCGCTAAATAGAGTCAGGCCAATCGTTCTATAACCAGCGCAGCATCCAGCATCAGTTGACGTGCGTGATACCGTTCATTCGACAAGACTGGCATGACGGGTCAAAACTCTGACACCGGGCGGCGAGGCCGAAAGGCACAACTCCCATAAATTCATCACCGTCACCCACGACAGGAAACGATGATGCATTTCATTAATTTTGAGCTGCTTGATACGCTACTCGGCTTGCTTCTGTGTGCGCTGTTCGTGCTGGGCACCCTCTTTATCGCGACCGAGGTTCGCGCGTCGCCCGAGGCCGGGCCCACGCTTGCTGACTCGGTCCTCGCGGTTCCCGCGATCGCAACTGCCGCGCAGGAGAAAGCGCCCGTCTGAGCGCGACACGAGATCTTCCCAATCATCCTGACGCGACAGGCCAAGAAGTTGTCGCGCAGAAGCAAGAGCGCAGGCCCTTGCTGCCGCTATTCGCTCAGCCGAACGAGACAGAAGGAGCGAGCCATGCAGACCGTATCGACGTCCAATAAACCCGTTCTGGTGCTCGGCGGGACCGGCAATAGCGGGCGCCGCATCGTGGAGCGGCTGCGCACTCGCGGGCTTTCGGTGCGCGTCGGATCGCGGTCGGCGAACCCGCCCTTCGACTGGGCGCGCGAAGAGACCTGGGACGATGCGCTGACAGGCGTTTCGAGCATCTACATCTCCTACGCGCCCGACCTTGCAATCCCGGGGGCGAAAGACGCGATCGCGGCGCTGGTCTGGCGCGCGAAACTGCACGGGGTGAAGCGGCTGGTGCTGCTTTCGGGCCGCGGGGAGGCAGAGGCGCATGCGTGCGAGAAAATCGTGCAGGACAGCGGCCTCGAATGGACCATCGTGCGCGCCAGCTGGTTCGCGCAGAACTTCTCCGAAGGCGCTTTTGCAGACATGGTCGCCAGGGGCACGATCGCGCTACCGGGCGGCGAGACCCCCAAACCCTTCGTTGACCTCGACGATGTAGCGGACGTTGCGCTCGCTGCCTTAGTCAAGGGAGGCCATGCTGGCGAGGTCTACGAAGTCACCGGCCCCCGCCTGATGACCTTCCGCGAGGTCGCCCGCGACCTTGCGCACGCGATCGGGCGACCCATCGATTATGTGGACGTGCCGCACGACGCATTCATCGGCCAGCTCGCCGATTCCGGTGCCCCCGAAGAGATCGTGTGGCTGCTCGGCTATCTGTTCTCGACCGTGCTCGACGGGCGCAACGCGAGCCTCGCCGGTGGAGTAGAACGCGCGCTTGGTCGCCCACCGCGCGATTTCGCGCACTATGCGCGAAACGCCGCACGCGCCGGGGCTTGGGAAATCGCGGCATGAGTTATCACTGGAGCCTCTATCTGTGCGTCTTCCTCGCGCTGTGGGCGATGCTCACAGGCGGGGTGTTCAAGGCGTTCTCCGAATTCGTCATGCGCGGCCTCGCGCAGGCCGAGCAGGTCAGCGGGATCGCAGGGATGCAGGGGATCAACCGCACTGTGATGCGGACCGAGTTCGTGTTCGCGATCCTTGCGCTCGGCGCGATTACGCCGGGCTTCGCGCTCTATGCGTACTTCGCCCTCGACGGCACGGCTGCCGTGCTGATCGTCGCGGCGGCGGCAGTCTACCTGCCGAGCGCGCTTTTCATGACGATTCTGGGCAACGTGCCGATGAACAATCGGCTCGATCGGGTCGACCCCGCAAGTGCCGAGGCCGCGGAGTACTGGGCGCATTACGTAAGCCGCTGGACCGCCCTCAACCATTTCCGCACGCTCGGTTGCATCGTGACCGGCACGCTTTATGCACTCGCCGCGCTCGAACTCGGCGCGGCCACAGGGAGGGTTGGATGAAACGCTATGGGCTTCTGATCTTGGGAACGCTTGCGGTCTGTGTGGCGTGGGCGGCGCTCGTCTTCGCGACCTTGAGCGAGGGCTGGCTGCGCAGTCCACTTGTTGAAGGCGACGACCCGCAGGCCTTCGTCGCCGCGGCGAAGGCCAGTGCGATGGCGGATAATCGCGGCAATCTGGCCTTCGTGATGTTCGAAGATGGCCGCGAGGTCGGCAGCTTCGCTCTGTCGCAGGGCGATCCGGTCGACGGTGATACGCTGTTTCAGGTCGCATCGCTCGGCAAGTGGCTCACTGCATGGGGCGTCATGGCGCTGGTGGAGGACGGCCGGATCGATCTCGACGCGCCGGTGTCCACCTATCTCTCGCGCTGGCAACTGCCCGACAGCGAATTCGATGCCGATGGCGTCACTATGCGCCGCCTGCTCAGCCATACGGCGGGGCTCGACGATGGCCTCGGCTATGATGGCTTCGCGGCGAAGGAGGATCGCCAGACGCTGGAAGACTCGCTCATCCGCGCGCGCGACGCCTCGCCGGGCAAGAGCGGCACCGTGCGGCTGGGAAGCGAGCCCGGTTCGCAGTGGCAGTATTCGGGTGGCGGCTTCACGCTGCTACAGCTGGTGATCGAGGAGGTTTCGGGCGAACCTTTCGCGCAATATATGGATCGCGCAGTTTTCGACCCGCTGGGTATGGAGCGCACCACCTTCGATCACGAGCGCGCGCTCGAGCTGGGCCTTGCGCAGAACTTCCGGCCCGACAGGACGGTCGAGCCCTTCCGCTGGTACACCGCGCTGGCCGCGACCTCGCTGTTCACGACCGCGGACGATCTCGCGCGGTTTCTCGCCGTGCAGGGGCCTGATGGCGAGCAGCCCGTGCTGTCACACGACACGCTCGGCCTCATCGCCACGTCGCACGCCACGCAGCTCGGCGCCGATATCTGGGGCCTCGGCGCGATGCTCTATGCGCCCAACGCCAGCGGCAGCTTCGTGATCGGTCACGACGGGCAGAACGGCCCGGCGATCAACACCGCCGCACGGATCGACCCCGCGACGGGCAACGGCATCGTGATCCTCTCGACAGGGCATGGCTCGCTTGCGACCGAACTGGCCGGGGAGTGGGTCTTCTGGAAGACCGGCAATGTCGACAATCTCGATTTCGCCGCCGGGATGGAGACTGCGCTGTTCTGGTTCGCTCTGGGGCTCGCGGTGATCCTGCTGCTGGCGATGATCATCGGCTTGCGCCTGCGTCGGCGTTCCCGCCGGATGAGCGAGCTCTGATGGTCAGGCGCGCAGGCGCTGACCCGCCAGCGTTGCCTGCCCCAGGACGCCCGCGGGCATGCGGGACGAGGTTTCCCGATACTTGCGCGGTGTCGTACCCGACCAGCGCCTGAAGGCGCGCGTGAACGAACTCTGCTCGGCAAACCCGGTCAGGAACGCTACTTCGACGAGCGACTGGCGCCCTTCCGCCACCAGCCGCAAGGCAACCTCGCGCCGCGCCTCGTCGACCAGCGACTGGTAGCTGTGGCCAAGGTCGGACAGGCGACGCTGCAAGGTGCGGCTGCCGATGCCCAGATGGCGGGCCACATCCTCGAGCCTGGGCACGCCTTCGCTCAGGGTATTGGCGACATAGACCAAGACGTCGCGGTCGAGATGGTCTTCCTCGGTCCCGGCGATACTCTCTTCCAGATGCCCCCGCAGGAACTCCCAGATGTGCCTGTCGCCCACACGGTTGGGCCGGTCGAGATCCTCGCTGCGCAGCACGATCGCGTCGATTTCCGCCCCGAAGGTGACCGGACAGCGGAACAGCGCCTCGAGCGGGGCGAGCGAGCCGACCGGCTGGTGCATGAATTGGACCCGCGCGGGCGTCAGATCCTCTCCATTCGCGTCGCGCCACAGCGTCAGGAAGGTGCCCAGCCCCGCCTCGTGCGACAGGCGCGCGCCGTCGCTGTCCGCACCGCGCGAATTGGTCCACCACCATTCCGATCCGAAATCGGACAGGGCGAAGACCGAATAGCGGTTGAACAGCCGCACATAGCGATCGAGCCGCGTCAGCGCACCGCGCAGGTCGGGCGCGGACCGCATGGTCAGGCCCAGCGTCCCGAAATCCTCGCACCGCATGGAAGCCGATGTACGCATGTGGATGCCGATATCGGGGCGTTCGGGCTCGGCCAGCGCCCCGAACAGCGCATGGTGCTGCGACACGTCGACCGTGCTGGCAGGATCGGCCAGCGCCTCACGCGTGATCCCCACGCGCGCCAACGCCCGATCCGCCACCTGCGGATCGGCCTGCGCGACCGCCTTGGCCGAGAATAGCGACGATATTTCCACCCGTGCCCCCGGAAATTCTGCGCAGCGACCCTTAAAACACCCTGCCTTCCTGTAGCGCATCGCGCCGCGTTTGGCACCTGGCGTCAATCAAACGGCATCCGCGGACAAGAACGCTCGGGCCCTCGCAACCTATTCAGGTGACCGACCGCCGGTGTGGCGAGCGCCCCATCGGCGCCGACCTGCCGGGTCCAAGTCTTGAGAAGGAGCCGATCATGACGTGCGATACGATCACCCGACAGCGCCTGGCCGCGGCCGCGCTCGCTTCGGTAGCGACGATAGCTCTGGCCGTGGCATCCGCTGTGCCGGCCACCGCACAGCCTCGCGCCGTCAGCGCGACCCAGCCGCCGGTCGACGATGGCCTGCCGATGCCGGGCTTCGATGTCGAACCGGGAAGGACCGCGCTCGTCATCACCGATCCGCAGAACGATTTTCTCTCGCCCGACGGCGTCACCTGGGGTGTGGTCGGCGAGAGCATCACCGCTAACCGTACGGTCGAGAATATCGAGAATCTGTTCCTTGCCGCCGACCGCCACGGTATGCCGATCTTCATCTCGCCGCACTATTATTTCGAACACGATCATCGCTGGCAGTTCGAGGGCACGCTGGAAACGCTGATGCACGGTATCGGCATGTTCGATCGCCCGCATGCGCTTACCCTCGAAGGGTTCGCAGGGTCGGGCGCGGACTGGCTGGAGCGTTACAAGCCGATCATCGAGAATGGCCGCACCGTCGTGACCAGCCCGCACAAGGTATACGGGCCCGACAGCAACGACCTCGTCCTGCAACTGCGCAAGGCGGGCATCTCCAAGGTGATCCTGGGCGGCATGTCGTCGAACCTGTGCACCGAATCGCACATGCGCGCGCTGATCGAGGCGGGCTTCGAAGTGATGGTCGTGACCGACGCGACCGCTGGCGCGATCACCGAGCATTACGATGGCTATGCCGCCTCGCTCGTCAATTTCCGCATGATTGCGAGCAAGGTCGACAACACCGCCAGCACCCTGCGCGCGATCGCCACCGCATACGAGTAGCGCGCCGCGCTTCACCGGAAACCGGCCCGGGCTTCCTGCCCCAGCCCGCACCCGGCCCGGCCCGGCCCGGCGGCAGCCGATTGCATCGCTCACCGACCCCTGCAGCGCGGTCGGCTGCCGTCACCCCCGTCCCACCGACAGTCTAGAAGGAGACCATCAATGACCAAGAACCTGCGTCCCAATTCGATCCTCGTCGCGGTCCTGCTGGCCGTCGCGCCAGCCGCGCCCGCGCTCGCCGACGACGAATACAATGTCAGCAAGGGCTACACGCTCGACGGCGTCGGCCTCGGCGTTCACGGCGTTGATCCGGTCGTACTGAGCACCGCCAATGCAGTGGCCGAAGGGGATGCTGCCCACACGGTCGTCCACGATGGCGTCGCCTATTACTTCGCCTCGGCCATTACGGTTGAGCGGTTCCAGGCCGATCCCGATCGCTACCTGCCGCAATATGGCGGCTTCTGTGCCTATGCCGTCGCGCTGGGACGGAAGCTCGATGGCGACCCGCACTTCGCGGACATCGTCGACGGCAAGCTCTACCTCTTCGTCAATGCGGCGGTGTTCGAGAAATATCTCGCCGACAGGGATAACATTCTGCGAACCGCCGAAGAGAAGTGGAGCAGCATCAAGCACGTGTCGGTCGAAGACCTGTAACCCCTGAAGTATCGAGCGACGGCAGGTTCTGCCGGGCCTGCCGCCGCTCCCATCCCTCTGCCGGAGACATGAGATGACCGAGCGTCCGCCGCTGCCGCCCTTCACATTCGAAACCGCCACACAGAAGGTAAGGCTGGCCGAAGACGGCTGGAACAGCCGCGATCCCGACAAGGTTTCGCTGGCCTATTCGCCCGATACGCGCTGGCGCAACCGGGTCGAATTTCCAGTCGGACGCGAAGAGGTGCGCGCGTTCCTCGCACGCAAATGGGCACGCGAACACGCTTACCGGCTGGTGAAGGAGCTGTGGGCGTTCGACGGTGCGCGGATCGCAGTGCGCTATGCCTACGAATATCGCGACGACAGCCATCAGTGGTTTCGGGCTTATGGCAACGAGAACTGGGAATTCGACCCCATCGGCCTGATGACCGCGCGCCACGCCAGCATCAACGAAACGCCGATCGGCCCCGAGGAGAGAAAGCTGCACTGGCCGCTCGGCAGGCGCCCGGGCGATCACCCGGGGCTTTCCGAACTAGGCCTCTAAGCTCTGCCGTCTCAAACGCAGGATGATGAGGCTGTCGGTCACAAGTGGACTGCATCGAACCGCCTTGTCCCCATCTTTGACCGACGATGCTGCTGAAGGAATGGCCTGTTTCCACCATTCGCGTGTCTGATGCACCATAGAAGCAAAGATGGGCACTCAAATCATTGACGAAGTGCGACATTATTACGCTGAGAGAGCCAGCTCTTCCTCCAAACCCCGCCATATAGACTAAGGCCAGGGTGCGCGAAGGGGAATATTCCGTCACTTCGCCGCCAACCGTCGTCAACGGTGTCGTGGTGGTGGGCTCGTCGATCGGCGACAACGGCTCTGCGCGCCTCGAGGATGGAACGGTCCGGGGTTTCGACGCGCTCACCGGAGATTTGCTCTGGTCCTTTAATCCGATTCCGCAAGTTCCGGGCGATGATGGCGCAGATGGCTGGCCTGGCGCGAGCTATCGCCAGACAGGCGCAGGGAATGTCTGGAGCGTAATGGCCGCCGACCTGGAACGCGATCTCGTGTTCTTGCCGACCACCTCGCCTTCGCCCGACTTCTTCGGCGGCCATCGCCCCCGGCGACAATCGTAATGCGAATTCCCTTGTTGCGCTGAAAGCGACGACCGGTGAATTGGTTTGGGCCTACCAGATCGTTCGCCATGACTTGTGGGATTATGATCTGGCCTCACAGTCGCTTGTCGCCGACATCGAAGTCGACGGAGTGTCGACGCCGATCGTCGCGCAGGCGACCAAGATGGGATTCGTATTCGTCCTGAGTCGGGAGACAGGCGAACCGATCCATCCGGTCGAAGAAAGGCCGGTTCCGCATTCCGACCTGCCGCGTGAGACAGCTGCCCTGACACAGCGTTTTGCAGCGATACGTTTGCACGAAATGGGGAAAGACCTGCCGCCGATCTTCGCTCTTAGCGATGCGCATGTCACGAAATGCGAAGAGATGCTCAAGGGCACTCGCTACGCAGGTATCTAAACTCCGCCGAGTCTGGAAGGGACCGTCCTTTTTCCCGGCAATCCCGGCGGAGTGAATTGGGGATCGATGGCTGCGGTCGAGGCGGAAGGAGTTGCCGTCGTAGCAGTGAATCGTCTGCCTACGACCGAATGCTTCGGGCTTCTGATCTGCGAGATGGGAAAGTCGTATGGAGCAGCGAGCTGCCTGCGGGCCCGCAGGCCACGCCTATGATTTACCAATGGGATGGCGCTGTCCATGTGACGCTGACTTTAGGCGGCCTAAAGGCGGATGGAGAAATCGGGGATTACGTCGTTACATACCGCCTCAGTTCAAACCGCAACCAGTGAGGATCTCGGCCTAACCAATTCGGGGAGTCATTGCGCCGTCCGGAAAGACCGCTGGTTTGTCCGACCTCAGAAGCAGGCGATGGTCAAAGCGTCACATCAAGATTCGCTATCGCGAGCCTGGAACGCACCGGCAGCAGGTTAACGACACGAAAGCAGGAACGCGTCGACTATGTCGTCAACGTCCCCTCACCGCCATTTTGACCGCCTCTAGGTTTTGCAGAAGTGGGCCCTGGTGATCGAAATGAGGGGCTCGAACCAACGTCTGACGAGCCTTTCTTAGTTGAAAGTTCTTAACTGTCTCGAATGGGGTAGCCGCGAAGTGTCGGTTTTCCGCCAATCCTGAAAATGGTGCGCCCGACATGATGATGATGGGCACTGTAACCATTGGGAGATTTCGGCTTTGCTGAGCCGATGACATCCGCTTCGCGCCAAAACTCGTTCATTGGACCTGCTCGGATGGGAACCCGAAACCTGTCGCTTGTTTCAGCCAATTCCGCGGCAGCTTTGCGCCCTCAATTCGGCCAATGAAACTGGCGCGAATCAATTCGAAAGCTGCCGCATTCTTGCTTCCAGAAATTGCGATCCAGCCGCGGTACCTCTGATCAAACCTGAAATACGCCTTCCTTAATCGTCGCCGCAATCCCCCACCCCGAATGTCGCATTTGGGTAGCCCTGGTGACCGCTTTCATAGAGCGGGTAACGCTTCTCTTCATCCAAGAATACCGGAATATAGGCTTCGGCGACCAGAGCGGCATCGATTTGGTAGCCGATCGAAGCCGAAACGCAACTGGCCGTGCCAGCTTGCGCCTTCAACTCGGCCGACAGGGGAGACAAAGTGAGGGCGAAACCGGAACGCGCTTTCGCAATCCCGATATCGTAGCCGAAGCCAAGATTTGCCTCCACTCCCGCTCGGAAGGTGAGCGTTCCAGTGATGTTGGCACTGACGCCACCGCGTCTAAAGTTCGCGATTGGCTTGGTGCTGGGGTATACCCCCATACTCGCCCCACAAAGAACCTTTGTGCTAAGCCATCCATATCCAACTTTGCAGCTGCGCGTCTCGACTGTAATTCTGCCCGTGCTCTGAATGCCGACATCAAGGGCGAGCGACGGCCCATTCACTTTCAAGCTTGCAGTTGCTTCCGCCGAGACATCGGGCTTAAGTCGCAGGCTGACAGGGACCGCCGCACCGGCGAACTTGATATCGATGCTCGGTAGGTCAAGCGCGCACGAATAACTTCCGTCAAACTCCACTGCCGGGTTAAAAGAAGCCGTTACCCCAGCTTGAATGTCCCAGTTCAATGCCCCCCCAGAGATCGTTAAGCTAAATTTCTTCAACGGATCTATGCGAGGGGCCAAGGCGAACTTGGCGCTGCCTTTTCCCTCGCATTTGAGCCTTTGGGTTGAAGAGGCCATAGCGAACAGCGATCCCGCAGCCGAGAAGCTGCTTGGATCTTCAATTCGGATGATGCTCTCCCCCGGAACAGATCTGCCGTATATCCATGGCATAGAAGCAATCGAATCACTAAGAGTCAGCCTGCGGGTGAATGTGTTCTGATAATTAAGTGGCCCTGCATCCAACATGTTGGAAGCATAAGACGCGGTCGGCTCCTGCCACTGTGTGTTTATGCCATTGTAGTGGAAGCGCTTGTTGACTTTGGAGTATCCGCGCCCCTCTCCAACGAATTGGAAACTTGAAGGGGAAATTCCGCTACCCGCCATCAGAGACGCGGTTGAAGGCGTGACTTCGCCCGAATCCACTTCCCCAGCACTCTTTTTTATCCGGGAAGAAAGCGGGGTGGTCGCGCTCCACATAACCCGGTCGTCGACCACGATTTGCAAGGTGCCCATTTCGTTTAGCCACAGGAGCGCATTCGAATCAGGGCCTTCGTGCAGCGCAGACCAAATCCATTGGTTATCCGCCGAATAGGCGGCAAGGTTGCCATCACCCTGCCAGGTCACCCGTGCGATGCGCCGGAAATCGACATCAGGCTCTCGGTCAAGACCCCATACGTATTGTCCGTTTGCAGTGTATACCACCAGGTTACCGTCATTCTGAAATATCAGATAATGATGACCGGATGCTGATGAGTAACGCTGCTCTCTAACGAGGTTAGCCTCCCCTCTAAAGGGCAGGGTTGGTCCGTTCGGCGTCTCCCCATCACCCGCCTCAGTCTGTTGAGCGGGGGGCATATCGTCGGCCACAAGTTCAGGTTGCTCTTGCACAAGAGTGCACGCGTTATTGCCTGCTGACAAAAGCCTGCCGGTCATGGCATCGTAGCATTCAGCCTCGTCAATGGTAGACACGCTGAAATAATCGAACACCGCAGAAAGCGGCACTTGGCGGTTGACAATCGCCGAACTAGCGCCAGTCGGCGGCCCCTCACAAGCATCGATCAAACCGTAGAACGACTGATCGCCCGCGACATCGGTGGTGACAAGGAACGGTGTGCCGACAACGCAGCCGTTACCTTCCAATGAAGCCTCTGCCACCCCGGGTATAGGGCTGCTGCTGCCCCTCTTTAGATTGGCAGGCAGGGCGACTCGAATGCTAGTCGCCGAAACCGGTTCGGCGCGGAGGGCAGCGAAATTATCCGGCACGATTGTATTTGGAGCTAGCGCATAGGAAGATTCCAGATCGGCAGTCTTACGGGAGGTGGAAACTGTCAACGAACGAGTGGGAAGATTGCTTCCATCTCTGGCTTTAGAAAACAGTGTAAAAGTATACATTCGACTGGAGCTGAGCCCCTTGGCAACAGCGTTTGTAGTATTTGCTTGCCCGCGAGTAACTACGTTCCCTGCCTCTATATTGGCCGCTTCTGTGCCGCCATCGGTGCGGACTAACGTGTAGCTCTCGATATTAACGTCAGGCAGAGAATCCCAGTCTAGCGCAACACTGTCGCTAGTAACCTCGCCGACACGTATGGCCACCGGTGTTGTCATCACCCCTAGGCTGAAATCCACGAGCACCGGACTTCCGCCGGCATTTACTGTGATCTGGGTCTCACTGACTTTCTTGGTATAAAAACTTTGGTAGCCGTTAATAGACGGAGCAGGAGGAATTACCTCGTAATTACCTGGCCTGATGGAGATCTCGGTCCACGTTGCTTCGTGGCCATCGACAGGGACGAGAATGGTCTCGCCGCTGGAGGTATTACGCAGGATGAAAACCGACCTACTCCCAACCGAAGCGCTGCCATCGGAGCTCACGAAGGCCACACGTCCGCTGCGAGCCGCATCGGCCTGTTCTGGTGCCGCGACCAGCCTGTTCAACGCTGGCTGCGACCTCGGAATCGACAATTCGAATATATCTTTGCCCGCTTCGGCACTACCCTGACATTGGGGGAACTCCTGAAAATCGAGCACCTTGATACACTCGAAATCGGGACTCACCCAACCTCGGCGTCCATCACCGGTTGTGATCGCCCATTGAACGCCGCTACGCAGGTTCTGCTTCACGTTTTCTGGTGTCGCAGACGAAGCTAGTAGCTCATCATAAGCTTCGGGATCGATGAAGCCGCGTTCCTCTCCAGTTTCTTGCCCATAGACAACGACTTCGCTCAATCGAGAATGGTTTTGCCGAGCCGAATCTGACTGCGCCAAAGTAGGTGAGGCCATACCCGCGCATGTAATGAGAAGCGCAGCCTTAAACATTCTTGCCGTCATTTCGCTCGACCACCTTACTGTTTAGATATGAGGATCTGCGCGCCGATCTCCCGCTGGAGGTCTAACGCTGATCTTCCTGGAAACCTGAGAGCGCTACTTTATAAATTACCCGACAACTCCTCGGTCGAGTTGCGAAGCTGCGCATCATCCTACCACGAGGATTTCGCTGGAATCAATTCTTACAGTAGCAAGACACGTATTCTGCGCTGTCGTTAAACTGGCCGGACATTCGCGGCGCGTCTTTTTGCACATTAATTCCGTTTCCGCCTGGGAAGTTCATCTGCGCCACGCAGTTGGAGCCAGTTTTGACAGAGGAGATGATGCCTTTCCACGTTGGATCAACGAACTTTTGATAGTCCCCACGGGTCCGCCGTGCATCCTCATGCTTTACCTGAACGTCAGTTCCGACCGTCAAAACGTGATTATGATGAAGCATGAAGGAACGGCCCTCATAATCGAAATGCTCGAAGAACTCACACTTGTTTGCCGGCGCAGATTGACTCTTGCTCGGTGCACCGTAGGTAAACATCATAATGCCTGCAATGGCACTAAGGCCGCTGATCGTAGTAGCTTTTAGTTTGTTTTTGATTTCCATTTGGACAGTCCTTTGTGTTCGTCAGACATACACGACGACTTGTCGGCACAGATCTGCTGCACAGGGCAACCTAAGCTCGCACGGGTCGCGGAGAAATGCCTCGGCGTCTCATTTTTGAGGCGTCAGTGCCTCTCGATCAATTGTTGAGGTAAAACTTCCTTCAAAAACACGTCCATCAGTGCCTCGGGAATGTCGTTGGACCAAGGCGCATGGAACGTTTTACGGTATTCCCCAGGCCTTATCCCATATTTGTCGTAAAAGCTTCGACTCGCATGAGCGGCGCTTGCGAAGCCAACGTCGAAAGCCAAGGTCGCCAATGGTTCTCGCGATTTTACGAGTTCGATGGCCAAGCGGCGTAAGCGGCGATCGCGTATGTAGCCAGATACACCGCCGTTTTGGCGAAATTGTCGGTAGATCGTCGCTCGCGAAAGACCGGTTTCCACGATAATTCGGTCCAGTCCGAGGTCTCTTTCAGTAAGGTGGGCTTCCACATAGTTTTTGATAAGGCAGAAATTCTTCGAAAGATCTCGACTATAATTGTCATGGCTGTTGATGGCTGCAAAGAGCATGCTGAGGGTCACCTCGACCATTTGCCTCGCTTCGTTGGGCTGAAGGTTAGTTGCTGAGATTGCAAGTTGCTCAAGGTGCTGCGTCAAAAACGTGGCCATCGTCCCTTCAAGCACGAGACCTTTGGCACCGACGAGCGCAGCCGTTGTCTCCGATAGCCGGTCCCTTGCTACCGCCAATGTGACGATGTGCGCGTTCCTAGCGCGAGTGGTCATGGGATAGGAAAGATCGAGAACCGAGATTGTTTGCGACGGCACAGTTAGTTGTGAGCCCTGGGTGTCCACCTCCAACGTTCCGGAGAGAACGGCGGTCACGACAAAATGGTCGAAGCCATCCTTCTTAGCTCGCGCTGAAGAGCGCTTGTGCTCGACGTCATTGATCCAACGTTGATAGATCAAGCTGTCGTCGAGCCGCACCGCAGCAAACGAAGCGCGGAAATCCGGTCCCGTGGGAGATACTCTGGCTCCAGGGGAATAAGCTTGCTGATAGCGCTCCGCTCGATCAACCGCAGGGTAGTCGGCCGTGTCGAAAGAGAAAGAATCGATCGTGACCCCCTATGAGATTGCTTCTAGGTTAGGTGCTAGAGCCTTAGTCATGGAAATTGAACAACTGTTAGTCTAGAGTTTTATTTGGCGACGGCGAGCCTGTGCAGGTGGGCCAAAGCTTACATCCTAGATACACACCGGCCGCAGACGCTAAGCGCCCCGATCTCGGTCATTAGGCAGCCCGATTCCCTTGCCTGAAAGCTGACCATCCGGCGAGCGGCGTGGTGTCTGCTTGCAGTACCGGTCTCCTAGTTCACGCACGTTCCCTTCTTCGTCCGTTACGGCCGAGGAGAAAGATGATGACCTACCTTCAGTTTGATCCCGCAATGCAGGGCAGGACGGCCTGCAACGCGGGCAAGACGGTCGGTATCAAACGACCGCTCAATCAGAAGCAGATCTGGGCGAGCCGCTTCTTCCTCGACCGGGAGGAGCGCCTCCGAGATCGCGCGCGGTTTGATCTGGCAATCGACAGCAAGCTGAGCAGCTGTGATCTGGTGAAGCTGAAGATCGTCGTGCTTGTCGCCGGCACCGACATCCGGACCCTCAATGCCGGGATGGACTCTGCTCCAGGATCATGGCGCCGAACACGGCCTCCAGGTGTCGGCGCAAAGTGCGGACCGACCGTTTGCGGGAGAACCCTTCCCGCAAGATCGTGCGTGCGCGGCCTGGTAGCTTAGGCAGCATTTCCGGGCGTACACCCCACTCCTTGGCGATACTGGCGATCAGGCGGGCAAGCGCCGCGTCGAAATGCTCTTCGCCCGGCCCGTCGATCCGCACGATGTCCAGGCGCGAGCGCAGCATCGGCGGAATGAGCGAAGCATCATTGGCGGTCAGGATCCAGCAGCAATGGCTCAGATCGACCCCGGTGAGCAGGCACTTGTCCCAGTAGTGCCGCGCGGTCTCGCGCTCGAGCATGGTGAGCAGGACGGAATGCGCGACGCCGCCTTGCGCACTGCCACCGGCCTTGTCGATCTCTTCCAGAACCAGCACGGGGTTGGCAGTGCGGGTCTGCGCCATCGCCACCGCCGGCCAGCAGGGTTGAGCGTTGGTCCAGCCTCGCGCAGTGCCTTCTAGCGTGCGGCTGTCCGAGACGCCGCCAAGATCCAGACTCATCGTGCCGGTGCCTGCAATCGAGCCGATCAGGCGGGCGAGATGGCTTTTGCCTGTTCCGGGCGGACCGACCAGGCACAATGGTCGCCACTTGATCCAGGGCTGCCCCGCCCATAGCTGCACGCGCAACTGCCGTTCGATCACCGCAATGGCGGGTTCAAGCCAAGGCGCAGCCGCGCGTAGCCGGGCAATCAGACGAATATCGCCATGGATGTCGTCCCCCAGCGCGCAAGCGCCTTCCAGCGCAAGATAGCCCGTGAGAGCGTTGTACCGATTGGCAACAGAGTCGTAGCCTTCTACGCTTACCGCCTCCGGTGCGATGATGCTGGGGGGGCGGACATAGGCCGCACCGCCGATCTTGGTCACCCCCTCGATCGTCGCCGAAGCGCTTTGGGGGCGGGTAGAGCCTGTTCAAGTCGATCATGTGTTTATCCTGACGCATGGTGGCGCAGTCCGGCGAACCGCCTGAAGACGATCCGCCGGCGCGAGGGATTGTGGTTTTTGGCAAGCCGCTCAGGCGGCCTGGTCGAAATCGCCGATGACGGTTTGCTGCAGCTCGTCGGCGAGACGCCGCAGCAAGGGCGCGCGGATGGCGTTGGGCCGTGCCCGCAGGAACGCCTCGATCAGCGCAAGCTGCGCGCCCGGTATCCGCAGGAACGAGGTTCCTTGCAGTCGCAGCCATGCGACAAGCGCCATCGCGGTGAACAGCACATCCGCCTCGCAATGCTGGCGCGTGTGGTCCCAGTGGATCTTGTCCGGGCGGATATCCGGGTCTGCCTTGCCCAGGAGCATCGCGACCGGAACGCCCATACGAAGCAACACCTCGTTGAGGTGGTGCCAGGTCTTGCCCGACCCTTTGAGCATCAGCCCAAGATCGACCTGCCGCAGGTCCTTCCAGCGCGGCCCCTGCGCTTCGGCAAGCTGGCGAGGCAGAGCCAGATCTGCCGACATCGCGGCGAGCTGCAGGATCTGGCAATCCACAGCCAATCCGCCGTAGCTGACCAGCACATGGTCCGCATACTGACGCATGAAGGCAAATGCATCTGCCACCAGAGCCCCTTCATTGCCTGGGGATTCGAGAGTCCAGCTTGTAAGCGTTCCGGTTTCGACACGGCCGAGTTCGTCGATCTCGATTGCCCACATTGCGATCGCGACGAGGCTGCGGCAACCGATGCGCGCTTTCTCGCATCCCGGTTCGATGCACTTGTAAGCTTCTCGCAAATACGGATCGAAGATCGATTCGGTATCGAGGACGAGGTACTTCTTGGTCATTTCATTTTTTCCTTTCTTCTGCCGTTGGCGACTTCATCCAATTCAAAAAGGTATCGGCCGGGCTCGCTGGAGCGCGCTCCAGGCCTGCCAGGCGGAGGTCAGCGACGTGCGGTCGGTCTTGCGGCACAGCGTCCACAGGAAGGTCAGCCACAGCGTCTGCGTCTCTTCCGGCGCGCGGCGGGCAGTTGCGAGAATGGAGGAACCGGGGCCGGCCCGCCGCAGCATGAAGGCCGCACTGGTTTCATCGAGCGCGGCAGACCGGCACTCGAGTGGCAGGATCTCGCAATCGCCGCGTAGCTTCTGCAGAAGCTGTAAATCGGCAGGCGGCAGGGGGCTTCCGGTTGCGGCGTGATGCCGCAGTGCGTGCTGGAGGATACGCGGCGCCCTGGCGATCAGGGTCGCGTCTTGCGGTATACGCTCGGCGATGCCTTCGATGATCTCGGCGCGCGATGTCTCACGGTCGAAGGCGTTGTGATCGAGCGAGAAGCGCGCTCCGCGCTCGCGGTCGCGAACGACGTGGAGCATCGCAACGCTGCGGATGGCACTGCGGTGGCTGAACTCGCTGCGGTCGCGCACGATGGTAAGCGCGGTAAGCGCACTGGGATGGCGCATGGCGTTGTCTGTCATCGATGGAAGTCCTGTGCTGGAAAGCGAAACAGGCGGCGCTCCGCTAAGGGAGCGCCGCCTGCTTTCGTGGTGGCTGGTAAGGAGAGAGGGCGATCAGGCCATGAAATCGGCGAAGCTCTGCGCATCGCCGAAGATGGAGAAATACCCCGCTTCCCACTGTTCAGGATCGACCTCGATCATGCGCATGGCTTTACGGATATCACTCCATGCGCGTGCCACGCCGCGTTCGACTTTTGCGCGCGGCGGAACCGGTCGCGATTGCAAGAGGCAGCGTTCGTCGAGTGCGTAAGCCCGCAGACGATCTTTCGTGACAAGGATTATTGGCTTGCCCTGCTTCAAGGAGCAGGGCTCGACTTCCATCACTCGTGCACCTTCGCGCGTTCGGTAGACCAGCGCGAGGCCTGCGCAGGTGCTGGTCGCGGTATCGGCGAACATGGCCATCAACGCGTCCTGGCGAGCCTGCACGGTCGCACGGGCGAATATCTCGATGGCTTGTTGGCTGGGATAGTCCATCGTGCCGACGGTCATGGCATCGCTGCCGGGACCGGGGCTTGTTGGCAGCCCGAGCGCTTCGATCAGCACGCAGGTAAGCCTTTGGCGGGGACAGGCCCCGCCGAGTTCGAAATCGATCATTTCATATTTCCCTTGTTGTAGATGTTACGGCCTATTGGCCGGAGCTTTTCCCTCACCCGGGAGGCTCATGATCATCGCCTCCAGGATACCACTTCCACTTCCCGTTTGACCGGGTTCCAGGTCCAGTCCGACCTGTATCTCTCGACCCAGTCGACAGGCACGATCGAGGGATCGCGTCCGACCAGATCGCGATACCAGGTGCGTTCTTCCTCGAAGTCGTCAGGGCGAACGAGCTTGTGACGCAGGCTGTGCTTGTGCGCCCAGCTATAGCCGCGCCGAAAGATATCCTGACGAAAGCGATATGGCAGATCGGTCGCCTCGAACCGCCAGCTGGGCGCTTGGGCCCCTGCGAGCGCATGACCCGTCACCGTGCGCGCATCGTGACACACATGAGCGAGCAAATTGACCAAGCTCTCGACGTCGTCAGATGCCCTGTGCGCGACCGGATTGAAGAGGCCAGCCTGCGCCAGCAGGTAATTCTGCGCGCGCCCGTCAAACCGAAGGTCGAGCCATGACACGTCGGCCATCGCGCAGATCCAGGGCATCTCGCTAACCTGTGGGACCAGTTGCTCGAGATGCTGTCTGTCGAACCGAACGTTGAACGAAAGACATGCCTGCGCTCTGCCGAGAAAGGCGGCGATCCTCTCGCTGTCCATGGCTTGCCCGGCGACCATCGCGTCGGTGATCCCGGTGATTTTGGCGATGTGTTTCTCGATCGGCCGACCCGGATCGCGCAGCCGGGTATAGGGGCCATCGATCGACAGGATCCGCCCTCCCGCATCGATCGTGATCAGAGCGACGGCAAGCTCCAGGATCTGATGATATTGCGGATCGAGACCTTCGGTTTCCAGGTCCAGCACTGCGATGGTCATATGCGGCGGGCCCGCGTTGGCGGGTGCCTGCCATTCGCCGAGCGGCGTGATGCGATGCAGGATACGGGTGTTTTCGTCCGTCCCTTCCGGGGATCCGGAAGATAGTGGTTTTGCCATGGTCGTTCTCCTCGTGGCTGTGACACGAGGACGGGCCAGAGAAGTGCTTTTCCTTCCCCTTCCCATCCTCGGCTGCCACGTCAGCCGAAAGGTCTTCCATGACCGGCCGCGAGGTCCGGCTTTTCCTCGTGCGGTGGCATGGGCGGGCCGTTCAATAGAAAGACCAATGGCTCGAAGATCCCCTGCCCCGTCCTCTTCAGACGATCCCGCCCTGCCGCGCCGCCGCCTGCTGCGCGGCAAGACTGGCGCGGTGCTGGCGCGCGTCCATGCTCAAGGACTGCCTGTCTTTCCATGTGACATCGACCGGCCATTTCGAGAGCTGCGCCTCCGCCTTCGCCGCGCTGGCGAAGTGCGATCCGTCGGCCTTGTCGCGGGCCTTTCGCCAGCGCCGCAAATCGCGCCGGCTGCATTGCTCACCTTCCTCGAACACCCATTGCATGAGCCTGGACCAGATACCGGTCTTCGCCCAAGTCTGCGCGGCGACACGCTCTTCCTCAGGCAGCTGGGCGAGGATGGCCGGGCTGCCTTTGGCGAGCAGTTCCGCGGTAACGGTCTCGCGCAGGATCGGATGAATATGTTTCATGTAAGCGGCTTGGCGCCGCTCCATCCGCACCAGCTCGGCCTGCACCTGCGGATCGCTCAGGCCTCGCCTAGTCAGGCCGTTTCCGGACCAGTAGACCGGCTGCGGCAGGATCAGGCCCTCCTCGTCCGCACCGACATGGATCGCCTTGTTCTTCACCCGCGCGACGAAGGCGCGGGCGGTCTGCACTTCGCGCGCCAGCTCATCTTGCGACGGCGTGCTCGAAGCGCCGCGATCGGCGCGATCCTCCATGCCGGAAACAGTGTCTGTCCGGGACCCGGATGCATCCGGACCGCGCTCGCGCGAACGCACCTCGGCGATCCTTGCGAGCCGTTCGCCAAAGGCGCGCATGGTTTCGGCGAGCGCCGGGTCGAGGCCGATCGGTGCTACAGGAGCGACAGGCCGGAGCGCGCTTGCAAACCCGGTCTGCGGCTTGGCCACCCTCTTGACTGTTGGTCCGGCATCCCGTGTATTTGCCGGTGGCAAGACCGCGCGGATATCCGCCGTCCCCACCTGCCGAGGTGGCGCGACCGGACGCAGATCGGACTCGCGACCGAGCGGCGATACCGTCGGCACAGGACGCAGCGCGGGGCCGATCTTGCCCTGTTCTTTCAGCGGCGCGACCGGCTTCAGATGGGCCGCCCTTCCCAGCGGCGCTGTGGACGACACCGCGGAGACGGGACGCAGCACCGGCCAGACGGCCGTAATTTTCGCCGACACTTTCGCGATGATGGGCGGCCGGATCGCGTCCTGCGATACCGGTTTGAGCGTCTTCCCGGCAAGCGGTTGGGCGGGGAGCACCGGTGTTAGAACCGGCGCACGCGAAGTGGGCGGAGAAACCGGTTTGGCGATGTTTTCGTTCGGATCCTGACCGGATCGAACGGACACAGGCTCGATACGCGGAGCGCTCGTCGCCGCCACCGGTCGCAGCGTCACGCGTCCCTTGCTCGGCATGCCGACCGGACGAAGATCGGTGATCGTCGGCGCGGGATTCTCGGCAGGTTGCACCACTGCGGCAAGCTCTCCGACAGTCTCCATCGGCTTGACCGGTCCGATCTTTACCCCTTCATCTTTGGAAGCGGGCGGCCCGACTGGGCGAAGAACTGGCTTGGCCGCACCCGATGCGACGGCAACCGGTTTGATACTGCCCCCTATACTCGCTCGCTGGCTGGTTTGCCGAACCGGCTTCAGTCTCGCCACAATGCCGCTGGACGGTGAAGAGACAGGCTTGAACGTCGTCATAGACAACGGGTTCGCAGCGGCTGGAGCGACCTTGCGCAGATGTCCGGCAATGCGGAACGGTGCCGGATCGATCGCGGCGATCACGGGCGCACCAGTGGACGGCGCCCGGACGGTGTCGACGGCCCGAAGGGGCGTGGCGATCGTCGTTTGCGGCGTCCCTACCGGACGGATAATCGCGGCTGCAAGATCGGAATTTACAGCTGAAACAGGACGCAGATCGAGCTGCCGCACCCTCGCCAGCTCGACACCCGCGAGCACCGCCAGCCTGCGCTTTAGAGCCCGCTCGCGGCGCTGCTGACGCTTCGCTTCAAGCTTTGTCTCAAGCGCGACATTGGCTTTAATCGTTCTGCGGTTCGCCTCGACGTCGGCGACGAATTCGTTCTCACGCGCGGCCCTCGTCTTGCGCTTGTCGAGCTTCTTTTGCGGCTTGTGCGGCAGACCGCGTTCCGCGTTGGATAGATGCGTATAGTGACGCTCGGTCCCGGCGCGCTCGAGCGTCGCGGTCATGATCTCGGCCACCCGGCGGCGCGCATGGCGCCAGTATTCCGCGCCGTCGAGATCGGCGCGATAGTCCTCGGCAATATCCCAGCTATAGGGCGCGACCCGCGTCATGGGGCGCCAGCTGCCGCAGATATGACCGTGATTATTGCGTTGGTCGCCGTCCGGATCGGGCCGGTGGAGCGAAGCCGCGTAGGGCAGGCCATGACGCCCAAACAGCTCGTGCGCGACCGCTTTGAGGATCGCAGCGCGCACCTCCTGCGGCACATCGTGCGGCAGCTGGACGATGATATTGACGTCGAGCTTGGCATCCGCCCTGCTCTCGCGCTGAACGAGTTCGAGCAGGTCCGCACCCATCAGTATCTCGTCGAGATCGGCGCCCATATTGCTGAAGAACACGGGCCGCCCGAGCGCGTCGAACTCGCAATGTTCTGGATCGGAAATGTAGATGATCCGGCGGCCCACGATGCCGAAGGCATGGCGTTTCGCACCATCGTAATCGATCACCATCACGATGCCGCAGCGACCTTGCCGGTCGAGGATCGGCCTCTCGTATTTGGGCAGCGGAACGATGGATTTCGACGCGATCTTGCGCTGTTTGCGCCGGTATTTTCGGCGATTCTCCGGCTCGACGGATATACGGATTTTCTTTGCCGGCGCGCGCCGTTCGACCCTGTCGAGCCGGCGCTGGATGGCCTTGTTGATGCGTGCCTGGAGCTTGTCGTCGCGCAGGATCGCGGCCATCCGTCGGCGCTCGTGGCGGCTTGCCGAGTCCGCGTCGCGGCGGTGGATCGCGATCTGCTTCAGGGCTGCGGAAGTAAGCGAGACGATGGTCCCATCGAGCGCATAGGAATAGGGGCGCGCGAGGCCATCGAGCTCCTGGGCTGTGGAAGGTGTGGGGGTCTTTTTGGTTTGGCGCATGTTAAACAATTTCTCTCGCTAAGACCCCCACACCTCCTTTCTGCCCTTTTAATGCCTGTGAATCCCGCAACCCAATCCACGTTCGTTGTTCGGCGGCGAGTACGGGCACATGGTCGTCTGCACCTAAGCAATTTTGTGACCTGCAAAGCCCACGTCGGCTGTGCGCCCTGATTTCGGTCATTCCGAACTCACACAGCGCGACCCGAAAACTGCCATTCGGCTCGGTGTTTGAACTATTATGCTACCGATCGGAGCCGAGGAAGATTGCTGCACACGATTGAGGGGGGACAGGAAGCGCAAGCTCTCGCTAGACGAAGTCGTTCGCCGCCGAGACGGACTGGATCCGGAAGCGGGGGAGAGGCCGGCCGGATACGTCAGGCGCGCGCCCGGATATATCGCGGCGCCCCCTTGGGGATGATCGAAACGACTATTTGGAGGTTCGGCTTTTCGGCTGACTGCGGTCCTCAAACGGGCTAGCGGCCGGGTCAGGAGCAAACGTCAGTTCGATTAAGTCATCGTCCTCGTCGACGCCGCAAGGGACTATTCTGGCGCTTTGGATCGTGCGCCCGCGCGCAAGCTGATGCTCGAACGCGGTCGTGAGACCTGTTATGTTGTCGCGCAGACGATCGCCGTCGAGCCGGCCCGCCAGGAACTCGAGGAGCGCCCGCGACGAGAAGGTGAATGTCATCCTTTGGTCCGCCATGTTCGAGGTTAGTCTGCTTCCCAGATACCATCCGCGGGAGTTCTCTCCGAACAGACGCTGTTCGTGGAGGTGTTCAAGCTGCCAGCCGTCGAAGCGCGGCTTGGGAAGTTGTTCGGCAAGCGCACTTAAACCGTCCAGAGGTAGGACAAGGCCATTGCGGAAAAACGCGGTCACCTTCCAGTAGCGCTGATCCTTAATCCACGAGCTCGTCTCGCGCTGTGGGGAAAATACGCAGACGAAATCGAGTCCGCCATCGGGCTTGTCCAGATGCCGTTGTATTATCCGCTCTCCGGATGCGCTGCGGCCTAGCCGATCGATGCCCGTGATAGACTTGAGCGTCGCGCTCCCGATATCGGCAAGGAGGACACCCTTTAGGCCAGTGAAGTTCGGAGAGCGTAATTGCTTCGCCTTCTCTCGCAGCGCGGCTGCGATGTAGTTGTCGTCGGCGTCGAAGATCTCGTTCACTGTCGACGTTCGATGATTGAAAATTGAACGCGTTCCAGGCTTCCATGTCACTTGGACGGCCATCTCGCCGTCCACGATGTCCACGTTTGCGCCTTCCTTTGGCGAGGAAGTTACGAAGTGAGCTAGCGCCCTCAGCGCAGACTCGCCGAGCACATGGTTCGGCGAGGCGTATATCGAACGGTGGAGCTTCGGATCCTGATAGTCCCTTCGCTCGTAGAAGAAGAAACAAAGGTTCTTGCCTGCCCCCTTGCGCGCCCTGTTCGCCGCCTCGACGAGCTTCGCGCTGAGGGTGCGCATGCCAGCCACGCCGGGGATCACTCTGTCGGAAACGGCCTTCACGTCGAACACTGTTTCGTGTCCGGGAATCAATGCTGTCGAGATTCCTTCCGGCAGACGGCCTTCCGGCGAATACCATTTGGGCTCGGATTCGAAACCGCCAAGTCGGCTCGCCGCCCATACCAGCGCGAGCTCGGCCTCTGCCGGAAGCGCATTCTCGAATCGCTTGTCGTTGAGGCGTCCGATAAACTGGGAGGGAGCGGCGATGCCTACTAGATCGTCGAGCATCTGCTGGATCCGGCGGCGGGTGAATATCGGCATTTTAGGCGAGGTCGGCGGCTCGATGTTGTCGCCATTGCGGCTCACCGATAAGCTGCCGAATTCAGATGGCGATTACAAGAGACAACCACTTCGTTCCGCAATGGCATCAAAGGGGTTTCCTCGAACCTGGCCGATCGACCGTGGCCTACCTCGATCTGAAACCTCCTACCAAGACGCTCGCCGACGGGCGGGTGATCCAAGCGCGTTCGCTGTTCGATGCGCCCACGAAACGATGCTTCTTCCGCACAGATCTGTATTCGACTTTCTTCGGCACGGCAGTGAACGACGAGATCGAGCGCAAGCTCTTCGGCGACATCGACACACGCGGCTCCAAGGCAGTGAACGCATTCGCCGAGACCGACGTAGCCGCCTGGCACGAACATTTCGGAGCGTTTTTCGAATACATCGACATTCAGAAGTTGCGCACACCGAAAGGCCTAGCCTGGCTGAGCGCGCAGTATCCGGCACTCCGCCAGAACGAGCTAATGATGGAGATGCAGGGTATTCGTATGCTCCATACCACAGTCTGGACCGAGAGCGTGCGCGAGGTAGTGTCCGCTGAGGATGCCGACGTGAAGTTCATCCTGACCGACCATCCGGTCAAAATCTATAACCACGCGCTGCCGCCTGAAGCGCCGCAATGCACCTTTCCCCATGATCCGGGGATCGCGCTGAAGGCGTCGCAGACCCTGTTCCCGCTAAACAAGGATAGCTGCCTTATCCTGACTAACCTCGAATATGCCGAGAATCCTCCGGCTCCGCCGCTGGAGAAGCGCACCTTTCCGCGCAACTTCCGCCAATCGATGGTGCGAACAGACCAGATAATCCGCACGCGTCGGCTCACCGACATCGAAGTCTCGCGGATAAACCGCGTGCTGAAGGCGCGAGCAAACCGCCACATCGCCGCCGGCAGGCGAGAATGGCTGTATCCCGAGAAGCACGCCACCGGATCATGGGCTGACCTAGCCATGACGTTACTACCGCCACACGATGAGCTTTGGCATTTCGGCGGCGAGACATTTATGGGGTTTGAGGACGTCAGCGTCCGTTACCAAGACGCGTTCGGCCGGACCGAAAATGAGCGCGAAGCCCTTAAAAAGGTCCTGCCGACCAAGGAGCTGGCGCCGGGCGCGCCTTGCGGCTGCGGGTCAGGAAATCCTTACCGCATCTGTTGCAAGTCCAAGCCACTAGCGCTGCGGCCAAGCTGGACCGAGCGGAGCATCCGTGAGCGAAATCTCGTCCTTCATCGCGGGATTCTCTCGATCCTGGGCCTCGACGCAGGCAAGGACTGGACAGCGGTCAGGCGAGACTTGACGGATGACCAGATCAAAGAGGATTACTTTCTCTACGAAGCGTTGTGGCCCCTCGAAACCGATCTGCTCTCGCTTCTGCCGAAGCCCGACGGAAGGCCGCGCGCAGTCTACACCAGATCGCTCCATCCGCAGTCGATCGTCGAGTTCGCCCTGGGCGCGTCACTCTATTTCGGAGAGCTGATCGTCGAGACGCCGTTCGTGCATTCCGGGACCATCGCCGAGAAATTCCGTCCGACCGAGCATCCGCGCAGCTATCACCATGAATTTCTGAAAACGGTGGCCTTCTTCCTCAACGTCATGCCTCTAGTGGATTCCGGATTGATCAACCTGATACCGGATCCGCGGACCTTCGACTACCATCTGCGCCGTGAAACTTCGGCGATGGCGGAAGCCCGATCAGCAGAAATCGATACGAGCCTCCGCGGGGAGCCGCGACTGAAAGAGCTGGGGCGCGCCGATTTCATGCGCGATGTGTTGATGTGGCCCCGTGACGCGCAAGAGGCCCGGATGCGGGAGAATTTTCCCGATCTGAATGCGGCCGGCATCGCGGGAATATGGTCCGAACTGGAACGGCTGAAAGAGGAAGACCCGCTGGTCGCCCTGCAGGAGGGCATCTTCGAGGGCGGTGAGGAAGGAGGACAGATCCGCCTGATGCAGATGGGGCCTAACTTCGAAATCGCCATGTATCTGGCGCAGGCAACCGGGGCCACTATCGTGACTGACAGCGCATTCCGCTGGAAGGAGATTATCGGCGCCGCGCGGCCGGGGTTGGGAGCGCCTCCGGCCCGGTTGAAGCAGCTCGCCGAAAATCTTGCCGACGCCAAGTTCCTGTTTCCCGACGATCCCGACCGCATTATCGGGATAGCGCGCGAGGGCGTGTTGGCAGACTATCCCGCGCTGTTCGGCGAGATGTTCCGGTATCTTGCTGGTGTGGCTGAGCGCGGTCCGAAGCCCAATTTCGAGGCGGGGCTTACTTCACGGTTCACCCGCACACATCGGGCGGCCCAGAAGGACCTTCGTAGGCAAGGGGAACTTGGAAATGAAGGTCGGATTTCCTGCGTTTTCGCGCCGGCAGGTATTCAAGACAATACGATTAATCGACTGCTGGTCATGGCGAATTCCGAGCACCACTTGCCGATGGTGCCCACGGCCTTCTACATCCAGCGCCCGTCGTCATGATCGAAAATGACCGTCATCCGCGCAATTGACAGCGTAAAAACCCTCCCGCCTCCTTGTCATACTGCCTGTATCTATGGGGTCCCCGCCCTTCCCGCAGAAAATCAGCATCGCGCCAACTGCTACCCAAAGACAGTGGGTCCTGAAACGGCCCATAAGCCGACCTATTGAGTTGTTGGTTTTGCAGAAGCGCAATCGGCACATTCGCATCGAAAGGAGATTTCGATGTCAATCAACGAACGCCTATATGCCTGCGCCAGTCTAGCTGGGCCGCTCGTGGACGGCAGCCTCGGACACGCGGACGCCGTCGCATTCCATGGCCTCCTGAGTTTGGAAGCTGCCGACTTTGCGGAGCGCATATCTCGCATTCCCGGGTCGGCTACGATGCCGATGCGCGACCTGGTCATCGCGCTGGTGAAGGAAGATCACGACGATCTCGCAGCTCGCTTTGCGGTCGCGCACTGGTCGAAACGCAAGGCCGACTATGATGACGATTGCGCATCGTGGAAAGCCGCGGCGCCCGAAACAGGCGATGACTGGCGCGTAAAGCCGATGACTTCGGCGCAGCGTTTCCTGATCGCCGACACGGCCAGGCTGCTGGAAATCGAATTTCCCGAAAACATGAATCGTGGAGAGGCAGCCAACTGGCTCAACTCGCACGGTGCCCATCTGATCTTCAAACTGCACGGAGAGGACCAATGAAGAATTACGAAATGGTTCGCCCAAACGGCGAGAAGGTGTCGGTCGGAACGATGCTCATGGCCCGGCGGATCAGTGCTCAATTCAGGTTGGATACCGAGTCGAGGGTTGAGAAGCTCGCGGCGTCCGAGCCGATAAGCGACGAATTCTACGCATCATGCGATGCGGTAGTCTCGCGCTGGAACCACAACTATGAGGTGGTCGAGCAGATGAAGGCCGACCCGGAATTCCAAGACCAGGATAGGCGGAGTGCCTACGCCCTCAACCTCCTCCAGATTGCCGACATGGCAAGCAAATGCGAGGATGATGCGCCCTCATCCACCGATCAATGATAAACGCCGTTTGATGGTCTGAGAAACGGTGGATCGAGTAGTGCGATCATTTCGCCCATCGACTTAGGCCCCGGTCCGATCTGCTGAACCCGGGTATGCTTTCCCTTCTTCCCGGTGAGTGTGACCCCGGCCAATAACCGTACGCGTTCCTGAATTCGGATCCAGATCGGATCGGTTGAGAGCAGGCTCATGCTGTGGGCGAGATAGCAGAAGATACGCGCCGAGCGGTCGAGTTTGCCGAGACGCTGAACGTCATGCGTAAGCGAAAAGAGATATCGTCGCCCTTCGAGGAACATGCGCACAGTGGGATCACGGCTCCATTTGGAGGTGGCCAACAATTTCCACATCGCTTTGTCGCGCTCAAGAGACTGCCAGGTGGACGCAGCGAAGCCCGCGCTGTGTCCGAAGTCCCCGCGTCTCCCGAAGGCAAGCTTAACGACGTCATCGGCATACACGACGTGTTGGGCGCGCCGGTTCGCCTCGCCGTAATCGCAAAACCCCGTGGCCTCGAGTAGGAGATTGGCGAAGTTGGCCAGCCTATCCGCCATGATCTTGCGTCCAGCGAGTTCAGCGATCGCCCTTGCAACATGAACGGCGACGTCTCGGCCGTCGAGTCCATAGAAGCAGGCGAGCTCGTCCCTGCGCAGGCCACCTCTTACGTCGATTCGACCAATGGCGGTCGCGCTAGCGGTCGGCAAGTGGATCGGCGGCTGCTCTGCTACGGGAAGCCCGAGTCTGGCTTGATCGATGACGTCTCGAAAGACGATCGAAGTGTAATCGGTATCTGAACCGGCCAGCCTGGAAAAGGCTGCGAGCGTGCGAAGATCGCTATTCTGTTTTTCAAAACGGAAGGCGCCTTGCTTCTCGGCCTGCTCACCCATGTGATAATCGAGGTCGTCGAAGGCGATCTTGCGCAGCGCATAGACCGTATGGTTGGCTCGGCTAAGCAATTCTCGGCCTTGCTCTGACGAGCGTGCCGCGTTCAGGTCCGAAACCATCCGCTTCATGGCCGACAGCCTGAAAGGATCACGGGCGGCGAGAACCTTGAGAATGGCGCAACCGCGGCGAATGATGCGGAGACCGCGAAAGACAGCGGCAATCGAGCAGACAAGGCCGGCAAAATATTCGTTGCGCCATGGCGCTGCGAAGTTCTTGTGGCCTTTCACATAGTCCAGAGCCGGCATAATCTTGATCGCGCGTTCGATCTCTTCGCTGAGAAGCAGCAGAAAGATCGCTGGATGCGTGCGGCGGAGCTCGGCCAGGAATCCAGCAATCGCATCGACATCCGAGCCAATCACTCGCTTGAAGGTGCTGTCGTCGCAGAAGGCATCCGCCATCGTCGAATGCAAATAGGCGGCGATCTCTCGCCGGGTTTTCGGCAAATGCGGGAGAAGCGGGTTGTGTCCATGCCGGCTTTCGACCCTCGCCAGTTTTCCCTGATAGATATGATAGTAAGGCGAGAAATATAGGAGTGGCAGCTTCACGCCGACCGGTGCCGTTTCCTTGGCAGGGAGTAACGGCACCCCGATAGTCCGAGCGATATATCGGCCTCGCGCAAGCTGGTGAGGTTCAAGGTCGATCGACGACAGCGAGATCTTGCCGTCTTGCCAATCTACCAACTGCCGGGCGTAGTCCTGTATATCCGAGCGAGCACGGTCGAGATCATGGATGCGCAATCGCCGATCTATATTGATCACATCTTTCACGAGATTATCATTCACCGTTTGGCTGTCCAATTCCTAGAGTTCTCACTCTTTTCTAGGACAATCGCTTGTTATCACCAACTTGGCCCATTCTAGCCCCGTGCTATTGAGTTGTTGGTTTTGACTTCGCGCCTGGCGGCATACCGGTTGAATGAGCCGGAGCAATCAATCATCAGACATCGGGCAACCCGCGGGTGATTCATCGCGGGACGGTCTCGTCGTGCGCGATGAATTGCACAGCGAATTGCCTATTCTGGACGAGGAGCTGCTGTGGCTGAGCGACGTGTTTGCAGCCCTGCACTCGTCCGGCCCAAAGGAGCCCCCAGACGATGAACGATCCTAAGCCCGCCGCCGGCTATATTCGCGTCGCGCCTATGCCCCAATCAAGCGCACTGGTTTCAATAGAACAACAACGCCACGCCATAGAGCGCTGTGCAGAACAGCAAGGCTTCGCGGTCATCGAATGGTATCTCGACAGCGGGGTCCGCGGTCTGACGGATCGCCAACCCGATCTGCAGTGTCTGATCAATGATAGCTGTTCTCAGGGACGCCCGTTTGCGGCGGTGTTTACCGCGACCCCCTCGCGCCTGAGTCGAGACCTGACGCAATACCATGCATGCCGAATGCGCCTAGAGCGCTGCGGCATTCAGCTTTTCAGCACGAAAAGTTTGGAAGGGTTCAAACCGGATGACCCCCGCAGGCCTGGCAACCACGAATAACGAAGCAAACCGGAGCCGACCGCTGCAATGTGCAAAAGGATACCGATCATGACCGACCTGATTCCCGCTGCGGGTTACATCCGCGTATCGACAAAGCGCCAGGCTGAGGCTGGCACGTCGATGGAAGAACAGCGGGCGGGCATCAAACGCGATGCGGCCCGACAGGGCTATATCGTGGTCGAATGGTATATAGACGGCGGCGTGAGCGGTCGGTCTGATCGGCGCCCGGAATTTCAGCGCCTCATCGCCGACAGCTGCTCACGATCGCGCCCCTACAAGGCGGTATATATCTACAATTTCAGCCGTTTCTTCAGGGACGATTTCGAACTGGAGGGCTATCGCCGCAAGCTCGAAAAAGCCGGGGTCGATCTGCTCAGCGCTACGCAGCAGATCGCATCCGGACCTTATGCGAAACTGCAGCGCACCCTCATCACTGCGGTTGATGCCGTTTCTTCTGAAATCAATGCTGAGCAGGTCTCCCTCGTGATGACCGCCAATGCCGCTGAAGGGTATTGGAACGGCTCTACCCCTCCATTGGGTTACGAGACTTACACCGCGGAGATCAGAGGCAAGAAGCACAAGAAGAAATTGCGCATCGTGCCAGCGGAATCCGCAATCGTCGAACACATTTATGGTCGCTATCTTGGAGCGGATGGTCAGCCTTCCGTCGGCATTGCTCGCCTTGCTGAGGAGCTAAATGCGAAGGGGTGGAGCTATCGCGGACGCCCATTCACGCCCGCACTGGTCCATACGATCCTGACGCGCGAGACATATCTCGGACGCCATTATTACGGTGTCAAAAATTCTCGCACGGGCGAAAAGCGGCCTAGGGAAGAATGGATTGAGGTGCCTGTCCCGCCGATCATCTCCGAGAAGACTTTTGAGCGCGTCCAGAACCTCCTGAAGTCCCGCGATCCCAAGATGACCCCGGCTCGCTCACATTCGAGCCCGGTGCTATTGTCAGGCCTCGGTCGTTGCGGAAAGCCGGACTGCACAGGGACGATGATGTTGATGACCGGTAAAGGTGGCCAGTATCGCTATTATTCCTGTTCGAATGTCCGCCGTAAGAAGGACCATTCCTGCGGCGGCAACAACGTCCCAATGGATCAGGTGGATGACGCGGTCCTCCAGGTTCTGGAGAAACGGCTTCTAGAACCGACACGGCTCGAAAAGCTGCTGGCGCAGCTGCTTGAGCGTTCAGCTGGTGCGGATGCCAAGCGCAAGCAACAGATCGTGACCTTACGCAACGAACGCACGGGAGCAGACACAGCAATCCAGCGCCTGTTCGAAGCAATCGAAGCGGAGCTCATCGATCCTAAGGACAAGGACCTCAAGAAGCGTCTCGCTGGCCACCAGGCAAGGCGTGCTGCGCTCGACGAGGAGATCAAACTTCTCGAACGCCAGTGCGGGAGCAAAAAGGACAGGATCGATAGCGGGACCATCTCCGCCTTCGCAGATCACCTCAAAAAGAAGCTCACCGATCCTAATGACCCTGCTCTGCGCAAGAACTACGTTCAGGCATTCGTGAGCGAGGTCGTCATGACGAAGGAGCAGATTACTGTCCGCGGCCCCGTCGCCAGTCTGGTGGAGGCGGTAAGCGCGCCCGGCACAGATGGGGTGCCGGTTCGCACTTCCATGGTAAATTGGCGCGCCCGGCAGGACTCGAACCTGCAACTCCAAGCTTAGA
>CERU01010860.1_pt1 | contig 37794 bp, 23 predicted proteins | sample 530741 | NCBI WGS metagenome assembly CERU01 (sample SAMEA2620925, study PRJEB7988) | marine metagenome | biome: marine biome (ENVO:00000447); feature: deep chlorophyll maximum layer (ENVO:xxxxxxxx); material: "saline water (ENVO:00002010), including plankton (ENVO:xxxxxxxx)" | depth 30 m | reverse complement strand
CCGCGCGGCTGCCCGACGTGACCGCGGGCGAGGAGAACGGCACCACCACGCAGCAGCTGTCGATGGCCTATGGCCCGGGCAATGCCCGCGAATTCCTGCCCGCCGACATGAATGTCTCGGGCATCCAGTTTTCGCCCGATGGCCGCATGGTCAGCTTCATGTGGGCCGACGGCGACGACAAGAAGGCCGTCTGGGGCATCCCCGTCGATGGCGGCGCGCAGCGCAAGCTGGCGCATGTCGAAGGCGCGGCCGTGCGCTCCTATGCCTGGTCGCCCGATGGCAGCCACATGCACCTGCTGGTCGCCGCCGAGGAAGACAAGGATCGCACGGCGCAAACCAAGGCCGGTTTCAATTCGGTGGTCTACGAGGAAGAGCCGCAGTTCAACCGCCTGTTCCGTGCGCGGATCGGGATGGAGCCCGACGCCGAGCCGCAGGAAGTCTCGCTGCCCGGCTATGTCACCTCGTTCCAGATCGCGGATGACGCGCGCACCGGCGTGATCGAAACCGCGCCGACGACGCTGATCGACGACGAATACGTCAACAAGAAGGTCAACATCCTCGACATGGAAAGCGGCACCGTCCGCATGGTGATCGAGACCCCGGGCAAGATCGACGATGTCGAGATATCGCCCGATGCAAGCCGGCTGGCGCTGATCGCCGCGGTCGACATGAACGATCCGGCTGCGACCACGATCCACTTCGTCGACGTCGCCAGCGGCGTGGTCACCCCGCACAATGCCGGCGCGCCCGAAGCCGTGGTCGATGTCGAATACATGGACGACGGGCGCCTGGTCGCCGCGGTCCATGTCGGCGCGCAGAGCGTGCTGCGCATCCACAATGCCGACGGTTCGCTGGAGCGCGAGATCGATCCTGGCGCGCTGATCATCAGCAATGTCGAAACCGCCGGTTCGGTGATCGCGGTCGAGGCCAGCGCGCCGCAGCACCCGACCGAACTGTTCCGCCTCGATGGCGACAGCTTCACCCGCTGGACGCAGCACAATCCCTGGCTGTCGGAAATCGACTTCGGCGAGCAGCGCACCTTCCGCTATACCGCGCGCGACGGGCAGGAAGTCGAAGGCGTGCTGATCGAACCGGTCGGCGGCGTACCGGCCGGCGGTGCCCCGCTGATCCTCAATGTCCATGGCGGGCCCGAGGCGCATGACAGCAATGGCTGGCAGACCGCCTATTCCAAGCCGGGCCATGTCGCCGCGGGCCAGGGCTATGCCGTGTTCCTGCCCAACTATCGCGGCTCGACCGGCTATGGCACCGCGTTTTCCAAGCAGCACACGGGCAATTACACCGATCCCGAGTTTACCGACCTGGTCGATGCCAAGCGCGCGCTGGTCGCCGAAGGGATTGCCGATGCCGACCGCACCGGCGTGACCGGCGGCTCCTATGGCGGCTATGCCACGGCATGGTCCTCCACCCGCTGGAGCGAGGAATTTGCCGCGGGCGTGATGTTCGTCGGCATTTCCAACCAGATCAGCAAATTCGGCACGGGCGACATCCCTTACGAGATGTACAATGTGCACAGCGGCAAGTGGCCGTGGGACGACTGGATGGCGATGCTCGAAGTCTCGCCGATCTTCCATGTCGACAAGGCCAGCACCCCGCTGCTGATCATGCATGGCGAGGAAGACACGCGCGTCGACCCGGGCCAGAGCCTCGAGCTGTACCGGGCGATGAAGATCCGCAAGCCCGACGTGCCCGTGCGGCTGGTGTTCTATCCCGGCGAAGGCCATGGCAACCAGAAGGCCGCCGCGCGCTACGATTACAATTTGCGCATGATGCGCTGGTTCGACACCTATCTGAAGACGGGTGACCGCGATGCGCCGCTGCCGGCCGAGCGCCCCGTGCTTCCGGCAGGCACCACCGGGGTTTCCAGCGACGACTGATCGCCCCGAACGGGCATGAAAAAGGGGCCGCGCGGCATGCCACCGCGCGGCCCCTGCTTTTTTGCGCCGGACTATTTGCCGCCGGCGGCGATCCAGTCGTCGATCTTGGCTTCGAGCACGGTGAGCGGGATATTGCCGCTGTCGAGCACCTGTTCGTGGAAGCGGCGGATGTCGAAATCCTCGCCCAGCGCGGTTTCGGCGCGCGCGCGCAATTCCTTGATCTTCAATTCGCCGATCTTGTAGCCCAGTGCCTGCCCCGGCATGGCGATATAGCGCGCGACCTCGTTTTCCGAATAATCGCGCGGATTGCCGTTCTCGACCATGTATTCGACCGCCTGTTCGCGGGTCCAGCCGAGCGCATGGATGCCGGTATCGACCACCAGCCGCACCGCGCGCTTCAATTCGCCATCCTCGAGCGCCTGCAACCGGTCGACCGGATCGTCATACAGGCCGAGTTCGTAGCCGAGGCTTTCGGCATAAAGCGCCCAGCCCTCGCCATAGGCAGTGAACCAGCCGTGCCGCAGCAGATCGGGCAGGCTTTCGTCCTCGACCGCGAACATCACCTGGAAGTGATGGCCGGGATTGCCTTCGTGCATGTAGAGCCGGATGGACGGGCTCAGTTCGCGCTCGGCCGCGTTCCAGCCGCTGAAATAGAAGGTGCCGGGGCGCGAGCCGTCGGCCTTGCCCGGCTGGTAGGACGCGGCGAGGAAGAACTGCTCACGATAGGGCTCGTACGGCTCGATCCGCAGCTCGGTTTCGGGCTGGCGCAGGAACAGCGGGCCGATCGCGGCATCGACCTTCCGGCCGACTTCGTACCATGCTTCCTGCAGTGATTCCTTGGTCTTGTAGACCGGCGGGCGGCGGTCGCCGCGCTCGGCGATCGCCTGCTGGCGCGCCTCGTTGATCCGCGCCACCTCGGACAGGCCCAGCCGGTGCACCTCTTCCGCGGTCAGCGGCAGCGTGGTCATCTCGGCGATCCGGTAGGCGTAATAGGCATCGCCGCCGGGTGTTGCGGTGGCGCCGATGCTGGTGCGTGCCTGCGGCAGGTAGCTGTCGGCCAGATAGGCGCGCAGCTTGCGCATTGCCGGATAGAGCGTGCCTTCGACCGCCGATATCAGCGCGGCGCGCGCCTGCCCCTTCTCCGCTTCGGTCAAGCTTTCGGGCAGCTGGCGCAGCGGTGCGTAATAGGGATTGCTGCCCTCCGGCGCGCCCAGCTGCGTGTCGAGCTGGTCGATCATCAGCTCCACCGTCAGCCGCGGCAGGGTGATGCCCTGCTCCAGCCCCGTGTCGAAGCGCGCGATGACATCGTCGACCATCTGCGCATAGGCACCGTGCCGTGCGACATTGTCGGCATAGTCTTCAACCGCCGCGAACGGCATCACGCCATCGGGTGCCGACAGGCCCGGATAGGAGCCCTGGATACCCTGGAAGTGGTCGATCGGCAGCGCGAGGATGGTCTTGAGCACGTCGGGCTCGGTCGCGGCCAGCGTGCGTTCCTGCGAATAGCGGAAGGTGTCATAGGCGATCCGCTCGCCCGGCGTCAGCGCCGCGCGGTCGATCGTCGCGAGCGCGGCAATATCGCACATCGCCGCCGCGCGTTCGGTCTCATAGGCCGCGGGCGAGAAGTCGCCGAGGCTGCCCGCATCGGAAAAGTCGCCGCGATAGAACGCCGCGCGCGGGTTGCGGTCGAGGAAGGCGGCGTCGCTTTCGGCCATCAGCGCGCGCAGACGCTGGCTGTCGCTCTGCGCGGCCGCGACCCGGTCGCAGGCCTGCGCTGCGGGGGCCGCCAGCGCGGCGCCGGCCATCGCCAGCGCCGAGGCGACCTGCAGGACCCTGTGTTTCATGGCCATACCCTTACTGCCCCCCGCCCGCGATCCAGGCATCCATCTTGGCTTCCAGCACCGGCAGCGGGATATCGCCCGTGTTGAGCACCTGTTCGTGGAAGGCGCGGACGTCGAAATCCTCGCCCAGCGCGGCCTCGGCACGCGCGCGCAGCTGCTTGATCTTCAATTCGCCGGTCTTGTAGGCCAGCGCCTGTGCGGGCATCACGATATACCGCGCGCTCTCGCTTTCGGCGAAATCGCGCGCTGCGCCATTGGCGACCATATATTCGATCGCCTGCTCTCTGGACCAGCCCAGGGCATGCATGCCGGTGTCGACCACCAGCCGCACCGCGCGCAGCATTTCACCGCCCTCGAGCGCTTTCAGCCGTTCGACCGGATCGTCATACAGGCCGAGTTCGTAGCCGAGGCTCTCGGCATACAGACCCCAGCCTTCGCTGAAGGCGGTGAACCCGCCGTAGCGCATGAATTCGGGCAGGTCCTCGTTCTCGATCGCGAACATCGACTGGAAGTGATGCCCCGGATTGCCTTCGTGCATGTAGAGCGAGATCGAGGTGCCCAGCTCGCGTTCGGCGACGTTGTAGCCGCTGAAATAGAAGGTGCCCGGACGCGACCCGTCGGCCTTGCCCGCCATGTAGCTGGCGGCGAGGCTGAATTTCTCGCGGTAGGGTTCGTACGGCTCGATCCGCAGTTCGGTTTCGGGCTGGCGCAGGAACACCTCGTCCATCAGCGGATCGACCTGCTCGGCCACTTCGTACCACGCGGCCTGGAGGTCGGCCTTGCTGGTGTAGGTGGCGCCGGTGCGGCCACCGGCTTCCGCTTCGGCGGCGTCGATCGCGGCGTTGATCCGCGCAACCTCGGCCAGTCCGGTGTCGTGGATCTGCTGCGCGGTCAACGGCAGCGTCGTGTTGTCCTCGATGCGGTAGGCGTAATAGGCCTCGCCGCCGGGATTGTCGGTCGCGGCGATGCTGGTGCGCGACTGTGCGAGATATTCGCTCGCCAGGTAATCGCGCAGCTTCTGCAGCGCGGGCATCAGCGTGCCGGTCAGCACTTCGCGGTGCTGCTGCGTCAGCCGCGCGCGCTCGGCTTCGTCGATGCTATCGGGGAAATTGGCGACCGGCGCCCAATAGGGGCTCTGCTCGATCGGCGCGCCGGTCTGCAGGTCGAGCTGTTCAATCATCAATTCGACCGACATGCGCGGCAGCGTGATGCCCTGCGCCGCGCCGGTACGGAAGCGCGCGATCGCCTGGTCGATGATCTCCGCCATCGCGCGGTGGCGGCTGAAATTGTTCTCGTAATCCTGCACCGTATCATAGGGCATCAGCGCGCCGGGCGCGGAAAAGCGCGGGTAGAAGACATGCAGCCCGCGGAAATGGTCGATCGGCAGCGCGAGCACGGTGGGCAGCACGTCGGGCGCGGTCTGCGCCAGCGTGCGCTGCTGCGTGTATTCGAACACGTCGTAGGCGATGCGGTCGGTTTCCCCCAGCGCGGCGCGGTCGATCGTCGCCAGTTCGGCCAGATTGGCCTGCGCCGCCGCGCGGTCCGCGGCATAGCTGGCGGGTGAATAATCGCCCATCCTGTCGGCATCGGAGAAATCACCGCGGAAGAAGGCGGTCACCGGATTGCGATCGAGCATGGCGGCTTCGCTGCGTTCGAACAGCGCGTGCAGCGCGGCAGCGGCTGCCGCATCGCTTGCTTCGGCCGCGGGTTCCTGCGCCAGCGCGGCGGGTGCGGAAAGCGTGGCGCAGGCAATGGCGATCGCCGATGCGACGCGCGTGAAAGTGGTGGTCATGACGTGGAATTCTCCCCAGGGATCGTGCGGCGACGCTAGCCGTGCGGCGATCCGCCGCAAAGCCCCATCGACCAAGCGTTCTCCCACCCCCGCGAATGGCAGGGCGGATACGCGAGGCAGCGCGGCGAAAGAGCCGCGCGAGAGCTTCTGACAACGTTGACAGAATGCAGCGTTCGACCTACTCCGCACCGGGGAAGCCCGCCGCACGCGATGGTGGCCGGGCGGATTGGGGAGAACGACAAGTGGTAACGGCAACGACCCCCGCGGCAGACGCGGCGACGGAAATCTCGTCGAGCGATCCGGCACCGGCCGAAGGCGAAGGCCATGTCCACGCCCCCAGCCTGCCACCCTTCGTCTTCGCGCTGTTCTTCATCTTCGGGGGGATCACCAGTCTCAACGACGTGCTGATCCCCAAGCTGAAGGAACTGTTCACGCTCAATTACACGCAGGCGATGCTGGTGCAGTTCTGCTTTTTCGCCGCCTATCTCGTCATCGGCATCCCGGGGGCGAAACTGGTCAAGCGGATCGGCTACATGCGCGGCGCGGTGGCCGGGCTGATGACGATGACCGCGGGCTGCCTGCTGTTCATCCCCGCCAGCACCACGGCGACCTATCCGCTGTTCCTGCTGGCCGTGTTCATCCTCGCCAGCGGGGTGGTGATCGTGCAGGTGGTGGCCAATCCGCTGATCAGCCTGCTGGGTCCGCAGGAGACCGCGCACAGCCGGCTGACCTTCGCACAGGCGTTCAATTCCTTCGGCACCTTCGTCTTCCCGCTGGTCGGCGCGGGGCTGATCCTGGGCACGCTCGCCGATGTCTCGGCGGAGGATTTCGAAGGCGCCGCGCTGGCCGCCTACCGCACTGCGGAATCGGCGATGATCGTGAAGACCTACCTCGGCCTCGCGGCGGCGATCACCGTGGTCGCGGGCGCGGTCTGGCTGTTCCGCAACCGGTTGCAGGGCGAAAAGCACGAGGCCTCGAACGGGCTGGTGGGTTTCGACCTGCTGGCCCGGCCCCGCTTCGGCTTCGGCGCGCTGTGCATTTTCCTCTATGTCGGCGCCGAGGTCGCGATCGGTTCGATCGTCATCAACTACCTCACGCTCGACGACGTGCTCGGCCGCCCCGAAAGCGTGATCGGCTGGATGGTCAGCCTCTACTGGGGCGGCGCGATGATCGGGCGCTTCATCGGTTCGGCGATGCTGCGGCTGGTGAGCCCGGGCAAGATCCTCGCCGCAGTGGCGGTCGGCGCGATCGCGCTGATCGCGCTGTCGACCAACAGCAGCGGTACGCTGGCTGCATACAGCTTGCTGGCGATCGGGCTGATGAACTCGATCATGTTCCCGACGATCTTTTCGCTCGCTTGCGAACGGCTGGGCAGCCGCGCGGCGGATGGATCGGGGATCATCAATGTGGCGATCTTCGGCGGCGCGGTGATCCCGCTGGCCACCGGCGCACTGGCCGATCTCAGCGGCAGCCTCGCGCTGTCGCTGGCGCTGCCCGCCGCCTGCTATGCGGTGATCGCGGTGTTCGGCATCTACGCGCGGCGCCCCGCGAGCGACTGAACCGTCCGCGCCCGGCCGATTGCCTTGCGCCCCGGCGCGGGGCAAGGTTGCTATCCGATGGACCGCGCCGCGCCCCGCCCGCACACGATGCCGCTGCTGCTGGCGGTCGGCCTTGCGCATGCAGGCGGCGTGGTCGCCTATCTACCGCTGGTCACGCTGCTGCTGCCGATGCGGGTCGAGGCGCTGGCGCATCTCGCCAAGATCGACCTGCTCACCGCAGCGGTGCTGGTCGGCGGCGTGACGGCGAGCGTGAGCAATATCCTGTTCGGCTGGCTGAGCGATCTGTCGGTGGCCCGCGGCGGCGGGCGCCGCCCGTGGGTGGTGGCGGGCCTAATTGCGCTCGCGGCATCCTATCCCGCGCTGGTGCTGGCGCGCAATCCGGTCGAGCTGGTGGCCGCGGTGGCGCTGGCGCAGGCGGCGATCAACGCAGTGCTCGCGCCGCTGTTCGCGATCTTCGCCGAGGAAGTCCCCGCCGCGCGCAAGGGGTTGGCCGGCGGCTTGCTGGCGCTGGGCAATCCGGTCGCCGCGGGGTTCTCGGTGCTGCTGCTGGCCGCGTCGGGCCTGCCGGAGAGCGCGCGCTTCGTGCTGGTGCCGCTGGCCGCGGCCGCGCTGGCACTGCCGCTGCTGGCGATGCGCGCCCGCACCGGGGATCCCGCACCGCCCGCCGCGCAGCGCCGGGATAAGCGCGATATCGTGATCGCCTCGCTCGCGCGGCTGCTGGTCCAGCTCGCCTGCGCCACTCTGGGGCTGTACCTGCTGTATTATTTCCAGACCCTGCGGCCCGGCGGACGCGGCACTGCCGCCTGGGTCGGCAGCGTGCTGATGCTATCCTATCTGATCCCGCTGCCCGCCGCGCTGCTGGCAGGGCGCTGGTCCGACCGGCTGGGCAGGCGCCGCCCGTTCCAGTGTGTCGCAGCGCTGGTGGGCGCGGCCGGACTTGCCGGGATGGCGGGGGCCGTGAACGCGTGGCAGGGCGCGGCGGCCTTCTGCCTGTTCTCGGCAGGGACCGCGGTGTTCCTCAGCCTCAACACGACCTTCGCGATGCAATTGCTGCCCCGACCCGACCGGCGCGGGCGCGACCTCGGCCTGGTCAACCTTGCCAACACTCTGCCGGCGATGATCGGCACGCTGCTCGTCTGGCAGCTCGCGACTCCCGGTGATTTCACCGCTGTGCTGGTCGCCTTCGCCGCGCTCACCGCTGCGGGCGGGCTGGCGATCCTCGCCGTCCGCGAAAGCCCGGTTCCCGCAGGCTGAGCAACCGGCCTACCCGGTCGGGCAATCGGCGATTGCATCGGCGTCGGACAGGCTGCCCAGCGCAACCCGCGCGATGCTCAGCCCCGCGTCGCCATCGGCCATCAGGCGGAACGGGGACGAAATCCGCGTCATGTCGGCACCCGCGGCGCGGAAACATTTGAGCGGAACGCCGAGCGTCTGCCACTCGCCTTCGGCCAGTTCGCCGAATTCGGCGATCGGCACCGCCGCGCCGCACGGCTCCCCATCGCAGCGGACGGACATGGACAGCGGGCGCGCGATGGGCGCATCGCGCCGCACCGTGGCCAGCAGCAGCATGTCGCCATTGGTTTCGCGGCTCAGGTCGATCGGGTCGAAGGTCGACAGCTCGAGCGCCGCGCCTTGCGCATGCGCAGCGATGGCAAAGCTGCGCGCGCCTTCCTGCACGCCGTGATCGGTGGCCGCGATCCGCACGCGGCCGCCGAGCGCCTCGGCGGGGACGGTGGTCACGCGCAGCGCATTGGTGCCATCGGCGCGCGACACGGTCAGCGACCATGACGAGGCGGGTACGCCGCGGTCGAAGAACACGCCGCCGTCGCTGCCATCATCGCTCACGCCGCTGTCTTCCGGCAGCGCGGTCCACGCGCGCGGACCGTGGGCATATCGCAGCCCGTAGCCGAAGGGAAACAGCGTCTCGCCGCCGTGCTGCGCGGTGGCGGGCCAGGCGGTCGGCAGCAGGCCCTGGAATTCATGCGCCGGCGCGCCATCCGCTGCGGCAAACAGCATGTCGGCCACGCCGCCGCCCTCGGACCCCGGCAGCCACGCGGCGACGAAGGCATCCGCCGCATTGAGCGCTTCGTTGACATAGAGCGGGCGGCCGGTGATCATCACTGCCACCACCGGGATACCCTGCTGCTTCAGCCGCTGCATGGTGGTGATCGGCCGGCGCAGTTCGGGGCGCAATTGCAGCGAGGCGATATCGCCCTGGAATTCGGCATAGGGGGTTTCGCCGAACACGACGATCGCGGCATCGGGGCGCTCGGTGAAGCTGCCCTCGGGCGAGAGTTCGGCGCTGCCACCGCCGGCGGTGGCCGCCTGCTCGATCCCTTCCCATAGCGATGTCGCGCCGGGGAACAGGCTGTTGTCGAGCCCGGTGCCCTGCCAGCTCAGCGTCCACCCGCCCGACTGGCGCGCGATGTCGTGCGCCGCATCGCCCGCGACGAGGATCCGCCCGCCCGGCTGCAGCGGCAACACGCCGGTGTTCTTGAGCAGCACCATCGATTTGCGCACCGCCTCGCGCGCGACCGCGCGGTGATCGGGCGCGCCGAGCAATTCGTATTCGCCCGACAGCGCGCGTTGCGAGGGCTTGCCCATGTCGAACAGGCCAAGCCGTTCCTTCAGCCGCAGCACGCGTGCCACCGCATCGTCGAGCCGTTCCATTGCGATCGTGCCGTCGCGCACCTGCGCCAGCGTGCTGTCATAGAGCATGCGCCAGCTGTCGGGCGCCATGAACATGTCGATCCCCGCATCGACCGCCCGCGGGCAGCTGGCGTTGCTGCACCCGGCGACCTGGCCATGCGCGTTCCAGTCGGTGATCACCAGACCACCGTAATTCATCCGGCCCTTGAGCACATCGGTCACCAGCCCGCGATGCGCCGACAGCTTGACGCCGTTCCAGCTCGAAAAGCTGGTCATGATCGTGGCGACCCCGCTCTCGATTGCGGGAATATAGGGCGCGCCGTGAACCAGCCGCAGCTCGAGTTCGGAGATCGCCGCATCGCCCTGGTCCTTGCCATCGGTGGTCGCACCGTCGGCGAGGTAATGCTTGGTGCTCGCCGCGACATGCGGCCCGGCGAGGATCGGCGTGGTCGAGGGCGGCCCCTGCAGACCGCGGATCATGCTGCCGACATAGGCGGCGACCAGCGCGGGATCGGAGGAATAGCCTTCATAGGCGCGGCCCCAGCGATAGTCCTGCGGCACGGCGACGGTCGGGGCGAAGGTCCATTCCTGACCGGTCACCCGGATCTCGACTGCAGTGACCTTCCCGATCCGCTCGATCAGTTCGGGATCGCGCGCGGCGCCCAGTCCGACGTTGTGCGGGAAGATCGTCGCCCCGACGATATTGCTGTGGCCGTGCACCGCATCGGTGCCCCACACGATCGGGATGGCCGGTTCGCCGGGACCGACATCCATCGAGGCTTCGTAAAAGGCATCGGCAAGCGCGAGCCAGTCCTGCGCCGGGGCCAGATCGTCGCCCCCGGGGCCCGAATTGCCGCCGTTGAGCACCGAGCCGAGCCGGTAGCGGCGCACGTCTTCGGGCGTCACGCTGGCGATGTCGGCCTGGATGATCTGCCCGACCTTCTGTTCGAGCGTCATCCGCGCGAGGATCGCCTGGACGCGCGCCTCGCCCGCTTCGGTCAGCACCGAGGGGAACGCCACTTCGGGCCAGCGTTCAGGATGGACCCTTGCCGCCGGGATGTCCTCCGCCGCGGATGCCGCAGCGGGATCCGCCGCTTGCGCAGAGAGTGCAAGCGCGGCCGATCCGGCCGCCAGAAGTATCGTCTTCGAAAGCATAAACCCCATCCCATGCGGCGGCCGCCCGAGGCTGGTCCGAAAGGCGCTGACAAGGTTGACAGTGCGCCCTGCGAAAAACCCGCTCCGGCAGCTTGTTGTGGGCTTTGTTTGACAACGTTGACAGAAATATGCAACCAGTAAAGTCGCGGATGATCGCCAGTACCCCGAGTCGGGTCGCATGGCGGGTCAACGCACTGTTGAGAGGTCCGCACACAAGATGCGGCTTGGGAGGGATACTGAAATGGACAGCGGGATTTTGCGTAACCGGTCGACGTTGCTGGCCGCCGCATCGATATTGGCGCTGGGGTCGCATGCGGCGCCGGCTTTCGCGCAGGCGCAGGACGCTACCGACACCGGCCAGCAGGCCTCCGATCCGGGCGGGAACGTCATTGTCGTCACCGGCTTCCGGGCCTCGCTCGAAGACGCGCTCGAGGCCAAGCGCGAATCGAACCTGATCATCGAATCGGTCACCGCCGAGGACATCGGCAAGTTCCCCGACCAGAACGTGGCGGAATCGCTCCAGCGCCTGCCCGGCATCCAGATCGACCGCGAGAACGGCCAGGGTTCGAAGGTCCGCATTCGCGGGCTCGAACAGAACGTCACGCTGCTCAACGGCGAGCTCTTCGTCAGCGGGCTCGAAGTCTACAAGGTCGGCGAAGGCAATTACAATCGCAACGACAGCCTCGAAGGCGTGCCGTCCGAACTGATCGGCGGGATCGAAGTGTTCAAGTCGCCCAATGCCTCGCTGCTGTCGGGCGGCCTGGGCGGGATCGTCAATCTCAAGACGCGCAACCCGCTCGACCTGAAGCAGGGCCTGACGCTGGCGGGCAACGCGAAAATGAGCAAGGGCAGCGAAATTTTGGGCTGGGAACCCGCCGGCGCCGCCGTGCTGGGCTACAATTTCAACGACCGGCTGGGGGTCATCGCATCCTTCAGCTACGAAAAGACCAATAACCACGTCAACGTGCTGGGCGGCGACAACCGCGGCAACTGGGCGTTCGCCGAAGGGCGCCGCGACACCGCGACCGTGCCGACCAATTACTACGCGCCCGAATACCGCTATGTCACCGACCGCGACCAGTACCGGCGGCGCTGGGGCGCATCGCTAGGCATCACCTACCGGCCGACCGACGCGCTCGAAGTCAGCGCCCAGTATTTCCATTCCGATCTCGAGATCGACACCCGCGAAGCTTCGGTCAAATTCCCCTTCGGACAGGGCGAATCGCAGGGCCTGGTCGGGGATTACGCGATCAACGAGAACGGCGTGCTGACGCAGGGCACGGTGCGGGCGCAGTCGGCCGAGGCGATCTCCTTCGTCGACGTGTCCAACATCAAGTCGGACAATCTGCAATTCGCGCTCGAATGGGACAACGATACCAATTTCCGCGCCTCGGTCATGGCTGCCTATGCGACTTCGAGCATGGAACGCGAAGTGGCCAACAACGACGTGCGCTACACCGCCTATGGCGTGCGCGGGCCGGGCACTTCGGGGCCGCAGCCCGGCTTCACCCCGAACGCCTCGGCGCCGCCGACCTTCGACTTCACCTACACCAATGGCGACTTTCCCAGCTTCGGCATCGGCGCAGGCAGCCCGCAGGACCTGTTCAACAACCCCGACTTCGGCTTCTTCAAATCGCATTGGGCATTTGGTGACCGGTCGGACATCGACGGCCATTCGATCCGTGCGGATTTCGCCTATGACGTCGACGACAGCTATGCGGACACCATCACGTTGAGCGCGGGCTTCCGGTACGGGCAACGCACGGTGGACTTCACCTCGGGCCGCTATCTCGCCGATCTACGCGGTAAGGGCGAACTCGATGCCACGCAGATTCCCGAGGCCGAACGCGTCGACGGCTTCTCCTACAACTGGACGCCCTACAGCTACTTCCAGGACGGGGCGATCGGATACAAGATCTGCGACCTGCCCGAAGTGAACAAGCCAGCGGCCTTCGCCGGGTGCAGCCGGTTCGGCAATTCGCCCGCGCTGCTGACGCCCTACGAAACCTTCCTGAGCAATCCCGAGCGGGTGGAGGCGATCGCCAATTTCGCCGGCGGCGGCCGGGTCGAAGGCGATACGGTGCTGGTGGCCGACCGCTCGCAGATGACCAATGCGCTCGAATGGATCCAGGCGCTCTATCCCGACACGCCCTTCACCTTTTTCGAAGACCCGCTGCAGACCTACCGGGTCAAGGAAGAAGTCAAATCGGGCTATGTCATGGCCGATATCGGGGGGCTGGACGATCCCTACCACGTCAATGTCGGCCTGCGCATCGTCAACACCGACCTGACGGTCGACCAGAACCAGCCCGCCAATGCCGATCCCAGCTATTGGGGCACCGACAGCTGGAACGGCGTGCTGCGCGATTTCACCACAACCACCGTGATGCGCAGCTACACCGACTTCCTGCCCAGCGCGAACGCGGTGTTCGACGTCGGCGACGACAGCAAGGTCCGCTTTGCCGCGGCGCGGGTCGTCGCCCGCCAGCCGCTGGTGTCGCTGGGACAGGGCTTCGCAACCGACTTCACCCGCGATCCCGCCGACGATCTGTTCAAGTTCACCAGCGGTTCGCGCGGCAATGCCGAGCTCGATCCGTTCCGCGCCTACCAGTTCGACTTGGGGGTCGAACACTACTTCGGCAATCAGGGCCTGTTGTCGGCCGGGCTGTTCTGGAAGGAAGTCGACAGCTTCGTCGTCAACGAGACGGTGGCGGTGTTCGTCAACGACCAGGCGGGCGGGCGGCTGGGTCCGGTGTCGCAGCCGGCCAACGGATCGGGCGGCCGCGTGAAGGGGTTCGAACTCGCCGCGCAATATGCCTTCGACTTCGGTCTCGGCTTTACCGCGAACTACACCTTCTCGGACACCGACACCGATTTCAGCACCGACTTTGCCGACAACCTCCCGCTGCCGGGCGTGTCCAAGCACTCGGCCAACGGGCAGGTCTATTTCGAACGCTACGGGTTCGCCGCGCGCGCCTCCTACAGCTGGCGTTCGAAACAGTATCTGGGCAATTTCGGCTTTTCCGACGGCTCGGTCACGCGGACGCTGGGCATTTACCAGAAGTCCTACGGCCAGCTCGACGGACAGATCAGCTACCAGCTGACCGACAATTTCGAGGTCTTCGCCGAAGCGATCAACATCACCAAGGCGGATACCAAGGTCTATCTGCAATTCCCCGAACTGCCCTTCCGCTTCGAATCGGGTTCGCGCCGGCTCTACGCCGGGGTGAAGTTCAACTTCTGATCAGCGGTCCTCTCCGGAAACTGGTGGCGGCCCCTGCCCGCAGGGGTCGCCATCGTTTTCTCCGCTTTCGATGGTAAGGTACCCGGCATGACGGCTTCGATGCGCCCAGACGACGGCCAAGCGCAGGCGATCGGTTCGATCTGCATCGTCGGCGGGGGAACCGCAGGCTGGTCGGCTGCGGCGCTGCTGTCGCAGGTGCTGCGCGGCAGTGGATGCCGCATCACGCTGGTCGAATCCTCCGCCATCCCGACGGTGGGCGTGGGCGAGGCCACGATCCCGCCGATCTTCGATTTCCTGCGCAATATCGGCGCCGACGAGGTCGAATTCATCCGCCGCTGCCGGGCCACCTTCAAGCTGGGCATCCAGTTTCGCGACTGGCTGCACCATGGCCATGCCTACTGGCACCCCTTCGGCAATCTCGGGGTGACGATCAACCAGCGCCCCTTCCATCACTATTACTGCATGAACCGCGCGGCAGGGCATGGCGAGACCCTTGCCGATCTGTGCCCCTCGGTCGCGCTGGCCGAGGCCGGCAAGTTCGCCTTCCCCTCGCCCGACGGGCAGTGGCCCGGAGGCGCGGTCGCCTATGCGCTGCATTTCGACGCCGGGCTGGTCGCCGCCTTCCTGCGCGACCATGCCGTGGCCGCCGGGGTCGAGCGGCTCGACCGCCGCATCGTCGGCGCCACGCGCGGCGAAGGCGAGAGGATCGCGGCGGTGCAGTTCGACGATGGCGAGAGCCTCGAAGCCGATTTCTACATCGACTGTTCGGGTTTCCGCGGCCTGCTGATCGAGGAAACGCTGGGGGCGGGTTTCGAGGACTGGAAACACTGGCTGCCCTGCGACAGCGCGGTAGCCGCCCCCACTGCCGCGCAGGAGCAGCGCGCGCCCTACACCGTCGCCACCGCCCGCTCGGCCGGGTGGCAGTGGCGCATCCCGCTGCAGCACCGCACCGGCAACGGGCTGGTCTATGCCAGCGACTTCATTTCCGATGCCGATGCGCAGGCACAGCTGCTCGCCGGGCTCGATGGCGAAGCGCAGGCCGATCCGCGCGTGCTGCGCTTCACCGCCGGGCTGCGCAAGCGCGCCTGGGTCGGCAACTGCCTCGCGATCGGGCTGTCGGCCGGTTTCCTCGAACCGCTCGAATCGACCAGCATCCACCTGATCCACACCGGGCTGAACCGGCTGCTCGACCTGTTTCCCGATCGCCGCTTCGATCCCGCGCTGATCGCGGCCTACAATCACGACGTGCACCGCGAATACGCGCATATCCGCGACTTCCTGCTGCTGCATTACGTGCCCAACCAGCGCGAGGGCGAACCCTTCTGGGACCATATGCGCGGCCTCGACCTGCCCGATACGCTGGCGGAAAAGATCGAGCTCTTCACGCGCACGGGACGGATCATGTCGCGCCAGCGCGAGCTGTTTTCGGACATCAGCTGGTTCTACGTCATGCACGGCATGGGGCTGACCCCCGCGGCGCTCGATCCGCTCGCCGAGGCCGCGCCCTTCGGCGAGGTGCGCAAGGTGATCGACCAGCTGCGCGGGGCAATGCAGGCGTTCCGCAGCGCTGCGCCCACGCACGACGCGATCCTCGACCGCTTGCTCGACCCGGCTGAGACACGCCGCCCCCAGTTCGGCACCGGCGGAGGCTGGACGACGCGCTAGAGGCGCCGATGGGTCCGCTCAGGCGGGTGGCGGGGCGACGGTCAGCCGTTCGACCAGGCTGTGCGTATGGACCACGGTAGGGCCGGGATCCTCGCCGGCGAGCTGGCGCAGCAGCATGTCAGCCGCCGTGTGCGCCATCTCGACCACCGGCTGGCGCACCGTGGTCAGCCGCGGCCAGACCACGCGCGAAATTTCCGAATCGTCGAAGCCGACCACGCTCAGATCACCCGGGACGTCGAAGCCCAGTTCGCGCGCGGCGGACATCGCCCCCACCGCCATGTCATCGTTCTGCGCGATGATCGCGGTCGGGCGCAGCTTGCGCGACAGGATCCGCCGCGTCGCCTCGTAACCCGACTCGAAGCTGAAATCGCCGGTCTCGACCAGTTCGGGCAGGTACTCGACGCCCGCATCCGCGAAGGCCGCACGATAGGCGGTCAGCCGCTGTTCGCTCACCGGATGGTCGGGATCGCCCTTGATGATGGCAATGCGCCGGTGTCCGAAACCGATCACGTGTTCGGCGATCTCGCGGCCGGCGGCGATATCGTCCATCGTCGTCGCCAGCCCCAGTTCCTCGCGCGATTGCGGCGTGATGCGGGCAAAGGGGATGCGCGCCTGCGCCAGCCCGTCGAGCACGTCGGGATGGTCCGCCGCGGGCGGTGCGAGGATCACCCCGTCGAGCGCGGCCGAGCGGATCGTGGCAACCACGTCGCGGGGGTGGTCGCTGACCGATTCCACCGGCAGCACGATCAGCCGGTAGCGTTCGCCATGCAGCCGCTCGAGCGCGCCGCGCTGCAATTCGACGACATAGCTCGGGCTCGGTTTTTCATAGACCAGCCCGATCAGATAGGATTGCTGGCGCACCAGCCCCTGCGCCATCACATTGGGCTGGTAGTTGAGTTCCTCCGCCGCGCGCAGCACCTTCTTGCGCAGCGCGGGGGTGATGTGCGGTTCGTTGTTGAACACGCGCGAGACGCTCTTGGGCGAAACCTGCGCCAGCTTGGCGACATCGACGATCGTCGAACGCTTCTTTTCCCGCGGCATCGCTCTGGCGTGGCGCGATTGTCCGTCGTTGTCAACGACGCGCGCGCGCACGCCGGAGCGGTTCGCATGATCGATCTGTCAGAAAAACCGACCGCCGGCATCCTGCCGCGATCAAGCCGATGGTGCCCAGAAGAGGCATCACATTCGAACTTCTTTTCCGTTTAATTTCTGATGTTTAGATATTTCGGTCAAGCTGAAAAGCCCGCAAAAGGCCCGCAAAATCCCTCTAATGTATTGGTTCGATGCCTTTTTTAGGACTCGGAATTTCAATTTCAAACTTGACCGCGGAGTAGGTCGTTATCCGCTTTGCGCTCCAATCTCCGCTATTTTACGGGCTGCGCGCTCTGCCCGGAAGCAGTCATCCGTTCGGTTTACTTTAAATCATCGATATTCGTTCCAGCTTCTCTTCTTTTTGGCCGATAGTCTGGGAGGGGAGGATTTGATGTAATTCCCTCAACCTGAATATCTTCGATTTTTTCACTGAGAGGAGCAAGTTCGCGACTAAGTTCGCGAAGGTCCGTTTCACCTTCAACCAAAGAATCTTCGACCGCCGGAATGCCACTCCTTATCTGGGAAAGTTTGTTTTCAGCGTTCTGCACCCCCTCCCTGAATTGGCGAAGGCGTAGTTGCGCGATAGCAGAAGCGCTCCGCCCTGAGATCCGCCGATCTGCATCTCGAAGATTATTTCCCCATCCACCAACCCTTTGCCCTAAGTCTAACAATCTTCCTTTTGTTGAGGCCAATCGTTCGTCCCAACCTTCGGCGTCCGATGCGAGTGCGGCCGTCGTGACTCGAAGCCGGACAAGATCGGAGGTGATCACCCGTTGCTTTTCTGGCTCCAGTCCTTCGTTCAGAGCGCGAATGCTATTTGCCACGGTCTCTACAGTGGCGGTCGCATCCCTCCCCAATAGTCCGGTTTCGTCCGCGGCGGGAATGATCTTTTTTCCTGACTTGTCGGTGTAAATGCCCTCACGACCCCGTCGGCCCTCGAGCACGAGCGCAGCCTCTCCAGTTATCAGATCCGTGCTGATTGTCGCTTCAAGGCCGTGGACTTTCGCCGCAGAAGGATCGAGAGTCAGAACAACGACCACGTTTTCCGGTTCATTTTCCGCCAGACGGACCGATGTTACCTGTCCCACAGGGACTCCCAATAGTGTTACAGTCGATCCCGACTGAAGGCCTTCCACGGAGCGATCAAACTTGATCTGATATGTTTCCTGATTTGGTCTGGGATCGATTAGCCACATCGCGAAAGCGATGGTCGTAAGCATCAGAATGCCAACGATCCACGCCACTAGGGAGAAGTTTGCGTTAGTTTCCATCTAGCACGCCGCCAGCGGTTTGTTCGTCCGGCAGAGGGCCGGTGCAATGAAAGTTCGCGTCCCGCATGCTCCATTCGGTTGTCCGCTATAGAACATGACCGAGGTTCGTCCCCTGGCGCAATCGCCACGAGCGGGGCATCCGGGCGCGTCGAATGTGTTTTGGTTTGAGATCGGCCTAGTCCCAACACGGGCGTGATGCCGCCCCGCCCGTGGCGACCGAATATTGCTATGACTTGCGCAAGCCGCGTCCGGTCACTCAAGCGCGAAGGCGTCATGTCTTCCAGGCCGCTGCTGGAGGATGTGATTTCAAGTCTCCTGGCGATGTCCGTCTGGTTCAGGGCAGGAGCTCTGATGAGCTGCGCCAACACACGCCACTGCGTACGATTGAGGCTCAGCGGCTGTGCTCGGTCATCGAATGCCTTGCGCGCGGCGCGGCTGATCTGGTCCATCATGAAGATCGCTCGATCATCGTGGGTGATGACATTGTCGAGTGCGAGAGTGCCCTCATCTTCTGGCATGAGACATTCCTATCGATCGGAGAAAAATAGTAAAGGACTTTCGCATTTTGTTTTGGCCGCTATATCGCTCGCGCAGCGGCTCAAACGATGGCGAGGAGCGAAATAATCATGGCGGACGAGACAGCAGGGGCTAGCGATGAAGGCGCACGTCCGACGGGGTTGTCCAGTCCGCGGGTCCGGCTGGGTCTGCTGATCGCCGGCATTCTGGTCCTGCTCGCCGGGAGCTACTGGTATTACAATCATCAGACGTACGGCAGATTCCAGCAGTCCACCGACAACGCTTATATTGCCGCCGACAGCGTCATCATCTCCCCCAAAATTGCGGGCTACGTCGAGCGCGTATTAGTGACGGAGAATCAAACGGTCGCGTCGGGCGATGCACTTGTCCAGCTGGACGTGCGAGATTATCGTGCCCAAACGAACCAGGTCGAAGCCCAGATCGCCGCGTCGCTCGCCGGAGCAGATACGGTACGCGCCCAGCAACAAGAGCAGGACGCGGCAATTGCCCAGGCCCGTGCACAGCTCGCAGCAGCATCTGCACAGGCTGGTCTCGCTGCTGAGCAGGTTGTCCGGTACCGCCCCCTTGCCGCTTCGGGAGCGGAGCCGCGCGAGAGGCTCGATCAGCTGGAGGCCCAGGCCAGAGAAGCGCAGGCTCAAGTCGCGGCAGCGCGCGCCGCGCTCACGGCGGCACAGCGCCGACAGAACACGCTTAGCGAGCAGATAGACCAGGCCAATTCGCAAGCCAACGCCGCTCGTGCGCAACTCGAGGCCGCCCGTCTGAACCTGTCATCGACCACGCTCCAGGCCAGTATTTCCGGGCGGGTGGGTGACCTCACGGTCCGACCTGGACAATTTGTCCAGCCTGGCCAACGCCTTATGAGCCTCGTACCGACCGACCGCCTCTACGTGACAGCAAATTTCAAGGAAACGCAGCTCGGACTTGTCCGCCCGGGGCAACCCGTCACCTTGGAAATCGACGCGCTGCCGGACCTCGAGCTATTAGGAAGAGTGGAAAGCATCGCCCCCGGGACCGGGGCAGAATTCTCGATCCTACCTCCGCAAAACGCGACGGGTAATTTCACCAAGATCGTTCAGCGCGTCCCGGTGCGCATATCCATTCAGGCTTCGCCCGAGATCCTGCGTCTGCTGGTGCCGGGCATGTCTGTTGTCGCGAGTGTCGATACGCGCGCCGCTAGAGACCAACTCGATTCGATCCGCAACGCGGCCGGAGACTGACCGATGGCAGGCGCCGCTGCAGCGGTTTCGCCGCCGGTCGAAAAGGCCGATGCTACGGCCTGGATCGCCGTAGCCGCCGGTGCGCTGGGGGCGATGCTGGCAACGCTTGACATCTCGATCGTCAATTCGGCGCTGCCGACGATCCAGGGGGAAATCGGCGCGACCGGAACCGAAGGCACCTGGATCGCGACAGCCTTCCTTGTTGCCGAGATCATCATCATCCCTCTGAGCGCGTGGCTGGAAAGACTGCTCGGCCTTCGCACGCTGCTCATCGTCGCGGTTTCTGCCTTCACGGCCTTTTCGGTGTTGTGCGGCATTGCCACCGATCTGACGACGATGATCATCGGTCGCACCGGTCAAGGGTTCATGGGCGGCGCGCTTATTCCAACCGCTATGACCATCGTCGCAAAGCGACTGCCTCCATCGCAACAGCCGATTGGCATGGCGCTCTTCGGAATGACCGTGGTTCTTGGGCCGGTAATGGGCCCGTTGGTGGGGGGCTGGCTTACCGAGAACCTGAGCTGGCACTACGCCTTCTTCGTCAACGTGCCCGTCTGCGCGTTGCTCCTTGCTTTACTATTCATCGGGCTACCCCATGAAAAGCCCGACTGGGTTTACCTGCGCGAGGCTGATTGGGCGGGAATAGCTGGTATGATCCTTGGGTTGGGTGGGCTGACCATCGTTCTGGAAGAAGGCCACCGCGAGGAGTGGTTCGATTCCACGCTGATCGTCCAGCTCACACTGATGACGGTCGTGGGTTTTGCACTTCTGACCTACGGACAGCTTTACGCGCGCAAACCCGTGCTCAAATTGCGCCTGATGCTCAGCAGGCAGTTTGCCAGCGTCGTGGTGATGGCACTGGCGCTTGGCATGGTCATGTATGGCTCGACCTACGTGATCCCGCAATTTCTCGCGATAATTTCCGATTATAATGCCTTGCAGACCGGACTTGTGATCTTCTGGATGGGCGTTCCGGCTTTCCTGTTGATGCCCGTTCTCCCGTTCATGATCCGCAGGATTCACATCCGCATTGCGGTCGGCGCGGGCATGTTCATCATGGCGCTAAGCTGTTTCGTCAGCATAAATCTGACAGCGGAATCGGGAGGTGGAGTGTTCACCGAAAGCCAGTTCCTGCGTGGCATCGGCATGATCCTCACGATGATGTTCCTCAACCAGGCGACGGTAGCTTCGGTTGCCAAGGAGGATGCCGGCGATGCTTCGGGCATCTTCAACGCGGCGCGAAACCTCGGGGGCTCGTTCGCGCTCGCGGGGCTTGCCTCGTTCCAGGATCAGCGCCAGTGGCATCATAGTCGACGCATGGAAGAAACCCTCAACGCTAACAGCCCCCGGCTACAGGAATACCTGGACGGCATGACGGCGTCGCTGGGCAGCCCACAGGCCGCGCTGGAGATGCTTTCCGGCATCATTCAGCGCGATGCGTTCGTGATGACCTACAACGATGTCTTTTTCGCCATGGGCGCGATTACCCTGGTCACGGTGCCGCTGGTACTGTTCCTCAAGCCTCTCCCGAAGAACTTATCCCTTTCGATGCACTGAGAACTCTATGCGCAAGACCCTAACCCTCCTCGCTCCCATGGCGCTCCTCGCGGGTTGCATGTCCGGTCCCGACTATGCCGGTCCCCCGCAACTTGCGACCGCCGCAGGCAATGCGTTCGTACGCGCCGGCCCCGAAATCGATCCGTTTGCGCCGATTGCCGGCGACTGGTGGACGCTGCTCGGCGATCCGGTTCTCAATGAACTGGAGGCGCGCGCGCTGGTCGGCAATCCGGGCGTGGCCGCGGCGCGCGCTCGCATCGAACAGGCAAGGGCTTCTGTCCGCCAGGAGCGCGCCAACCGGCTACCCGCCGTGGCTGCGCAGGCGACTGCGGTCCAGGCGAATATCCCAGGGCTAGATATCGGCAGTGGCCCGCCCCCGGGATCGCCCGGCGCTCCTGCAGACACCGAAGAGCAGGACAGCCTCAGCGTCTACAACGTCGGGCTCAATGCAAACTGGGAGATCGATTTCGCTGGGGGGCAGGCACGGCGTGTCGAGGCCATTAACGCTCAGGCTGCGGCCTCGGTGGCGAACGCCGAGGATGCGAAAGTCCAGCTCGCCGCCGAAATCGCGCGGGCGTATGTGAGCCTGCGAGAAGCGCAAGGGCGGCTCGAGCTTGTCCAGCGAGAGCGCGACTTGCAGCAGCAAATTCTCGAACTGACCTATCAGCGCTATACACAGGGCGCTCTCGCGCTGTTCCCGGTCGGTAACGCGAACGCCGAGCTCGAACTGCTCAAGTCGCAGATCGCGGAAGCTCAAGCGGACATCGATGTATTCAAAGACACGCTCGCGGTGCTGACGGGCGAAGCGCCCGGCGCACTCGACGGGCTCCTGGCGGCTCAGGCCGAAATTCCGCTTCCCCCCGAACGGGTCGCGGTGGGCGATCCCGCAGCGCTAATAGCGCGGCGGCCGGATGTTCGAGCCGCCGAACGCATGCTGGCCGCGGCGAATGCGCGCATTGGCGTGGCAGAGGCTGCTCGCTTCCCCAAGATTTCCTTCATGGGGATTCTCGGTTTGGGCGGATCGGAGCCCGACGACATCCTGGACCCGGGCAACTTATCGGCAATCGCTTTGCCGCGGCTGCAGTGGAACCTGCTTGATTTCGGCCGCACGGCAGCATCGATCGATCAGGCCGAGAGTGCGCGCGACGAGGCCGAAGCGCGCTATCTTGAAGTGGTCCTGGGCGCACTACGCGACGCCGAACAATCGCTTGCTCGGTTCGGGCAACAAAGAGCCAACGTAGCCGCGCTGGCGCAGATCAGTCGGCAGGCCGACACGGCTGCGGAGCTTAACGAGCAACGCCGCGCCGCGGGGGTAATCTCGCAAGGCGAACTCAACACTTCGATCCGCAAGCGCGAACAGGCCAGAGCAAATCTCGATCGGGCGATCGCCGCCATGACAAATGGCTGGATCGCGATCCAGAAGTCGCTTGGGTTGGGATGGGTCGAATTGTCTCGCGACAATCGCACGTCGGTTGAGCCAGCTCCGGTCGATCGAAAATCAGTTATGAAACCTGAACAGAGTTAGGATAAGTTTTCTCAGAAGTCTGCCCCGCAGCCCCTTCCAACTTTTCCTAACGCGTCAGCACCTCGTGCACTACGACCCAATCTTGGATCATAGGGGTCAGCATGTTTCCGCCTTTCGCAGAGTGCGTTTGCCAGTATCACCATCGGATATCCCGATTGCACTATTCGGTGACTCTTCATTGTCGTTTCTATGTAAGGCCTTAAGCTTTCCGCGAGCATCTCGTAGCGACATCAACGAGCGATCGTACAGGCATTTCGAGTGCAGCTCGCATTTGGCCGGTTCGATGACCGCCTCGTCGGTAGGCTTACGAGGCGGTCATCGAGCATTACGCCGCTCTGGAAAAGCTATAAAGTCATGGGTCGAAATACGAACTAGCTGGCACTGTCCGTTCGGGTCGTTGGGAGGACCACCGATCTCCCCGCCAACACGATCTGGACCTGTTAGAAACTGAACCCCAAAGCAACACCATATCTACGAGGATCCAAAGTGTAGATATTGGTAAAATTCCCCGAGGATGCGTCGGTCAAGTACAATCCTGTCACCGAGCTGCTGTCGAAAATGTTCTGAACAAATCCGCGCACGAACCAACGCTCATCCGCACTGTTCAACTGCACGATCGCGTTGGCTTGCACGAATGGCTCGATCCGGTTGACCCTGCCGTTAAAGATATTGCCGTATTGCTCACCAGTCAGCGCTACGTCCACGCGAGGAACCAGAGTCATGCCATTGTCGAAAGTGGCGGTGTACTGCACACCCATCGAAACCTTCATTTCGGGGGCCTGCGGCAACTTGTTCCCTTTTATGTTGACCTCTACGCCAGGGCTTAATACCGCAAGGCCGCTGCCCGCCGGAACGGCTCCGGCCAAGACATCGCAAATGCTGAATGCGCCGCTTGACGCAAGATTGCCGTCATTAGGAAATTCTTCGGGACCACGAAGACCCAGAGCTGCGTTCACTCCGGCCACGAATGCGTCGGCCGCGCCGGGGGCTGGCCCGGTTACGGCACAATTAGCACCGTTGCTAATATCCTTGATGATGACGGCATCAGGATCGCCGCCACCCGGGTCGCGCGGATTGGAGAAGAACTGGTCGCCGGCAACTTCCGCGTTGAGATAACTGAACGTCAAGTTGACAAGCCAATCGGGATCGGGCCGGATAACGGACTCTAGTTCCACACCCCAGATATCGGCATCGATAGTATCATTAACTGAGGTACGGGCGACGATGCGGCTAAGCTGCAACCCGCTATACTTATAGTAGAATGCAGTAGCGTTTAATTGCAGTGCGCCATTCGCAAAGGTATTTTTCGATCCGATTTCAAATGCGTCGATGGTTTCTGATCCGAAGCTTTCAGCCACATCGAAAACGGGCGAAAGGGGCGGGTTGATACCCCCGGATTTATAGCCCCTGGCATAAGATGCGTAAATCGAATTGTCAGGCGTAACTTCGTAGTCGAGCACCGCACGCCCGGTTATTTCATCGAAACCTACTTCTCTAAATTGCGTTAGCTGCTCACCTGGCGTACCAGGATCGGCATCAAAAAGACCAGAGGGACCGGTTAAGGGAGTGATCGGGCTGTCGAACGGCTCCCCGTCATTCGCGTAAGGATTGAGGAAGCTAATCAAGGTCGTGCGCGCAGTCACGTCTTTCTTGTCGTCGTTATACCGCAAACCTCCGGTGAAGGTCAGACGCTCGGTCAGGTCGACGTAGATCTCCCCGAACACACCGAAGCTCTCAAGATTAGCCTCGAGAGAATTGTTGCGGTACATGGATGTTGCGAAGTAGGATGGCGGTGCACCGCCTGCCAAAGTACCAAACGATCCCAGAATGGCACTGGCGTAGTCAAGCGCGAATGAGTTTACATAGTAACTGTTGTCGGTAGTCTTGGACTTTGCATAGATCCCTCCGAGCAGGAAATTGAATGCTCCGTCGAAATCACTGGAAAGGAGGATTTCGCCGCTCCAGGATTCGCGTTGCTCTGAAGACCTGTCGAAGGATAGCGGCGTTTCGCCGCACAATACATTACCTTCGAACGCGCCCCTGTTCCCATCATCGTTATCGGAGGTGCACAATACGCCCCCTGGGCCATTGGGGATGAGAGCCTCCACAATCGGGGTAAAATACGCCGACGAACCTGGCACGAACGCCGGTGCAGGTGCGGGGAGGCCGGTAGGCAAACCGTTGGCCGCGAAGCCGGACAACACGTTCAAGGCCGTAGCAAAGGCGGTACGATCCTGAATGCCCAGAAAGTAGTCCTGCCGGGAATCGACTTCGGTGTCCTGATAAAGACCGGTTGCAGTCAGTGTCATAGCTCCGATGCGCTGCTCGAGACGGGCCTGTAGCTGCACTTCATCGGCAAAATAGAATGGAGTATACGCCGTGTTTACCGTGCGCACATCGTCGGGCTTATCGAATCCTGCAAATGCATCGGGGCCGTACAGGCTTCCCAATCCCAGTACTGAGGGAATTCCCTGAATAGCGAAGAACTCTTGCGAACTGAGCGTTGCGCCGACTGTGGAATTGGCATTGGTGATGTCAAAGTCGCGGCGATTGTTCAGACAACCCAGCACGCCGAGCGGGTCACGCTGGCAGGCCTGCTTTTGATTACGTAAACGGGTGTCATCTTCCCTGAAATAATATGCCATGAAGTCGAGAGTGGTATCGGCACCGGGTTCAAAACGAAGAGAACCACGAACAGCGTACATGTCTCGGTCGTCGACATCCGAATTGTCGAAAAGGTTTGTGGTGTAACCGTCGCGATTCAGAAAGAATCCGGCTACCCGAACGCCGATAGAATCGCCGATCGGGACATTGACCACCCCCTCGGCCTTGATGCTGTTGTAATTCCCATACTCGAACTCTCCGGCCGCGCCGAAAGAACCGAGGTCAGGCTTGGCTGTCACAAGGTTGACAACACCCGAGGTAGCGTTGCGGCCGAAGAGGGTGCCCTGCGGCCCCCGTAGGACCTCAATTCGCTCAAGGTCAAAATATTCTGTTTCGAACAGCCGGGTACCAAAAAGAGGGGAACCATTGATATGGATAGCCGTCGCTGCGTCACACGTCACACCAACACAAAGATCGCCGATACCACGGATGGTGAAGGACGACCCGGTGAAGTTGCCCTTCGAAAATGAGACGTTCGGGAGCGTCAATTGAAGGTCAGCAGCGTTTTCGATCTGCTGGCTTTCGAGAGCCGTAGCATCGAAGGCACTGACCGCGATCGGCACCTCTTGCAGACTTTGAGATTGGCGTTGGGCCGTCACGATGATTACGGATCCTTGGGGTTCCGCCTCATCAGTTGTGGAATCCTGCGCTAAAGCCATCTGCGGCCAAGCCAAGATGGCCGAAGTGGCGAGCACCATCGCTCTCAGTGTCATATAGCATCCCTTCCCATCTCTTCAGTGCGACGATAATTGGCTCCGCCGCTTACTGCAAAATGGGGCGACCTCGAGGGTCGCCCCTTAGTCTGTGGAGAGGAGAGGGAAAGAATTAGCCCAATCCCCGTCCATGGGCATATACGTCCGCGTGATATTAGTAAAGCGCCTTATCTTTTGACCCCATGGGCCACGATCCAGATCGCACGCGGAGTGAACGTTTGCTAAAGATCAGCAATGGTTGGCGCGCTAAGCGAGTTGCTCCCGATAAAGCTTTTGCCCCAGCTGGCATCGAGACCAACGAAGCGTTCGTCGTGCCGACGGCGACAATGGTTCGGATATAGTACAAGATGAATATGAACGCCCTTTGCCCCCATCTCGCTGGCCTCTGACCAGGAACCAGCCTCTTAGTATGGGGGATCTCAGAGGCTCCAAAAGGCCAGTACCGCCCGAAGCGCAGCGACGAACGCGAGCGGCTGATCCAGCATGAGATGATGGCGTGCATCGGGCACTGCAACAATTGGTATCTTTCCCCCTCCCAGTTCCCGGATATAGCGGGCGGAATCGCGATCAAAGAGCTGACTTTTCTCGCCGTACACAATCGCTTTGCGCCCGGGCGCATCGACCAGCCTCTGGCCTACTGTCAGCCATTCGTCGGGCTTGTTGCTGCGCCGGAACACTTCGGGAGAAAACTTCCATGTCCACTCCTCGCCATCGCGGCGGAGAGAGTGATAGGCCATGTAATCCATCAGGAACGGCTCACCAACTGCCTGCGGCGGCGACAGGATATACCTCTCGCGCGCCGCTTCGTAGGTGGGGTAGCGTCGCACCGGTTTGTCAGGATTACCCGACCCGGGGCTCGATCTGCCCATGGTCCAGTATTTCTCCAGCTTTTCGGGCCGCATCACCATGAGATCGCAGACAATAACGCCGGCGAAGGCATCCGGCGATTGGGAAACGGCGGTCAGCGCTGCACCCGAGCCGAAGCTATGGGCGATGATCGTCGGTCTGCTTCCATCCGCAAACAAATCGAGCGCTTCGCTGATCTCGACAAATTCCTTTCCCCGCGCAGCTATATCGGCCACGCCGCGCATCTCGCTATCGCCCATACCGGCCAGATCGAACGCCACCACGTCGTAGTCTTCGGCAAGGTACGGTGCGATGAAGGCAAAGCAGCGGGCATGGGCGAGAAAACCGTGAGTCATGAGCAATTTGGGCCGGTCACGCCTGCCCCAGCGAAGATAATGCACCCGCGCGCCACCAACCTCTACGAAGCCTTCCTCACGGGGCACGCTCAGCGCCCAGGCGAACCATTCGGGTATATCCGCCCCGTCGCCGGCCCATACGGGATCAATATCTGTTGACCCGTCGTGGATTGGTTTCATTTCATTCATTTCGGCGCAGTCTCCATACCGGATAGTGTATTCCTGATAAAACCACGATAATCGTGCCGTGCGACATCGTGGCATAGATCGGCGTAACCAGATACGCTGGGGAAATTGATCAGTTGTCGGGGTTTGCCGGGAATATTGGCGCCCATGTACCACGATTCAGCCTTGGGGAAGAGCGTCATCGACCCTACTTGGGCGACCATATCGGTCCAGCTTCGCTCGGCCAGCGCATCGGCTTCGAAAAGGCCGATCCTGTTATCGCGCAGCCAGATCAGGAAATCGCAGATCCAGTCACCCTGGATTTCGGCGCTTGTCGGACCGTTGGAAAAGCCTGAAGGGCTGAGCGGGCCGTAGGCGAACAGCATGTTCGGAAATTGGGCGACGGCCATGCCCAGATAGGCTTTGATCTCACTCTTCCATGCTTCTGCCAGCGCCAGCCCACCGCGGCCGGTGATGTTCATGTCGATGAGCCCGCCACGACCGGCATCGAAGCCGGTCGCGAAGACAATGAGATCGCACGGGATCATGCCAGTGGCTGTTTCTATCCCGGCCTCGGTGACGCGAGTGATCGCGGTGTCGTTCAGATCGACCAGCGTCACATTGTCTTGTGCGAAGATCTCGTAATAATTCTGTTCGAGCGATGGTCGCTTGGTCCCGAAGGGATGTGGCGGCTCATCGGGAGCGAGCTTCTCGGCAATGGTCGGGTCGCAGATCCGCTCGCGCACCTCGTCACGCCAGAACTCGTAGGCGTGGCGATTGGCGTCCTCGTTCGTCAGTATGTCAGCGAAATTATGATACCAGAAGCGCAACCCTCCTCGCTGCCACAAATCCTCGAAATGCGTAGTCCGCTCTTCCTCGGTCACAGCCAGGGCCGAGATGTCCAGCGATTGGCATTCGAAACCGCCACTTGTCGTAAGCCTTTTCTGGAAGACAGCGGGATATTCGGATTTTTCGCGAAGCTGACGATCAGCGTCCAGTTTTTCCTGCCGCATGGGAAGGGCGAGAATCGGGGTTCGCTGAAAAAGCGTCAGCTGCTCCGCACAGCTTGCCGCCTCCTGCGCCACCTGTACGCCGCTGGCACCCGTGCCGATCAGGGCGATCCGGCGGCCGGAAAGGTCGATGCCTTCCTGCGGCCAGCGGGCGGTATGGCACCATTCGCCTTCGAAATCGCTAAGGCCCGGGATATCGGGAATGTAGGGTTTCGAGGCGAACCCCAGCGCCGGCAAGAGGAAACGCGCGCTTACTTTTCCGCCATCGTCGAGCTTCAATCGCCAGCAGGCGGTGTCTTCATCGAACGGCGCGCTTTCGACCCGTGTTTTCATTCGCATTGCCGGCCAGAGGTCGAGCGTATCGCAGACGTGGAGGAAATAGGCGCGCAGTTCTTCCCAGCCTGGAAATCGTTCGCTCCACGTCCAGCTTTTCCATACTTCCGCAATGGAAAATTCGTAAAGTGGAACCTGGGAATCGACCCGTGCTCCCGGATAGCGGTTCCAGTACCAGATTCCGCCCGGCTGCTCCGCTGCGTCTACCAGCAGAACATCGAACCCCGCCTGACGCAGCTTGTAAAGCAGGTATATTCCGCTGAACCCGGCCCCGACGATTACGACATCATAGTCAGGAGGGGGCGAATGGCTCACGAGGCCCCGGCACCCGCTTTCGCGATGTCTTTAGCCGTAGTATAATCCGCCTTGCCGTTTGACGCGCGCAAGGCGGTTTGCGTTGGGCAAATCGCCTTGGGCGTTTTGTAACCTGCCAGTTGCTGGCGCACGTGATCCTTGATCGCTTGCGCGTCGAAGTCCGCATCCTGGGTCAAATGCACCACAGCGGTCACCGCTTCGCCCCATTTTTCGTCAGGCACCCCGACGACAAGCGCGTCGGCAATGGCGGGATGGGTTTTGAGCACTTCCTCCACCTCCTCGGGGTAAACCTTTTCACCTGCGGTGTTGATGCAGACGCTGCCGCGGCCCAGCAAGGTCAGGCTTCCATCGGATTCCACCCGGCACCAGTCGCCCGGGATGGAGTAACGCACGCCATCGATCGTCCTGAAAGTCTTGGCCGACTTTTCCGGGTCCTTGTAGTATCCTGTGGGGATTGCGCCCTTGCGGGCAATAAAGCCGGGCACGCCGCTCCCCGCCTCGACCTTCCGGTCGTTCTCGTCGAATACGTCGCAAAATTCCCCGATCCCGAATTTCGCGGTGTTGGTGCCGCCCTGTGCGGTCGTCACCGACAAGCCGTAGCCCAGCCCTTCCGAAGCGCCAAAACTGTCCATGAGGATGACCTGGGGGATATGTTTGCACAGGCCCGCCTTTACCTGTTTACTCCACATGACGCCGGACGAGATGATCGAAATCAGGCTGCTCGTGTCCCAGCGCTTCGGGTGGGCGTCCAGCGCCTGCAGCATGGGTTTGGCAAAAGCGTCACCGACAATGGCGATGCTCTGCACCTTGTGCTGGTCCACCGCATCCCACAATTCTTCCGCGTCGAAGGATGGATCGGACAGCGTGACGATGGCCCCGCCCGACATGAGCGTGCCGATAGCAGTAATGAACCCGGTTCCATGCATCAGCGGGCACGCCGGCAAAGTGATGCGCGCAAGCTCGCCCTGCTTCACCAGGGCCACCATTTCCTCCATGGTCTGGGGAACCGGACCCAGCAGCTTTTGCGCGTCGAGCTGAGCCTTGCGCATATCATCGTGTCGCCACATCACGCCCTTGGGCATGCCGGTGGTACCGCCTGTATATATGAACAGCAGGTCATCGGGAGAACGCTCGATATCGAGAGGCGCGCCGTTACCTTCTACAAGTTTTTCGTAAGGAAGCGCGAAGGAAGCGATCTGCGAAGCATCGCCGATTTCTACAAATGTATGAACCTTGGTCAACCGTTCCTTCAGTTCAAGAATGCAGTCGCGGAACTCGGAACTGTAAACAATTACCTCGCTATCGGAATCGTCGAAGATGTAGAAAACCTCCTCGGGACGGTAACGATAATTGATGTTCACGTGCGTGAGGCGGCCCTTGAAGCACGCGGCCATCAATTCCCCGTATTCGGAACGGTTGCGCATGTAGAAGGCTATCTTCGCCCCGTCGCCTGCACCTTGCGCGCGCAGATTGCGCGCCAAATTGTTCGAACGCTTCGACATTTCGGGCCAGCTAATGATCCGGTCGCCGTGAATCAGCGCCGGAGCATCTTCCGGGACCGCAGGTTCGATTGCATCAAGGATGTCGCCAAGGTTCCAGTCGATCACGTATTAATTCCTCTCTCCTTGGTGGCCACGATTTTGTCGGTAGCGTGCGCCTAATTCATCGTCTCATGCGACCTGCGTCCACCCCTGCAAGGCCGCTGCTTCGGCCCGGACCGCTTCGGGACTTCCCAGAACCTGGCGGTCGAAACCGATTCGCTTGAACCAGAAATGCAGACCTAGGAGATCGGTAAAACCCATCCCCCCATGCACCTCGGTTGAGGTTCGGGCGACAAAACGGTGGACTTCGCCCGTATGTGATTTGGCATGGCATGCCACCAGCGAAGCCTCGTCGGGCGTCGCATCGAACGCATGGGCGGCATACCAGACCAGCGAACGGCATGGTTCATGGCGGGCAGCCATTTCCGCGCACATATGCTTGACCGCCTGGAAGCTGCCGATCACTCGTCCGAACTGTTCGCGCTGCCCGGCATAGTCGACCGCTTTTTCGATCATAGCCTGGCCCGCACCGAGGCTATCGGCGGCCAGGAGCACCCGGCCGGCGTCCCGCAGGCGCCTGACTGTGGCCCCACCATCGTCCGCGAGAGCCTCGCCCGCTACGCCAGAAAACCGCAGCTCCCCTACGCTCCGGGTGCGGTCGATCGTTTTGAGAGCAACCTTCTCCAGACCCGCAGCATCGCCAGCTACGAAGTGCATACGACCGGCGGTATCGGCTACCAGAAACGCGTCGGCTTCCAGGAAGTCGAGCGCGAACAAAGCCGTTCCGTCGAGCTTTGCGCCGTCGAAGTCCACGCCTGCCCGGTCCCGGATCTCCACCGTTTCCGCGATCGCGACGGCGATTTGCGCCTCGCCCTTCGCTATCCTCGGCAGCCAGTGCGCCTTCAACTCCTCGCTACCGCCCTGTGCCAGCGCAAGGGGTGCCAGTACATGGGCACCGATAAAAGGCACCGGCGCGACGGCATAGCCGAGCTGCTCGGCCACAGCGGCGGCATCGAGCATTGTCATCCCGAGCCCGTCATGTTGCTCGGGAACCATCATTCCCCAAATGCCGATTTCGCCCAGCGCCGAACGCACGTTGTCGCTGAAGGGAACCGAGCCCTCCGCGCATTCGCGCACATGATCGAGCGGACAAGTATCAGCAAGAGTGCGGCTGATCGCGTCGCAGAGCATCTCTTGGTCTTGCGAAAGTCCGAAATCCATCAGGCGGCTCCCTTATTCTGCCCGCTTGCAACGGCCGTCGCCTGTTCGACGGCGGGAGGCGTTGCGAACTTGGGTTCGCGCGGCATTTCCAGCCCGCGTTCGGCGATGATGTTCTTCTGGATCTGGGCGGTGCCTCCACCGATGATCAGACCAAGCTGGAACATGTAGTTCCACTGCCAGGCACCGTCTTCGCGCTCGCGCTCGCTTCCGTGATAGAGTATGCCCATCTCGCCCATTGCGTCGATCGCGAGCGCGGAAATCTGATGGGCGAGCTCACAGCTCTGCAGCTTCACGACAAGTTTCGCCATGCCGCCGGCATCCCCCCTAAGGCTGTTCGACAGGATGCGCATGCCGTTGAATTTCATCGCCGCGACTTCGGCTTGCAATGCAACCAGCCGGTCACGCAGAACGGCGTTGTCCATTGCGCAACCCTGGCCGATGCGTTCTTTTTGCATCAGCCTGACCAGCGCCTGGAGCCGGTTTTCCAGTGCATCGGGGTCGCCCAGCATGCCACGTTCATGGCCCAGTGTGGCATTGGCCACGTACCACCCCTGCCCGCGCTGCCCGACGATCTGATCCAGGGGAACCCGCACGTCGGTAAAGAACGTTTCATTGAACTCGGCATGACCGGTCATGGTCTTGAGTGGTCGGACCTCGATCCCTGGTGTGTCCATCGAGAAGATCAAGTAGGAGATGCCGCCGTGCTTGGGCGCGTCCGGTTCGGTCCGAACAAGGCAAAAGATCATGTCCGCCTGCTTGGCCGTGCTGGTCCAGATCTTCTGTCCGTTGATGACAAAGTCGCCATTTTCGACGCGGGCGCTGGTCTTGAGCGCGGCGAGGTCCGATCCCGCTCCAGGTTCCGAATATCCCTGACACCAGACTATCTCGCCATTTAGGGTCGGCTCGATCCATTGCCGTTTCTGGGCTTCGGTTCCGAGTTCCAGCAGCGTGGGAACGAGCATGGAAATGCCCTGGTTCGCAAGGCCTGCGGGGATGCCAGCGCGCGAAAATTCCTCGGCAATGATCCGCGATTTCAGGATGTCCGGCTCGGCTCCGTATCCGCCGTATTCCTTGGGAATCGTACGCGCCGTGTAACCATGCAGGATCAACAGCTTTTGCCATTCGACGGCTTCGGGGGAAGGGCGCGCGGCACGGCCTTGGCCATCGGGTGCGCGGTGACCGTGGGTTTGCAGGAACTGGCGCACTTCCTCGCGAAACGCGTCATACTGGGGTCCGTAGTCGAGATCCATCTTGGTCTATCCTTCTGCGCGCGCGATCGCGACGGGTCGGAATACTGGCAGGCGAAAATCTTCGGAGATCGGCTCGAAATCCAGCGTGACCGGCAGATCGAGCTCAAGCTCGTCGAGCGCGCAATCGACCAGCCGGGTTGCCATGCGCACTCCCTCCTCCAGTTCCACCACCGCAGCGATGAAGGGAATCTCGCCGGCGAAGGCGGGATGCAGTGCCTGATGGGTCACCGTCCAGGAAAACAGCGTGCCATTGCCGGTGCTACGCTCCCACGACCATTCAGGAGAACCGCATCGGGCGCACATATAGCGCGGCAAATGCCGAAAACTGCCGCATCCTTCGCACTGCTGGAAGTAAAGGTTGCCGTCCTGACACCGGTTCCAGAATTCCTGCTCCACCGGATCCTGCGGGCGCGGCTTTGGCTTGGCTGGTGCGGCCTGCGCCGAGGGGCGCATCTTGGGCGGCAGATCTTTCTCGTCGCTCACGCAAACCTCCTCAAAATCGCTATACTGCCGTCACCCAGATCGCCCCAGCCGGTCACCAGGCCGGTCTGGGCGCCTTCGACCTGCCGCTCCCCACAATCGTGGCGCAACTGACGCACCGCCTCGACGACATGGTTCAGTCCCCAAACATGGGCCTCGCTCAGCAGGCCGCCATGGGTGTTGACGGGATAGCGCCCGCCCAGCTCGATCTGGCCATTCGCGACGAACTCTGCCTGTCCACCTGGTTCGCAATAGCCCAGGGCCTCCAGCTGAAGGAGAACCACGTAGGTGAAGCAGTCGTAGATCTGCAGAAAATCCATGTCTTCGCGATCGACCCCCGCCATTTCGAACGCGCGCGGCGCGGCGTAGCTCAGGCCGATCTTGAAGGGGTCGGGACGCGAAGGGATATCGTCGGCGAGGTAAGGATGCCCTTCAGCCGCACCGGCGATGCTCACGGGAACATGCGGCATGTCCCTGGCGCGGTCTATTCGCGAAACCACGACTGCGCATGCCCCGTCAGTCTCCAGACAGCAATCGTAGAGGCGAAAGGGTTCGGATATCCAGCGCGCGGAATGGTAGGTTTCGGCATCCAGTTCCCGGCCATAAGTGAAGGCCTGCGGATTCATCTGCGCATGGCGACGGCACGCCAGTGCAACGGCCGCCATCGCTTCCGGGCCGATATCGTAAATTCGGGAGTGCCGGGTGGCGAGCCAGGCATACATCTGCACCGGCAGGAACACGCCATACGGAATGTAATAGCCTTGGATCGTATTCGTCAGGGTGTTCATGTTCATCGGCCGCGTCGGCGGTGCGCCAGGCTTGGGCCGCAAGGCGGAATAACCGTTCCACCCGAGCGTCACCAGCACATGGTCGCATAAGCCGCTGGCAATTGCCATCGCGGCGTTCTGGAGTGCCGTGGTAGGGCTCGCCCCGCCCATGTGGACCGTAGAGGCATAGCGCAGAACTTCGATACCGAGGTTAGCCGCCATCTCTTCCGAGGTGGTGTAGATCGGCGGAGGAACCATGCCGTCGATATCCGACGGCTTCAGCCCTGCATCTGCTATGGCTTTGCGCGATGCTTCCAGCATCATGTCGACCGCGGTTTTCTCGGTGCCTTTCACGAAAGCGGTTTCGCCCACTCCGGTGATGGCCGATTTGTCGCTTAAGCTCATGCCTGCCTGACCGCCTGGTAATCGCGTTCGAGCTGTTCGGAAAGAGCGCGCACCCTCTGATAGGTCTCCGGCGGACGCAGTCGCAACTCGCGGCGGACATCCTCCAACGGACGATCGAGATTTTCTTCCCAGTAGAAGGTGGTCAGATCGGCTGCAGCCCGGCCCCGGCGCCACGCTTCAAATGCAGCGCGCGCCACTGGCAACTGGGCAGCTTCCAGTTTCATCTTGGGAATGCCGACGCCCACGATGAAAGCGATCCCGTGATTATAGAATTGCGCGTTTCCGAAGGACAGCACGCACAATTCGCCCAGTGCGTCCCTGCCGTATCCGGTGACGACATGAAACAGGTCATGCGAATCGCGAAGGCGCCGACGATAGAGGGAAACATCGGGGTCGCCGAGGTCCTCCAGACCTCCGGCCTCGCTGGCTTCCGCCAGACCTTCTGCTGTCAGACCCTCCCCGTAAACAAAATCGAGGTAGGCTCGGCCAAGCGTGCCAGACGCACAGGTCGCAAGGCGTTTGCGATCGCACAAGGTTTCAAGTAGGTCGGCCCGGTCGGAAGCGATACGCCGCCCATCGCTCGACTTCATGAAGCGATTGAAATTCCGATAATAGGAATTGCCCGACAATGCCTTGACGATACGGAACACCTGCGCCGTATCCTCCTTGTCGGCAATCAACTGCCTCATTGCCCCAGCGCTCTGAGAGGCTCTACGGGGCGGCGCAATTCATGACCTTTGGCGTAAGCCATCTTCTTGCCTCCTGCGCTTCACTTGTAGATACCAGCGGACGCCAACGCCTTCTCGGCTCCATCGACCAGGTCGCGCATCACTTCGGCGGCAGGCCGGATCGAATCGATCAGGCCGATGCCTTGCCCCGCGAAGCCGGGGATGACATCCTTGCGCTCGGCCTTGATCCCGGAGGCCATGACCGGGCCGGAGATCATCGACTGATAGGGCATCGGCAGAGGTTCCTTTCCGGCCTGCACCCAGGCGTCGGCCCATTTGTTCCGGATCATGCGCGCCGGTTTGCCGGTAAGCGATCGACTAACGACCGTATCGGTATCGCCGCTTTCGGTGATCGCCTCTTTCTGGAAGCGCTCGATGCCCGCTTCCTCGGTCGCGAGAAATGCCGTGCCGACCCACGCGCCCTCTGCCCCCAGCATCATCGCAGCGGCAACACCCCGGCCATCCGAGATACCGCCGGCCCCAAGGACAGGAACACGATCGCCAACGGCGTCGACCACCTGGGGAATCAAGGAAATAGTCCCGATCGGCGAGTTGTGACCTCCGCCATCGTGCCCTTGCGCGACGATCATGTCGATGCCCGACCCGACGACCTGTTCGGCGTGCTTGACCTTGCCGATCACCGCCATGACCTTGGTGCCATTGGCATGGAGCCGATCCATCCAGGGTTCAGGATTGCCAAGGCCGGCAGCATAAACCGGCACCTTTTCCTCGATCACCACTTCCATCTGCGCCTCAAAGAATTCCTTCGAGAACAACTGCGGGCCGCCCTTGCCCATTTCAGGCGCGCCCGCCGCCCGCATGGCGGCGGCAGCATCGACCTCCGGAAGCTCTTCACGATCCATGAAGTCGCGCGCGAACTGCTGATATTCACCCATCAGATCCATGGGATTTTGGGGTGCAGCACCGCTTTGAGGGGCAGAGCCGCGCCTGACCGACGCGGGGAGCAGCGTATCGACACCGAAAGGTTTGTCGGTCAATTCCCGGGTCTGGCGAATCCAGTCACGCAACTGATCGGGCGAACACGCCGCGGCACCCAGGACCCCGAGCCCGCCGGCATTCGAAACCGCAGCCGCCAGCGCCGGAACGCTCGCTCCGCCCATCCCGGCAAGCAGGATCGGGTACCGGATCCCCAGCATTTCGCATATTCGGCTCTTCAACGCCATTCTTCCTCTCCAGCCACTTGCCTAAACGCACACTCAAACTATTGAAAATTCTACAGCTGCCCCCACCGCACCCGCTGCGAGACCAGCTCGGGACTGCGCTCCGAAAGATAGACGGCAGAGCCGGCCACCAACCGGCTCATTGCTTGACGGGCCGCGGCGCTGTCGCCAGTCCGCACTGCCTCGAGCACCCGCACCAGAAACTTCATCTGCACCGCCCGTTCCTGTGCCGAATATCCCAGCGAATGGGAAAACTCGCGGGTCAACAGATGCATCGCAGAGGTCAGCAAACCGAACAGCGGATTGCCGCTCGCCCAACCCAACAAGTCGTGAAATCTGCGATTAAGTTCCTCGAATTGATCAGAGGCTTCATGATGCCTCAATTCCGCCAGACACCCTGCCAACGCGCTGAGATCAGCGGTAGTTGCACGCTGGGCTGCATACCCTGCGACATCGGGAGCAATTGCTTCGCGCAATTCAAGCAAACCACGCAAATCGGCTTCCATGAAATGCAGAATCAATGACAAACTGCTTGCAAAATCGCCGGTCTGCGGACGGGCTACGACGGGACCTCCACCACGGCCGAGCTGGAGATGGATGACCCCTTGCAATTCCAGGAACCGCAAAGCCTCCCGCAAAGTTGCGCGCGCAACCTCGTAACGCGCGAGCATTTCATCCTCGCGCGGAAGCCTGTCACCCGGGTTATGGCGACCCGCCTCGATGTCCCTCACGATGCTTTGCGCAAGAGAAAGGGCACGCTTGGCCTTCTTCATCGCCGGCATCCGCCACTCATCAGCACACCCGCACCTCTCGAATAAAC